>Ga0129312_1000019_pt1 | contig 173101 bp, 154 predicted proteins | sample O827metagenome_FD_94434 | JGI IMG/M metagenome (GOLD analysis project Ga0129312, IMG submission 94434) | Orangutan group fecal microbial communities from Wisconsin, USA - O827 metagenome | ecosystem: Host-associated > Mammals > Digestive system > Large intestine > Fecal | place: USA: Wisconsin... | reverse complement strand
ATTTCAGTTACGATTGCTCCCAACTTTTTGAATAATTTTCGAGCCGAGCCGACATAACCGGTGTAGCCTTCACGCAGTGAAGCTGTTGGAATAAATGCGACTTTCTTATTTTCAATTTCTTCCCTTATCAGACTTCCCACACTTGAAAAGTGCGAACATAAAAATAGTTTCATCAATATTCTCCTTTATAAATTCCGATTTTTCAGTTTCAAAAACTGGAATTTGCCTATTAGTATGTTTCTCTATAAACTGTCATTCCGAGTATTTTGATTTCGAACCCATCAATATATGGTTTTACATCATCTGCTTCTGGTGTAAATTGGTGTATTTTTGTAACTTCATACGCCAATGCTTTATAACTAACACTTCCGCCGTCTTTTAAGTTCATACGAACAGGGGTTAATAGAATTATTAAAACAACTAGAATTGCAATTACCACAGAGAATTTCTTTTTCATACAATCACACTCCTTTATCAAATTCCGATTTGTTGAGCCAAGTATATCATGCTACTACCGGAAAGACCATCCTTTATATGTCAGAACAAAGCAAAAGGCAAGATACAACCATCTCAGTGATACCCTGCCTTTTCTTGTTCCTGCTTACTGTTCCGAGTAGTCCCTTCTCAGAACCTCCTGTAAACAAAAAACGTACCCGAATCCTTTCTCATAGAGAATCGGGTTCGGGTACGAACTGCATGGTGGGCCATGAGGGATTCGAACCCCCACTGAACCGGTTATGAGCCGGGGGCTTTGACCGTTAAGCTAATGGCCCTTATAATAAGGAGAGCTGCGGCGCGGGCTTCGGGCAAAAACGCATGGGCCGGCCGCTTTAACTTATCCAGTATATCAGAAAAACGTGTGGTTGAAAAGTAGCTTTGCCGCACTTCGGCCCAAAATGCAGAATTTCGACCGGAATTTCGTGCAAACCGTACCAAATTGAAAAGGAGAACGCCTATGAACCCCATTGCGCCGCCATTGCTGGCCTGGTTTTACAAAAACCAGCGCAGCCTGCCCTTTCGCACCCAGCCCAGTCCCTACCGGGTGTGGGTGAGCGAGATCATGCTTCAGCAAACGCGGGTGGCCGCGGCGCTGCCCTATTACGAGCGCTTTATGGCCGAGCTGCCCACCCCCGCCGACCTGGCCGCCTGCCCGCCCGACCGGCTGGACAAGCTGTGGGAGGGGCTGGGCTATTACAGCCGGGTGCGCAACCTGCAGAAGGCGGCCCGCATTGTGTGTGACCAGTATGGCGGGCAGCTGCCTGCCGACTATGAGGCCCTGCGGGCGCTGCCCGGCGTGGGGGATTACACCGCCGGGGCCATTGCCTCCATCAGCTTCGGGCTGCCGGTGCCTGCGGTGGACGGCAACGTGCTGCGGGTGTTCAGCCGCCTGTATGCGGACGGCGGCGACGTGACCAGCCCCGCCGTGAAGCGGGCTTTTACCGCCCGGGTGATGGAACACCAGCCGCCGGACAGACCCGGCGACTACAACCAGGCCCTGATGGAGCTTGGTGCGCTGGTGTGCCTGCCGGGGGGCGAGCCGCAGTGCGGCGTCTGCCCGCTGGCGGGGCTTTGCCTGGCCCATCAGGCCGGGCAGGAGACGGCCTACCCGGTCAAGCCCCCCAAAAAGGCCCGCCGCAAGCTGCCGGTGACGGTGGCGCTGGTGCGCGGGCCGCAGGGCTGGCTGCTTCAGCGCCGCCCCGAAACAGGGCTGCTGGCCGGGCTGTGGCAGCCGCTGCTGTGGGAAGAAGCCCTCACGCAGGAGCAGCTGGCCCAAAAGCTGGCGGAGCTGGGCCTTGCAGGAACGGACTGGCAGCCCCTGCCTGCGGCCAAGCACATTTTCAGCCATCTGGAGTGGCAGCTGGGCGGCTTTGAGTGCCGGGCGGCGGACGGCTGCGCCCCGGCGGGCTGCGTGTGGGCGGACGAGGCCGCCCTGGCGGGAGAATATGCCCTGCCGGGGGCCTTCAAGGCCTACCGCAAGCGGATGATGCTGGGGTGAAATTGCCTTAAAAGGTTGTAATCCGCCCCCCGGCCGGGTATAATGAAGACAAATCACGGGGCAGCCGGGCATACCCCCTGCTGCTGGTGGAAGGGCCGCGCGTAGGCGGCCGAGATTGCTGCCGGGCTGTCTGCCCGGCCACAAGGAGGAAATTCTCATGAAAAATAGCACCTTTGCCGCCATTCTGATGTTCCTTGCCGCCGCTGTGGGCGGGCTGGTTGCCGCTGCCCTGTATCTGCGCCGCCGTGAGAAGGAGCTGGACGAGTACGAACAGCTGCTGTTCAGCGAGGACTTTAAGGACGAGGACGATTACGACGAGGACGAAGAAGCCGCTGAGCCGCAGGAAGAGGCGGAAGAGGTTGTGGAGGCCCCCATCGCCGACGCACCGGCCGATGAGGAGTAATTCCAATCCAACGTTCTGAACAGGGGCCGCCCTTGCGCCCGCCTTGTACAAAAGGCAGCGGCGCAGGCGGCCTTTTGTCATAACCCGGGGCGGGCGGCGGCCGTATCCATGAAATAAATGGGCGGCCCGCCTCGTTTTCAACACAAAAGGACTTTATTTGTGGAAAATCCGGGCGCCCGCCTGCAAAGCCCTGTGTTTTTGGCAGGGGAAAGCGGGCGGGATGCACCGGCCGGGCAGATGCCCGAAGGAAAAAAGGAAACAGGGAAAAGAAAGGCGGAGGGAATGAAAGCATTTTTGCGCGGCGTCGGCCGCATTCTGGCCTGGCTTTTGCTGGTGGCGGTGCTCACCGGCGTGCTGGTGGGGGGCGTGCTGGCCTTCTTTTACAGCCGCACCGGCGAGGACAAACTGCCCCAGGACCCGGTGACCTACGGCGGCCAGGCGCTGGAAAACGTGGGCTATGACTGGAAGGTCCCCGTGCTGGGCGGGGTGCTGCACCGGCGGTTCCAGCTTTCGCCGGGGCTGGCTTTGCAGGACCTGGGCACCTTTGACAACAGCGCCCCCGCGCTGGCCCTGCCGGCCTGGGGCACCCGCGCCCAGGTGGAGATCACCGACAGCACCGGGCAGACGACCTTTTCCGGAAGCGGAGAGGAGTACGCCCAGTTCCGCTTTGGGGCCAACGGCACCTATCAGGCAAAAATTACCGTGTGGCATGAATCGGCGGGGGAGAAGCCCGCAAAGGCCCAGGGCTACTATGTGTACAACCTGCGCTTTTCGGTGGACGCGGCCCCCAGCCTGGAGCTTTCGGCCGAGCACGCCAACCAGGGCGGAGTCATCGGCCTGCGGGTGACCGGCGTTTTGGGCAGCGAGCCGCCCCAGCTGGACAGCGACCTTGGGCAGGTGTGGTTCAGCCAGACCACCGGCGGCTGGATGGCCTACCTGCCGGTGACCTACAACGCCGAGATGGGGGAGCACACCCTCACCCTGACCAGCGGCAGCCACACCCTCACCGCCCAGGTGCAGGTGCGGGCCGCCGACTTTGCCAAGACCCCCGAGGTGGAGGCTCAGAGCTGGAGCAGCGCCGCCGCCCAGGAGTACCGCACGGTGATCTGGCCGCTGTACCAGCAGGGCGACCGTGCCCCCCAGTGGCTGGGGCGGTTCACCCAGCCGGTGCAGGGCAGCACGGTGCAGGCCTACGGGGCCTATCTGGCGGGCGGTGCCCGAAGCACCGAACTGCGGGTGCAGGCGGCGGACGGCGACGAGGTGGTCGCCCCGGCGGACGGCGTGGTGGTGTACGCGGGTACGCTGCAGCTGGGCGGCAACACGGTGGTGATCGACCACGGCTGCGGCCTGAAGAGCTACTTGTGCGGCCTGCGGGAGCTGAGCGTCAGCGAGGGCGCACAGCTGACCCAGGGCGAGCTGGTGGGCCTGGCCGGGCAGGAGCCGGTGACCGTGGAAATGCGCATCGGCAACAAGAGCATCAACCCGACGAACACGTTTAAGGGGCAGGGCGGGCTGTTCATGAAGTGAGGCAGCCGCGCTTTGCCGGAATCTTTGCCGAACCCCATTGCCGGGGTTCGACTGCGATGGGATGTATCCCGAAGATACAGACGAATCTGTAAAAAGCGAATATAGAAAACGCCGGGCACGGCAGACGTTGCGTTCTGCTGTGCCCGGCGTTTTGTGCGCAAAAATGGGAAAGATTGGCCTCGAAAACGGGCGAAAGTGCCTGTTTTCCGGGGCGGGTGCGGCGGCCTTTTGCAGAAAGCAAAAACGCCCGCGCGGCCCGCGCGTTTCATGCGCTTTTTCGATTAGAACAGAATCTTCTCCGGAGCAATGGTGTCCTGCTCCGTGATGGGGCGAATCACCCGGCAGGGCACCCCGCCGGCCACGACGCCCGCGGGAATGTCCTGCGTGACCACGCTGCCCGCTGCGATGACCGACCCGGCGCCGATGGTCACGCCGCCGCACACCGTAGCGTTGGCCCCGATCCAGACATTGTCCTCCAGCGTGATGGGGGCCGAGGTGCCGACGCCATGGCCGCGCTGCTCCGGGTCCACAGAATGGCCGGAGCAGGCCAGGCACACGCCGGGGGCAATGAACGCCCCGGTGCCGATGTGCACCGGAGACGTATCCAGAATCACGCAGTTGTAGTTGATCACGGCCAGGCCGTGGGTGTGGATGTTGAAGCCGTAGTCGCAGTGGAAGTCCGGCTCGATGCCGGTCATGGGCGAACAGGTGCCCAGCAGCTGCTGCAGGATGGCCGTGCGCTTCTCCTGCTCACTGGGGGCGGTGCGGTTGTACTCCCAGCACAGCTGTTTGGCGCGGGCCTGCGCCTCGGTGGGGATGTTTTCGTAGCCGCTGGCATAGGCAGCGGGGCGCTTCATGATTTCAATGGGTTTCACGGTTGGGGTTCTCCTTCTCTCAAACGAAATGCGAAAGGGTGAAACTTTGCATTATAAAAATGAATGTGCGGTTTTAAATGTGAGCTTTTTTAATTCTTAAATAAGTGAAATGCGGGGTTCAATCTGCAGCGGGCCGTCAGTCCTCCAGTTCAAAATCGGTCCAGAGCAGCAGGTCCAGCGGGGCATTCGGCTCGGCCACCAGACGGCGGCTCTGGTTCAGGATGGCCTGCTCCAGCTTGTTGCGGGCCAGGCGGCCGTTGCCCGCGGTGGCGGCGTCCTCCGCCTGGCGGCGGGCGTAGTAGGCCAGCAGGGGGGCGTCGCAGGCGTCCTCCATGCGGTAGCCCTTGCCCTTGGCCTGCAGCCGGGTGATGCGCAAAAGCTCGTCGGCGGTGTAATCCGGGAATTCAATGAAGTTGGGGAAGCGGCTGGCCAGGCCGCTGTTGGCGGTGAGAAACTCCTGCATCTCTTTGGTGTAGCCCGCCAGCACCACCACCAGCTCGTCCCGGTGGTCCTCCATGCCCTTCACCAGCGTGTCGATGGCCTCCAGGCCGAAGCTGTCCTGCTTGCCCCGGTACAGGCTGTACGCCTCGTCAATGAACAGAACGCCGCCCAGCGCCGTGCTGATCACCTGATTGACCAGCGGGGCGGTGTGGCCCACATACCGGCCCACCAGGTCGGCGCGGCTCACCTCCACCAGCTGGCCGCCGCCCAGCGCCCCGATGGCCTTGAGATACTTGGACACCAGCCGGGCAATGGTGGTTTTGCCGGTGCCCGGGTTGCCCGCAAAAATCATGTGCATGGACACGGCAGCGCTCTTCATGCCCTGCTCTTTGCGGCGCTGCTGCACCTGCACGTTGTCCTTCAGGCTGAGCACATAGTCCTTGATGGGGGCCAGGCCCACGATCTCGTTCAGCTCGGCCTCCACCTGGGCCAGGGCACTGCCCCCGGCGGGCAGCAGCCGGGCCAGCGGAATGGCCTCGCCGCCCTCCGGCACCAGAACCAGCCCGCCCTCGCCGGGCTTGACCTCCAGCCGGGTGCCGGGGGCGGGGTCGTACTCCAGCGTGTACTGGGTCAGGCTGCGGAAGATCCGCTCCACATAGGCCAGAATGGGCTTTGCGCCGGTCTGGCGGCTGTAACAGGCGGCGGCCTCGTCCCGCACGGCGGGGTCCACGGCCAGGGTCAGGCCCAGGCGGGCCTTGCACCGCTGGGCCAGGGCGTTCAGCTGCTGGGCGGCCAGCGCGGTGCGGCTTTCGGGGGCGAGGGGCGCGGCGGCGCACACATCCCCCAGTGCGGCGGCAAAGCTCGCGCCGAACCGGTCGCTGAGGGCGTCCGGCCCTTTTTCGCTGAAGAACACCAGATACTTGCCCCGGGCGGGCAGGCTCTTCACCGCGTCGGCCACCAGCGCGGTGCCCGCGTCCACCAGAATGCCCTTTTGCAGCACATACCGGCTGCCCAGCGGCGCGGCGCCCTCCTGCACCAGGCAGGCCATCAGCCGCAGAAAGCTTGGGTGGCAGGCCTCGTAGTGGTCAAAGGCCAGAATGCCGCTCTTGTCGTTCAGGGCGGCGTACAGGTCCTGCAAAAACAGCTTTTCCTGCGCAGGGCCGGGGTAGAGGGCCAGGTCCATCGTGGTGACGTTCTCGCTGGCGGCAATGCCACGGCGGGCCAGCTCGGCGGCCAGCTGCTTCAGGGCAAAGTGGCGGCCGGTGCCCTCCGGCCCCCAGATGAGGATGGCGTTTTTGGGGCCATTGCCCTCCACGCCGGTGACGTAGGGGCGGCGGAAGGCCATGCACAGCTGGCGGAGAAACTCCTCCTGCCCCAGCACGGTTTTGTTCAGGGCGTCGGCCAGGCCGGCGAACCCGGCCCGCACCGCGGGGGTGTAGCCCTCGGCGGGGTCCGGCGCTTTCTGGGGCAGCAGCCCGTCCTTCGCCATCTCCCGGGTGAGCTGGCAGGAAAGGGCGGCCGCTTCGGCGGCCTGCTGCTCGGCCCGCTGGGCCTTGGCGCCGGGCCGGCTGTGCAGGCCCAGGTCCGCCAGTTCCTGCGCCTGACGCTGCAGGGCCTCGGTCATGGCGTCGGCGTTGCGCTGCAGGGCGGCCAGCGGGTCCGCCTTTTGGGCGGGCTTTTCCGGCGCGGGCTTTGCGGCCTCGCCGGTGCTGCCGGTAAAGCGGCCCCGGCTGCCGAACACACCGTTCATCAAAGTATCCCAGTCATTGCTGCTCATGGCGGAACTCCCTTCCCGTTCATCGGCTGCTGCGGCAGGGGGCCGCGGCAGCCGGGTGTTTCTATAAAAATCAGTATACCATGTTGCAGCCCCATTGAAAAGCAGCGCCCATCGTGCTATAATAACCGCCGGGTCCACTTCTTTGCCGGAGGCGAGACCCAGAGCAACTTAGGATTTTAGGCTCGCCGGTTTTCAAAAACCGGTACAAACCCCGTGGACCTGGCGGTGCTGCGGAGGTCAAAATCTTACCGCCGGAGAAGTATGCAATGAGAACCAAAAAGATCGTGACCGGCGCGGTGATCGCCGCGCTTTACACAGCCCTGTGCCTGGCCCTGCCGGCGCTGAGCTACGGCACCGTGCAGGTGCGCTTCAGCGAAGCGCTGACCCTGCTGCCCGTGCTGCTGCCCGGCGGCCTGATGGGTGTGACGCTGGGCTGTTTTTTGACCAATCTGGTGGGCGTGTTCCTGGGCACGAACATTCTGGGCGCGCTGGATGTGCTGTTCGGCACCCTGGCCACCCTGCTGGCGGCCCTGTGCACCCGGGCGCTGGCCAACGTGCGGGTGGGCAAGGGCCGCTGGGCGGTGGCCAGCGCCCTGCCGCCGGTGATTTTCAACGGCCTGATCATCGGCGCAGAGCTGTGCTGGTGCATCATGGGCCAGTGGAACTGGGGCGTGTTTGTTGCCCAGGGCGTGAGCGTGGCCATGGGCGAGGCTGTGGCCTGTGTGCTGGGCGTGCTGCTGGTGCACTATGTGGAGAAGAATCCCCGGCTGCTGGCCACCTTTCAGGGCTGAGCGCGCGTTTGCTCCGATCCTATAAAATAGAATCAGTGAGGCACACCGCGTGGTGTGCAGAAGGGAATGCCCCGGGCTTTTTCAAAGTTGCTCGGCCGTGGGGCGTTCCCGTTTTTTATTTTGGGGCGGAATGCGGCATGAAAATGCGGGCGGCACGGCCGAAGAATCGCCAAAAAATTGACAAGCGCAAAAAAGTATACAAACCACAAAAAATGAAACACGAAAAGCAAGAAAGGAATTGCTCTTGTCAAAATGTTGGAATTTCGCCGGGATTGTAAAACGTTTATAATAAAAACAGCAAAAGGAAGCCGAAGCTTGGAAGAGCTTCCTTCCGGGAAAAGGATTCTGTTTTTAGGAGGAAAAAACATGAAAAAGGCAATTTCTCTCATGCTGGCCGGCTCTCTGGCCCTGAGCATGGTGGCCTGCGGCGGTTCCGCCAGCAGCAGCGCCCCCGCATCTTCTGAGGCTGCTTCCGGCAGCACCAGCAGCGACGCCCCCGTGGCCGGTGTGTGCTGGTACAACTTCGCCGACACCTTCATCGCCAACGCCCGTCAGTGCCTGGAGAACACCGCCGCTGCCGACGGCACCATCCAGATCACCGCGGCTGACAGCCAGGGTACCATCGAGGCCCAGACCAGCAACATCAACAACTTCTACACCCAGGGCGTTGATTACCTGGTTGTGAACAACATCAACACCAGCGCCATCAGCCAGATGTGCAAGCAGGCGAACGACGAGAACACCACCCTGATCTTCGCCAACACCGACAGCCCCTCCGACGAGGATTTCGCTACCTACGACAACATCTACTTCGTGTCTTCTCGTGCTGAACAGTCTGGCCAGAACATGGGCGAGGCTCTGCTGGAGTACTGGAACGAGCATCCCGAGGCCGACCGCAACGGCAACGGCAAGCTGGATTACATCATGCTGCTGGGTATGCAGGGCAACTACGACACCCTGATGCGTTCCACCAAGTCTGTGGAAGTTCTGACCAACGCCGGCGTTGAAGTCAACTGCATCGGCGGCGAGCAGCTCTGCGAGTGGAGCCGCGCTACCGCTCAGGAGAAGGTTGCCGCTCTGCTGGCCAACTACAGCGACGACATTGACGCCGTCATCTCCTGCAACGACGATATGGCTCTGGGCGCCATCGAGGCCCTGAAGGCCGGCGGCTTCTTCACCGGCGACGCGGACAAGTACATCCCCGTTTGCGGCGTTGACGCTACCGCCGTGGGCGTGCAGGCCATCCAGGACGGCACCATGCTGGTGACCTCTCTGAACAGCCCCGTGGCTCTGGGCAAGGGCCTGTACAAGACCATGTACCTGCTGAGCAAGGGCGAAGAGCTGACCACCGAGAACCTGAACATCCCCGGTGCTGAGGTGGACGGCCACCGCGTATGGCTGAGCTACACCAAGATCACCAAGGACAACGTTCAGGATGCTACCTACGACGTGACCGATCCCTCCCTCTGATTGACTGCGATCTGACACTTACGGAATGAAAACGAGCAGCCGAACCCGTAAAAGCGGCTCGGCTGCTCTTTTTTTGACAAAAAACGCTGCGCCCGGTGCGTTCCAGATACAAACCGGCTGCAAACCAGCAAAACCAGAAACGGGAGGTCATTATGGACAAAGCCAGACCGGTTCTTGAAATGACAGGAATCAGCAAGAGCTTCCCCGGCGTGAAAGCGCTGGATCAAGTTTCCCTCACCGTGCGCGCCGGCACGGTACACGCCCTGATGGGCGAAAACGGCGCGGGCAAATCCACCCTGATGAAGTGCGCCTTCGGTCTGTATCATCCGGACGAGGGCACCATCAAGGTGGACGGCCAGGAAGTAAGCTTCGTGGACGCCCGCGACGCCATGGATCACGGCATTTCCATGATCCACCAGGAGCTGCATCCCATTCGCACCCGCAACGTGATGGAGAACATCTGGGTCGGCCGCACCCCTTATAAAAAGGTGGCGGGCGTCAAGTGGGTGGACGAGAAGAAGATGTACAACGACACCAAGGCCCTGCTGGACAAGCTGGGCGTGAAGCTGGACCCCCGCACCATGGTGGGCACGCTGAACGCCTCCAACTGCCAGCTGCTGGAGATCGCCCGCGCGGTTTCCTATGGGGCAAAGGTGATCATCATGGACGAGCCCACCTCTTCTCTGACCGAGATCGAGGCCGAGCTGCTGTTCAAGATCATCAAACAGCTCACCGATGAGGGCGTGGCCATCATCTACATCAGCCACAAGATGGACGAAATTCTGCGCATCTCCGATGAAGTTACCATCATGCGCGACGGCAAGCTGGTGGGCTGCTGGCCCGCCAGCGAGATGACCCAGCAGCTCATGGTTTCCCGCATGGTGGGCCGTGAGATGACCAGCCAGTTCCCCGAAAAGCAGCACAAGCCCTCCGACGAGGTGCTGCTGGACGTGAAGAACCTGACCAGTGCGGTGAAGCGCTCTTTCGTGGACGTGAGCTTCCAGCTGCACCGGGGCGAGATTCTGGGCATCGGCGGCCTGGTGGGCGCACAGCGCACCGAGCTGATGGAGTCCATCTTCGGCCTGCGGCCCATTGCCTCCGGCGAGGTGTGGTTCAAGGGCGAAAAGACCAACATCAAGTGTGCGCAGGACGCCATTCAGCTGGGCATGGCCCTGCTGACCGAGGAGCGCCGCGCCACCGGCATTGTGCCCATGCTGTCCATCACCGACAATACGGTGCTGGCCAACCAGACGGCCCACACCAAGCAGTACACCGGCGGCGGATTCTTCCTGAACGAGAAGAAGCGGGTGGACGATGCCCAGAAGTACGTGGATCTGCTGTCCACCAAGACCCCCACCCTTAAGACGGCCATTCAGTACCTGTCCGGCGGCAACCAGCAGAAGGTTCTGCTGGGCCGGTGGCTGCTGCTGAACCCGGATCTGCTGATTCTGGACGAGCCGACCCGCGGCATCGACGTGGGTGCCAAATACGAGATCTACTGCCTGATGGAGAAGATGGCCCAGGAGGGCAAATCCATCATCATGATCAGCTCGGAAATGCCCGAACTGATGGGCATGTCCGACCGCATCATGGTCATGTGCGAGGGCCACAAGTCCGGCGAAGTGCAGGGCGAGGAGGTCAGCGACGAGCGCATTATGATGCTGGCCAGCACCTACATCGACAGTGAAAACGCCGCCAAGGCCGCCAAGGCGTAAAGGAGGAACCGTTCCATGCTGAAAGAAAAATTCAACCTGCGCAAATTCCTTGCGAACAATGCGCTGTATGTCATCATGGTGCTGATGATCGTTGTGATCGCCTGCATCTCGCCCAAATTCCTGTCCGTCCGCGTTCTGCGCGACATCCTGACCCAGAGCTCCACCCGTATCATCGTGGCCATGGGCTGTATGTTCGTCATCCTGTCCGGTCAGGCTGACCTGTCCGGCGGCCGTATGGTGGGCCTGGCTGCCGTTATCTCCGGCTCTCTGGCTCAGCAGTCCACCTACTACCTGAAGTTCTGGCCTACCCTGCCCGAGCTGCCCGTGATCGTGCCCGTGGTGGTGTCGATTCTGGTTGGCCTGTTCGTGGGCTGCGCCAACGGCTTCATCGTTTCCAAGCTGAAGGTCCCCGCCTTCCTGGCTACCCTGGGCGTGCAGATGATCCTGTATGGCGCCAACTGCCTGTACTTCAACAAGGCCCCCAACAACAGCCAGCCTCTGGGCGGCTTCCTGCCTTCCTTCAGCAACCTGGGCACCGGCGCCATTGCCGGCATCCCCATCCTGATCATCATCGCCGTGATCGTCATGATCCTGGTGCACATCCTGCTCACCAAGACCTGCCTGGGCAAGGAGATCTTCGCCGTGGGCGGCAACGCTGAGGCGGCCCGCGTGTCCGGCATCAACGTGTTCAAGATCACCATGATCACCTACGGCATCGCCGGTGCCTGCTACGGCCTGGCCGGCTGCCTGGAGGCCACCCGTACCGGTTCTGCTTCCAGCACCTACGGCCTGAGCTACGAGCTGGACGCCATCGCCTCCTGCATCGTGGGCGGCTGCTCCGCCAGCGGCGGCGTGGGCACTGTGCCCGGCGTGTTCTTCGGCGTGATTATCTTCAACGTCATCAACTACGGCCTGACCTTCATCGGCCTGAGCTCTTACTGGCAGTTCGTTGTGAAGGGCGTCATCATCGTGGCCGCCATCGCCATCGACGTGCGCAAGTACAACGGAAAGAATTAACGAGTAATCCTGCTTTTTGACAAAGCGGCGGAATCCTGTACAATACAATTGGAACAATTGAGACATTGAAAGGAGACCTGCCGAATGAAAAAGCGCATTCTGGCCGCGTTTTTAGCGGCGGCGCTTGCCCTGGCCTCGGCCGGGTGCGGCGCAGGAAAAACGGAGACCCAGGAGCAGAACCTCCCCTGGCGTGCCACGGCGATCCTTCCCCATTCTGACCAGGGCTATTGGACCAAACTGGCCAACGGAATGCAGGAGGAAGCCGAAGAGTACGCCGGGCTGAACCTGAAGGTCCGTATTCCCCAGATGAATTACAACATTGACCAGATGACGGCGCTCATCCGGCAGGAAACCGCCGCCCAGGCCGATGCGCTGCTGGTGCAGGGCATCGACGATGAGGGCTATCTGGCCGCCCTGCAGGAGGCCGACCGGGCCGGCGTGAAGGTGGTGCTGGTGGATACCGACGTGGAAACGTCGTTTGACCACCTGTATGTGGGCACCGACAACTACGCCGCCGGGCGGATGCTGGGGCAGGCGCTGATCGCCGAGACCGGCGGAGAAGCCAACGTGATGATCATGTCCGGCGACGAGGGCTATCCCAATCTGGACGAACGCATCCGCGGCCTGCGGGACGAAGTGGCCGACTGTGAGGGCATCCGCATTGCGGGGGTGAAGTACGACAAGTACGACTCGCTCAACGTGCTCAAGCAGTATCAGTCGATTCTTGGCAATTACCCCCTGGTGGATACCATTGTGGGGGTGGAGGGCACCCTGTGCATGGCGCTGGGGCCTTATGTGAATCTGGAAGAACCCCACATGAAGGTGGTGCTGGGCTTTGACCGCTGCACCGAGACCGATGCGGGGCTGGATCGCGGGGTCATCACCGGGGTCATTACCCAGGACAACGAGGGAATGGGCCGACAGGCCATCCAGGCGCTGATGCAGTGGCTGGAGACCGGCCGGCTGGAGCAGAGCAGTTACTATACGGCCACGAGCTATTACACCAGCGCCGATTACCGGCGCGAACAGGAGGTGCAGGCTCATGGCTGAACAGGAAGTGCGCCGCCGCTCCATTACCTCCCGGTTCAGCATTGGGTACATGATTTTACTGGTGCTGGCCCTGCTTGTGTTTGCCATCTCACTGCTGGTCAGCCAGACGCAGTACCGTTTGTACGATGACTCGCTGGACGAGCTGCTGGAGCTGAACCAGCTGTTTGTTGAGGTGGAAAAAACCAACAACAACCTGTACGATTACTTTTTGTATCTGCGCGCCGCCAGCGGGGAGGACTATCACCGTGAGGCGGATATTACCCGGGAAAAGGTGGCGCAGCTCACCGAAAAGATGCACAGCAGCTACTCCCGCGAGACGGTGGACCTGTGCTGCATGGTGCAGACCTATCTGGAAAAGAGCGACAGCCTGGTGCAGGGGCTGAACCTGTACACCCAGCAAAACCCCGGCAGCACCAGCGCTTCCAGCTTTGAGGACGCCTATCAGGACACCCAGCGGCTGTTCTCCTACATCAACCTGAGCTTCAAGGACATTTACACCGTGCAGCTGGCCTCCACCGAGCAGATGCGCCAGAGCCTGACGGATCTGCGCCGGTATAGCCTGGTGCTTCAGGCGGCGCTGGTGCTGGTCGCGCTGGCGGCCTATGTGAAGGTGTACCGCTGGGCGGTGCACCCCATCACGGAAGCTTTGAAAAAACTGACGGACTTTGCCCGGCGCACCGCCGCCGACAGGGAAAAGCCCGAACATGTGCAGCTGGACACCGGCGATGAGCTGGAGCTGTTCGCAAATACGTTTAACGAAATGGTCGATACGATATTCACACAAATGAAGCAGCTGGAGGCAGACGGCCAGCTGCGGGAACAGCTGCGCCAGGCGGAGGTGGAAAACCTGCGCATCAGCGCAGAACTGAAGGCCAACGAGCTGGCCCTGCTGCAAAGCCGCATCAACCCGCATTTTCTGTTCAACACCCTGAACATCATCACCCAGACCGCCCAGATGGAGGACGCGGAGGAAACCGCGGCCCTCATCGAGGCCACCGCCGACTTCCTGCGCTACAATTTGAGCAAACTGAACAAGGTGGTCACCCTGGCGGACGAGGTGGAGAACACCCAGAATTACGTCTACATTCAAAAGCAGCGCTTCGGCGACCGCTTCGCCTTTGAGTTTGAGATCGACGAGCGGTGCACGTCCATCACCATGCCCTGCATGATCCTTCAGCCGCTGGTGGAAAATTCCATCCGCCATGGGCTGAACAACATGCTGCGGGGGGCCAAAGTGGCCATTCGGGCCTACCCCGGCCCGGGCGGCAGCGTCTGCCTAGAAGTGTGGGACAACGGCGTGGGCATCAGCGCAGAAAAGCAGGCGGAGCTGCTGCGCTCCTTCGAGGCCACTGACGACAGCGGCCACATCGGCCTGCGCAACGTGTACAAGCGGCTGCGGCTGTTCTACGGCAAGAATCTGCGCATCGAGTTCGACAGTGTGCCGGGCAGTTCGTCCGTGCGCTTTGTGCTGCCCCCGCAGGAGCTGGCCCTTGGCCCGAACCCGAATGCCCTGCCCAACCAGTAATGAGAAAGGAGCGCCGGAATGGAACAATACCGCCTGTTGATCGCGGATGATGAAGAGATCGCCCGGAAGGCGCTTCATCTGCTGATCCGCAAGGAACTGCCGGAAATTGAGATCGTGCAGGACGCCACCAACGGCATTGAGCTGGTGGCGCTGGTGCAGGAACTGAAGCCGGACATTGCCATTGTGGATGTGAACATGCCCGGCATGAGCGGCATTGAGGCGGTGGACCTGCTGTGTGCCCGGGGCTGCAAAACCCGCTTCATCATTCACACCGCCTACGATGAGTTTGACTATGTGCAGAAGGCGCTGAGCCTGAAGGTGGACGCCTATCTGCTCAAGCCCAGCAAGCGGGAGAACACGGTGGAGACCATCCGCAAAACCTGCCGCCAGATCAGCGCCGCCCAGAAAACCAGCCAGAGCAACCGGAAGGTGAACGAGCTGTTCAACCGGATCGTGCCCATCATGGAGAGCGAGATCATGTACTCGCTGTTCATCGGCGAGCCGGCCACGGCCAGCTTTGAGTCCTACTGCGATATGTACGACCTGACGTTTGCGGCCGGGGCGGTGGCCACCCTGCTGCCCTGGCAGAACGGCAGCCAGGCCCTGCGCCAGACCGACTGGCAGGAGCTGCACGACCTGTTTGACGAGGCGATGAGCGGCAGCTGCAGCTTCCTCACGGCCGTTACCGAGAGCAACATCTGCCTGCTGCTGCTCATTCCGCCCAGCATTCCCGAAGAGCAGCGCCAGCCCTGGCTGGAGGATGTGCTGCACGTGATGACCGACAGTGTGGCCCGCCACTACCACGCCCCGCTGCGGGTGGGTATGGGCCGCATTTATACCAGCTTCCGGGAGATGGAACTTTCGTACCGGGAGAGCCACATGGCCATTCTGGAGAGCGGCGGCGAGGGCCTGGCCTTTTACCGGGAGCCGGAGGAGACCAGACTGGAAGAGGCCCGGCTGCAGGAATTGGCGGAGCTGATCCGCCAGGGCAACCTGCAGAAGATCGCCCGGCTTCTGCGCCAGAACACCGGCCGGGAAAAGGCCGACGCCTTCTGGAAAAAGCTCTGTGCCAAGACCGAGCCGTTTGTGGGCGACAAAAAAGCCCTGGATGCGCTGGACACCCGCATCGGCCAGGAGCTGGCCTTGCGCCCCCGCGAGGCCGATGACATTCTGCGCAAGGGCGCGTACACGCTGGTCAGCCTGTGCCAGCCGGGCGCGGAGCCGGAGCGGGAGACGGGCAAGGGCTACGTGGCCGAGGCGCTGGCCTACATCGACGCCCATTATCAGGAGGATGTGTCGCTGGAGGACACCGCCGCGGTGTGCGGGGTAAGTTCCTATTACCTGAGCCGCCAGTTCAAGGCCGAGCAGGGCCAGACCTTTGTGGAGTACCTGACCCAGGTGCGCATGGAGGCCGCCAAACAGCTGGCGTTGGAGACGCGCTTCTCCATCCGGGAGATCGCCGAGCACATCGGATACAACAACCCAACCTATTTTTGCCGGGTATTCAAAAAATACACCGGCTGCACCATTGGAGAATTCCGAGAAAACAACCGAACCTGAGGGCCGCTGCGGCCTGAAGAACAATCAGAAAAAGAGAAAGGGTCTGGATCATGGCAAAACGTTTTATCTGCACCCCCACCGAGCCTGTTGTGGAGACCCGGCAGGGCAAACTGCGCGGCTTTAAGCTGGACGACATCTACACCTTCTACGGCATTCCCTACGCCCAGGCAAAGCGATTCCAGGCGCCCCAGCCCGTGGAGCCCTGGGAAGGCGTGCGGGATGCACTGTCCTACGGATATGTCTGCCCGCTGATGGAGCAGGATGTGCCCAACAAGGAGGAGCTGGTGCCCCATCGCTTCTGGCTGATGGACGAGAACTGCCAGAATCTGAACGTGTGGACCACCAGCCTGGACTCCAAGGCCAAAAAGCCCGTCATGGTGTGGCTGCACGGCGGCGGATACACCGCCGGCTCTGCCATTGAGCATGTGGCCTACGAGGGCGACCACCTGTGCGAGTACGGCGACGTAGTGGTGGTGTCGGTGAACCACCGGCTGAACGTGCTGGGCTACATGGACCTGTCCGCCTATGGCGACAAGTACAAGAACTCAGCCAACGCGGGCAACGCCGACCTGGTGGCGGCGCTGCAGTGGGTGCACGACAACATTGCCAATTTCGGCGGCGACCCGGAGAACGTGACCATCTTCGGCCAGTCCGGCGGCGGCGAAAAGGTCATCGCCCTGATGAACACCCCCGCGGCGGACGGCCTGTTCCACAAGGGCATTGTGGAGAGCGGCGTCACCTGCATGAACACCGGCAACAAGGAAAACGGCAAGCCTCTGGCCCAGGTGATGCTCAAGGAGCTGGGCCTGACCGAGGCCGAGGTGGAAAAGCTGGAGACTGTGCCCTATCCGGAGCTGGCGAAGGCCTACATGGCCGGCGTGCGGGCCGTGAAGAACAGCCAGGCCTACGTGGGCAGCTGGCCCGTGCAGAACGACTGGTGGGTCGGCAACCCCCGCGAGGTGGGCTTTACCGAGCACGCCAAGACCATTCCCGTGCTGATCGGCTCGGTGATGGGCGAGTTCTGCTTTGAGCGGGGCGTGCAGAACAAGTACGAGCTGACCGAGGCCGAGGCCCTGGCCCTGGTGAAGGAAAAGTACGGCGAGCACACCGACAAGCTGGTGGAGCTGTTCAAGGCCGCCTACCCCGGCAAGAACCTGACCGACCTGCTGTATGTGGACACCTACTTCCGCGGCCCCACCCGGGAGTTCATTGCCAAGCGGGTGGAGGAGAAGTGCGCCCCCACCTACACCTACCTGTTTGACTACGATATGCCCATCGACGGCGGCAAGGTGGCCTGGCACTGCTCGGAGATCCCCTTCGCCTTCCACAACACCGACCGCACCCCGCTGTTCAACGTGCCCGGCGAGACAGATCGCCTGCAGGAGCGCATCTGCGGCGCGTTCGTCCATTTTGCCCGCTATGGCACCCCGCAGGTGGATTCGCTGCCTGAGTGGAAGCCCAGCACCGAGGGCGACGAGGCCGTGATGATGTTCGACAAGGTGTGTGAACTGCGCCACAACTTTGACGCCGAGCTGCAGGAAGCCCTGCTGGCCAGCGGCACCCAGACGCAGATGACGTTGGTGGATTTCTTGGCACCGGACGCCGACAACGGCGTGCTGGTGGTGCATTGATTCCAAGCAAAAGGAGCCGATGACCCATGTTCCGATGGCTTTCCTATCGCAGCCCCCGCCAGGAAAAGCGGGACGCGCGCAAATACGACCGGTGGGCGTTCCCCTACGGGGAAGCACAGCAGAACGCGGTGCAGCAGCTTTTGGCTGAGCTGCTGCCCGGGGAGGCGCCCCGCATTGCCATGGCCCGCTATCTCATCGGCCGGGAGGGCTATCTGGGCGATTATGAGGAGACCGCCGAGGACCGGGCGGACGTGACGAAGCAGGACAGCCGCCGAACCGCGGCCATTCTGCTGCGCCGCCAGGTGCACGGCGCTTCCGATGAGGAGATTGGCCGGTATCTGGCCCTGATCGAGGCCGACGCGGCGGTGGACGAGGGGCTTGCGTACCCCACGGCCGCCCAGCTGGCGGACGAAGCCAGGGAACTGGCCCGGTGGCTGAACGAACACAAACACGAACTGCGCTGAGGCGGGCTGAAACCGCCCCGGCGGAAAGGGGAGAACCATGGCCCTGTTACAGATCAATCTGCTTTCCCGCAGCCTGATGCGCACGGTGCCGGTGACGGTGGTTCTGCCCGTCGATAAGATGACCGACTTCAACGCGCCGCTGCTGCCGGAAAAGAAGTACCCCACGCTGTACCTGCTGCACGGAATTTTCGGCAGCACGCTGGACTGGCTGTCCGGAACCTGCATTGAGCGGTACGCCACCGAGCACGACCTGTGTGTGGTGATGCCCTCGGGTGACAACTCGTTTTATGTGGACCGCCCCGGCGCAAACCAGAACTACGGCGAGTTTGTGGGGCAGGAGCTGGTGGAGCTGACCCGGCGGATGCTGCCCCTCTCCCGCGAGCGGAAGGACACCTTCATCGGCGGGCTTTCCATGGGCGGCTTCGGCGCCCTGCGCAATGGCCTGAAGTACTCGGAAACCTTCAGCGCCATTGTGGCCCTCTCGGCGGCGCTGGAGACCGACTCGATGCCGAAGCGGGACAACTCGCACCCGGTGTTCATGCAGAAGCGCAGCTACGCCGAGGAGTGCTTTGGCGACCTGAACGCGCTGCTCACCAGCGATAAGCACCCCAAGCACCTGGTGGACGAGCTGACTGCTGCCGGAAAGGACGTTCCGGCCATCTACATGGCCTGCGGCGAGAGCGACTCGCTGCTGCCCCACAACCGGGACTTTGCGGCCTATCTGGAGGCGCACGACCTTCCCGTGACCTTTGAAGAAGGCCCCGGCGGCCACGAGTGGCCCTTCTGGGACGCCTACATTCAAAAGGCGCTGGACTGGCTGCCCATCCCCCAGGTTGGCCCCGGCATCAACAGCGGCCATGTGGGCGTATAACCTGCAATTCTGAGTTTCGGGCCGAAGTGCCTTCTCCCTCCCCCGCGGTGAGGGGGCGGCGCTTCGGCCCCTTTGTTTTGAATGGGAAAAGGAGTGAATCAACATGGAACGTTGGCAGCAGCGCCTTTCCTACGGCGTTTCTGACCTGGCCTGCAACCTGGTGCTCACGCTTATGTCCTCCTATGTGCTGATTTTTTACACCGACGTGTTCAGCATCGGCACATCGGCGGCCGGAAGCGTGATGCTGGCGGCCCGCCTGATTGATGCGGTGACGGTGGTGCTGCTGGGCATTGCCATTGACCGCACCCACACCCGCTGGGGCAAAAGCCGCCCCTACTTTCTGTTCGGGGCCGTGCCCTTCGGGCTGGCGGTGGTGCTGGCCTTCTGGGCGCCGGAGCTGCCGGCCTCGGCCCGGGTGGTGTATGCCTTTGTTACCTACACGCTGCTCAGCGTGATGTACAGCCTGGTGAACCTGCCGGTGTCCTCCATTACGCCGGCCCTCACCACCGACCCGTGGGAGCGCTCGCTGCTGGTGACCACCCGCATGATCTGCGCCATGGTGGGCGTGACCATCGTTTCCACCGCCACCTCGCCCCTCATTGCGGCCCTGGGCGGGGGAGACGACCGGCGGGGCTACCGCACGGTGGCCGTGATCATCGGCGCGGCGGCTGCCCTGATGCTGCTGGGGGCCTTTGTGTTCATTCGGGAAAAGGTGCCCGCCAAGCCGCCGGTGAAGGGGGACGTGCTGGGCGACTTCAAGGCCATGGACGGCCAGTGCGTGCTCTTCGCCATGATCGGCGTGGTGTTCTACATTGCGTATTGTTTTCGCGGCGCGTCCATTCTGTATTATTTTACCTACAACCTGCAGCGGCCGGACCTGATTCCCATGATCGGCATTTTCGGCACCCTTTCGGGGCTGCCGGCCCTTCTGGCGGCGCCGTATGTGCTCAAGCACATCACCCGGCGGCTGGCCATGTTCCTCAGTGTGCTCACCTATGCGCTGGGCACCCTGCTGCTGGCGTTCGGGCCGTTCTCCGCCGCGCTGTACGGCGGGCTGGTGCTCACCGGCATGGGCTTTTATATGGTGCAGATGGTCAACTTCTCCACCGGGCCGGACGTGATCGACTATTGCCGCTGCAAGAGCGGGCGGGACATTGCCGGTACCTATTCGGCGCTGTCCACCTCCATTTCCAAACTGAGCATGGGCCTGGGCAGCTTCGGCGTGGGCCTGCTGCTCAAGTACGGCGGCTATCAGGAGGGCGCGGCCGCCCAGACCGCCCAGGCCCTGGGCAGCATCAAGATGGGCTTTGTGTGGATTCAGCTGCTCATCTGCGCCGTGGTGCTGGTGATGGCGCCTTTCTACCGGCTGGACAAGGAGATGCCGGCCGTGCGCGCGGCATTGGCGCACGAAGGGAAAGAGACGGCGCGCTGAGAGGCGGCTGTTTCGATTCATCGGCGCAGCCGGGGCAAATGGCCCGAATAGGGCGGATTTTGACCGGCTGCGGCGGTTGCACCGGCCGCGGAATGGTTGTACACTAAAGCGATATGAGCCGAGATACGGTGCAGAAAAACCGGCCGGAACAGCCCGACCGGTTTTTCCATGCCCGGATGGATCCCGCAAGAGGGGGAGAGACGATGGAGATCAGTTTGCTGCTGGCACAGCAGATCCTGCAATTGTTTTTGATTTTGCTGATGGGCTACGCCGTGGTGCGCTGCGGCCTGCTGAAGGCGGCGGACAGCCGGGTGCTTTCGGTGGTAATGGTGTATCTGGCGCTGCCCTGTGTGGTGCTCAAGGCCTTTCAGATCGACGATTCGCCTGCGCTGCGCACCGGGCTGTTGTACGCCTTTGCCATTGCGGTGCTGCTGCACCTGCTGTTTCTGGCCCTGACGGCGGTGCTGAAACGGCCGCTGCATCTGGACGTGATCGAGGGGGCCACCCTGATTTACAGCAACGCGGCGGCGCTGGTTATTCCGCTGGTACGGGCCCTTCAGGGGGAGGCGTACGTGGTGTACTCCTGCGCCTTCGTCATCGTGCAGCTGGTTCTGCTGTGGACCCATTGCAGCACCAGCCTGCAGGGCGGCGGGGCCATTGAGTGGAAAAAGATTCTGCTGAACGTGAACCTCATCTCCATTGTGGTGGGTGCGGTGCTTTTTTTTGCCCACATTCCGCTGCCCGGCCAGCTGCTGGGGGCCTTGAACACCATGGGCGACATGGTTGGCCCGCTGGGTATGCTGCTGGCGGGCATGGCCATCGCCGAAAGCCCGCTGAAGCAGCTGTTCTGCACAAAGCGGTATTACCTGCCGGTGGCCCTGCGGCTCATCGGCTACCCGGTGGCGGTGCTGGCGGTTCTGCGGCTGCTGAACGCGGCGGCCTGGGTGCCGGACGGCCGCTCTATTTTGATGATGGTGTATCTGGCGGCCATTACCCCGGCCTGCGCCACCCTTACCTCCATGGCGCAGCTGTACCACCGCAACGCGGCCCAGAGCAGCGCACTGTATGTGCTGTCCACGCTGCTGTCCATCGTTACCATGCCGGTGATGATCGGCCTGTTTGCGCTGGCCTTTCCGGCATAAAGGCGCGGCAGTTTGGCTTCCCCTTGAGGGGAAGCTGGCGGCGACAGCCGACTGATGAGGTGGCATCTTTTCTTCGCCGTGACGTTATGGCGGCGGTAGGTGCCCCACCTCATCCGCCTCACATCCGTTCGGCACCTTCCCCTCAAGGGGAAGGCTTTGCCTGCGCCGCGGCAGGCAATCTGCCCCACATAAAACAATACAGAAAAAAGGCCATCTTTCCCGGCGTGTGCGCGGGAAAGGTGGCCTTTCTGCATCCTATAATGCGATTAAAATGCTGCTGCTTAAAAAACCAAAAAACCAACAAACTGCGGTCAGGCACTCAGGGCAGCTTTTGCAGGGTGCCGTCCGCCAGAAGCTGGACGGCGTCGCCCTCCTGAATGCCCCGCTGGGTGAGCAGTGCGTCCGGGCAGGTGATCACCCGGCGGCCGCCCGGCCCCTCCAGCAGCACCTCGCAGAGCAGGGGGGCGTCTTCGGGTGGCGCTTCGCAGCCGTACATGGGTTCATCCATGCGCAGAACGCGGAAGGTCTCGGTGGCTTCAATGGGCATAGGGGCATCTCCTTTGCATGAATCATATTGCATAAAACACAAAAGCGCCCCCCGACGTGCGCTTTGCACATCGGGGGCGCCAGTTGGCTTGCGGGCCGGTGTTTAAGCCTTGCCCTAAAGTTTACTTCTGTTTACGCTTTTTGTAAACATACAGCCCGGCCAGAGCGGTGCCGCACACCAGCAGCAGCCCAACCCAGGTCATCAGAGAGGCATTGTCTCCGGTGCGGGGGCTGCTCTGCGCCGCGGCAGCAGGCTGTGCCGTGCTGGCGGGTGCGGGGGTCTGCTTCGGCTTGTCCTTGTGGTCCGGCTTCGGCGTTGCGCTGGCGGCCGAGGTGCGGGCGCTGACCGGCGAGGAAGTTGGGGCCGCGCTGGGAAAGACGGCGCGCTGTACCTGACCATCGGCGCGCAAAACCCGCAGGCAGGCCCGCTGAGCACCCCGGCGTGAAGAAACAGGCAAAGAAAAAAGGCATGACGCAGGAACGTCATGCCTTTTTGGTGCGACCGGGAGGATTCGAACCTCTGGCCTTCCGGGTCGGAGAACTACGACAGGGCGGTATAGACCGATGTTGAAACGTAAAATTTGTTGGTTCTGCACAGCGGCCCCTAAAACAGGAAAAAGCCTGTTGTTGGTTGTCACAACGGGCTTTTTCGGCATTTTGAGGGGCGACTGCACAGTAGTGGTCAAATGGTGGTCAACTATTCAGAAAAAATATGCAAGCTAAGATGATGATAACTTAAATGCCGTTGTGACTGGTCACATACCGTGGGGCTACAACCCACGGAGAAGCCCCATCTATAGCTGAAAGGCTTAGGTGGGGAGGTTCACTCAAGTGAGATTCCTTTTTTATGCGCCGCAATGCACAACTAAAAATCGCCCTCGACCTGTCCATGGGTCGAGAGCGATTTAACTGTCAGGAAAACTGTAAGGTCGCAGGGCGGGGAGTTATGCCCAGGGGTCAGCTACCTGCGGAATACGGATGCCGGTCAAAAGCTGCTGCTCCCACAAAAACCACTGCCCTGTGGATGGTTTGTTGCGCAGCTTTAGCGGGCGCGGGCTGTCAGCGCCGCTGCAAGCCACATATAAGGTCAGGTACCCGTCGACAAACTGCGTCCGGCTGTAAGTGTTTTCCGAAACGGTGACTCGGTACGGCTGCACAGGTGTGTAGTTGTTTTCCGGTGTGGAACCGACAAGGTAGGAACGCATCAGGTATTCCTTGCCGCGAAAACGGTCGCGGATAAACTGTTTGTCGATGCCGTTCAAGGGGCGCGGGCCGCGCAGGAAATCCAGCATTTTCTCGGTCTCGGTAGGGTTTTCCGGGTACAGCGCCAGCGCCGCCACTGTCAGAGCGGCCACTTCCTCCGGCACAGTCAGCGCAGCCTGGGGCATAGCCTTCAGCTCGTCCAAGGTCTTGGGAAGGCTGTTCAACGTGATTTCACTCATCTGGGTACCTCCTGTTCATCATTGTTTTCGGGATATATATTTTTGCCTGTCACGCCTCGCGTGTCAGGCAAACGACTACCTCCACATGAAACATAGGTGTAGCGTATGCTTGTCGGTGTTTTCCCAATTAGCAAGATTACTGCGAGAACTGCTCACTGCACCGATAACAGCTGTAATGGTTGCACGGCGCAAGTACGAAGGATACTTATGGAACATTTTATCGAATTCCGGATATTTGAATTCACGGTTTTTATTGCCGTGAACCAGCTTTTCGATATAGCGCTGCTGTTCCAAAGCTCCGGTAGTTATGCTTCTTACAGCATCCCAATTGTCGTTGACAATACCAATCAAGTAGGAGAGTGCTTCCTGATATATACGAACCGTATCATCAAGGCTGACACTGCATCTGACAGTTCTTACTTGATAGCTGGAAGTAATTTGCAAAGCGCCTACCTCCTTTACAACGACATTTTTCACTATATTATATGTGAATAAGCATAAATTTACATAATAATTGTACTCAAACGTCACACAAAAAGCAATGGGAAAGTACTTGCAGATTTCGCAGGGGAAATCTGTGTGGGGGCGTGAAACAGAACCGAGAACCGTGCTGTATTTCTCGCTGGAAGATACACTGGGGCGTCTACAAGAGCGGCTTTACCAGCTTGTCGATGCAGAAGAAGACCCGGAACGTCTCATCTTACAGACGGAAAGTAACGGAATTGGGCAGGGATTGGAAGAACGAATCGTCAGTTTCATCCATGCTTACCCTGATATTAGCCTCATCGTCATCGATACCTTGCAAAAGGTGCGAAAAACCGAGCGGAATGGTAGTATGTATGCCAATGATTACCGTGATATTGGGGCGTTAAAAGAACTTGCCGACAAGTACGGCATCTGCATCCTGCTGGTGCATCATTTGCGTAAGCAATCATCGTCAGACCCCTACGACCAAATTTCCAGCTCAACCGGCATTATGGGCGTGGCGGATACGACATGGCTTATGCATCGTCAGCAGACCATGAACGAAACCGTATCTGAAGATGACTACTTATTCCGCCAGCCAAACGGAAAACCTATGTGTCCCAGCACATTCACATACAGATTTAAACTGATTTTGAAAGCAAATAATCTGCCGCTGACTTTGAGTGTGCATAGCTTGCGGCATACGAACGCTAGCTTGCTGATTGCACAGGGCGTAGATGTACGCACGGTTGCCAGCCTGCTTGGTCATGCACAGGCAAGTACAACGCTGGATATTTACGCCCATGCATTCGACAAGAACAAACGCAAGGCACAAGAGAAACTTGGAAAGGCGATTGGATTATGATGAGAAAAATCAAGCTGACACGCGCAAACAAAAGTATCCTGCTGAAAGCACTTGCACCTTACTATTACCAGCAAAAGGCGCTTGGGCATGGCACACAAGAAGTTGGAAAGCTAATACTGAAAATTGATTCTCTCCCAGCCGATAAAAAAGCTACTTTTTCCACAGAAGAAATTCGCCTTATGTGTACCACTGTAAATCAACTGAGAAATGATCGACTGGCAAAAGGGCAATACACTGATGCCGCAGATGATATGCTACTAAAATTATTCTAAAATCTGAATAAAAAAAGCGCATTGCAAAAGTATATTGCAATGCGCTTTTTGGTGTGCCCGAAGGAATTCGCCAAGCCGCGGGGCACGGGCTGTTCGAATCCTCCCTTTTGCTGCCCCATAAAATCCGTGCATAACAAAAAGAGCAGCACCCCATAAGGTGCTGCTCTTGGTGCGACCGGGAGGATTCGAACCTCTGGCCTTCCGGGTCGGAGCCGAACGCTCTATCCAGCTGAGCTACGATCGCACGGATTCCACCGGGGAACACTGCCCCGATACGCCTAATATGATACCACATTTTTGAGGAATTGAAAAGGGGAAAGCCGAAAATTTTTCGCGGAATGGGACAGAACGAAAAAACTGTGCATCTTATACAAAACTTTTGAAAAAATAAAAAGAAATCTCTCGCTTTTTACAGCAAACCCTGCTATAATAAAGCCAACGAAGATTCAAAGCTGCTTTGAATCCTCGAAAAAGGCGGGCGCTTCGGCCCCATGTCAGCGCCTGCTGTTAAAGGAGGCTATGCTTCATGAAGGTCACATGTTCTGGTCGCAAGGTTTCGCTGAAACCCAGTTTTATCGAGAAAGCGGAGGCACGGCTTGCCAAGCTGGATAAGTTCTTCCAGGAGGAAGCCTCGGCCCAGGTTACCGTAACGGTGGAGAAAAGCGGGCATACCGTGGAAATTACCGTGCGGGGCGAGGGGCTGACCGTCCGCGCAGAGAAGGCTGCTGACCGCATGGAGGATGCGCTGGACGCTGCCGTGGACCTGCTGACCCGCCGCCTGGTGAAAAACCGCAAGCGTCTGGGGGACAAGCTGACCAAGGCCGCCGCACCGGAGGTGCCCGTGGAAGAGCCGGAGGAAGAGTACGACATCATCCGCGAGAAGCGCTTCAGCGTGAAACCGTGCAGCACCGAGGAGGCCATTCTGCAGATGAATCTGCTGGGCCACAACTTCTTCCTGTACCGCAATGTGGAGGATGGGCAGGTGCAGCTGGTGTACCGCCGCAACGACGGCAACTATGGCGTGCTGATTCCGGAAGGCTGATTGCCCGGAAAATACCCTGAAATAAATACACAGCGCCCCCTTGGCCATTGGCCGAGGGGGCGCTGTTTGTCTGCCTTTTTATGGGTGCTCATGGGTGCTGGGCGGCGTGGTCACGCAAAACCCGGGTGCGGCCCCGTACCGGGCGGCCGGTTATTGCAGGGTGATCTGCCGCTCGAACTGGACGCGCTTCTGCACGTAGATTTTGCTGGCAAAGGCCAGGGTGAAACGGCGCACCAGCAGGGTGATGTCGTTGGGGGCGTCGGCGGTGTCCGGCTGCGGGTCAGCCGCCGGAGAGAAGGCGGTGCGCAGGGCGTTTTCCAGCTCCACACAGAAGTAGTTGTAGGCCTTGGGCATGGGGTAGCGGGCCAGGCCAATCTCGCTCAGGGCCGAAAGCTCCGGCAGGCTGAGCACCTGCTTCATGGCGCACAGCGTGACCAGCCGGGCCAGCTGCACCCGGCTGTACTTTTTGTTCACCGGCCGCTCGATCACCCGCATTTTTACATAGTTGTTCACCATGGCCTTGGTGAGGGTGAAATCGCCCGCGGCGGCAGGGTTGGCCAGCGGGGCGTAGATTTCGTTGATGTAGCCGGTCAGCTGATCCATATACAGTTCAATGGCGGGCAGCTCTTCCCAACGGGGGCAGCGGAAGGCCAGCACCTCCCGCGTCAGGTTGGAATGGTCGAAGATTTCAGGCATGGCGAGGCTCCTTCCCGTTTGCGGAATGTGCGGTCAGTCCTCCGGATGGTTTTTGCGCCAGGCGAGGTATCCTTCCAGAATGACGGCGGCACTCACCGAGTCCAGCCGGTCCTTGCGCTTCTGGCCGAACACGCCGTTGTTGCTGAGAATGCCCGCCGCGGTGATGGTGGTGCGGCGCTCATCCCACAGGGCCACCGGCAGGCCGGAGGCTTCTTCCACCTTGCCGGCCAGGCGGCGGCTTTTGCCCGCGCGGGCGCCCTCGGTACCGTCCATGTTCATGGGCAGGCCCAGCAGAATGCGGGCGGCCCCCTCCTTGGCGGCGGCCTCGGCAATGTAGGCGGCCACCTTGTTCATGGATTTTTCGGTGATCTGGGGCAAGGGGGTGGCCAGCAGCTCGCTCTCGTCACAGATGGCCAGGCCGGTGCGGGTTTCGCCGTAATCCACAGCCAGAATTTTCATGGGCAAAGGCTCCTTTTGTTGTGTTTTATGTTACGTCCCGAAACCAGCCGGGACGAGATGTGGTTTTGAGTATTAGAACTTCTCTATTATATCAGCGGGCCGTCACAAAAGCAATCCGATGCGGCCGTTCTGGCCACCGTGCAAAGCCCGATTTGGCCATTGGGCGGCACAAAACGGCGGCCCAAAACGCAAACACAGCGCCCCGGGCGGGGTTGACCCGGGGCGCTGTGTGCTTATAGCTTATAGAAGAACGGCCTTTAGTCGTTCCAGTAATCGGTTTTGCCTTCCAGCCCCACGGTGGAGGCCTTGAACACCGGGTTCTTGCCCGCGGCGCGCTGGGCGGTGTAGTCGTCCAGTGCCTTGATGGCGGTGCCGCCCAGAATCAGAATCACCGGCACGTTGATGAGGGTCATCAGGCCCATCATCACGTCAGAGGTATCCCACAGCAGGCCCATGCTCATGCCCGCGCCCACGAACACGACCACGGAGGCCACAATGCGGAAGCCGGTCATGAAGCTCTTGGAGGGAACGCCCTTGTGCAGGTAGATGAGCAGGTTGTCCATATAGAACAGGTTGCCCAGCAGGGTGGTGAAGGCGAACAGCACCATGAACACCGTGATGAACACGGGGCCAACGGGGCCGAACACCTGGCGCAGGGCGACCTGAACATAGGGGGCACCGGCCAGGGCAGCGTCCGGCTCCACACCGGAGCACAGGCACATGAAGGCGGTGCAGGTGCACAGCAGCAGGGTGTCAATGAACACGGACAGCATCTGCACCAGGCCCTGCTTGACGGGGTGGCTCACGTCGGCGCAGGCGGCCGCGTTGGGGGCGCTGCCGCAGCCGGCCTCGTTGGAGTACAGGCCGCGCTTGATGCCGTACATCATGCAGGAGGAGGCGAAGCCGCCGAAGATGGCCTGGAAGTCAAAGGCATCGTGGAAGATGCGGCCGAACACCTGGGGCAGCAGGGTGATGTGGGTGAGGGTGACGATCAGCGACACCAGCACGTACACAATGCCCATCACGGGCACCAGCAGGGAGGTGACCTTTACCACCCGCTTGCCGCCGCCCAGCAGGCAGTAGCACACCAGCACGGCCAGCACACCGCCGATGATCCAGGGGGTGGTTTCGGGGTTGTAGAAGCTGTACACGCTGAAGGTGGACTGCAGGTTGTAGGAGGCCAGCATGTTGAAGCCCACCGCGTAGGTGGCGATCATGAACACGCAGAACAGCACAGCCAGCAGGCGGCTGTGCAGAGCGGCCTCGATGTAGTAGGCGGGGCCGCCGTAGCTGCCGCTGCCGTTGCTGTAACGCTTTTTGTAGATCTGGGCCAGGGTGCTCTCCACAAAGGCGGAAGCGCCGCCCACCAGGGCGATGACCCACATCCAGAACACAGCGCCGTAACCGCCCAGGCAGATGGCGGTGGCAATGCCCACAATGTTGCCGGTGCCCACGCGGGACGCGGTGGACACCATCAGCGCCTGGAAGGAGGATACGTTGCTCTCCTCGCTGGGCTTTTCGGTGACTACGCGGATGGATTCGCCAAACATACGCAGCTGGACGAATTTGGTGCGGAAGGTGTACCACAGGCCACAGGCCAGCAGCAGGATGATCAGCAGCTTGGAGTACATAAAGTTGCTGACCACGCCAATGATCTCGGCATAAACTGACATAGATTTCCCCTTTTCCTCGGCCGGCGGTTGCGCGAACCCCCGGCAGCCACAAGCGAACGCCGGAAAAACCCCATTCCGGCAAGATACGACAATTTATTCTAGCAAGAAATCGAGAAGACTGTCAAATACACACGCCAAAGTGAAAAAGTACCCGCAGCCGTTCAAAGGCGCAGAAACACCGGGACGCCGGGGTAAACCCGGCCCGGGAAAAAATGGACAAAACACCGACAGCTGAACTGCGGAAATCCACCCAAAAGAAGAACCTGCACACAGGGATACGCCCTACAAAAGACGGGGCGGAGCACGGGCTTTATAAAAGCTCAGCCAAAATACCGCGCTGACAAGCTGATTCCGACCGCTGTCCCGTTTGGACAAAGAGCCGCGCAGGGCAATTGACACTGCGGCGCGGCCGGGCGTATAATGCGAAGCGTACTCATGCGGTTAGCAATTGCTAATATGGACGAAACGCCCAAATGCAAGCGCGCCGCTTTTTAAAGCCCGTTTGGTTAGCATAAGCTAACCAAACGGGCGCAGACCATAGAAAAAAGAGAGGAATGAATACCATGAATCAGAGAACGCGCGTCCTCACCGGCCTGACGGCAGGCGTACTGGCCGTCAGCGCCATGGCCTTCGGCTTTTCCAAGTGGAGCAGCGAGATCAACCTGAACGGATCGGTTTCGGCCAACGGCAAGTGGGATGTGGCCGTGACCGCGGCCAGTGCCCAGGTAAGCGGCACCGGCGCACAGATGGGTGCCATTCAGGGCGAGGCCACCTACAACGTGGTTACTTACCCGGTGTATGTGCACTACAACAACGGCTACTACCACTACTACGTGGGCGACGATGAGGCCGCCGTGGTGAGCATGAGCCGCAGCGAGTTCACCGCCAAGTACCAGGAGGCCGACAACCCCAAGTTCCCGGTCAAGAGCATCGGTGTGTCACGCTTCAACTCCGGCGCCAAGAGCGGCGATTACACCTTCGCGCTGAATGTGAACGAGAACGGCGAGGCCATCAACGCCGGCGCGCAGAACCGCCCCTCCATCGAGGCGGTGGACAACGGTGAGCACGACGGCCAGCAGATCGGCACCGCCATTGCCTGGTGCTTCAAGGGCAGAGCCACCAACACCCCCGAAAACGACAAGATCCAGCTGACCTGGGCCGCCGCGAGGGACTACTTTGCCGAGCATAAGACCAGCGACGCCGCCGAGACCGTGGACGCCACCTGCGATGTGACCGTGTACCCCATCACGGTGACCACCTCCAACGGCTACTATGCCTTCCAGGTGGACGACCAGAACCCCCAGACCGTGGCCGTGACCAAGGCCCAGCTGGACGCCTACGACCAGCAGTACACCCTGAACCAGATCTACGACCCCAACAGCAAGGAGTACCGCCGGTTTGCCTCCGGGTATAAGTTCACCGACAACACCTGGAAGAGCAGCCTGACCGCGAAGATCTGCTTCAACGAGGGCTTTGACGCCTCCGACTTTGCCACCGCCAACGGCATGAGCAACAGCAAGGTGGCGGATGACAACGCCTTGAACGCCTATGTGGGCCAGCAGGTGGGCAGCATGGTGCTGTTCTGCGTGGGCGGCTCCAGCACCGCGGTTTCGGAGAACCCCAACCTGAGTGCGCCCGACTGGAAGCAGGCCAGCACCCAGCTGGCGGAGAACCCCACCGTGACCCGCAACCTGACCGCCGTGTTCACCAAGGACACCGTGACCTATGCCCCGGTTGAGTTCACCCTGCCCGAGGCCTGGGCCAACTACACCGTGACCATCACCAACAACGGCACCGTGAATGCCAACCTGGCGGACTGCCAGGTGGTGACCAGCCTGGACGACGGCAGCAAATTTGCCGATGCCTTTGAGGTGAGCGTGCCCGAATTCGGCGCCAACGAAGTGCTGGCCCCGGGCGAGAGCTGCACCTTCAACGTGGTGGTGAAGGCCCTGAACGACGCCGACGGCAACATGGCCGCCAGCACCGGCAGCTTCACCATCGGCCTGAACTATGTGCAGGACGAGGTGGAGGCCGCCCCCGAAGTGAGCCACAGCCATTCCTGAACCAGACAGAACGAACTTGAATCGCAGAGGCCGGACAGGGCAGATCCCCCACGGGGGAACGGCCTGCCCGGCTTTTGCCCGTGAACCGGAAACCAGAAAAGAGGACGCATGAACAAACGGACACACATCCTGGCCGGCGTGCTGGCCGCGGCGGCGGTGCTGCTGCTGGGGGCGGCCAGCGCGAAAACGGGCCTTTCTGCGTGGAAAACCCAGGTGGGCGTGCAGGCGGCGCTCTCGCTGCAGGACGGGCGGCAGCTGGCGCTGCAGGAGGCAGCCCTGACCGTGTACCGGCCGGCGGTGCAGGCGGCAGAGGACGCAGGGCAGGCCCCGGCGCAAACGCCCGAAGCCAACGCGGCGGAGAAATCGGCGGCCACGCCGGACAATGCCCTGGAACCGGCGGCGTCGGCTGCCCCGGAGCCGACCACCCCAGAGCCGGCCGAAACGGCTTTGCCGGAGGATGCACTGCCCGCAGAGGAGACCGGCAGCGAGACGGGCGCAGGGGAAGCGGCGGCAGACGCACAGGCCCAGCCGCAGGCCCTTGCCGCGCCGATGAACGCAGAATCAAACGCGGAATCGACTGTGCCTGAGGCGGAAGCAGTGGGAGAGGCTGAAGCGGAACCGGCAGAACCGCAAGCAGAAGAACCGGCCGCCCCGGAGCTATCTGAACTGGGACCCGCGGCCAATGGCTCGCAGCCGGAACCAACGCCCGCCGAACCGGCTGAACCGGCTTTGCAGGCCGCCGCGCCGGAGGAAACCCCTGTGGAGGTGCGCCAGCCGGAGGGCCTGTGCGCCGAATACCCGGAAGTGACCCTTCAGCCCGGCGGATGGGCCGAATATCAGGTGGTTCTGGTGAACGAGGGCACGGCGGACGCCGCGCTGCTGGAGCTGGAAATCCCCGATCTGCCGGAGGGCGTATCCTGCGAAGGGCCGGAGCTGCCGGAGAGCGGGCTGCTTCGGGCGGGCGAAGGGTGGACCCTCACCTGGATCGTGCACTGTGAGGGCGAAAGCCGGACGGTGGCCTTCTCGGTGACGGCCCGCCTGACCCAGCCGCCCATCGCCCCCGCGCCGAGCGCGGCCTATACCATTGCCCCGGGCAGCGGGCGGGAGGAGGAGACCCCATGAACAAGAACAAAACCGCCCGCCTGCTGGGGGCAGTGGGGGCGCTGGCCCTGCTGCTGACCGCCGGGGCCGGCCCGGCCTATGCCCAGGAGACGGCCGCCGGAATCGTGGTGGAGCAGGCCCGCCTGACCGACAGCCAGGGCCTGGAGGGCGAAAGCCGGGTGACGGTGGAGGGGGCCGACTGCATTCAGGCACAGCTGGGTACCCTGACCATGCCCGGCGCCTACGGAACCATCGCGGTGACGCTGCAAAACCGGAATTCCTTCCCGGTGGTGCTGGTGCAGAAGGAGACCGTCGACACCGGCCTTGCGGACATCCGGGTGCATTTTGCCGCGCTGGAGCCGGGGAAGGAGACCATCCCGGCGGGCGGGCGCTGCACCTTTGGCCTGACGGTGGAATGGGAACCGGATTCCAAACAAAACTATCAGGAGGCCGAGGGGCAGTTTGCCCTGCGCCTGCGCTATGAGGACGGAACGGTGTGGGTGGAACCCCAGCCGGACGGCCCCACGGACAACAAGGGCAGCACGGGCGGCGAGAGCGGCAGCGGGGCCGAGGCCGCGGCGGCGGGAAGCACATCGAGCACTCCGGCCCGGAGCGCCCCGGCCACCGGAGACCGGGCGGCCCTATTGCCCTGGATGGCCCTGCTGGCTGCCAGCAGCTTGGGCCTGGCCGGAATGGGGCACCGGAAATATCACCACAGAAAGGGTAATTGAACCATGCAGGAGGAAAAACAACGGGCGGAGCTGCCCTGGCTGGGGCAGGCGCTCTGCCCCACCACCCCGGAAAAGCGCAGCAGTGCGGTGTTCTGGGCGGCAGCCTTTGGCGGGCTGACCCTGCTGGGCAGCCTGCTGATGGGCGTGCTTTTGGGCTGGACGCAGAACCCGGGTTGGCCGCTGACCCCGCTGGTGCTGGCCGGGGCGGCGCTGGGGCCGCTTCTGGTGCAGGAGGTGCTGCGGGCGGCGGTGTACCTGCCGCTGCGGCGGTTCGGCCCCTGGAAGGCGGGCGTGCTGGCCGCTCTGACGCTGGCCGCCGCCCAGTGCCTGCCGGGGCTGGCTGCGGCCCGGGCCAGCGGCAGCCTGCTGCCGGTTTTGCTGGAGCAGGGCCTTCCGGCGCTGGTTCAGTCGGCCCTGCTCACGGCGCTGCTGGCGGTGGGCGGGGTGCTGCCCGCGGCGGAATACCGCCTGCTGGCGCTGCTTCCGGGGCTTCTGCCCCGGGTGCCGGCGGCCAACCGCTTTGCACAGGTGTTTCTGAGCCTGCTGCTGCCGCTGCTGTTCCTCATTGCCCTCAGTGAGGACTGGAGCGCACCCGCCGAACGGCAAACGGCGCCCGCCAAAGGCCGAAGCGCCCTGGCCTGGGCCGCAACGGCAGTGCCCTGCCTGGTGCTCATTGCCTTTTTTGCGGGCTGGCTGCCTGCGTACCCCACGGCCATTGCCACCGGAAGCATGGAGCCGGAGATTCAGATCGGCGATATGGTGGTGATGGCCCGCTGGGGCCTTGGGGACATTCAGCCCGGCGACGTGATCGCGGTGGAGCGGCAGGGCCGCACCATTGTGCACCGGGTGGTGGAGGTGCGGCAGGAGGCAGGCGAGACTCGGTACATCACCCAGGGCGACGCCAACAACGCCCCCGACGACGAACCCGCCGCCCAAAGCCAGGTGGAGGGCCGGATGATCGGGCTGGTGCCCGCGGTGGGCCGCATTTCGCTGTGGTTCCACACCAGCGGCTGAAGTGTTCTTGAGCAAAAAGAGCGATAAACAACTGATTTTTGCGATATTTATAAAAATGCACCGGCAGGTACGCCCCTCATTGGGGGCAGTATCTGCCGGTGCGTTTTGCATATTCTTGAAACTGGTTCTTGCACTGAACGAAGAACGGCACCTTCACGAAGCCGTCAGCAGTGCCACTGGCAGCGCTTCATGTCCACACAGCCATTGGGGCGGAAGGTTACTCCCTCGGCCTCCAGCAAGCGGCGCTGGGCGGGCCAGCCGGGTGCGGTGCGGCCCGCGTGGTTTACCACCCGGTGGCAGGGGCAGCTGCCGTACAGGTTGGCATAACGGAGAACCCGGCCCACCAGCCGCGCATTCTTGTCCCGCCCGATGAGGCGGGCGATCTGCCCGTAGCTGGCCACCCTGCCGCAGGGAATCTCTGCCACGGCGCAGAGCACCGCATAAATCAGCTCGTCGTTCAGCGCGGTGTGCGCTTTGGAATTATCGAACGATGAACTCAAAGTTTTCACCGTAGCCGATCTGGTTGCAGACGTGCAGCAGTTGGCCGTCGCCCCGGAAGACCCGGCCCCAGGTGCCCAGCAGCGGCGTGTTGCGGGATACGTCCAGCATACGGGCGATCTTTGCATCGGCCCGCACAATGCGGAGGATCACCTCGCCGGTGATGATGTCAAAGCCTTTTTCCTCCCGCAGGTAGCGATAGAGCGAGTCGTGCTCCAGATCCATACTCAGCAGAAAGCTGTACTGCTTGGGAAAATAGTTTTCCTCAATGACGCAGGGCTCGTCGTCCATAAAGCGCAGGCGCTTGATGAACAGCACCTCGTCGCCCGGCTCCAGATCCATCCATTCCAGAACCCGGGCGTCGGTGGGCACTTTGATGCCCGCCTCGATGAGCCGAGTGCTGGGTTTGCGGCCGTTCACGGCGCACAGCTCGGTAAAGCTCATGCCGGAGCGGTTCATGTCCTTGTGCATTTTGGGGGTGCGGATGAAGGTGCCCTTGCCCTGCTTCTTTTCCACAAGGCCCTCTTCCACCAGGTCGCCCACGGCGCGGCGCACGGTGATGCGGCTGATGCCGTATTTCTCGGCCAGTTCCTCTTCCGTGGGCAGGCGCTTGGTTGCGTCAAACGCGCCGCCCTGAATGTCGGCGCGCAGGGCGTTGGCCACCTGCTCATACAGAGGGATGACGCTGTTGTAATCGATGATGGAAGAGGCGTTGGCCGGTTGTTTCATTTCATTCACCACAAGTCGTTCTTTCATAGTTGTAACATAACATCTTATGATATATAGTATACCATAAAACGTTTCTTATTACAAGAAAAAAGAGGCTCCGAACGCTTTCCTGAACAATTTTTCAGCAGGATGTACATACGGTTTGGAAATCTTGTGTGAAATCCGCAGAATTTTTTGGGAAAATACACAAAAAATGACCCCGAAGCGCAGAAAAACGACGGGGTCATCGGCGTATAAATATGCGGCTTGTGCGGGTTCAAAGGGCGGTTTCGGTGTAGCGCCGGCCGCGCAGGGCAAACAGCGCGAACACCAGCAGGCTGAGGCACAGGCTCAGCGGGGCCATCGCACCGGCACCGAGCGCATCGCACAGGCTGCCGCCCGCCAGATTGGCCAGCACGGTGCCCACCGCACTGGTAACGGTCAGCCCCATGGAGATGGAGAAGCTCCGGATGCGTTCGTCCGCCGCCTGGGTGAAATAGTCCACGATGGCGGCGTAATAAATGGCAAAGCTGACAGACTGGAAGATCTGTCCCAGATATAGGGGCCAGATGCCCGGCAGCAGGGCCAGAATGGCCGGGCGCAGAAGATTGGCCGCCAGCGCCGCCCCCATGCGCCGGTGCAGCGACCATTTGCGGGTGAGCAGCGAAAGCGCCAGCAGAGCAAGCGATTCCATCGCCGAGCCGGCGGCGCACACCAGGCCGAACACCTCGGAGCCGCCCTGCCGCTGGGTGACAATGAGCGACAGATAGCTGCCCACCGGCCGGTGGCTGCACCAGAACAGGGTGCCCAGCAAAAGCCCGAACCGGAAGCGGGGGCTTTTCAGGGCGGTGGCAAAGGCCCCGGTCACCGAGAGGTGGTCGGCCCGGTGCGTCTGCATCCGGTTGCCCAGGCGAATGGCAGGCAGCCGGAAAAGGAAGGGCAGCATGGCCCCGAACAGCAGCGCCTGAAGCACAAAGTAGCCGCCCCAGCCGAACCGCTGGAAGAACAGCCCCGCGGCCGCCGAGGTCAGGGCAAAGCCGACGGAACCGGCGGACCGTACCCGGCTGTACACCAGCCGGCCGTCCAGCTCCCGGCTGCAGTTTACCCAGGCGTCCATCAGCTGGCTGAAGGGGTAGGCCAGCCCCGCAATGAGCACTATGGCCGCCAGCGTAAAGCCGCTGTGGGCGGCCAGCGCCGTGCAGGCCAGGCACAGCGCCCCGATGGCCCCGATGCACAGCATCAGGTAGTGTTTTGTTGGCAGAAACGTATCCGTAATGTAGCCGCCCACCGGCTCCATGGCCAGGTTGGCGCACAACGTCAGGCTGGTAAGCACTCCGCACAGCGAGGCGCTGCACCCCAATTGGGTCAGGTACATCACGGCATAGCTGGAAAAAACGCAGTAGCCCGCATAATAAAAGAAGTAGGCGCCGGCAAAGGGCAGCGAGAAGCGGGGCTGCGCGTGGGGTACGTCCATGAGGGCACCTCCTACCGTGTGATCAGCGCAGCAGGGCCAAAGGCACCCGGGTGAGGGTCAGGGCGTGGGTGAAGATGCAGTTGCCGCCTTCCCAGCCCTGCTCGTGCAGGCAGAGTATGGCCCCATCCTTCGGGCTTTGGGCCAGGTCGGCCGCACCGGCCTCCTTCTCCAGCAGCACCCCGGCGCTCCAGGTTTTGCCGTCGTCGCCGCTCACCCGCAGAGTCAGGTCCCGGCGGGCGTTCAGGCTCCAGCGCACGGCTTCGCCCCGGCGCTGCCGCTCCAGGGCTTCCTCGTCGCCGCAGGCGCAGTTCACAAAGGTTAAACGGCCGTCGGCCAGCGTCAGCAGCGCACCGCCGCAGATGGGATCGGGCAGGGCTTCGTTCAGCCAGGGCTGGCCCCAGTGCACCGGCCCGCCTGCGCAGAAGGCCCGGCGGCGCACGCCGGGAATCTCATGGCGCAGGGTGGCCAGCAGCGTGCCGTCGCTGCGCTCGGCCACCGAGGCCTCGGTGGGGTCGCCGATGCCGTTGGCGGCGGGCACCACGTTGCTGCACTGCCAGGTTTCGCCGCCGTCGGTGCTGTACAGGCAGGCGTAGCAGGCCGGCAGGTGGGCGTTTTTGCCCCGGCTCAGCCACAGGGGAACCACCAGGGTGCCGTCGCGCATTTCTACACCATGGCCCGGGGCGATGGCCCACAGGGTGACGGGCCAGTCTTTGCGGAAGCCGTCGATCGCGCCGGTCAGCTCCCGGGTCTCGCCGAAGGTGCGGCCGTCGTCGGCGCTCACCCGAAGGTACAGGCGGCCGTAATCGCTGCACCAGAACAGCAGCACCCGGCCGTCTTTGCAGGCCAGCAGCATGGGGTTGTGCAGCAGCTGCCCCGGGGCAGGATCAGCCAGCACCGTGCGGGGGGCAAAAGTGGCCCCGTCATCGGTGCTGCGGTAGAGCAGCAGGGTGCGCCGGTCGCCCTCTTTTACCCGGCCTTCACAGCAGGCCAGCAGGGTGCCCGCCGCCGTGACCACCAAGCCGGGCACCCGGTAGGAATCAAAGCCGCCCTGGCCTCCCTCGGCCAGCAGGGTTTTGCGCAATGCATCCATGACTCAGCCCTCCTCAAAGCGGCAGTCGAACTGCTTCACGTACTTTTCCATGCCGGAGGCGGAGTACAGCACCATGGTGCAGCAGCTGCCCATATCGCCGGTGCGCACCACAGCCTTGGCGCGCAGCATCTGCTCGTTCAGCTCGGCCTGGCTGATGGTGCCGCCGGGCAGCTGGGGAACCAGCTGCTGAATGGCCTGGTACATATCCGGGTTGTACTGGGGCATCAGCTCGAACACCTGATAGCGCTCGGCCACCAGGTCGTTCAAAACGGCCTTCAGCGTTTGCAGCAGGGTGGGTACGCCCCGCACGAGGGAGACGTCCACCACGTTGCAGCCCTCGGGAATGGGCATGTTGCCATCGCACAGAACGATGGCGTCCTTGTGGCGGGCCAGGGCCAGCGCCTGCGCCAGCCGGGCATTGATGACGGTTTGCTTGACCATAGTGCTCCTCCTTGAATGGGCCGGGGCGCGCTCCGTTTCAGGCGGCCCGGCACGGTGCGGCGCCCCTGCGGGAGAGGGCAGGGACGAATGACCACACAATAATATGTTATATAATGTTATCTCCCTTTGCCTGTAGTATAAAGCGGGCCGGGCAAAAAGTCAATGGAGGAACGGGCAAATGCGGCAAAGGCCCTTCCGCGGGGAAGGCGGAAACCGGCCCGGGGCGTGGGGGCTTCTGCGGCCGTCGGGATTTGATCCGGCCGACGGCGCACGGCTTTTTTGAGCGAATTTTTGCGCGAAAGGTGTGGTCACGGCAGGTGCGCCTTTGTATTGCTGGCGCGGGAACACGCCGCCGCCCCGCCTAAATGCCCCCATCGCTGCATAAACAAGAAGCGAGGTGATGCACGCAATGACGGCTGAACAGATTTCTGCACTGGGGCGCACCCTGTTTGCGGGGCTGGCCACCGGGCTGGGCGGGCTGCTGGCGCTGGGGCCGAAGCCCACGCCCCGCGCCATGGCCGCAGCCATGGGCTTTGCTGCCGGGGTGATGACCGCCGTCAGCCTGACGGATCTTCTGCCCACGGCCCTTGGCTGGTATCGGCGGGCCTTTTCGCCCGAGGGGGCGGCGCTGGCGCTGGTCAGCCTGCTTTGCATGGGCATGGCGCTGGCGGCTCTGCTGGAGCGCTGCCTGCCGGAGCAGACCGGCCGCGGGCTGGACGAACGCCGGGCGGGCGCTCTGCGCAGTGCGCTGATCACCGGGGCGGCCCTGGTGCTGCACAACCTGCCGGAGGGGGTGCTCACCCTGTTTGCCGGGGCGGCGGATTCGGCCCTTGGCCTGCGCATGGCGCTGGCGGTGGCCCTGCACAACCTGCCCGAGGGGCTGGCCGTGGCCCTGCCCCTTTACTACGCCACCGGCAGCCGCCGCCGGGCCGTGGGCGCGGCCTTTGCCAGCGGGCTGGCCGAACCGGCCGGGGCGGTGCTGGCCTATGCACTGGTGGGCGGGCGGCTGCGGCCGGGCTTCCTCAACGGGCTGCTGGTGCTGGTGGCGGGGGTGATGGTGTGGGTCAGCCTGGCCCAGCTGGTGCCCACGGCCCTCACCTTCGGCAGCCGCCGGGCCAGCGCGGCCGGTTTTGGGGCCGGTGTGGCGGTGATGGCTATTGGAATTGCCCTGCTTTCATGATATACTATTTAAGTCAGCTTAAGTCAGCGCGAAACCGGCGAAGCCAGACCGGTTTCGCCGATTCTGCGGCTGCGGGCGGAAGGGGGATTTGCATGAAACGGCGGTTGGCACTGTGTTTGTGCCTGCTTTTGCTGCTGTGCGGGTGCAGCGCGGGCGTGGGCACCGGCGCGGCGGTGGAAGAACTGCTGCGTGCACCCCAGCTCTCCGGCCGGTACAGCCAGGTGCAGAAGGCCCTGAACGCCTATCTGGGCGAATCGGCCCAGCTAAAATACCCCGTCAGCGGGGAAGAGCCGTCCCCCTTCCTGTTTGGCGACTGGGACGGCGATGGCCGGGAGGACGCGGCGGTGCTGTACGCCTGCAGCAAGGGGCAGAACGCCCATCTGGCCATTCTGGAACAGAACGACAGCGGCTGGGCCGTCACCCAGGAGGTGGAAGGCCTGGCCCCGGAGGTGGAGAGCGCCGCTGCCGCGACCCTGGAGGACAACCAGGGCAGCCAGCTGGTGGTGGGCTACGGCAGCGCCCAGGGCGACCGGTATCTGGCGGTGTACAGCTACGCCGCCGAGACGCTGGAGACCGTTCTGCAGGAGAGCTACGCCCAGTACATGCTGGAGGACATCACCGGTACCGGCGTGCAGAGCCTGGTGCTCATCACGCCGGAGACCCCCACCCTCAAGCTGCTTTTGTGGCAGGACGGCAGCTACCGCCCGGTGCAGGAGCTGACGCTGGGGGCCGGGCATTTCACCAGCTGTGCGGGGCTGTACTCCGGCCGCGGGGCCGGGGCCGGGCGCTGCATCGTGGTGGACGGCTGGACCGGCAGCGCCCTGGCCAGCGACCTTTTGTACTTTGACCGGGGCACCGGCCAGCTGCGCCGCTGGCAGACGGCGCAGGAGCTGTACAGCAGCACCCTGCGCACCTACACCAGCCTGTACAGCGATGACCTGCTGCAGGACGGCCGCATTGAAATTCCGGTGCAGCTGAGCACCGAGGAGGGCGGCATGATCTCCGGCGGGCTGGAGCGGCGGCTGGCCTTCATCGAATGGCGCGATTTCAGCTATGGTTCGACGCGGGGGCGCAGCTTCGGCGTGCTGGACAGTGAATATGGCTTCTATCTGGCTCTGCCCGCCCAGTGGAAGGGCCAGGTGAACCTGACCGAGGGCGACACCGAGGAAATGTGGGAGGTGCGCAGCCTGGACGGTTCGGAAGTCTACCTGACCCTGCGTCTGACCGACCTGGGCCAGGCCACGGCGGGGTTTGTGCGCGCGGCCACCATCGGCAGCCAGCAGATCAGCATTCGGGCGGGGGAGAACGTGCCCCCGGAATACACCGCCAATCTGGCGGCCCGCGTGACGGTGCTGTAAAAAACAATAGGAAACGGAGGGAATACCCCATGAGAAAGGTACTGGTTGTGGAGGACGAAGCCAGCATCCGCGAGCTGATCGCCCTGAACCTGCAAATGGCAGGCTGGGAGGTGCTGGAGGCGGAAAACGGCGAGCGCGGCCTGCGCCGCCTGAAGGAAGAAGGCCCCTGCGACGCGGCGGTGCTGGACGTGATGCTGCCGGGCATCGACGGCTTCTCGCTGTGCGAGAGCATCCGGCGGGACGACCAGAACATCGGCATCATCATCCTCAGCGCCAAGGGCCTGGAGGAGGATAAGATCCGGGGACTTTCCATCGGCGCGGACGACTACATGACCAAGCCCTTCAGCGTGTCGGAGCTGCTGGCCCGCATTGAGGCGCTGTGCCGCCGGGTGAACCGGGGCCAGAGCCAGCCCGCCGCCCAGGAGACGCGGCTGGTGAGCGGAAAATTCGTGCTGGACGAGGCCAGCCGCATTCTGTACAAGGGCAAAACCCCCATTGACCTGACCCAGGTGGAGTTCCAGATCATGGAGCTGTTCTTCCACAATCAGGGCACGGCCCTTGTGCGGGAGAAAATTCTGGAGGGCGTGTGGGGGCCGGGCTACTTCGGCGATGTGAAGATCGTGGATGTGAACATCCGCCGTCTGCGCATGAAGATCGAGGACGAGCCTTCCAGCCCCAAGCACATTCTCACGGTGTGGGGCTACGGCTACCGCTGGAACGCATAAGGCAGCCCGGTGCGGGCAGGAAGGAGGCGCGGCGTGAACAGCATCACCAAAAAGTGGCTGCGGGGCAGCCTGCTCACCACCCTGCTGGTGCTGCTGCTGGCCGAGGGCCTGTTTCTGTTCCAGAGCTACAACACCTATTACGGCGGGGTGCGGCAGGCGGTGAACAGCCGGTTCGTGAGCATCAGCGGCCAGCTGAAGATGTACACCGGCGACGAAAAGGCCACCCAGAGCCAGCGCCGAAGCCAGGCCCTGCGCCGCATGGTGGAGCAGTTTGACGAGAAGGACAAGTTTGAGTTCACCCTGCTGGATGCAGGCGGCCAGGTGCTGGCCTCTTCCACCGGCCGGGCGGGCGAGCTGAGCAGCCTGGAGGATTTTCAGCAGGCCATGGCCAGCCCGGAGGGCCGAGGCGAGGCCATTTACCGCTCCGCCGCGGGCGAGCGGGTGCTGGCCATTACGATCCTCACGCCCTATCAGGCCGAGGACATTGCCGCCCTTCGCCTTGTGACCAGCCTGACGCTGGTGGACGAGCAGGTGATCCGGCTGATCTGGATCAGCCTGGGCGTGGCGGCGGCGGTGCTGGGGTTCAGCCTGTGGTCGGGTCTGTTCTTCATCCGCTCCATCGTCACCCCGCTGCATCAGGTGGAGCGGGTGGCCCACGAGATCGCCCAGGGCAGCCTGGACGCCCGCCTGCCGGATCAGGGGCGGGACGATGAGATCGGCCGCCTGTGCGGGGCCATCAACCAGATGGCACAGGACCTCTCGAAAACCGAGCAGATGAAAAACGAGTTCCTCTCCTCGGTGAGCCACGAGCTGCGCACCCCGCTCACCAGCATCCGGGGCTGGGTGGAGACCATTGCCGCCATCCGGGACCCGGCGGACGAGAACTACCAGAAGGGCCTGACCATCATCGGGCGGGAGACCGACCGCCTGTACGACATGGTGGAGGAGCTGCTGGACTTTTCCCGCCTGCAGAGCGGGATGAAGATGAACTGTCAGGCGCTGGATCTGGTGGCGGAACTGACCGATGCGGCCCTGTTTGTGGAAGCCCGCATGAATAAGGCCGGGCTGCGGCTGGTGTACGAAGAGCCGGAGCTGCCCCTGCCCGTCTGGGCGGACGCAGGCCGGCTGCGGCAGGTGTTCATCAACCTGCTGGACAATGCCATCAAGTATTCCAACCCCGGCGGGGCCATCACGCTGGAACTGCTGCAGGACGGCGAGAACGTCTATGTGCTTATCCGGGACGAAGGGCGGGGCATCTCGCCGGAGGATCTGGTGAACGTGAAGCAGAAGTTCTTCAAAGGCAAAAATTCGGTGCGGGGCAGCGGCATCGGCCTGGCCGTGGCGGAGGAGATCATCACCGCGCTGGACGGCACGCTGGATCTGGAATCCACGCTGGGCAAGGGCACCACGGTGAAGATCCGGCTGCCCCTCTACCGTCCCGGCCCGCAAGCGGCGCCGGCGCCGTGAGGGGCCTGCCCCCGCGGCCCCACATCAAATCATAAGGAGTAACCATGGAAAAACCAAAGGAATGTTTCCGCACCCGGGTGGGCGGTCAGGCCCTCATTGAGGGCATCATGATGCGCGGCCCCGAAAAAATCTGCGTGGCCGTGCGCAAGCCGGACGGCACCATTGACCTGATGATGGATCAGGTCAAACACCACCCCTGGAGCAAGATCCCCTTTCTGCGGGGCGTGCTGAACATGGTGGAAAATCTGGTGCTGGGCTACCGCTATTTGATGCACTCGGCGGACGTGAGCCTGGAGGGCGAAGAGGAAGAGGAGCCTTCCAAGCTGGAGCAGTGGCTGCAGGACCATCTGGGCGATGCCTTTGAAAAGGCGCTGATGGGGGCGGCCTCGGCGCTGGGCGTGGTGCTGGCGCTGGTGCTGTTCATGGCGCTGCCCGCCTTCTGCGTGAAAACGCTGGGCCGCTTTGTGCCGCTGGCAGGGCCGGTGAAGGCCCTGCTGGAGGGTGTGGTGAAGATCGCCATCTTTGTGCTCTACCTGTTTTTGTGCACCCGCATGAAGGAGCTGCACCGGGTGTTTGAGTACCACGGGGCCGAGCACAAAACCATTGCCTGCTACGAGGCCCGGCTGGAGCTGACTGTGGAGAACGTGCGCAAACAGATCCGCTTTCACCCCCGGTGCGGCACCAGCTTTATGATTCTGGTGCTGCTGGTGAGCATTTTTGTTAACGCCTTCCTCAGCTGGGACAATCTGGCCCTGCGGGTGGCGGGCAAACTGCTGCTGCTGCCGGTGGTGATGGGCGTGAGCTATGAGCTGATCATGCTGGCCGGCCGGTACGACAACCCCTTCACCCGGGCCTTTTCGGCCCCGGGGCTGTGGATGCAGCGGCTGACCACCTTTGAACCGGACGATTCCATGATCGAGGTAGCCATCGCGGCGGTGAAGCCGGTGCTGCCCGAAAACCCGGAGGAGTATACTTATGACAACTGAAAATCAGATGCCCGAGGGTCTGGAAGGCCTGGGCGAAATGCTTGTGGAAATGGACCCCCGCATGGCGGCGGGCATGGTGGCCGGAATGCTTCAGGCCTCCGGCTGCCCCGACCCGGACTTTGACGCGGTGGAATTGACCCGCCTGGCCACCGGGCAGGATCCCCGCCTGAGCGAAACGCCCCTCACCGAGGAGCAGGCGGCCCAGCTGGCCCGCCTGGCTGCCCTTCGGTTTGAGCGGCGGCCCCTGCAGTACATCGAGGGCAAGTGGGGCTTTCTGGACTTTGAGGTGCAGGTGGGCGAGGGCGTGCTCATTCCCCGGCAGGACAGTGAGGCCGTCTGCCTGAAGGCCATCGACCTGTTGAAGGGGCAAAAGGCCCCCGCCGTGCTGGACCTGTGCGCAGGAAGCGGCTGTTTGGGCCTGGCGGTGAAGAGCCGCTACCCCGCCGCCCAGGTGACTGCGGTGGAAAAGAGCGCCGAGGCCCTGCCCTGGCTGGAGAAAAATGCCGCCGAGGCCCTGCCCGGCTATGATGCGGCCCACCCCGCGCTGAACGTGCAGCAGGGAGACGTGTTTGCGTGGAACAAGGGGCAGGCCGAGGGGCAGTTTGACCTGATCCTGGCCAACCCGCCGTACCTCACCGCTGAGGAGATGCGCACCTTGCAGCCGGAGGTGGAGTTTGAGCCGGCCATGGCGCTGGATGGCGGCGAGGACGGGCTGGACTTCTACCGGCACATCGCCGCGGCGTACCGGCCGCTGACCAAGCAGGGCGGCTGGCTGGTGATGGAGTTCGGCTGGCAGCAGTGGGAGCCGGTGAAGGCCCTGCTGGAGGCGGCCGGCTGGCAGGATGTGCAGCGGATTCTGGATGCAGAGGGCCGCGACCGGGGCGCTGCGGCCCGCAACGGGTGAAAAACGGCCTGAAAGCCCGATTACAGGGACTGCAAAACACAGACTTTCGTTGTAAAACACCCCGCTGCTGTGTATAATAGAGGCAATCAGAAACGGCGTTTGCCAAAAAGCGCCTGCCCCAACGGCCGGCCCGGCCGTGCAGCGCAGACACAAAGGAGTAACCAACATTTATGGCAGATAAAAAGAACAATCAGATTCCCAGCCCCACCCGCAAGGAGAATGCCCAGGACAAAAAAGCTGCCCTGGAAACCGCTCTGGCCCAGATCGAAAAGCAGTTCGGCAAGGGCGCGGTGATGAAGCTGGGCGCCAACGTGGCCATGCAGGTGGATGCCATTTCCACCGGCAGCCTGGGCCTGGACCTGGCCCTGGGTGTGGGTGGTATGCCCCGCGGCCGTGTGGTGGAGGTCTACGGCCCCGAGTCCAGCGGTAAAACCACCCTGGCCCTGCACGTGCTGGCCGAGGCCCAGAAGAAGGGCGGCGAGGTGGCCTTCATCGACGTGGAGCACGCCCTGGACCCCGAATACGCCCGCGCCCTGGGCGTGGACATCGACAGCCTGCTGGTGAGCCAGCCGGACACCGGCGAGCAGGCGCTGGAGATCTGCGAGGCGCTGGTGCGCTCGGGTGCCATTGACGCCATCGTCATCGACTCGGTGGCCGCCATGGTGCCCCGTGCCGAGATCGAGGGCGAGATGGGCGATAGCCACGTGGGCCTGCAGGCCCGCCTGATGAGCCAGGCCCTGCGCAAGCTCACCGGCGTGATCGGCAAAACCGGCACCGTGGCCATTTTCATCAACCAGCTGCGTGAGAAGGTGGGCGTGGTGTACGGCAACCCGGAAGTGACCGCCGGCGGCCGCGCCCTGAAGTACTACTCCAGCGTGCGCATTGACGTGCGCCGCATTGAGGGCCTGAAGGATTCCTCCGGCGCGTTCATCGGCAACCGCACCCGCGCCAAGGTGGTGAAAAACAAGGTGGCCCCGCCCTTCAAGGAAGCCGAGTTCGACATCATGTTCGGCGAGGGCATCAGCAAGGTGGGCGAGATTCTGGACCTGGGCGTGACCCTGGGCATCGTGCAGAAGAGCGGCGCCTGGTTCAACTACAACGAGACCCGCCTGGGCCAGGGCCGCGACAACGCCAAGATCTACCTGAAGGAACACCCGGAGCTGATGGACGAGATCGAGGCGCAGGTGCGCGCCAATGCCGATAAGCTCACCGCCAAGGGCAAGAAGGGCAAGGGCAAGGCCGCTGAGCCTGCCGCTGCCCCGGCCCCGGCTGCCCCGGCCGCGGAGGAAAAGCCCGCCGCCCGCCCGGCCGCCCGCACCAGCGAGGCCGACCTGGACATCATGGTGGAGGACTAAATGCCGACGACCATCACCCGCATTCAAAAGACCCGTCTGGGCCGGTTCTCCCTGTACGGGGAGGAGGGCTTCCTCTTCTCGCTGGACTCCGAGACCTACTTTTCCTGCGGGGTGGAGGAGGGGGACACCCTGACGGACGGCGACCTGGCCGATCTGCGGGAAAAAAGCGACGCCCGCAAGGCCAAGGACAAGGCCCTTCAGTACCTCTCGCTCCGGCTGTACGGTGAGCGGGAGCTGTACGACAAGCTGTGCCTGAAGTTTGACGGCCCCACCAGCGCCGCCGCCGTGGCCGAGATGGTCCGGCTGGAACTGCTGGACGACGCCCGCTTTGCCGCCCAGAAGGCTGCCTGGCTGAAAACGCGGCACAAATCCCGGCGGGAAGCCCAGCGGCAGCTGGCCGAAAAGGGCGTGGACCGGGACCTCATCGACGAGGCGCTGGACGAGGTGTACGGCGATGGGGATGAGCGGGAGGAGATCGACCGGCTCATTCAGCGCAGCTACGCCGCCAAGCTGGAAAACGGCAGGCGGGACGCGGTGTACGCCGCGCTGTGCCGCCGCGGGTTTGCCCCCCGCACGGTGCGCGAGGCCCTGAACGACTGGGCCGACGCGCAGCCGGAGGGCTGGGACGAGTGATTTCCCGGCCGATGCATTTATGCGTATGCGCCGCAGGTGCGCCTGCGGAGTTCACAAACTGTTGCCCATCGTATTTCCGGCAGCACCGCTGCCGAACAACAAAGAAAAAAGGAAACCATACCCTATGAAAATTGCCATCATTTCTCTGGGCTGCCCCAAAAATCAGGTGGACGCGGACGTGTTCTGCCATGCCCTCCTCAAGGACGGCCACACCACCACGCCGGAGCTTTCGGAGGCCGACTGCATCATCATCAACACCTGCGGCTTCATTGAAAGCGCCAAGACCGAGGCCATTGAGAACATCCTCATGGCCTGCCAGTACAAGCAGGCCAACCCCAACCTGAAGGTGGTGGTCACCGGCTGCCTGGCCGAGCGCTACAAGGAGCAGATCGTGGAGGAGATTCCGGAAGTGGACGCCGTGGTGGGCCTGGGCAGCAACAAGGCGTTGCCCGCCATCATCGCCCGGCTTTCCGGCAATGCGCCGGAGCACATCGAGTGCTACGGCCCCAAAACCGATATGCCTCTGGGCGGCGCGCGGGTCATCAGCACGCCGGGCCATTACGCCTACTTAAAAATTGCCGAGGGCTGCAACAACCGGTGCCATTACTGCGCCATCCCCCTCATCCGTGGCCCGCTGCGCAGCCGCCCCATTGACGACTGCGTGGCCGAGGCCCGCTGGCTGGCCAGCGAGGGCGTGAAGGAGCTGATCCTTGTGGCCCAGGACCCCACCGCCTACGGCGAGGACTGGGGCAAGCCCGGCGCGGTGTGCGAGCTGCTGGACAAGCTTCAGACCATTGCCGGCCTGAAGTGGATTCGGGTGCTGTATGCCTACCCGGAGCGCATCAGCGATGAATTCATCGCCGCCATGGTGCGCAACACCAAGGTGGTGCCCTATCTGGATCTGCCCATCCAGCACTGCGACGACGCGGTGCTGAAGGCCATGAACCGCCGCGGCGGCCGCAAGGAGATCGAGGATGCCATTGCCCGTCTGCGGGCGGCCATCCCCGGCATTACCCTGCGCACCACCCTCATCGCGGGTTTCCCCGGCGAGACCGAGGAGCAGTACGCCGAACTGTGCGACTTTGTAAAGACGGTGAAGTTTGACCGGCTGGGCTGCTTTGCCTATTCGGCCGAGGAGAACACCGTGGCCGCCCGCATGGACGGCCAGCTGGACGAGGAGACCAAGCAGCGCCGCGCCGACCACATCATGGAGCTGCAGGCCCTCATCAGCGCCGAAAAGGAAGAGGAAAAGGTGGGCCGGGTGCTGGAGTGCATCTGCGACGGCGTGGACGAGGAGAGCGGCAGCTATCTGCTGCGCAGCCAGGCCGACTGCCCTGAGATCGACGGCAATGTGATCGTGGAGTCGGAAACGCCGCTGGAGCCGGGCGCATTCTACCGGGTGAAGATCACCGACGCGGACACCTACGACCTGTACGGAACCGTAGAAGAAAAAGTGGAGGATTAAACCATGAATCTGCCCAATAAACTCACCATGCTCCGCGTGATCATGGTGCCGTTCTTTATGGCGTTTGCCGCCCTGTGCAAGTATGGCACGCTGCAGTTCAGCGCCGCCTATGGCCTGATTGCGGGGGTGCTGTTCGCCGTTGCCAGCGTGACCGATTTTCTGGACGGATACCTGGCCCGGAAGTACCATCTGGTTACCGACTTCGGCAAGTTTATGGACCCGCTGGCCGATAAGTGCCTGACCACCGCCGCCATCATCTATATGGTGGTGGACGGCGTATGCTCGCCCGTTGTGCTGGCCATCATCATGTTCCGTGAGTTTGCCGTGGCGGGCGTGCGCATGATCGCCGCCGAGTCCGGCACCGTCATCGCGGCCAATATGTGGGGCAAGGTGAAAACTGTGCTGCAGATGGTCACGGTGCTGTTCTATTACTTTGCCACCGCCCTGGCCCCGGCGGACGGCATCGGCCTGGTGAGCGGCATCACCCAGGTGCTGTGCTGGGCCGTGGCGGCCGTCACCCTGCTCAGCGGCGGCATCTACCTGTGGCAGAACCGCCAGTGCTTCATGCAGGCGAAGTGATTCCGGGGCGGCCGGGGGCTTGCCCTTGACTTTTCACTGCCGCCCATTATAATAAGAGTTACTGATATGCGATGCGATTGGATCGGGTAGAGTATCAGGCCCGCGCGCCGGGCAGAGAGAAGGGGCCGTCGGCTGTGAGCCCCTTTGCGGTGCGGCCTGTGAAGTGCGCCCGAGAGCACGCCTGCGCGAACCCCGCCAAGCGGGCAGTAGCCGGGCGCGGCCGCCCCCGTTACCGGGCACCTTGAGCGACAAACAGAAGTGGAACCGCGAAATTCTTTCGCCTTCGGCCGCCCCGAATGTGTGGGGCGGCCGGGGGCGTTTTGATTTTTTCGGTCTTTTGCCTGTCATGAAAAGGAGGGCGCTGCCGCAGAGACGGCGCGCCGGAAGGAGAACAACAGTATGCAGATTTTCAACACCCTCACCCGCAAAAAAGAGGAATTCATCCCCCAGAAGCCCGGCGAATACCGCATTTACGTGTGCGGCCCCACCGTGTACAACTACATTCACATCGGCAACGCCCGGCCCCTGATCGTGTTTGACACCCTGCGCCGGTATCTGGAATACAAGGGCAACAAGGTGATCTACGTTTCCAACATCACCGACATTGACGACAAGCTCATCAAAAAGGGCCAGGAGGAGGGCACCACCATGCAGGCGGTGGCCCAGCGCTTCGAGGCGGAGTATCTGAAGGACGCCGCGGGCCTGAACTGCAAAAAGCCCACCGTGCAGCCCCGCGCCACCGAGCACATTGACGAGATCCTGTCCATCGTGGCGGACATCATCGAAAAAGGCTACGGCTATGTGGCCAAGAACGGCGACGTGTACTTCCGCGCCCGCAAGTTCAAGGATTACGGCAAGCTGAGCCACCTGAACCTGGAGGATCTGGAGAGCGGCAACCGGGAACTGCGCAGCCAGATGGACGATGACCTGAAGGAGGACCCCGCCGACTTCGCTGTTTGGAAAGCCGCCAAGCCCGGCGAGCCTGCCTGGGAAAGCCCCTACGGCCCCGGCCGCCCCGGCTGGCACATCGAGTGCAGCGCCATGGCCCGCAAGCACCTGGGCAAAACCATTGACCTGCACTGCGGCGGCCAGGACCTGATCTTCCCCCACCACGAGAACGAGATCGCTCAGTCCGAGTGCGCCAACGGGTGCGAGTTCAGCCATTACTGGATGCACAACGGCTTTTTGAACATCGACAACCGGAAGATGTCCAAGAGCCTGAACAACTTCTTCACCGTGCGGGAAATCGCCGACAAGTACGGCTACGAGCCCATCCGCTACTTCATGCTCACCGCCGGCTACCGGATGCCCCTGAACTACACCATCGACCTGATCGAGGCCTGCAAGAACAGCCTGGAGCGCCTGTACACCTGCCGCGACAACCTGGACTTTGCCATCAGCAAGGCCCCGGCCGAGGGCGACGATGTGCTGCTGGCCAAGGCCGCCGAGGCCAAGGCCAAGTTTGACAAGGCCATGGACGATGACCTGAACACCCCCGATGCCCTGGCCGCCCTGTTCGACCTGGTGAAGGAGATCAACACCCTGTCCGGCGCTGCCAGCAAGAGCGTGCTGGAGCAGGTGGCCGCCACCTTTGACGAGCTGACCGGTGTGCTGGGCATCCTGTACAACCGCAAGAAGGACGAGGTGCCCGCCGAGGTGACCGAGCTGGTGGCCCAGCGCGCCGCCGCCAAGAAGGCCAAGGACTTTGCCACCGCCGACGCCATCCGCGCCAAGCTGACCGAGATGGGCTGGGCCGTTACCGACACCGCCCAGGGCCCCAAGGTGAGCAAGCTGTAAAAAAGCAAACGCAACAAAACCAGAATGTGCCGCCCGCCGCAGCCGGAATGTGAAAACGCTGCGGCGGGCGGCCTTTTTGCGCGTTTTGGCCCAAAGCGCGCGGGTTTTATGGTATACTAGAGCCACAAAACGGCCGCCGGGCCAAAACCGGGAAAGGAGACCCTGCCATGCAGCAGCCAAACGAAGAAACCCTGCGCCGCCGTCTGGCGGAGCATTCACCCCGGACGATCTGGTTGGAGCGGGAGCGCCCCATGGCGGTGCTGCTGCCTTTGATAGAAGGGCCGGAGGGCTGGCAGGTGCTGTTTGAGGTGCGCGCGGCGGGCATTTCCCAGCCGGGGGAGGTGTGCTTCCCCGGCGGCCGGGTAGAGCCCGGCGAGACCCCGGAAGAGGCCGCGGTGCGGGAATGCCGGGAGGAGCTGTGCCTTGCCCCGAAGCAGGTGGAACTGCTGGGCGCGGGCGACCGCATTGCCACCCCGGGCGGGGTGCTGGTGCACTCGTTTGCGGGGGCTCTGCGGGGGTACACCGGCGGCTTTTCCAAAAGCGAGGTGGCCCAGGTGTTCACGGTGCCGCTGGCCTGGCTGAAAAGCCACCCACCGCTGGTGCAGGATGTGCCGGTGGCGACGGTTCCCGGGGCGGATTTTCCCTTTGAGAAGATCCCCGGCGGGGCGGCGTACCCTTGGCGGGGCGGAACCTACCGGGTGCTGTTTTATGAGTATGAGGGCCGGGTCATCTGGGGCATCACCGCCAAGGTGCTGCACCAGATGCTGCCCCTTTTGTGACGAGGAGGACCCATGGAAGAATTGAAACAGGCCGCACCGGCCCGGCAGCCGGAGGCCCGGCGTCAGCCCGGCGACACGCTGGTGTGGCTGATTGCGGGCGGAATGCTGCTGCGGGCGGTGCTGGCGGTGGTGACCCAGCCGTATACCTATGACCAGAACTGCTTTTTTGCCTGGGCCTTAAAAATCGCCCAGGATGGGCCGCAGAATTTCTACGCACCGGATTATTTCGCGGATTATCCCCCGGGGTATATGCTGGTGCTGGGGCTGGTGGGCAAGCTGATGGGCCTTCTGCACCTGAACTTCACCCAGGCGGCCGCCTGGCTGCTGATGAGCCTGGTGCCCATTCTGTGCGCCGGGGGGCTGGTGTGGGCCGTGTGGCACATCGGGCTGGAGGCCGGAAACGGCGATGAACGCTGGGCCAACCGGGCGGCCGGGTTTGCGGCCTTCGGCCCCTCGCTGATGTACTGCACCGGCGTGTGGATGCAGATCGACGAGGTGGTCTGCTTTTTGATGGTGCTGGCCCTGTGGCGGCTCAGCCGGGGCAGGTTCTGGCAGGGGTGCCTTTGGTACGGCGTGGCGCTGGCGGTGAAGCCCCAGGCGCTGCTGGCCGGGCCGGTGCTGGCCCTGTGCGCCCTGCTGCCCCTGCTTCAGGAGGGGACGGCGGGCCTGACCAAAGCCGTCAAGCGGGGCGTTGGGGGCGCGGTGTGTGCGCTGGCCCCGGTGCTGGCGGCGGCGCTGCCCTTCGGCCTTACCCCGGCCGAGCTGCTGAAAAAATATCTGGGCACGGCCCAGAGCTACCCCTATGCCAGCATCAACGCCTTCAACCTGATGGAGCTGCTGGGCGGCAACTGGGTGAAGCAGGCCGAAACGCTGCCCCTGCTGCCCATCACCTGGCAGCAGCTGGGCACCCTGTGCCTGACGGCCCTGACCGCGGCCCTGTGCGTGCTGGCGGTGCGGGCGGCCAAGGCGGGCCGGTTCGACCCGCTGCTGCTGGCGGCCTTTTACACCGTGGGCGTGTTCGCCTTTGGGCACCGGATGCACGAGCGGTACCTGCTGCTGGGGCTGGCCCTTACGCTGGCTGCGGCGGCCCGCTGGCGCAGCCGGTGGCTGCTGGGGGCGGCGGCCGGGCTTTCCCTCACCAGCCTGCTGAACCTGGCGGTGGTGTACTCCAGCCAGGGCACCGAGGATGAGTTTCTCACCAGCGGTATGGCGGTGATCACCGGGCGGCTGGCGGGCCTTGGGGCCGTGGTGTTCTTCATGGTGCTGGCGCTGGCGGCCTGGGACCTGACCCGCATGGACGAGCCAGCCCCGCTGCCCGAAACGGCCCCGGAACCCTGGGCGGCCCCGGCCCCGCAGCCCCGCTGGACCCGGCGGGAGGCGCTGGCCCTGGCCGGGCTGACGCTGGCCACGGCGGTGGTCTCCATTTCCTATCTGGGCGACACCACCGCCCCCCAGAACGGCCTGACCGCCGAGAATGTGCCCGCAACCGAGACGATTTCGGTTGCCGGGCAGGCGGCCAGCGTGTGGGTGTACGGCGGCATTACCAGGGGCGGCAGCCTGACCATCACCGGCGCGGATGGAACGACCGCCCGGATGGAGCTGAAGCCGGGGGCCTGCTTCCAGTGGAACGTACTGGAGCTGGATGCGCCGTTGAGCGGCGAGTGCACCGTGACGGTGGAAAACGGTACGGTGTTCGAGCTGTCCTTCCGGGATGAAACCGGGGTGGCTCTGGCGGTGACGGGCGGCGGCGCGCTGACGGACGAGCAGGCCGCGGTGCCCGCGGCCATCAGCCAGCTGAACAGTATGTACTTTGACGAGATCTACCACGGCCGCACCGGCTACGAGCAGGCCCACGGCTTGAGCATTTACGAGACGACCCACCCGCCCCTGGGCAAGGTGTTCATTCAGATCGGCATTGCCCTGTTTGGCATGACCGGCTTCGGCTGGCGCATTTCCGGCACGGTGTTCGGCATTCTCATGGTGCCGGTGGTGTACGGGCTGTGCCGCCGCCTGACCCGGCGGCCCTGGCTGGCCTTTGTGGGCGGCGCGCTCACCGCGCTGGACTTCATGCGCTTTGCTCAGAGCCGCATTGCCACCATTGACGTGTACGGCACCTTCTTCATTCTGCTGGGGGCGCTGTGCATGGTGTGGTATTGCCAGACGGTGCTGGAAAAGGGCGTGCAAGGGGCACTTCTGCCCATGGCTCTGGGCGGCGTGGCCTTCGGGCTGGGCTGTGCCAGCAAGTGGACGGGCATTTACTCCGGCGCGGGGCTGGCGGTTCTCTACTTCGGGGTGCTGTGGGCGCGTTATAAGCAGCAGAAGCCCGGCTTTGCCCGGGAGGTGAAGCTGGCCCTTGCGGGCGGCGTGGCCTTTTATGTGGCGGTGCCGCTGGTGATTTACATCCTCAGCTACTTCCCCTACAAGGTGCATGATCCCAGCTTCGGTTTGGCGGACTGGTGGAAGTGCCAGACCTATATGTACAACTATCACAGCCAGCTCAAGGCCACCCACTCGTTTGAATCCCGCTGGTACACCTGGCCTTTGATGCTGCGCCCGGTGTGGTATTACATGGGCAAGAACCTGCCTGCCGGAATGTACGCCAGCATTGCGGGCTTCGGCAGCCCGGTGGTGTGGTGGGGCGGCACGGCGGCCCTGGCGGCCTTGGGCTGGCGGCAGGCCAGCGGCCGGGGCAGCCGGGCGGGCGCGGCCTGCCTGGTGATGTTTTCGGCCCAGATCCTGCCCTGGATGCTGGTGACCCGGTGCACCTTCCTGTACCACTACTTCCCCGGGGCGATGTTTGGGCTGGTGGCGCTGGTTTTGTGGCTGGGTCAGGCCGAAGAGCGCACGGCCAAACGCCGGGCGGCGGTGCTGCTGGCGCTGGCGCTGGCCCTGTTCGTGTGGTTCTACCCGGCCCTCAGCGGCCTGCCGGTGCCGCGGGCCTGGGCCGCCAGCCTGAAATGGCTGCCCACCTGGGGGTTCTACATCCTGTAAGCAAACCAAACGCATAAAACGCAAAAAGGCTTCCCATAGCTGCACGCTATGGGAAGCCTTTTTTATCGCTCATGTTTTTTGGGCAAACGCTGTGCAAATTTGTCGGGCGCTTGCCGCCCGGCTGTTACTGGGCGGCGGATTCGCCCGGCTGCAGCGAACGGCACACCTGCTCGATGAGCGCCCGCTCGCAGAAGGGGAGATCCCGGCCGCCCACCCGCTGGTGGGTTTCACAGCCCTTGCCCGCAAACAGCACCATGTCGCCGGGCTGGGCCATGCGCACTGCGGCCTGAATGGCCTCGTACCGGTCCGGAATGCAGGCGTAGGGCGCGCCGGGTGCCATGTGGCCCGCGATCTCCTGCAGGATGGCCATGGGGTCCTCGCTGCCGGGGTCGTCGCTGGTGAGCACACTGAAGTCCGCCCCGGCGCTGGCGGCCTTGGCCAGCTCTTCCCGGCGCAGCTGGGTGCGCCCGCCCACCGAGCCGAACACGCAGATGAGCTGCCGCGGCCCGTAGGCACGCAGGGCCTTCAGTGTGCTGGAAAGCGCCAGCCCGTTGTGGGCGTAATCCACCACAAAGGTGCGGCCGGGCAGCCCCGGCACCACCTCCAGCCGGCCGGGCACATGGGTGCGGGCCAGGGCTGCGGCGGCCTGCCCGGGCGTGACCCCGAAGGTGCCGGCCAGCGCGGTGGCGCACAGGGCGTTGGAGACGTTGAACGCCCCCGGAAGGGGCAGCTGCATGGGGGTGAGCGCCCCGTTGTGCGCGCAGAAGAACTTGACGCCCAGCTCGGTCTCACTGCGGGTCAGGGTCAGCCCGGCGGCCCGGTATTCGGCCCCGGCGGCCAGCCCGTAGGGGATGAGCTGCCCGGCAAACCCGGCCCGCATGAAGGCACTGGCCGGGTCGTCGGCGTTGTACACCATGGTCCGGGCGTGGTATTCGGCAAACAGGCGGCGCTTGGCGGCCTTGTAGTCGGCCAGGTCCGGGTGCTCGCCGGGGCCGACGTGGTCCGGCGAGAGGTTGGTGAAGGCGACCGCCTCAAAGGGCAGCCCGTCCACCCGGTGGCGGCGCAGGGCCTGGCTGCTCACCTCCAGCACGCAGTGGCGCACCCCGGCGTCCAGCATGGCCCGCAGCAGCCGGTGCAGCTCCAGGCTTTCCGGCGTGGTGTTGGCGGTGGGCTCGTGCCGGCCGGCAAAGTCCGCCCCGTTGGAGCCGATGTACCCGCAGGGCAGGCCCGCCCCGTTGAGAATGGCCGCGGTGAGCAGCGCCGTGGTGGTTTTGCCCTTGGTGCCGGTGATGCCGATCAGGTGCATTTCGTCCGCCGGGTGGCCGTAAAAGGCGGCCCCCACCTGGGCCAGCGCACTCCGGCTGTCCGGCACCAGCACCTGGGCGGCGTCCGCCGGAAGGCCCAGCGCGCGCTGGGCCAGAAACGCCCGGCAGCCGGCCTGATAGGCGGCGGGGGCGTAGTCGTGGCCATCTGCCCGCTCGCCGGGCAGGCAGACGAACAGCGCACCCGGCCCGGCCTTGCGGGAGTCGTAGACAACGGCGGTGATTTCGGGGTCGAGAGCGGGGCCTTTGTGGGGCACACCGGCTAAAAGCGTTTGTAACTTCATGGCAGTTTCCTCAAAAACGGCGGGGGACTTCCGCCTTTTTTACATTGTATCGCAAATGGTGCGGAAAGGCAAAGCAGGGAGCTTCAGCGGACGGGCACCAGCGCCACCGCCTGGCTGCCCAGGCTTTCGTAGCGGCGGCGCACCAGTTCCTTGTCGTAGCAGACGGTCTCCCCGGCGCGGGGGTCGTTCAGGAGATACCCCTCGGCGGTCTCGCCCACCAGAAGCAGACAGTGCTCCCCGGCCGGCCAGGTGAAGGTTTCGCCGCTGGGCAGCTGCCACCGGGTTCCGGTCTCCACCGGGCGCATTTCCATGGTGGCCCAGATCACCACCGGAATGTTGTGCCGCAGGTAGGCGTCGGTCAGCTCACTGAGGGGGCTGCCGGTCAGGTCCAGCGCCCGGTACCCGGCCGGGGCAGCCTGGCTCATGGCCCGGGCTAGCACCGGGGCAAAGCAGCCGTAGCCCTGCCCGGCGGGGTCGCCGATGAAGGCGTCGGCGGGGGAGGGGCCGCACAGCCGACCGCCGGCGTCCGTCCACAGCTCGTCCATGGGGAGATAGCCGTACACGAAGTCCTCCACGGTCAGGTTGGCCCCGGCCCAGTTCAGCGCCATGACGGCGCTGACGCTTTCGCAGCCGGTGGGCCAGTCGGCCTGGCTCAGGGCGGGCACCTCCAGCACGGGCGGCTCCTCCGGCCATCCGGCGGCGCTTTGGGGGAAGAGGACGGCTGCATCCTGTGCGGCGGTGTGCAGCACCTCCAGCCCCGAGGGCAGCAGCAGCGACGCGGCCCGAAGCCCGCCGAAAAAGGCCAGAACGGCCAGCAGCAGGGCAGCGGCCATCAGCCGGTGCCGCCGCCGGGCAGCCCGGCGGCGTTGGGCGCGGCCCGGGGCCTGATAAACCGGCCGGGGCGGCTGGGTGCGAACGGCTTGCCGGGTGGAGATCCGGCGGGCGGGCTGGATGGTCAGGCTGGCATTCATGGCGGCGGGCCTCCTTTTTGTGTTTCTGGCCCCAGTATAGGCCGGGAAAGAAACAGAATCTGCGCAAAGTTGCATCGGTTCGGCATCCTTTGCCGCCCGAAGCCGCGGGCACCGGAAAAGCCGGATGGGAGAATCCTCCAGTTTGTTCTTGCAAAAATGCTTGTAGGAGCGGGAAAACTTAAGAAATGGACACGCCAAATGTGAAAAAGTATGTTATCTTTTTGTCAATACTCCACAAAAGGACAACGACCACGCCGGATGCTTTTTGTATAGTGGGGAGAAAAATAAGGAATTATGCAAATTGCACAACACAAACGACAGTTTATGTGCTATAATGCACAACAACAGGAGGGCAAAACGGGAAATCACCCGGGCACACCTTCCTGCGGGAGACGATATCGTTCCCCAAGTACAAAGGAGGAAATACACTATGATTAAGCAGATCACGATTTCGAATTTCAAGGAAGTTCAGAAGGTTGTTTCTGCCGCCTCGGGGTGCCTCAGCGACATTGGAGTACACGATATGCGCGGCAGCATTGCCGATGCCAAGAGCATTCTGGGCATGATGAGCCTGGACTTCAGCCATCCGGTGGAACTGGTGAGCGAGAATGAGCGCGACCTGAACCGGGTGTACAAGGCGCTGAAGAACTGAGAGGCCCTTCCGGGATAAACCCCGGAACGATGGCTTCAAAGCCGGTACTGCACAGCATGGCCGGGCGGCAACGTGCCGCCGAGGCAGAATAGAAAAAAGGGGCGTCCCCATGGTTTGGGGACGCCCCTTTCGTTTGCAGCTTGGGAGAAAATGCGGTTACTTCAGCGGGGTCTCGGGCGGCTGCTCCTTCTGGGGGGCAGGCTGCGGGGCCGCATAGCCGCTGGGCCGCTTCTGGCGGCGGGGGCGGCGGCGATACAGGGCAGTACCGCCCGCGGCGGCCAGGGCCAGCACCAGCAGCCAGGGCAGGCCGCCCACCAGGGCAACGGCCAAATCCTGCAGGCCGTGGCCAAAGCCACGCCAGCCCTCGGTGAAGGCGCGGGCAATGCGGCTGCCGAAGCTGGTGGAGGTGGGGGAGAGGACCTTCACCTCGTCCAGATACACGTTCACGGTGGAGTAGGTGATCTGGTCGTCCAGCACGCGCTTCTGGCCGGTGTAGCTCTCGATCTGGTACTGCACCTGGGTCAGCTGGTTTTCAATGGCCAGCAGGTCCTCCAGATTGCCGGCCTGGGCCCGCAGTTCTTCCAGCCGCTGGCGCTGGGCCTCCAGGCTGTTCAGCCGGGCCTCCACGTCCACATAATCCGCGGTCACGTCCTCGGTGCTCTCGCTGAGGGAGGTGCGGCTGGCGGAGTTTTCCGCTGCGGTGAGGAAGCTGCGGTACTGGTCGGCGGGCACCCGAAGGCTCCAGCGCACCCAGCGGCCGTATTCGGTGCTGCCGCCGCTCTCGCTGCTCTGCACATAGCCGCCCGCCTGGGCCAGGGCATCCAGAAGTGAGGCGCTGGCGCTGTCAAACTCGGTGCTTTCCAGGTTCAGGTCGGCGGTGTAGATGATCTTTCGGGCGGGGTCCGGGGCAAGCAGAGTGCCCTCGTCGGTCATGCCTTCAGTGGTGTCGCCGCCCCAGCTGCTGGCGCCGGCGGCGGACTCGTAATCGGCTGCGGCGCCCCGTTCGATCTCGGCAATGGCCGTGTTGCTTGCGCTGCTGGCGCCGCACCCGGCCAGCAGGGCGCAGGCGGTAAAGGCGGCCAGCAGGCCGGCAGCAATGCGCGCGTGACGTTTCATAAAACACCCTCCTTTGGCGGTTGAATCGGTTTGAAAATAGATGATTTTTGCCGGGCGGAACGATGCTCTTTACCTACAATACGGCTGCGGCGGGCAAATCATTGCACACCGCGGCAAAAAATGTGAAAAAGCGCCGCCGCCCGGCCGGTTTGGGGCTTGCGCCCCTGTGCCCAAATGGGCTACAATAAACTGGGATCGTTCGGAGAAGTGAGACAAAGCACCTCCGAAGCCGCGCCCGCAAAATCGCTTGTTCATTCCGCGCGCCGCGCCCGGCGGCCCGCGTATAAAAACATATGAGGTGCAATCATGGCAATGAATCTGATCGTGGGTCAATCCGGCGGCCCCACCGCAGTGATCAACTCCAGCCTGGCGGGCGTGTACGAAACCGCCAAGAACCTGGGCGTAAACAAGGTATACGGTATGCTGTACGGCATTGAGGGCCTGCTGCAGGAAAAAATGGTGGACCTGGACGAGATGCTGGGCGACATCATGAGCATTGAGCTGCTCAAGCGCACGCCCTCCAGCTATCTGGGCAGCTGCCGCTGCAAGCTGCCCACGCCGGAGCAGGACGAGAGCGTGTACGAGACCCTGTTCCGCCTGTTTGATAAGTATGAGATCGGCGCGCTGCTGTACATCGGCGGCAACGACAGCATGGACACCATTGCCAAGCTCAGCGCCTACGGTGCGCGCATCCGCAGCGAGGTGCGGTTCATCGGTGTGCCCAAGACCATTGACAACGACCTGATGCTCACCGACCACACCCCCGGCTACGGCTCGGCGGCCAAATACATTGCCACCATCCTGAAAGAGGTCATCGCCGATGCCTCCGTGTACGACATCCGCAGCGTGACCGTGGCCGAGATCATGGGCCGCCACGCGGGCTGGCTGGCCGGTGCGGCCTGCATGGCCGCCGGGCCGGACTGCGACGGCCCGGATATGATCCTGCTGCCGGAGGTTCCCTTTGATCCCGAAAACTTCCTGAAGCGGGTGGACGACCTGCAGAAGAGCAAGTCCAACGTGATCATCGCCGCCAGCGAGGGCGTGAAAACCGCCGACGGCACCTTCCTGTGCGACCTGGTCAGCACTGCGGGCCAGCTGGACGCCTTCGGCCACAAGGCCATTCTGTCCGGCACCAGCCGCTACCTGGCGGACCTGATCCACGACAATCTGGGCTGCAAGACCCGCGCCATTGAGTTCTCCACCCTGCAGCGCTGCGCCAGCCACCTGTCCAGCCGGGTGGACGTGAGCGAAGCCTACCAGGTGGGCGGCGCGGCCGTCACCGCGGCCCTGGCGGGCGAAAGCGGCAAGATGGCCTCGCTGAAGCGGCTGGCCAGCCGCCCCTACCACTGCATCACCGAGATGATCGACATCAACGCGGTGGCCAACTTTGAAAAGACTGTGCCCCTGAACTGGATCACCCCGGACGGCACCCACGTGACCAAGGAGTTTTACGAGTATGTGCGGCCGCTGATCCAGTCGGAGCTGACCCCCATTTACGTGAACGGCACACCCCGCCATGTGCGGCTGGGCTGAACCGTTTGAGCACCGCCTTATAAAAAACAAAACGTAGAGCGGCGCTCCAAACCGGGAAAATACCCGGCGCGGAGCGCCGCTTTTTTCGTTGGCCTGCCCGGATGCCCGGAACGCCAGGAGAAAAAGGCAAACAAAAAAGCGGCCTGCCGCCCGGAACGAACCGGGCAGGCAGGCCGCTTGCCTTATTCAGAAATTGCGGAGCAAAACCGCGCGCTCGGCTCAGCCCTTCTTGTGGGTGGCCTTCATGCGCAGGTCGTGGCTCAGGATGCGCTTGCGGATGCGCAGGTTCTCGGGGGTGACCTCCAGCAGCTCATCGGGGGCCAGGAATTCCAGGCAGCCCTCCAGGCTGAACTTGCTGACGGGCACCAGACGCAGGGCGTCGTCGCTGCCGGAAGCACGGGTGTTGGTCAGGTGCTTGGTCTTGCAGACGTTGACGGTGATGTCCTCGCCGGTGGGGGTGTAGCCCACGACCATGCCCTCGTACACCTTCTCGCCGGGGGTGACGATCAGGGTGCCGCGGCCCTGGGCGTTGAACAGGCCGTAGGTCACGGCGTCGCCGGTGTCGTAGCTGACCAGGCTGCCGGTGCTGCGGCAGGTAATATCACCGCACCACTCTTCGTAGCCATCAAAGATGGTGTTCAGGATGCCCTCGCCGTGGGTGTCGGTGAGGAACTGGTTGCGGTAGCCGAACAGGCCGCGGCTGGGCATACGGAACTCCAGGCGCACACGGGTGCCGATGGGCTCCATCTGCTGCAGGATGCCCTTGCGAGCGCCCAGAGCGGTCATCACAGCGCCCTGATACTGGGTGGGCACGTCAATGACGACCCGCTCCATGGGCTCCATGGTCTTGCCGTTCTCCACATGGGTCAGAACCTTCGGGGGGCTGACCTGCAGCTCGTAGCCTTCGCGGCGCATGGTCTCGATGAGGATGGACAGGTGCATCTCACCACGGCCCATCACGCGGAAGGAGTCGTTGGTGGCGGAGTCCTCCACGCGCAGAGCCACGTCCTTCAGCAGCTCTTTCTGCAGCCGGTCACGGATCTGACGGCTGGTGACGAACTTGCCCTCGCGGCCGGCGAAGGGGCTGTCGTTGACGCTGAAAGTCATCTCCACGGTGGGGTCGTTGATCTTCAGGAAGGGCAGCGGCTCAACCTTGCTGGGGTCGCACAGGGTGTTGCCGATGGTGATGTCGGGCAGGCCGCTGAAGGCGACGATGTCGCCGGCGCTGGCGCTCTCGATGGGCTCACGGCCGTTGGCCTTGAAGTCATACAGCTTGGTGATGCGGCCCTTCATGGCCACATCGGGGTTGTGCCAGTCGCACACCTGCACATCCTGGCCAACCTTCAGGTTGCCGTTCTGGATGCGGCCGATGCCGATGCGGCCCACGAAGTCGTTGTAGTCCACACTGCTGCACAGCATCTGGAAGGGAGCCTCGGGGTCGCCCTCGGGGCACTTCACGTACTTCAGAATGGTGTCAAACAGGGGCTTCAGGTCGGTGCCGGGCTGCTCCCAGTTGTAGCTGGCGGTACCGGCGCGGCCGCTGCAGAACACCATGGGGCTGTCCAGCTGCTCGTCGGTGGCGCCCAGGTCCATCAGCAGAAGCAGGATCTCGTCGATGACTTCCTTGATGCGGGCGTCGGGACGGTCGATCTTGTTCACGGCGATGACCAGGCTCAGGTTCTGCTGCAGAGCCTTCTGCAGCACAAAGCGAGTCTGGGGCATGCAGCCCTCGGCCGCATCCACCAGCAGCAGCACGCCGTTGACCATCTTCAGCACGCGCTCCACCTCGCCGCCGAAGTCGGCGTGGCCCGGGGTGTCCACGATGTTGATCTTCACATCGTCGTACACGCAGCTGCAGTTCTTGGCCAGAATGGTGATGCCGCGCTCGCGCTCGATGTCACCGGAGTCCATCACGCGCTCGGCAACCTGCTGGTTGTCGCGGAAGGCGCCGCTCTGGCGCAGCATCTGGTCTACCAGCGTAGTCTTGCCATGGTCAACGTGCGCAATAATGGCAATGTTGCGCAAATCTTTCCGTTCCATATAAAAACCTCGTTCCTGTTTCGGGCGGCGCTTGTGTGGGCACACCGCCCGGCTTTTGTATTCAACCAACGTAAGGAAGGCTTTTCTGTGCCCATTTGGGGCACGGAATTGCCTGTGGTTTCGTCAATTCACCGTCCTTTATAGTACGTCAACGAACGGTGCCTTGTCAAGAATCTACAAAGATTCAGCGTGAAGTTTGTCGCCTTTGTCCGAAACCTGCGGCCGGTGCAGCGGGGGGCTTTGTGGGTTTTGCCCTTTTGGGCAAAAAAGTGCCGGGCCAATGCGGGTTTTCGCGCCCCGCTGCGGGCGGGCCTGCGCCGGTGGGGCGACGTGCGGCGTTGCAATTCTGCGGCCTGAAATGCTATACTAATCTCTGTATCATTTTGTAGTATTCTGAGGAGGCAGCCCGCAGATTCGGGCGTTGAAGGGGAAAGTGCGATGAATGTTTTGCAGTGGGGCAAAACCCTGCCCGGGCGCTGGGTCCGGGCAGGCCGCCCCTATGGAACCGGCCTTGTAAAATGGTGCGCGCTGGGCGTGGCCATGGGCCTTTTGGGGGGCGCCGTGGGCAGTGCCTTCCATCACTGTGTGGATGAGGCCACCGCGCTGCGCACGGCCCATCCCTGGCTGCTGGCCGGGCTGCCGCTGGCGGGCCTTGCGATCGTGGGGCTGTACGCCCTGGCGGGCTACCGGGAGAGCCACCCGGGCACGAACCTGGTGCTGGAGGGGGCCCGCAGCGGCGAGCCGGTGCCCCTGCGCCTGGCCCCGCTGATCTTTGCCGGAACGGCCCTCACCCACCTGTGCGGCGGCTCTTCCGGGCGGGAGGGGGCCGCACTTCAGCTGGGCGGCAGCATGGGCAGCGCCCTGGGGCGGGCGCTGCGCCTGAACCGGGAGGACGAAAAGACCATGATCCTCACCGGAATGAGTGCGGTGTTCAGCGCCCTGTTCGGCACGCCCCTAGCCGCGGCGGTGTTCTGCATTGAGGTGGCGGACGTGGGCCTTCTGGCCGAGGCGTCGCTGCTGCCCTGCCTGGTCAGCGCACTGACCGCCTTCTGGACGGCGGGCAGGCTGGCCGTGGCCCCCACCCGGTTTGCGGTGGCGGTCCCCGCCCTGCTTCAGCCGCAGGATGCGGCGCGGGTGCTGGTGCTGGCCATCGGCTGTGCGCTGGTCAGCCAGCTGTTCTGCTGGGCCATGCACACGGCCGAACACGCCTACCGTCACGCCCTGCCCAACCACGCCCTGCGCACGGCGGCGGGCGGCTGCCTGGTGATTCTGGCAAGCCTGCTGCTGCACGCGGCGGGGCAGGGGTGGGTGTACAACGGTGCCGGTGTGGGGGTCATCACGGCGGCGGTGGAGCAGGGAACCGCCCCCTCGGCCCTGGCCTTTGTGCTCAAGATCGCCCTCACGGCCCTCACCCTGGGGGCGGGGTATAAGGGCGGCGAGATCGTGCCCACCTTTTTTGTGGGGGCCACCTTCGGCTGCGTAATCGGGCCGCTGCTGGGCCTTGCGCCGGGGTTTGCCGCGGCGGTGGGCATGGCGGCCTGTTTCTGCGGGGTGGCAAACTGCCCGCTGGCCAGCATCCTGCTCAGCATGGAGCTGTTCGGTGGCCAGGGAATGCCCCTGTTTGCTCTGGCCGTGGCCGTGAGCTTTTTGTGCAGCGGCCGGTGCAGCCTGTATACAGCGCAGCGGCTGGCCGTGCGCAAAACGAACGAACCGGCGAACCGAAACATGAAGCGGACGGTGGAGGGAATGGACGATGACTGAACGGCTGCACGTTCTGGGCACCGGCAACGCGCTGGTGACCCGCTGCTACAACACCTGTTTTTATCTGGAGTGGCCGGAGGGTGGCCTGCTGGTGGACTGCGGCGGCGGCAATGGGATTCTGCGGCAGATGGAGGATGCCGGGATGAAGGTGGAAAAGGTTCACCACCTGTTTTTGACCCACGCCCACACCGACCACCTGCTGGGGGCCGTGTGGCTGGTGCGCATGGCCGCCACCGCCATGCGCAAAGGCAGCTACGAGGGGACGCTGACCATCCACTGCCACCCCACGCTGGAGCAGGCGCTGCGCACCTTCTGCACCATCACCCTGCAGAAAAAGTTCACCGATTTCTTTGATGAGCGGATCCTGTTCCGGCCCATCGCGGACGGCGAGCGCCGGGACATTGCCGGGCGGACCTTCACGTTTTTTGACATCCACTCCACCAAAATGCAGCAGTTTGCTTTTACCGCCCAGATGGACTGCGGCAAGCTGGCCTTTATGGGGGACGAGCCGGTGAACCCGGCCTGCGAAGAATACGCCCGCAACGCGGCCTGGCTGCTGTGTGAGGCCTTCTGCCTGAAGGCGGACGCCGAGCGCTTCAAGCCCTACGAAAAGCACCACAGCACAGTGGCGGACGGCGCGGCCCTGGCGGCCCGCCTTGGGGTGAAGAACCTGGTGCTCTGGCACACCGAGGACAAAAGCGGCCTTGCCGACCGCAAGGCGCGCTACACCGCCGAGGCGGCGCAGCACTTCCAGGGCGGCATCTGCGTGCCGGATGACCTGGACGTGGTGGAGCTGTGAGCGAAGAGAAACTGTTGATGGACGGCATATGAAAAAGGCCCCGAAAGGGGCCTTTTTTCGTGCGGCGGGGATGTTTCTTTGCGCGGGGTGAGGCTTCCCCTCGAGGGGAATGCTTTTACCTGCCTCCAATCAATTTAGCCCCCCAAGTTGATGCAAAATCGACGCAAGCGGGTGCTATGTTTTGGGCAGAGAAATTCGCAGAACGCACCCCACGGCCTGCCTGCGGGGCAAAGGGCAGCCCGGCGGGCGAAATCTATGGTATACTGAAATCATACGGCAACCCCACCCAACAACACCCGGAAAGGAAACCCACCATGTATGACATTCTGATCGTGGAGGACGAAGCCCCCATTGCCAACCTCATCCGCATGAGCCTGACCCAGGCGGGCTATCGCTGCACCATCGCCAGCGACGGCGATGAAGGGGCGGACTGGGTCGAGCGGCGGCGGTTCGATCTGATCCTGCTGGATGTGATGCTGCCCCACACCAGCGGCTTTGAGCTGATGGAATACATCCGCCAGTACGACACGCCGGTGATCTTCCTCACCGCCCGCACCGAGGTGCGGGACCGGGTAAAGGGGCTACGCCTCGGCGCGGAGGACTACATCATCAAGCCCTTTGACGTGGCCGAGCTGCAGGCCCGGGTGGAGGTGGTTCTGCGCCGCTACCACAAGGGCGGCGGCAAGGTGACGGTGGGGGACATCACGGTGGACCTGGACAGCCGCATCGTCACCCGGGGCGGCCATCCGGTGGACCTGACCCCCAAGGAGTTTGACATTCTGCGCCTGTTTTTGCAGAACAAAAACATTGCCCTCTACCGGGAGACCATCTATGAGCGGGTGTGGGGCGAGCCGTTTATGGGCGACACCCGCACCGTGGACCTGCACGTGCAGCGCCTGCGCCACAAGCTGGGCTGGGAAAAGCGGATCGCCGCCGTATACAAGGTGGGCTACCGCTATGAGGAGAACGAGTCATGAAGTTCGCCGTTAAAATTTTCGCCGTGGCCTATGTTGCCGTGGTGGTCACCTTCGGGCTGGGCGGGTGCGCCATGCTGGAGGCCGGGTTTCAGCAGAGCCTGGCCGCCCGCCGGCAGCAGGCCGCCAGCAGCAACGATGCCCTGTGCGCTGCCTACCACACGGTGAGCCAGGCGGGCCTGCCTTCCTATCTGGCCGAGGGCTTCCGCAAGCAGGTGAGCAGCGATGCCGGCGGCAGCACCACGGCGGTGGGCGGGCTGGACGACCTGCAGAACGAAGAGGGCCGCCGCCAGGCCCGGCAGCTGGAGGCCGGAAGCCGGTGGGCCTGCCTGATGAACACGGAGGCGGGCTGGACATATGAGATGGTCAGCTGCCTGCAGGAAAACGGTCAGAAGGTGTATGTGGAAACCACCATGGACCTGACCGACCTGTATGACGACCGGGCTGCCAGCTACCGGCTGTACCGCGGGGTGCTGCTGGCGGTGGCCCTGGCCAGCAGCGGCCTTCTGGCCCTGACCAGCGCCCGCCTGGCCCGCCCCCTGGGCCGGGTGAGCGAGGCCGCCCGCCGCATTGCCGGGGGCGAGCTGAGCCAGCGGGTGCCGGTGGGCAAAGGGCAGGACGAGGTGGCCCTGCTGGCCCGGGACTTCAACCAGATGGCGGACGCGGTGGAGACCCAGGTGGCCCAGCTGGAGGCCGCCGCCCGCCGCCAGCAGGACTTTGTGGGCAACTTTACCCACGAGCTGAAAACGCCCCTCACCTCCATCATCGGCTATGCGGATATGCTGCGCAGCTACGACCTGCCCGCCGCGGAACGGCGGGAGGCCGCCGAGTATATCTACCGGGAAGGGCGGCGGCTGGAGAGCCTGTCGCTGCATCTGCTGGACCTGCTGGTGCTGGAAAAGACCGAGTGCGATCTGCAGCCGGTGCAGGCGGAGCACCTGTGCGCCGAAGTGGAGCAGGCCACCGGGTTCCTGGCGAAAAAATACGGGGTGGCGCTGTCGGTTCGGTGTCAGCCTGCCCTGATTCTGGTGGAACCGACCCTGGTAAAGACCCTGCTGTACAATCTGGTGGACAATGCCTGCAAGGCCAGCACCACCGGCCAGAAGGTGGTGCTTCGTGGCCGGGTGAAGGACGGCCGCTACGAGCTGAGCGTGCGGGACTACGGCCGCGGCATGGCCCCCGAAGAGCTGAGCCGCATCACCGAGCCGTTCTATATGGTGGATAAATCCCGCGCCCGCAGCCAGGGCGGCGCAGGGCTTGGGCTGGCGCTGTGCAAGCGCATTGCGGCGCTGCACGGTTCGCCCCTGGCCTTTGCCAGCCGCCCCGGCGAGGGCACGCTGGCGGGCTTTGCCGCCCAGCTGGCCCCGGAGAAGGCCGGGTCGCTCCACGAGGAGGTGCAGCCGTGAAAAAACGCAGAAGAATCCGGGAAACCGCCCTGGTGCTGGCGGCGCTGGTTCTGGTGACGGCGCTGGTGATGAAGCTGCCGGACTGGTACGAGGCCTGGAAAACCCCGGCCCGCACCGTCGGCGAGGTGACGCAGCTGGATGAGAGCCTGCTGCGCACCGCCAACACCCAGCAGATCCTGACGCTGCTGGAGGACCCGGACACGCAGTGGGTGAACCTGAGCGCCCAGACCGACACCCAGGCCGCCCGGGACGCCGCCTGGGCCGCCCTGACCGATTGGCAGACGACCGCCGAAAACCGTCTGGCCGAGTTCGGCTATGATGTGACGGAGGGCGAGGCCGTCAGCGGAGTGATCCCGGAGTGGGATATCGACGAATGGAAGGCCCTGTACCAGATGCAGGACATGGAGATGCCCATCAGCCCGCTGGAGTTCATGCTGGCCCTTCCGAGCGATCATACGCCGAATGAAACAAACTTGAAGAATCTGCGCCCGCTGGACACCGGCTGGCAGCTGGTGAGCCTGCGGGGCAGCACCGAGAGCGGCGCGGCCAGCGCCATGCTCTGGTCGGTGACGTTTCAGGGCTACGGCACCTTTGACGAGGTTCAGGTGCTGTTTGACCCGCAGACCTCGGTGATCTATCGGGTAAGCGTCTGGTTCAGCGAGTGGTACACCCTGGAGCTGGCGCTTCCCACGGAGGAGGCCATCAAGGACTCGAGCGAGAACCAGCTGGCCTACGCGGTGGGCACCTGCTACTGGAACGACGAGCGCTTTGCGGAATTGACCATGCGCGAATACAGCAACGCAATCTGGCTGGACTACAACGGCCCGGCGGGCGGCGATGCGCTGATGGGATGAGAGGGCGCGGATTTGCGTGGGGGCGCAATTCCTCAAGAGAAAGCCGACCTTTGCTTAAAATTCCAACCGATGCGATAACGCAAAGCCTTCCCCTCGAGGGGAAGGTGCCGAACGCAAGTGAGGCGGATGAGGTGGGGCGCGCGCTATTGCTGCAACTGAACTGCGTGGGGGAACGTTATCTATACGGTATCTCTGCGGTCATTGCCATGGGCTTATCGCAAAGAAAAGATGCCACCTCATCCGTCGCTATCGCGACAGCTTCCCCTCAAGGGAAAGCCTTTTTTTCGCCAGAAAGCATTTGCTGCCGAAGCAAAGCTGTTCTCTAAAACGCAAAAAGCCAGTGCAGAGCATTGCTCTGCACTGGCTTTTTCACATATCCAAACAAACTTGTGGAAAACTCACGCACGGAGGCCGCGGTCCTGGCCCAGGAAGGTGATGGCCAGCGCGTCGGGGCCGGTGTTGGCCGACACCACGCAGCCCAGCTGGAACACGTTCACCGGCGGGTGGCCGAATTCCTTTTTGCACTGCTTCACCAGCTCGTTGATGCGCTCGCCATCGGTGTAGGCCAGCTGGTACTCCAGCTCCTGCACGTTCTCCACCCGGCTCTTCACGTACTTGATCATGGCGGGAATGACCGCCGCGTCGCCGCGCACCTTGCTTTTTACCGAAGAAACGCCGTCGTTCAGGCTGATGATGGGCCGCAGGCCCAGCAGCTCGCCGGCGAAGGCGGCGGCGGCGCTGATGCGGCCGCTCTTCTTCATCTGCTTCAGGCTGAAGGCCGCCAGGCAGACCTCATCCCGGGCGAACACCTGCTCCAACTCTTTTTGAACCATGGACACCTCGGCCCCGTTGCGGATCTTCCGGGCGGCCTCGCACACATACCAGCCGAAGGTCATGCTGTAGGTGCGGCTGTCCACAAAGCGCACCTTCAGCTTGTGGCCGGGGCGCTCGTCGTCCAGCTGGCGGTAGGCCATCACCGCGTTGTTGTAGGTGGCGCTGCCGGTGGAGTTGATGAGCACCGCCAGCACCTCGGTGTAGCCGGCGTCCACATATTCGCAGAATTTCTCCAGAAAGCGCAGGGTGGTAATGGCGGCGGTGGTGGGCACGCCCTGGGCGGCGCGCATCATATTGTAGAATTCATCGTAGGTGAAATCCTTGCGCTCGGTGTAGCTGACGCCGTCCAGCGTCATGGGGAAGCACAGGATGTCAATGCCGTACTTCTGTTCCAGCGCCTGGGGAATGTCCGAGCTGGAATCGGTGAGAATGGCAATTTTGCTCATGGCGATACTCCTTCAATGGTTTGGTAAAAGGGGGCAGGTCAGGACTCGTCCCACTGGAACTGGCGCGGCTGGCCGTGGTCCAGAAGATCCGGAAAATCCCACTGGCGCAGGGCCTCGTAAACGGCCACGGCCACGGTGTTGGAAAGGTTCAGGCTGCGGGCGGCATCCCGCATGGGCAGCCGTACACAGGCGGCCTGATGCTGCTGCAGAAGGCTTTCCGGCAGGCCCGCATCCTCCCGGCCGAACACCAGATAGGTGCCGTCCGGGTAGTGCATATCCGTATAGCGGCGGGGGGCCTTGGTGGAGAAAAAGAAGCAGGGGCCGCTGTTTTTGGAGGCGAAATCCTCCCAGCTGTCGTAATAGGTGATGTCCAGCAGATGCCAGTAATCCAGCCCGGCCCGCTTGAGCTTGCGGTCGTCCACGGTGAAGCCCATGGGGCCGATCAGGTGCAGCCGCGCGCCGGTGGCGGCGCAGGTGCGGGCGATGTTGCCGGTGTTCTGGGGGATCTGCGGTTCCAGAAGTACAATGTTCAGGGTAGGCAAAATGGGTCACGTCCTTGTGGTTGATGAAAAAAGGCGTTTTGCGGTTACCGCTTGGCCAGGCGGCCCAGCATCGGCTCAAACTGCACGCCGTAGCGGCTGTCGGCCTCTTCGGGGGTGGCGGCAATGGCATCGGCCACAAAGTCGGCGGCCAGGTCGGCCGCGGCGGAGAGGGCCTGCCCCTCCAGCAGCGCACCCACCAGAATGCTGCCGAACAGGTCGCCGGTGCCCGGGTAGCTGCGGCCGATCTTCACCCGCTGCACCGTGAAGGGGCTGCGGCCCTTCTGCACGCCGGCGTTCATGAGAAAGCGCCCCACCGGCAGCCCGGTGACCACCGCCGCCGGGTACTGTTCGCCCAGGCGGGCGGCCAGGGCCTGGGCCTGCTCCCGCGTCAGCTGGGCGGGCATCGGCTCATCCAGCAGAAAGCAGGCCTCGGTCAGGTTGGGCACCACCAGGTCGGCCCGGCTGCACAGGCGGCGCAGCGCCTGGCACAGGCCGGGGGTCAGCCCGCTGTACAGCTTGCCGCCGTCGCCCATCACCGGGTCCACCACCTTGATGGCCCGGGGCCACAGGTCGAAGGCCTTTTCCACCAGCGAAACCTGGGCCTCGCTGGCGAGGTAGCCGGAATAAATGCAGTCAAACTCCATCTCCAGGCTGTGGTAGTGGTCCAGCGCGGCGCTGCACCAGCCCTCGGTGGCCAGGCGGGCCGGGGTGCCCAGCCCGCCGGTGTGGGTGGAGAGCAGGGCCGTGGGCAGCATGACCGGCTGGTGGCCCATCACGGCCAGAACCGGCGTGACCACGGCCAGGCTGGAGCGCCCGGCCCCGGAAAGATCGTGAATGCAGAGAATGCGCTTCGGTGCGTCGGTGAACAAAACAGAGTCCCTCCCCTTGCGGCCGGGTCATACACACCCCGGCCAGGCCGGAACCAGCTTCCGGCCTGAAAATACACAATAGATATTGTAACACACAATCCCGTGCAAAAAAAGGCGTATGGGACAAGATTTCCCGGGAAAAATAGCGGTAACGGGGCGGCCTGCCCGCCCCGCAAAACCCAACAACAGGAGGAAAACGCCATGAATAAGCAGTCGAACGCGCCCGCCATGGCCGCCGGTATGGCCCTTGGGGCCGCCGCCGGGGCCGCGGCAATGTGGGCCGCCGGGCAGAACAGCCGCCAGTACAAAAAAATGGCCAAAAAGGCGGCCCGTACCGCCGAGCAGGCGGTGATGGGGCTGGACCGGATGATGAAGGACTTCCGCATGTAAACCGCCCCACTCCCACAGACAGAAAACCCCGGCGCGGCTCCCTGCAGGGCAGGGCGGCAGCGCCGGGATTTTTGTTACAAAGTCAATGGGTCAGCTGTTCCAGGGGTTGGCGGGGTCCGGGTCGGTGGGGTCCCACCCGGCGTTGGGGCTGTTCACGTCAATGGGGGTGAAGCCCGGGTTGCCCAGGGGGTCGGTGGATTCATCGCCGTCGTAGATCACCACGGGGCTGCCGCTGGGGCATTCGTCGTAGATCCACTTGCAGTCCTCGATCTGCAGCCGGACACAGCCCAGGCTGGCGGGGGTGCCCAGCTTGTTGAACTCTTCGGTCTCCAGCTGATCCTTCTCGGCGCTGTAATAGGGCACCGAGTGGAACAGAATGCCCTCGGTGGGGGAGATGCGGGTGGCGTACTGGCCGTACACGCCGCCCACCAGCGCCCGCCAGTCGTACTGGTTGCTGGTGTGGAAGAAGCCCTCGGGGGTGTCCCGCCCGGTGGAGCAGATCATGGACTTGAAGGGCACGGTGTAGTTGCCTTCGTCGTCCTTTTCGTACACGGTCACGGTCTGGGTGGTGCGGTTCACCGCGATGAGGTAGGGGTTGCCCTCCTCACCGGTGGTGTCCCAGCTGAAGGTCAGCGGCTCGGCGGTGGGCTCGGGCGTGGGTTCCGCCGTGGGCTCCGGGGTCGCCGTGGGGGCCGCCGGGGCCTCGGTGGCGGCGGGGGCAACGTCCTCGGGCACCTGGGCCTTGTGGCGGTTCAGCCAGGCAAACACCAGGCCGGCCGCCAGCCCGATTACCACCAGCAGGGCCAGCAGCGCCAGCAGGGGGCGCAGGTTTTTCTTCTTCTTTTTTTGGCCGGGGCGGTGGTAGGGCTTGCCCGGCTCGTAATGCTTCATTGCCATAAACATACCTCTCTGGGCGGCGTTCCGCTTTTTGGGGAACGCGGTGTGATTCCTCTTATTATAGCATAGTGTCCATCGAATTTGCATCCAAACGCGCGGCAGGGCTGCACGGGAAGCGAAAAAGCGCCCGCTGCGGCCGAAAAAACCGCAGCGGGCGCACAAGCCTTTCAGGTCAGAGTCCGGCGCTTACAGCACCCGTACCCGCACCACCTTGGGCAGGGCAGCCAGCTTTTCCACCAGGTCGGGGTGGAAGGTGCCGGTGGCGTCCAGCATGGTGTAGGCCATGTCCTTCTTGCTCTTGTTCACCATGTTTTCGATGTTCAGGCCCGCCTCGGTGGTCACGTTGGTGATGGCGTTGATCAGGCCCGGCTCGTTCCGGTGCAGCACGCAGATGCGGCGGCCGCCGGCGCGCTCCTGGGCGACGGTGGGCATATTCACGCTGTTGCGGATGTTGCCGTTCAGCAGGTAATCCCGCAGTTCATCGGCAGCCATCACGGCGCAGTTCTCCTCGCTTTCGGGGGTGGAAGCGCCCAGGTGCGGCGTGCACATCACATCGCTGCGGCCCAGCAGAGCCTGGGTGGGGAAATCGGTGAAGTAACCGGCCAGCTTGCCGTTGTCCAGCGCGTCCAGCAGGGCGGCCTCGTCCACCAGCTCGCCGCGGGCGTAGTTCAGCAGGCGTGCGCCCTCCTTCATGCTGGCGAAGGCCGAGGCATTCAGGAAGCCTTTGGTCTGGGGAGTGACGGGGATGTGCAGGGTCAGGTAATCGCACTTGCTCAGCACCTCGGACAGGTTCACGCAGTGAACCACCGAGCGGGACAGGTTCCAGGCAGCCTCCACGCTGATGTAGGGGTCGTAGCCGTAGACTTCCATGCCCAGATGCACCGCATCGTTGGCAACCTTGACGCCGATGGCGCCCAGGCCGATGACGCCCAGCTTTTTGCCGTGCAGCTCAGGGCCGACAAACTGCTTTTTGCCCTTCTCCACCTCTTTGGCCAGGTCCACGTCCTTGCCCTTCAGGCCGTTCAGCCAGGCGTTGGCGGCGGTCAGGTTGCGGCTGCCCATGATGAGCGCACCGATGGTTAGCTCGGCCACAGCGCCGGAGTTGGCGCCGGGGGTGTTAAACACCACAATGCCCTTTTCAGAGCAGCGGTCCAGCGGGATGTTGTTCACGCCGGCACCCGCACGGGCAATGGCCAGCAGGCTGTCGGGCAGCTCCTTCTCGTGCAGCGAAGCGCTGCGCACCAGAATGGCGTCGGGGGCTTCAGCGTCATTCTCCACCTGGAAGCGGTTCTGGGGCAGCCGGGCCAGGCCCGCCGCCGCGATCTGATTCAAAGTCTGTACACGATACATAATCGGTTTTATCTCCTTGCTGCTAATCTGGCCGCAGGCGGGGCGCAATGCAGGGCACCGGCCGCCGGGCCGAATGATCGGGGTGCGGCGCTCAGCCGTTCACCCGCACAAATTCCTTCATGAAGGCCACCAGTTCGTCCACGCCCTTGGCCGGCATGGCATTGTAGATGGAGGCGCGCATACCGCCCACCAGGCGGTGGCCCTTCAGGTTCACGAAGCCGTTCTTGGCGGCCTCGTCGCAGAAAAGCTTGTCCATCTCCTTGCTGGGGCTGGTAAAGGTCACGTTCATCAGGCTGCGGTATTCCTTCTGCACGGGGTTGTGGAAGAAATCCTGGCTGTCCAGATAATCGTACAGCACCTTGGCCTTGGCGGCGTTGATCTTGTACATATTCTCCAGCCCGCCGATGGTGTTCTCCAGGTACTTCATCACCAGGCCGGTCATATAAATGCACCAGCAGTTGGGGGTGTTGTACATACTGTCCTTCTTCAGCAGGGTGGTGTAGTTCATCATGGTGGGCACGGTGTCGGCCGCATGGCCCAGCAGGTCCTTGCGCACAATGGCAATGGCCATGCCGGCGGGGGCGATGTTCTTCTGCACGCCGAAGTAGATGCAGCCGTATTTGCTCACATCCACAGGGCGGCTCATGATGTCGCTGGACATATCGGCGATCAGGGGCACACCCTCCACCTGGGGCACCTCGTTGAAGGTGGTGCCGAAGATGGTGTTGTTGTGGCAGATGTGCACATAGCTGGCATCCGGCCGCACGGCAACGTCCTTCATTGCGGGAATGTAGGTGAAGTTCTTGTCTTCGCTGCTGGCAGCGATGGCCACGTCACCGAACTTGGCGGCCTCTTTGGCGGCCAGGTTGGAGAAGTTGCCGGTGACCAGATAATCGGCCTTGCCGGTGGTCATGAAGTTCAGGGGCACCATGGCGAACTGCTGGGTGGCGCCGCCCTGGAAAAAGCCGATCTCATACTCTTCGGGCACGTTCAGCACCCGGCGCACGGCGGCCTTGGTCTCCTGGAAGATGGCATCAAAGACAGGACTGCGATGACTCATCTCCATAACGGACTGACCGGATGAACCGTACTCCAGCAGTTCGGCCTGGGCGGTTTTGAGAACCTCCTCAGGCAGCATGGACGGGCCTGCACTGAAATTATACACTCTTGCCATTGTTCCAAATCCTCCTGTGACGCGGCAGGTGTTTTGCTGCCGCCGTACTGAAATTAGGAAAACCGGCCGCAATGCGCCGGTTCTCCGGGCGGTTCTTTGTGGGAACCGTATATTCCCATTATAAACGAAAGAGAGTGTGTGTGGCAATGGAGCCTTCCACAAAAATAAGGGGTGTGGCGGCGGAACACGGTCACAATTTTTACAAATGTGCGCAATTGGAATACACATTGCCCGGGGTTTTGCACCCCGGCCGATGACAAACGGGGGAAAACATGGTACACTGCACTTTAAGCTCCCGCAAAAAGTGCAGGGCAAACGGAAGGGAGGGCACGGCATGAAAAAGATCCGGGCCTTTTATTATAAAGAACAGTACTATCGCTTTCTGCCCCGGGAAACCCGGACGGTGGAAGACCTGCGGGCGAGCCTCGGCAGCAAGGGCATCCAGATGGAAGTGGTGCGCCTGAGCCGCAAAAACTGCCTGCCCCCTTATTTTGTGGCAGACCAGCAGGAGACCGTGACCGTGCGGCTGAAGCCCTGGCATATGTACCCGGTGACGGCGTACCTGCTCAGCCGGGAGGAATACGACGCGCGGCTGCTGAAGCTGGTGAAAAACACCTGCCCCGGCTGTTTGCACCACGGGGGAGACGGCACCGAGCTGGAGGATCACTGCTATCTGGAGATGGACCTGGCCGGCAACTGCCCCTACCGGCAGGAGAAAAGCCGGTATTCTCTGCAGGCGGCCGCGGCCACGGCCTGGCAGAAGCTGGGCAAGAAAAATAAGGAATTGCGGGCGCTGGTGGACGCGGAGGAGTACGACAAGGCGGCGGAGCTGGTGCGCGAGACCATCCGGCCGCACCTGGGGCCGCTGGCCGGCTGCCGGGTGGAGCTGGCAAAGCACGGCGAGCGGTACGCCCTGATGCTCAGCGGGCAGGGAAGCTCGGTGCTGCGGCTGTATATGGATTTTGTGGCCCGCATGGCCCCGGCGGGCTTCCGGCGCAGCTGGGATGTGTACAGCTGCCTGCCCAGAGGGGTGTACCAGTACCGCCCGGAGGAACAGGACCTGCGCAGTGACCCGCCCATGGCCCGGTTCGTCACCGGCCTGTACGACCGGCCCCGGCTGGACGTGACCATGCTGGTGAAGCGGCCGGAGGGCCGGGAGGGCGCCCCCAACGGGGACGCCTACCGCTATCTGTGCGGGAAGGTGGGCGAAGAGCGGATGCTGGCCACCATTGTGGGGCTGGATTACACCGAGCACGACGACGGAAACGGCGGCTTTGCCAATCTGGGTATGCTGAGCCAGGAGATCGACCAGCTTTTGGACGGGCGGGAGCCGGACCCGAAGGAGCTGCCCACCGTGTGCTACCGCCCCCACCTGGACCAGCCCATGCGCTGCGGCCCGGGCCAGACCGTGGTGACCCGGAGCCTGGAGCTGAGCAACCAGCTGGTGCTGGGGCGGCACAGCGCCCTGGCCGACCATTTGATGGAGGACATGGAGACCCCGCTTCTCTCCATTTTTGTGGACCTGCCCGGGGAGGATGTGCCGGACTTCGGCGGCGAGTGCAGCTGGCGGCTGAACAGCCTGGCTGACCCGCTGACCAAGGCGGACGCGGCCAAGCTGATCGGGTATACCATCGGCGGGCAGCGGCTGTGCCTGGACCTGCTGGTGACCAACCTGCGCCTGACGCAGGGCCTTTTGCGGGAGTGCGCCCCCATGCTGATGAACCTGCACGGAACCTTCTGCTTGCAGAGCAGCCGCATGGCCGTGTGGTTTGAGGGGGATTATGCCCTGAGCAAGCTGGACGGCCCCCGCGAAGAGGACGGAATGTGGTGAACGGGGCTTCATCCGCTGAATGGAACAGAAGCGACAGACAGAAAAATCCCCGCCGATGCGTTTTTGCTTCGCATCGGCGGGGATTTTTTGCCCTAAACCTTATGAAAGTGAGGAGTTAGGAATTAGGGGTTAGGAATGCGCGGCGGGGTTCGCTCATTCGTAGCGCAGGGCGTCGATGGGGTTCATTTTGGCGGCCTTGTTGGCGGGGTAGTAGCCGAAGAACAGGCCGATGGCCATGGAGAAGCCCACCGCCAGCACAATGGCGCTGACACTGGCCCGGGCCGAATAGCCCATCAGGGAAGCCCCCGCCGCGCCCAGGGCCACGCCCAGAATCACGCCCAGCAGGCCGCCAATCAGGCAGATGATGACGGCCTCCACAATGAACTGGCTGCGGATGGCCGAGGCCGGGGCGCCCAACGCCTTGCGGATGCCGATCTCCTGGGTGCGCTCGGTGATGCTCACCAGCATGATGTTCATCACGCCGATGCCGCCCACCAGAAGGCTGATGGCGGCAATGGCGCTGATGGCCGTCTGCACGGTGCCCAGCATGGAGGTCATGGTCTCCAGCAGGCTGGCAAGGCTGCTCACGTCCACGGTGTAGCTCTGGTTGCGGGTGTAAAAGCTGGCGAAGAAGGACTTGGTGTCGGCCATGAACTGGTCCTGATCCACATTGCCCGCTCCCACCACGGTGAGGCTCTGGTAGCCGGCGTTGGCTTTGGCCAGCTTTTTGGCGGTTTGCAGGGGCATGTACAGGGTGGTAGTCACCTCGTTGCTGCTGCCGGTCGGGCTGATGACGCCGTTTTCTTCCTCATCGTAATGGTACACGCCGATGACATAGAAATCATACAGGCTGCCGTTGGCCTTCAGCTGGAATTTCTGCCCGATGGCGTTGATGGGGGAGACGCTGCCGCCGAAGGCGTCCTGTAGGAAGCGGTCGCTTACCAGGGCCACCTGGCGCTCGCCGTCGCTGTCCTGCGGGGCGCGGCCGTAGGTCACGTCCACGTCCTTGGCGGTGAAGTAGTCGCTGTTTACCCCCATCAGATCCAGGGTGGCGCTGTCGCTGCCATTGGTCACGGTGCCGGTGCCCATGCTCTGGGTCAGCTCCACGGCGGCCACCTGATCGCCGAAGGTATCCCGATATTCCTCGATCATCTCATCGGTGATCAGGTCCTCGGCCGCGGGGGCGCTGGGGCCGAACATCCGCACGGCCACGCTGCCCTGATCGGAATCGCTGTCGGTGCTTTTCTGGGTGAGGGCCACCGTCAGGTTGTTGGCCCCCAGGCCGGACATACTGTCGGTGATGCTGCCGGTGAGGCTTTGGCCCACCGTGACGATGGCGATCACCGAGCCGATGCCGATGATGATGCCCAGCATGGTGAGCAGGGCGCGCATTTTGTTGCTGCGCAGGCTGCTCAGGGCAAGACGAACGTTTTCAAACATGGTCGGGCACCTCGCTTCCCTGCCGCTCGCTCACGATGCGGCCGTCGATCAGGGTGAGGATGCGGGGGCATTCCTCGGCCAGCTGTTGGCTGTGGGTGATGAGCACAATGGTTTTGCCCTGCTGGCGGTTCAGCCGGTGAAAAATGTCCATCACCGTGCGGCTGGTGGCGGAGTCCAGCGCGCCGGTGGGCTCATCCGCCAGCAGAAGGCTGGGGTCGTTGGCCATGGCCCGGGCAATGGCCACGCGCTGCTTCTGGCCGCCGGAAAGCTCGTTGGGCTGGTGGTCGGCCCGCTCGGCCATGCCCACGGCGGCCAGAAGCTCTCTGGCCCGCTGGGTGCGCTGACGGGGCGGAACATGGGCGTACAGCATGGGCAGCTCCACATTTTTCAGGGCGCTGGTGCGGCCGATCAGGTTGAAGTTCTGGAACACGAACCCGATCTTTTTGTTGCGGATCACGCTGAGCTGGCTGTCGGTCATGGCCTGCACGTTGGTGCCGTCCAGCAGGTAGGTGCCGGCGGTGGGTTTGTCCAGCGCGCCGATGATGTTCATCAGGGTGGATTTGCCGGAGCCGGATTCACCCACAATGGCCACAAAGTCGCCCTGGCGCACGGTCAGGTCCATGCCGTGCAGAATTTCCAGCTCGTTCTCCTTGCCCTCGTAATAGCGCTTCACAATGCCGTTCATCTGGATGACCGGCGGAGTCTCGGCCGCCTCAGCCGCTCGGCGGATGCGTTCGGTCAGCTCCATGGTCACATTCCTCCGGGGCCGCCGCCCTGTCTGCCGCCGGGGCCTCCCTGGCCGCCGCCGGGCATATCGCCGCCGCCTGCACCGCCGCCCGCGGAGAACACAAGGCGGCCCTGGCCCATCATGTCGCTGGCGTCCACAGTTTCGGTGCTGTCGTCGGTGGCGCTGGAGCGCACTTCCATGCCCTCGGTGAGGGCGTCGCCGCGGATCTCAATGTAATAGTCGTTTTCGGCGCCGGTGGTCACCGTCACCTTTTCAAAGGTGGCGTCGGCCCCTTCACCGCCGGTTTTCACCATCACGTATTTGGTGCCATCGGCCTCGGTGCCCACGGCGTCGTAGGGCACCACAAACACATTGTCGGTGGTGGACTGCACGATCTCCACGTTGGCGTTCATGCCGATGAGCAGCCCGCTGGACGCACCGTCCACCGAGACTTCGGCGGAGAAGGTGCCGCTGGTGGAGCTGCTGCCCTGGCCGCCGGTGGCCGCCGTGGCGGTGGGGGAGATCTGGGTGAGGGTGCCGGAAATTTCGCCGTCCGTGGCATCGCTGGTGATGCGGGCCTTCATGCCGATGGACACATTGGGCACATCGTATTCCCGAATGGTGACGGCGACTTTCAGGTCGTTGGTGTCCTGAATGGTGGCCACGGTGTCGCTGCAGATGCTGCCCACGGTGGCGTTCAGGCTGGTGACGGTGCCGCTGGTTTCGGCGGTGAGGGTACACTTGGTCAGCTGCTCCTGCAGGTCCTTCAGCGTGTCGCTGCTGCCGGATTTATCCAGATTCTTCTTCGCGGTGTCCAGATTGTCGGAAGCAGTCTCCAGCTGCTTTTCGGCCTGCTCCTTGGCGGTTTTGGCCTGCGTCCAGGCGGCCACGGCCTGATCTTTGGCCTGCACCAGAGACTGGTAGCCGGTGATGGACTGGGCGTTCTGCAGGTCTGCCTGTGCGGTTTGAACAACGCCCTGCTTTTCCTTGTAGGTGGTTTCCGCGGCAAGGGCTTCGGGCGAACCGACGCCATAGGCGGTCAAAGCCGCGTTGTAGGCAGAGAGCGCGTCGCTCAGGGCGCTTTCTGAGCTGTCGTATTCGGCCTGCAGGGCGCTCACCTGGTTGGCGGCGGCGTTCAGGTCGTCCCAGCTGTCGTAGTAGTCGCTCTCGGCGTCGGCGGCCGCGGTCACGGCATCATCATAATCGGCCTTGGCCTCGTTGTAGCTCTTCAGGGCCTTGTCGTAGGCGGCCTGGGTCTGCTCGGTCTGGTCGGCCAGGCTCTCCTGGGCGCGCTGGATCTGCTTTTCCAGGTCCTCGGTGTCCAGCGTGCAGATCACATCGCCGGCCTGCACGGTGTCGCCCACCTGAACGTTCACGGATTTCACGGTGTACTTCAGGTCGGTGGTCACGGTGGAAACGTTGGCGCTCTCCACGGTGCCGGTGGTGCTCACCGAGTTTTCCAGCGAGGTTTTCTGCAGGGTGGTGGTGCGCACAAAACTCACAGTGCTGCCCTGCGCGGCGCCCCGCTGGGGCAGGAAGCGCAGCAGGATGGCGGCGGCCAGCGCCAGAACCACCAAGAGCGCGGTGAATTTTTTGTGCCGCTTGAACCAGCCACCCAGGCGGCCGAAGAATGCACGCAGCCTGCCGGGCTGCTTTGCGTCGGTTTCGTTCATGGAGAGAAGCTCCTTCCTCTTTTTTGGGCAAATTGCCCGGAATGTGTGTGATTTCCTGCCTTTATTCTGCCGGACGGCTGTGTGAGGTTTGGGGGTGGTTTGTGAAGGTTTGCCGTGCATTTTGTGAAAAATCCGGGTGCAAAAAAGCGCCCTGCATGGTTGCTCCATGCAGGGCGCTTTCATTCGATATACCGCGATACAGAGTTTATTTCTGTACGGAATCTGGTCAATCCAGCTCGAACTTGCCGGTGTACAGCTGGTAGTAGCGGCCCTTTTCGGCCATGAGCTGTTCGTGGGTGCCGCGCTCCACAATGCAGCCGTGCTCCAGCACCAGAATGGCGTCGGAGCCGCGCACGGTGGACAGGCGGTGGGCGATCACAAAGCTGGTGCGGCCGTACATCAGGCCGTCCATGCCCTTCTGCACCAGGGCCTCGGTGCGGGTGTCGATGGAGGAGGTGGCCTCGTCCAGAATCAGCACCGGCGGGTCAGCCACGGCGGCACGGGCAATGGCCAGCAGCTGGCGCTGACCCTGCGACAGGTTTGCACCGTCGCCGGTGAGCATGGTGTTGTAGCCGTCGGGCAGGTGGCGGATGAACTTATCCGCACCGGCCAGCTTGGCGGCGGCAATGACCTCTTCGTCCGGCGCGTCCAGCCGGCCGTAGCGGATGTTCTCCATCACGGTGCCGGTGAACAGGTGGGTGTCCTGCAGAACGATGCCCAGGCTGCGGCGCAGGTCGTCCCGCTTGATCTTGTTCACGTCAATGCCGTCGTAGCGGATCTTGCCGTCGGGCACGTCGTAGAAGCGGTTCAGCAGGTTGGTAATGGTGGTTTTGCCGGCGCCGGTGGAGCCCACAAAGGCGATCTTCTCGCCGGGGCGGGCAAACAGGCTCATGTCATGCAGCACGGTCTTTTCCGGCACATAGCCGAAGTCCAGATGCTCCACCCGGATGTCGCCCTTCACCTGCACCAGCATGGTCTGGTTGTCGCCGTAGGGAACCTTCCAGGCCCAGGTGCCGGTGCGCTCGGGCACCTCTTCCAGCTCGCCGTTCTCGGTTTCACGGGCGTTCACCAGGGTGACAAAGCCGCTGTCCTGCTCGCCGGGTTCGTCCATCACGGCGAACACGCGCTCGGCGCCGGCCAGCGCCATGATGATGCTGTTCAGCTGCTGCGACACCTGGCTGATGGGCTGGTTGAAGCTGCGGTTGAACTGCAGGAAGCTGGCCAGCTTGCCCAGCGTCAGGCCGCCGAAGCCCGCAATGGCCATGCAGGCGCCGCCAATGGCCACCACCACGTAGCCGAAGTTGCCCAGGTTCATGTTGATGGGGCCCATCAGGTTGCCCAGGCCGTTGGCCTTGGAGGCCGCCTGATATAGCTCTTCGTTCAGCTGGGTGAAGGCTTCCACGTTCTTTTCCTCGTGGCTGAACACCTTAACCACCTTCTGGCCGTCCATCATCTCCTCGATGAAGCCGTTCACCTTGCCCAGGTTCTTCTGCTGGGCGGCGAAGTATCCGGCGCTGGAACCGGCCACGGTTTTGGTGATGAACAGCATCAGGCCCACCATCAGCAGGTTCAGAATGGTCAGGGGCACGCTGAGCAGCAGCATACTGACCAGCACGCTCACCACGGTGACCACGCTGGAGATCATCTGGGGAATGGACTGGCTGATCATCTGGCGCAGGGTGTCCACGTCGTTGGTATACAGGCTCATGATGTCGCCGTGGGAATGGCTGTCAAAGTAGCGCAGAGGCAGGCTTTCCATGTGGGTGAACAGGTCGTCACGGATGCGCTTCAGGGTGCCCTGGCTCACCGAGATCATCACCATCTGGTAGGTGCAGGTGCACACCACGCCCAGAGCGTACCAGCCGACCACCTTCAGCATGGCGTGGCCAAGAGGGGCAAAGTCCGGATTGGCCTGGCCGATCATTGGCAGAATGTAGCCGTCGATCAGGGTTTGGGTGAACATGGTGCCCTGCACCATGGCCAGGCTGGAGCCCAGGATGCAAACCACGACCAGCAGGCACTGGGGGCCGTAGTAGTGCAGCATAATGCCCAGCAGGCGCGCCATCACCTTGCCGGGGTTTTTCACTTTGGGGCCGCCCTGGCCCATCATTCCGCGCCGGCCGCCGGGGCCGCGCATGGGTCTTGCATTGGGTGCCATCAGGCTTCGCCTCCTTCCTGGTCCTCCGGGCGGATCTGCGACCGGTAGACCTCCTGATAAATCGGGTTGGTGCTCAGCAGCTCTTCGTGGGTGCCGAAGCCGCTGATGCGGCCGTCGTCCAGCACCAGAATGGAATCGGCGTGCTGAATGCTGGAGATGCGCTGGGCCACGATCAGCTTGGTCACGCCAGGGATCTTCTCGGCAAAGGCCGCGCGGATGCGGGCGTCGGTGGCGGTATCCACGGCGCTGGTGGAGTCGTCCAGAATCAGCACCTTGGGGTTCTTCAGCAGGGCGCGGGCAATGCACAGGCGCTGCTTCTGGCCGCCGGACAGGTTCGCGCCGCCCTGCTCCACCATGGTTTCGTAGCCATCGGGGAAGGTGTCGATGAACTCATCGGCGCAGGCCAGGCGGCAGGCCTCGCGGCACTGCTCGTCGGTGGCGTTCTCATCGCCCCAGCGCAGGTTTTCGTAAATGGTGCCCCGGAACAGCACGTTCTTCTGCAGCACCATGGCCACCGCGCCGCGCAGGGTATCCAGGTCGTAGCGGCGCACGTCCAGACCGCCCACCTTCACGCAGCCGCCGGTCACGTCGTACAGGCGGGGGATGAGCTGCACCAGGCTGGACTTGGCGCTGCCGGTGCCGCCCAGAATGCCGATGGTGGCGCCGGCGGGGATGTGCAGGTCGATGTGAGACAGCACCTCGGCGCCGTCCTTCTTGTAGGCGAAGCTGGCATCCTCAAAATCAATGGAGCCGTCGGCCACTTCCATTACGGGATTCTCGCCGTTGGTCAGGCTGGAATCCTCGCTGAGCACCTCGCTGATGCGGCGGGCGCTGGCCATGCTCATGGAGATCATGACGAACACCATGGCCACCATCATCAGGCTCATCAGGATGTTCATGCAGTAGGTGAACAGGCTCATCAGTTCGCCGGTGGTGAGGGTGCCGCCGATGATCAGGTGGGCGCCCTTCCAGCTGATGAGCAGGATGCAGGAGTAGATAGTCAGCTGCATCAGGGGCATCACCAGCATCATGCGGCGCTCGGCCTTCACAAATAGGTTGTACAGGTTGCCGGAGGCCGCCTTGAATTTGGCATTCTCGAACTTTTCGCGCACATAGGCCTTCACTACGCGGATGGCGGAGACGTTTTCCTGCACGCTGGCGTTCAGGTCGTCGTACTTCTCGAACACCTTGGGGAAGATCTTCATGGTGCTGCCCATGATGAGCACCAGACACACGGACAGGAACAGCAGCGCCCACACGTAGATCATGGCCATCTGGCTGTTGACCCGGAAGGCCATGAAGATGGCGCAGAGCAGCGAGATGGGGGCGCGGAAGCACATACGCAGAATCATCTGGTAGGCGTTCTGGATGTTGGTCACGTCGGTGGTCAGACGGGTGACCAGGCCGGCGGTGCTGAAGTGGTCGATGTTGGCGAAGCTGAAGGTCTGAATGTGCTCAAACATACCCTGGCGCAGGTTGCGGGCAAAGCCGGTGGAGGCTTTGGCACCCCAGATGGCGCCCAGAGAGCCGAACAGCAGGCCCAGCAGCGACACGGCGGCCATGGCCAGGCCCATCACCACAACGTGCTTCAGGCTGCCCACGGTGACACCTTTATCCACCAGGGAGGCGATCATCAGGGGAATGACCATCTCGCACACCACCTCAACGATCATGCACAGAGGGGTGAGCAGAGAGGGAAGCTTGAACTCCCCGATGTAGGGGGATAGTTTCTTAATCAAACGGGTTTACCTCCTTTTATAAAAGGAATCAGAAGAAAAATGGCGAACCGGTCAGCAGCGACCGATGGGCGGAGGCTCCACCGGATGCCCATTGCGGGTGGGCGGCAGGGTGGCCTCAATGTTTTTGGCCGCCTTGACCAGAAGCTGCTGAAGCAGTTCCTGCTCTTCCGGGGTGAAATCCTGCAGCAGCTGCTCTTCCGTGCGCTTCAGGTGCGAGTGGATCGCCTCCAGCGTGCCGGTGGCCTTGGGGGTCAGGGTCAGCAGGCGGCAGCGGCGGTCGGTTTCGTCCACTTGGGCGGTCACAAAGCCTTTCTGCACCAGGCGCTGCACCAGGCCGGTGACGGTCACATGGCTCTGGTGGAGATATTCCTCCAGATCACGCAGGGTGGTGCGCTGGCCGGTGCGGTGCATTAGAAAGACGAGCACATGGGCCTGTGAGCCGGTGAGGTTCATCTGCTCCAGCCGATGATTCAGCGACTTGCTAATTTGAATCTGAATGTGTTTGATGAGAACGCCCAACGGGTAATCGGACATGAAATGGCCTCCTTTCCGGTAAAATCAGGAGCAATCCAACAAATATGTAGCGTGCTAATATGTAGCGCGCGAACTATTATAACGGCGCGGCCGGGCAAAGTCAATGTGAAAAATGTTAAGCTTTCATGAAATTCACCCGGGCAGAAACGGCCACGTCAGAATTCGCATTGCGGACGAAAACATGCTACAATAAAACAAATGGAAACGCCGGGGCTGCAGCCCTATGCGGCCGGGAAACCTTGCCTGCCCGGCAAAAATCCGGCAACATATAATGTATAAAATAAAAAGAAAACAGGCGCGCCATGCCTGGGGAGGAACGCCATGGAACAGATTCTGGACCGGCTGTGCAGCCATCTGGACAAAAACAACTACAAATATGACCGCACCGAGACCGTGAGCGGCTGCGGCGCAGTGCGGATGCGCTTCCGCGCCCACAACCTGGATGTGGTGGAGCTGCACATCCTGGCCGACCTGGAGAACACCAACCTGGCCCTGCGCTGCTTTGACGTGTGCCGGGTGCCGAAGGACCGACAGGCCCGCATGGAGCACTGCCTGAACGAGCTGAACCGCCGCCGCCGGTGGTACCACTTTTACATCGACGAGGAGGGCGGCGTGGTGGCCGCCTGCGACGCGGTGGTGGCCCCCGGAACCGCCGGCCCGGTGGGGATGGAGCTGATCCTGCGCGGGGTGGACGCGGTGGACGAGGGCTACCCCGTTCTGATGAAAGCCCTGTGGGGCGAAAAGGCGTAAGCCCCAACGTCAAAAGCGCGGCGGACGGCGCGCCGCGTTGGCAGTTGAATCCCGTTTGCACTCCGGCCCCCGGCAGCGCAGCTGCCCGGGGCCTTTTTGCACCCGTTTGGCCCGAAACCAGGGCGGAAAACCCCGGGAATACGGGGGACAAACGGCCAAAATATGGGCAAAAGCAGAAAAAGTGGAAGTTTTTTTGAAGGGATTATGAATTTTTTGCGACACCCCTTGACAACCTGAATTTATGGAGTAAAATGAACTTAGCACTCGAGAGAACGGAGTGCTAAAGAATGAAAGAAAAGAGGTGCAGGGCTTATGACAATGGACCCTCGCAAGCAGCGCGTGCTTCAGGCCATCGTGGCCCTGTATGCCATGGAGGGTGAGCCGGTGGGCAGCGGCCTGCTGAGCAATTATCTGGACCTTTCGGTGTCCAGCGCCACCCTTCGCAATGAAATGGCGGCCCTCACCAAACTGGGCCTGCTGGAGCAGCCCCACACCAGCGCGGGCCGGGTGCCCAGCACCAAGGGGTACCGGTATTACCTGGATAACCTGTTGGATACCGATGAGCAGCTGCCCGCCGCTGAGCGCCAGGCCATTGATGACATCTTTGATGATCTGGACTATGAGCCCGAGCATCTGGCCCAGGGCGCGGCGCGGGCGCTGAGCCGCCACACCGGCTTCACCGCCGCCGTCACCACCCCCCGGGCGGACGACCTGTGCATCGCCCACTTTGAGGTGGTGCAGGTGGGCCGCTACTCCGCCGCTGTGCTGGGCGTGACCAGCGCAGGCGGTGTGTGCACCCGGGTGGCCCGGGTGGCCGAAGGCCTGACCCGCCAGCAGGCCGCCAATGTGGCCGCGGTGCTGAACCAGAACCTGACCTTTGTTTCCCCGGCGGACCTGACGCCCCGGCTGCTGGCCAGTATGGGCGCGGCCCTTGGGGCGGACGGCATGCTTCTCAGCCCGGTGCTGCTGGCAGCGGCCGCCCTGCTGCGGGAAGCGGTGCTGCCCAAGGCGTATCTGGAGGGCCAGCAGACCCTGCTGGAATGGCCGGAGCTGGCCCCCTCGGTGGGCAAGCTGCTGCAAGCCTTTGACGATGGCGAACGTGCCCGCAAGCTGCTTTCGCCCGCCAAACGGCGCACGGCGGTAAAGTTGGGTGAGGACCTGGAGACCCCCATGCCGGGGCTGTGCATTATGAGCAGCCGCTACCTGGCAGGCGGCGGCCTCACCGGCAATCTGGCCATCATCGGCACCAACCGGATGCCTTTTGAACAGTTGATGCCCCGCCTGGAGTACTTCGCCCGCAAGCTCGGGCAGTGTATGTCCGGACGGACACAGGAGGATGACGTATGAGTGAAGAAACAAAGAACACGGCCCCTCAGCCGCAGGAACCGGAAACGGCACCTGCCGCCGAACCCGTGAAAGAGGCCCAGACCGCCGAGGCCCCGGCCGCTGAGGAGCAGGACGTTCCCCAGGACCCCAAGGCCAAAAAAGAGTGGTTTGGCAAGAAAGCCGCCAAGGAGCTGGCCGCTGAGAAGGCCCGGGCAGACGCCGCCGAAAAGGCTGCGGCCCAGGCAAAGGATCAGCTGCTGCGCACGGCTGCCGAATATGACAACTTCCGCCGCCGCTCCGCCAAGGAGCAGGACGCCGCCTTCAACAACGGCGTGGGCTTCGCGGTGAATCAGATCCTCACCATTCTGGATACATTGGAAATGGCAGCGAACGCCGCCTGCACCGATGAGAATTACAAGAAGGGCGTGGTGATGACGCTGGACAAAGCCTCCGCCGCCCTCACCGCCCTGAAGGTGGAAGAGATCCCTGCCGAGGGCCAGCCCTTTGACCCCAATCTGCACAACGCCGTGATGCAGAAGCCCGCCGAGGACGGGCAGAAGAGCGGCACGGTGGTGCAGGTGTTCCAGAAGGGTTACAAGATCGGCGACCGGATCATCCGCCACGCCACCGTGGTCGTGGCCGAATAAAGGGCTGCTCCGGGCGGCATGACCGCCCGACAATATAAAACCCCTGAGCGAAACAGCAAGTACCACCCCGGTGCCCCAAAGCAGGCACCACCCAAACAACGACATTCCCGAAATTGCAAATTAAAGGAGCGAATAGATTATGAGTAAGATCATTGGCATTGACCTTGGCACCACCAACAGCTGTGTTGCCGTTATCGAGGGCGGCGAGCCCGTTGTTATCGCGAACGCCGAAGGCGCCCGCACCACCCCTTCCGTTGTGGGCTTCACCAAGACTGGTGAGCGTCTGGTGGGCCAGGTCGCAAAGCGCCAGGCCATCACCAACCCCGACCGCACCATTTCTTCCATCAAGCGGAAGATGGGCACCAATGAGAAGGTCACCATCGACGGCAAGGCCTACACCCCGCAGGAGATCAGCGCGATGATCCTGGCCAAGCTGAAGGCGGACGCCGAGGCTTACCTGGGCGAGCCGGTTACCGAGGCCGTCATCACCGTTCCCGCTTACTTCAACGACAGCCAGCGTCAGGCCACGAAGGACGCAGGCACCATCGCCGGCCTGAACGTGAAGCGTATCATCAACGAGCCCACCGCCGCCAGCCTGGCCTACGGTGTGGATAAAGAGACCGACCAGAAGATCATGGTGTACGACCTGGGCGGCGGCACCTTCGATGTGTCCATCATTGAGATGGGCGACGGCGTGACCGAAGTTCTGGCCACCAACGGTGATACCCACCTGGGCGGCGATGACTTTGACCAGCGCATCATCGACTGGATGGCCGATGCCTTCCAGAAGGAGAACGGCATTGACCTGCGTCAGGACAAGATGGCTGCTCAGCGCCTGAAGGAAGCCGCCGAGAAGGCGAAGATCGAGCTGTCCAGCGCGATGCAGAGCAACATCAACCTGCCCTTCATCACCGCCGACGCCACCGGCCCCAAGCACCTGGATATGACCCTGAGCCGTGCTCAGTTTGACGCGCTGACCGCCGACCTGGTGGAGCGCACCATGACCCCCGTTCGCAAGGCCATGGCCGATGCCGGCCTGAAGGCCAGCGACCTGAAGAAGGTTCTGCTGGTGGGCGGTTCTACCCGTATCCCCGCCGTGCAGGAGGCCGTGAAGAAGGAAATGGGCATGGAGCCCTTCAAGGGCATCAACCCCGATGAGTGCGTGGCCGTGGGTGCTGCCATTCAGGGCGGCGTGCTGCAGGGCGACGTGAAGGGCCTGCTGCTGCTGGATGTTACCCCCCTGAGCCTGGGCATTGAGACCCTGGGCGGTGTGTGCACCAAGATCATTGACCGCAACACCACCATCCCCACCAAGAAGAGCCAGATCTTCTCCACTGCGGCCGACAACCAGCCCAGCGTTGAAGTGAACGTGCTGCAGGGCGAGCGTGAGTTTGCCCGCGACAACAAGAGCCTGGGTACCTTCCACCTGGACGGCATCGCTCCCGCGCCCCGCGGCGTGCCTCAGATCGAGGTTACCTTCGACATTGACGCCAACGGCATCGTGCACGTGAGCGCCAAGGATCTGGGCACCGGCAAGGAGCAGAGCATCACCATCACCGCTTCCACCAACATGAGCAAGGACGACATCGACAAGGCCGTGAAGGACGCCGAGCGTTTTGCCGAGGAGGATAAGAAGAAGCGCGAGGAGATCGACATCCGCAACGGTGCCGACCAGATGGTGTTCCAGACCGAGAAGGCTCTGGGCGAGCTGGGCGACAAGGTGGACGCCGGCGAGAAGGCCGATGTGGAAGCCAAGCTGAACGCCCTGAAGGAAGCCCTGAAGGGCACCGACATCGAGGCCATCAAGGCAAAGCAGGAAGAGCTGCAGAAGGCCTTCTACGCCATTAGCGAGAAGGTTTATAAGCAGGCTGCCGAAGCCCAGCAGGCCGCGGGCCAGCAGCCCGGCGCAGGCGCAGCCGGCAACGGCGGCAGCACCGGTGACGACGGCGTTGTGGACGCAGACTTCAAGGAAGTGTAATAAAACCAATCCCCGGATGACCCACAGAGCGGCCGGCTGACCGTGACGCTCTGAAACGCCGCCCGGCCCAAGAGCAGGGCCGGGCGGCGTTGTGGGTTTATGACCCGGATAAAAAACTGCGTATCTACGCGGCGTGAGGGTGAGATTGTATGGCAGATAAGCGCGATTACTACGAGGTGCTGGGCATTGCCAAGGGCGCCTCGGAGGATGAGATCAAAAAGGCTTACCGCAAGGTAGCCAAAAAGTACCACCCGGATCTGAATCCGGGCGACAAAGAGGCGGAGGAGAAGTTCAAGGAGGCCAACGAGGCCTACGAAGTGCTCTCCAACCCGGAAAAAAAGGCCAAGTACGACCAGTTCGGCTTTGCCGGTGTGGACCCCAACTATGGCGCAGGCCAGGGCGGCGGGTTCGGCGGCTTTGGCGGCGGCGTGGACCTGGGCGACATCTTCGGCGACATCTTCGGCGGCGGCTTTGGCGGGTTCGGCGGCTCCAGCAGCCGCAGCAACCCCAACGCCCCCCGCAAGGGCGCAGACGTGCGTGTGCCCCTGACCCTGAGCTTTATGGAGGCGGTGCACGGCTGCACCAAGACCATCAGCATTACCCGGCGTGAAACCTGCCCCGACTGCGCCGGCAGCGGCGCGGCCAAGGGCACCAGCCCCGAGACCTGCCCCGACTGCGGCGGCCGCGGCTATGTGATGCGCCAGATGCGCACCCCCTTCGGCGTGATGCAGAGCCAGCAGCCCTGCCAGCGCTGCGGCGGCAAGGGCAAGTTCGTGAAGAATCCCTGCACCCACTGCCACGGCACCGGCAAGGTGGGCGTGAAGAAGAGCCTGGAGGTGCGCATCCCCGCGGGTGTGGACGACGACCAGAGCGTGGCACTGCGCGGCCAGGGCGATGCCGGCCTGAACGGCGGCCCCAACGGTGATGTGATCGTGCTGCTGAATGTGAAGCCCGATCCCATGTTCCAGCGGGACGGCTACGATGTGTACGTAAACGTGCCCATCACCTTCAAGCAGGCCGTGCTGGGCGATGAGGTGGTCGTGCCCACGGTGGACGGCAAGGTGGAGTACACGGTGCCCGAGGGCACCCAGAGCGGTACCACCTTCCGGCTGCGCGGCAAGGGCATTCCCTACGTGGGCGGCCGCGGCCGTGGCGATCAGTACGTCAAGGTCAGCGTGGAGATCCCCAAGAAACTGAACAAGGCCCAGAAGGAAGCCCTGAATGCTTTTGATGCAAGCATGAAGGACGAGAACTATGTGCAGCGCAAGAGCTTTTTCAAGAACCTGCGCGACAAGTTCGAGGGCAAATAAGCACAGGCGCTCTCAAACAGAGCGCAGCGGGCGGACCCGGCAATGCGGGCCCGCCCGTTTTTTTGTGCCGGAAACAGAGCGGCGCCGGGCCGTTTTCCGGTTTTGGCGTGAAGCCGGGTATGCCGGTGCCGCCTGCACGCCCGGCGGGCGGGAAATTCTCGTGACTGTGTACAAACAACGGCGTGAAATGCTGTGACACTCGCTGAAAATGTCGCAGATAATTGACATTTACGCCGAAGAAGATGTAAACTATAGTTGACAAAAGGAAAGCCCATCAGAGAGGAGATGGTACACATGGCGCAGAACGAGCGCATGAAGCGGGCGCGCAAAGAGCTTGGCCTCAGTCAGGAAGAGCTGGCCCGGAAAATCGGCGTCAGCCGCCAAACCATCAACATGATCGAGCGGGGGGACTACAACCCCACGCTGAAGCTCTGCATCCAGCTCTGTCACGCCTTGGGCACCACTCTGGATGCGCTGTTTTGGGAGGAGGAAACACCATGAAAACACTGCGATGGGATCTGTTTTACGAGATTCAGCACATGGAGACGGTGGCGGACGAACGCACCGCCCGTCTGGAAGCCCGCCGGAACAAATGGCTTCTGAGGACCTATCCGTGGCTGCTGCTGGTCATCTATCTGTTTGCAGGTATGTTTGTTGGGTGGGACGGTGGCATACGGCCCCTGCTTCTGCTGGCGCTGTTTTTGCCGGTGCTTTGCAACACGCTTCTGTCCCTGCGGGACGGCACCCTCTGCACCGACGAGGACCATGAGGGCGCGCAGTCCAGCCGCATCGGCGCAAAAATCGACCTTCTGGTGAGGCCCTTCTTCGTCTTTTGGTACTTCTTCAATCTGCTGTTGCAGGGGTCGACGCCGTCCCGGTGGGGATGGGAGATGCTCTTGGCGCTGGCCCCGGCGGCGGGGTGCACCTGCCTGTACTGGGCGCTGGCGGCCATGGTCCACGGTCACTGCCTGTGGAAAGCACAGCAGGAAGGCGAAGAGGTGCCGCCGCCCTCCCGGCGGGAGGGCCTTGCCAAAGCGGTGTGGGCCTTGCTGCTGGCGGCGAGCGTGGCGCTCACCGTACTGGGAGTGCGGGGCATTCAGCAGGCGGCGGTTCCGGAGGAGCTGCGGCCGCTGGAGAACCTCACCGACCCCACCTGGACGGTGCCCGAGGAAGGACAGGTGTGGACGGCGGCCTGCCGGGTGCAGGTTCCGGACGTGCCCGGCGTCATCGCCGGCGAGACCCAGGGCCTTGTCTGGCTGGGGCAGATCGACAACACCCGGTACCGTGTGTCGCTGGCCATTGAGAACGGCCAGGTGGCGGCGGCCTGTCTGCGCCGCTCGGTTCGGGATGCGCAGGGTGCCGCTTGGAGCGACTGGTCCGACGAACGCTGGCAGGATGGCCGCTGGCAGAACGCCCTCGACCTGAACCTTGCCGGGCGCAGCTGGGCGGAGCAGCACATCGGGGCCGGCTGGAACGCCCCGAACCTGACCGACGGCCAGCTACTGGGCTGGCAGGCGAAGAACGGCCGCTACCGGCTGGACCGGTGCGACTGGGCGATGCTGACCACCGGCGCGGAAAAACAAACTGCATTGAGCAATCTGCCCGAAGAGGAGCAGAACCACTATTTCTATACTCTGGACGACGCCGGGCGGAACATCGCCTACCAGCGCCTGAGCGCGGACGGCAACGGCAGCAATGCCTGGGTGCAGCGGAATGAGGGCACGGCGGAGGAGCTGGCCCGCCAGATCGAGGCGCCGTTTGTGCCGGACTGGTACAGTGAGGACCTGCTTCCCGTCTGGCAGACCCTGCCCGATGCTGGGACCTGACGAAACGGAGGGATCGCTATGAAACGAACGGACATTCGCTGGAATCTGGTGGAGGAGTTCAACCGGATGAATCTGGTGCAGGACGAGCGCACCGAGCAGGAAGCGGAGAAGGACCGGAAGATCAGCCTGGTGTGGACGGCGGCGCTGCTGGTGCTGCTGCTCTGGCCCCTTCGGGACGAGGGCACTTCACGGGGGTTCGCCGTAGTGGACCTGTGCGCGCTGGCCCTGCGGGCGGTGCTGGACTGGCGTGCCCTGCACGGGGGAAGCTTTCTGCTGACCGGAAAGACCGTCACCGCATGGAACGGCCTGAGCCGCGCGCTGCTGGGCGGCATCTGGACGGGCGCAGCGCTGTACTACCTGCTGGGTGCCCGCAGCCTGCTGACGGCCCTCGGCGCGGCGGTGCTGGGGTGCGGGCTGTACGGGGCGTATCTGGCGCTGGCCCAGACCCATGTGATGAACCGGGCCAAACAGGAGGACCCGGAGGGCTGGTGGCCCAACGAACACCCCGGCCGGGGCCTTGCGGTGCTGCTGGCTCTGGCAGCCGCAGGGCTGGCCATGATGGCCGCCGGGTGGAATTTTGGGTGACCGCACGGATGTGAGGTGGGGCGCGAATCACTGCTGCAACCTTATAATAAGAACGAGAGGTTGGCGTGGCTGTGCGGCTGCCATGGCCTGACCGCAAAGAAAAGATGCCACCGCATCAGTCGGCTATCGCCGCCAGCTTCCCCTCGAGGGGAAGCCAACGGCCGCGGCAGAAAGCGGCAACGGCGCAAAAAGCCTTTCCCTTGAGGGGAAGGTGCCGAACGAAGTGAGGCGGATGAGGTGGCATCTTGTGTCCGCAGCTGGATATGGAGGCGGCTCTGCACGCCCTCTCTCACAAATCGTGACAAAAAACAACAGAAATGCCCCCGGCGGGAATCACCTCGCCGGGGGCATATTTACAACAGATTGGTTGTGCCTGGATGAAAATGATTGTACCGTACAGCAAACAGCTTACGGCGCGTTCTTTTTCGGCACGGGCGGCAGATCTTGACCGGCCACTTCCAGACGGCCGATGCGGCTTTCCAGCTCGGCCAGCTTGGTGGGCAGCACGTTGGGCACGTCCTGCTGGTTCAGGTCGTCGGCCGGGTTCACCTTTTCGCCGTTGATGCGCACCACGTTGGCGGGCACGCCGGCGGCGGTGCAGTTGGCGGGCAGGTTCTGCAGCACCACGCTGCCCGCGGCAATGCGGCTGTTGTCGCCAATGTACACCGGGCCGAGAATCTTCGCACCGGCGCCGATCAGCACGTTGTTGCCGATGGTGGGGTGACGTTTGCCGGTGTCTTTGCCGGTGCCGCCCAGGGTCACCTGGTGGTAAATCGTGCAGTTGTCGCCGATCTCGGCGGTTTCGCCGAATACGATGCCCATGCCGTGGTCAATGAACAGGCAGCGCCCGATTTTGGCGCCGGGGTGAATTTCAATGCCGGTAAAGCCGCGGCCCCACTGGCTGACCATGCGGGCCAGGAAAAACCGCTTATGACAGTACAGCCAATGCGCCGCCCGATGAAAGAGCAGCACATGAAACCCCGGATAGAGCAGGACGACCTCCACCAGACTTTTGGCGGCAGGGTCCAGCCGCTGGATGTTGCGTGCGTCTTCAAGCAAACCCATGGTTGTCTCCTTTTGATTCCTGAGCACCGCTGCCAAATGGTTTGGCAGAGTGCACAATCTGCGAACGGGAATATTGTACCATAATTCTAAGGACAGGAACAAGCTTTTTCTGTGAATGGTACCAATTGACACGCCGCGCCGGAATATGGTAGAATCTAAAGAAATCAATCGGAAGTTTGTGCTTTAGGAGGGCCGGGGCGGATGCCTGAACAGATGAGCTTTGCACATAAGAATATGCAGCTGTTCAGCCGCTTCGGTCAGTGCTCCGGGGCTGTGGCTTTCATTTTTTGTTTTTGACTTTTCCTCGTTTGGGGAAAAGTTTTTTTTTGCCCTGTTGCACAGGAGCGCTGTGGACCAAGGAGGTACGTGCCATGCTGATCAAACATGCCCGCGATGTGGAGGGCAAGCCCATTGAACTGCTTGTGAAAGACGGGGTCATCGCCGCCGTTGGGCTGGACTTTTCGCCGGAAGAGGGCGAGCAGGTGCTGGACGCTGAGGGGCGCACCCTGCTGCCGTCTTTCATTGACACCCACTGCCATTGGCGCACCCCCGGCTTTGAGTACAAAGAGGACATTGCCACCGGCAGCGCGGCGGCTGCGGCGGGCGGCTATACCTTTGTAAATCTGATGCCCAACACCAAGCCGGTGTGCTCCTCCCCCGAGATTGTGTTCCAGGTGGAGCAGGAGGCAAAGCGGATCGGCCTGTGCGATGCCAACCAGACCGTGTCCATCACCAAGGACTTTGACGGCCACACGCTGGACCACCTGAAAACCCTGCCGGACACCATCCGCTTCATCACCGAGGACGGCCACGGCGTGCAGTCCAACGAGGTGATGGCCAGGGCCTTCGCCATCTGCGCCAAAAAGGGCATCACCATCATGTCCCACGCCGAGGATATGGACATCTCCCCCTGGGATTACCGCCTGGCCGAGAACATCGAGACCATCCGCAACCTGCACCTGTGCGAGTACTACGGCACCCGGCTGCACCTGTGCCATGTCTCCACCAAGGAGGCCATTGAGGCCATTCAGGCCAGCAAGTGGAAGGGCGTGCCCGTCACCTGCGAGGTGACCCCCCACCACATCTGGTTCAGCCAGGATGAGTGCAATTACCGGGTGAACCCGCCCATCCGCCAGAGCGAGGATGTGCAGGCGCTGGTGCAGGCCATCCAGATGGACATGGTGGACACCATCGGCACCGACCATGCGCCCCACTCCGCTGAGGATAAGGAGAAGGGCGCGGCCGGCATGGTGGGCCTGGAAACGGCCTTCGGCGTGTGCTACACCAAGCTGTGCCGCCAGTGCGGCCTGCCTCTGGCCAACCTGAGCGAGCTGATGAGCCGCAACCCCGCCGCCATTCTGGGGCTGACCACCAAGGGCCGCATTGCCCCGGGCATGGACGCCGATCTGGTCCTGGTGGATCTGGACACCCCCTGGGAGGTCAAGGCGGAGAACCTGCACAGCAAGAGCCGCAACACCCCCTTTGAGGGCACCCGCCTCTACGGCAAGGTGTGCACCACCATCAAGGGCGGCAGGATCACCTATCAGGCGCAGTAACCGGACAAAACGACAGAACACATTCGTTTCATTATAAAAGGAGAATTGCACGATGACCAATATGGACAAGCTGTACGAAGCGGTGGAAGCCCGCGGCCCGGTGTGCGTGGGCCTGGACACCGATTTTTCTTATCTGCCGGAGGAGTTTGTGCGCCCGGAGCTGACCGCCGGTGAGAACATCCTGCGCTTCAATCAGGCCATCATCGAGGCCACCAAGGCCGTCAGTGGTTGCTACAAGGTGCAGGTGGCCTACTACGAGAGCCTGGGCCTGGACGGTATGCGCGCCTATGCCGAGACCCTGAAGGCCGTGCGCGCCGCGGGCGTGCCTGCCATTGCGGACATCAAGCGGGGCGACATTGCCAAAACCGCCGAAATGTACGCCAAGGGCCACTTTGAGGGGGACTTCGAGGCCGACTTTGTGACCCTGGCTCCCTACATGGGCATGGATTCCATCGCCCCCTATCTGCCCTATGTGCAGGAGAAGGGCAAAGGCCTGTTCGTGCTGTGCCGCACCTCCAACCCCGGCGCGAAGGACTTTGAGTACGAAAAGCTGGCGGACGGCCGCCATGTGTACGACCTGGTGGGCGACAAGATGAACGCCCTGGGCAAGGAATGCATGGGCGAGCACGGCTATTCCAGCATCGGCCTGGTCATCGGCGGCACCCACATTGAGGAGGCCACCGAGATCCGCGCCAAGTACGGCGACAGCTTTTTCCTCATTCCCGGCTACGGCGCCCAGGGCGGCAAGGCCGAGGACATTGCCCAGTACCTGACCCGCGGCAACGGCGGCGTGGTGAACTCCAGCCGCGGCGTGCTGCTGGCCCGCAAAAAGCAGCCCGGCGTTGCCTTTGACGAGGCCGCCTACAACGAATGCGTGAACATGAAGGAGGCCATTGCCCATGCCTGCCAGATGCTTTGATGCTCAGGTGTTCAGCCGCACCCAGGTGGCCCCGGCCATCCATCGGCTGACCGTTCGCTGGCCCGAGACCGTGCCCATGCCCCATGCGGGCCAGTTTTGCATGCTGCGGGCCTGGGGGCGGGACGAAGCCCCGCTGCTCAGCCGCCCCATCAGCGTACACGAGGCCTATCCCATTTCGGGCGACGAGCCCATCTGCGAAAACGGGCAGCCCCTGCAGCTGGTCACCTTCCTGTTTGAGGTGAAGGGCCGGGGCACCGACTGTCTGGCCAAGCTGGAGGCGGGCGACACCCTGCAGATCACCGGCCCCGCCGGCAACGGGTTTGACTTCTCCGGCCTGGCTGAGGGCACCCGGGTGGCCCTGGTGGGCGGCGGCATCGGCACCGCGCCCCTGTATCAGGCCGCGCGGGAGCTGGCCGCCATGGGCATCCGGGCGGACGTATACTACGGCTTCCGGGATGAACCCTATGAGATGGAGCCTTACCGCCACACCGCCGGTGTGGTGCGGGTGGCAACGGACAGCGGCCGGGTAGGCTTCCACGGCTTTGTGACCCAGATGCTCAAGCCCGAGCAGTACGACCTGGTGGTGTGCTGCGGCCCCGAGGTGATGATGCGCCGGGTGGCCGCCATGTGCGCCCAGCAGAACACCCGCTGCCTGGTAAGCCTGGAAAAGAAGATGGCCTGCGGCATCGGCGCGTGCCTGGGCTGCACCTGCAAGACGGCGTCCGGCGAGGGCAAGAGCGTGTGCAAGCACGGCCCGGTGTTTGACGCAAAGGAGGTGTTTGAATGAGCAACCTGCATGTTTCTCTGCTGGGCAAAACCCTGCCCGGCCCCGTGATCGCGGCCTCCGGTACCTTCGGCTACGGCGTGGAATACGGCGAGATCGTGGACCTGGGCGTGCTGGGCGGCGTGTGCAGCAAGGGCCTGACCCTGAACCCCAAGTACGGCAACGAGGGCGAGCGCCTGCTGGAGACCCCCTCCGGCCTCATCAACTCCATCGGCCTGCAGAACCCCGGCGTGCGGCACTTTATTGACAACGAGCTGCCCGCCATGCGCCAAGCTCTGGCGGGCACCGGCACGGCCATTCTGGCCAACCTGGGCGGCGGCTGCATTGAGGACTACGAAGAGGGCTGCGAGCTGCTATGCCAGGCCGGGGTGGACTTTGTGGAGCTGAACATCAGCTGCCCCAACGTGAAGCACGGCGGCATTGCCTACGGCGTAAAGCCCGAGTCGGCCAAAGAGGTGGTCAGCCGGGTGCGTCGGGTGTGCAGCCGCCCCCTGATTGTAAAGATGAGCCCTCAGGCCGAGGACATCGGCCGCATGGCGGCTGCCTGCGTGGAGGCCGGGGCCGATGCCCTGAGCCTGGTGAACACCTTCCAGGCCTGCGCCATTGATCTGGAGAAGCGCCGCCCGGTGTTCAACAACATCTTTGCGGGCCTGTCCGGCCCGGCGGTGCGGCCCATTGCCCTGCGCATGGTGTGGCAGGCCGTGGGTGCGGTGGACGGCGCGGTGCCGGTCATCGGCCTGGGCGGCATTGCCAGCGGCGAGGACGCCCTGCAGTTTATTATGGCGGGCGCGGCGGCCGTGCAGGTGGGAACCGCAAACTTTGCGGACCCGCACGCCTGCCAGCGCATCACCCGGGAGATCGACCAGTGGATGGACGCCCACGGCGTGAACAGCCTGGATGAGATCCGGGGCTGCGCCCGCGGCTAAAGGCCGGCAAAAAAGCGGCCTTTGCTGCAACGAAAATCATGCACATTGCATAAAATGCGGATTTTATGAGGATATATGCAAGAAAACCTTGAAAAACCTGCATTTTGCGATAAAATATACACTGACGAACAGCCCGGAGGGAACCCTGCCCGCCGGGGACGGATAGAAGGAGCAGATCATGAGTAACGTGAACGCCATTGAAGTTTTGAAGGATTGCCAGGCCTTCCTGGAGGGCCATTTTCTGCTGAGCAGCGGCCGCCATTCCAGCGCCTACTGCCAGATGGCTTACCTGCAGCAGTACCCCGACAAGTGCGCCCAGGTGATGAGCCTGGTGGCGGAGCAGCTGAAGGAAATGGACATTGACGTGATCGTCGGCCCTGCCATGGGCGGCATTGTGTATGCGTATGAGCTGGGCCGCCAGCTGGGCAAGCGGGCCATCTTTACCGAGCGCGTGGACAATGTGATGACCCTGAAGCGCTTCTCCATCCATCCGGGCGAGAAGTGCATCATCGCCGAGGACGTGGTGACCACCGGTGTTTCCAGCCTGGAGACCAAGCGGGTCATCGAAGAGGCCGGCGGCGTGTGCCTGGGCATCACCTGTGTGGTGGACCGCACCAAGCCCGAGGCCCCCTCGCCCATTCCCATTCTGGCCAGCGCTGTGAAGCTGGACCTGCCCAACTATCTGCCGGAAGAATGCCCCATCTGCGCCGAGGGCAAGCTGCCTTTGGTTCACCTGGGCAGCCGCAAGATGAAGGAAAAGGCTGTGCAGAGCATCAACGGCTGAACCCCAACAGCCGGCGAAAGCGAGGTAACGAAATGAACGCATATTTGTATTTGGCCAACGGCATGGTGCTGACGGGCCAGAGCGTGGGCGCCGCCGGTACCACCATCGGCGAGGTGGTGTTTACCACCGGTATGGTGGGCTTTCAGGAGACGCTGACCGACCCCAGCTACTACGGGCAGATCATCACCCAGACCTACCCCCTCATCGGCAACTACGGCATGAACAGCCAGGATTACGAGAGCGACCGGGTGTGGTGCCGCGGCTACATCGTGCGGGAGGCCTGTGCCCATCCCAGCAACTGGCGCTGTGAGACCACCCTGGACCAGTTCCTGAAGGATCAGAACGTGATCGGCATTCAGGGCGTGGACACCCGCTTTTTGACCCGCACCATCCGGGAAAGCGGTGTGATGAACGGCGCGATCTCCACCGAGATCCAGCCGGAGGACAAGGCCGCTGTGGCCGAGCTGATGGAAGAGATCAAGGCCTACACGATCGTGGACGCGGTCAAGACCACCACCTGCAAGGAGCCCCGGGTGTACAACCCCGAGGGCGACATCCATGTGGCCCTGCTGGACCTGGGCTGCAAGGAGAACATTGTGCGCTGCCTGGTCAAGCGCGGCTGCAAGGTGACGGTGGTGCCCAGCTTTACCACCGCTGAGCAGCTGGCAGAGCTGAACCCGGACGGCCTGATGCTGTCCAACGGCCCCGGCGACCCGGAGGAGAACGTGGAGGTCATTGCCGAGCTGAAGAAGATGCTGGGCACCGGCATTCCCGCCTTCGGCATCTGCATGGGCCATCAGGTCACCGCCCTGGCGGCGGGCGCTTCCACCGTGAAGATGAAGTACGGCCACCGCGGCGCCAACCAGCCTGTGACCGACTTTGCCACCGGCCGCACCTTCATCACCAGCCAGAACCACGGCTACGCGGTGAAGGGCGACACCCTGCCCGCCGAGATGGGCAAGGTGAGTGCCGTCAACGCCAACGACCACACCTGCGAGGGCGTGGATTACACGGCCTGGAACTGCTTCACCGTGCAGTTCCATCCGGAAGCCAACGGCGGCCCCAAGGACACCGAGTTCCTGTTCGACCGCTTCATCGACCGCATCAAGGCGGCCAAGAAAGGGGAGTGCTGAGCCATGCCTAAGGATCCTTCGATTAAAAAAGTTCTGGTGATCGGCTCCGGCCCCATCATCATCGGCCAGGCGGCCGAGTTCGACTACTCCGGCACCCAGGCCTGCCGCGCGCTGAAGAGCGAGGGCATTGAGGTGGTGCTGGTCAACTCCAACCCCGCCACCATCATGACCGACCCGGACATTGCCGACCGGGTTTACATTGAGCCGCTGAACACCCAGGTGGTGGAGCGGATCATCAAGATCGAAAAGCCCGACGCCATTCTGCCCAACCTGGGCGGCCAGACCGGCCTGAACCTGTCCATGGCGCTGGCCCGCAACGGCGCGCTGGACCGCAACCACGTGCGCCTGCTGGGCTGCCGCCCCGACACCATTGACCGTGCCGAGGACCGTCAGCTGTTCAAGGACACCATGGAGAAGCTGGGCCAGCCGGTCATCCCCAGTAAGGTCGTGGAGGACCTGGACGACGCGCTGGACTTCGCCGAGGTGATCGGCTACCCCGTCATCGTGCGCCCGGCCTTCACCATGGGCGGCACCGGCGGCGGCATCTGCGAGGACCGGGAGAAGCTGCATGAGATTGCCACCAACGGCCTGCGGCTTTCCCCCATTCACCAGATCCTGGTGGAAAAGTGCATCGCCGGCTGGAAAGAGATCGAGTATGAGGTGATGCGCGACTCCAAGGGCAACGTGATCACCGTCTGCAACATGGAAAACCTGGACCCCGTGGGCGTTCACACCGGCGACTCCATCGTGGTGGCCCCCAGCCAGACCCTTTCCGACCATGAGTACCAGATGCTGCGCACCGCCGCGCTGGACATCATCACCGAGCTGGGCATCGAGGGCGGCTGCAACTGCCAGTTTGCCCTGAAGCCCGACAGCTTCGAGTACGCGGTCATCGAGGTCAACCCCCGTGTGAGCCGCTCCTCCGCACTGGCCAGTAAGGCCACCGGCTACCCCATCGCCAAGGTGGCCACCAAGATCGCCCTGGGCTATACCCTGGACGAGATCACCAACGACGTGACCGGCGAGACCTGCGCCTGCTTCGAGCCTGCCCTGGACTACTGTGTGGTCAAGTACCCCAAGTGGCCCTTTGACAAGTTCGTGTACGCCGACAAGAGCCTGGGCACCCAGATGATGGCCACCGGCGAGGTGATGGCCATTGCGGGCAGCTTTGAGCACGCCCTGATGAAGGCCGTTTCCTCCACCGAGCTGGGCCTGGACACCATGACCCTGCCCGAGCTGGAGAACCTGACCACCGAAGAGGTCATCGCCCGGCTGCCCCGGCAGGACTCCGAGCGTGCCTTTGTGGTGTACGAGTGCCTGAAGCGCGGTGTGGACCACAAGGTCATCTACGACGTGACCAAGATCGACTGGTGGTTCCTGGATAAGATGCAGCATCTGGCGGACATTGAGAACGGCCTGAAGACCCAGCCCCTCACCGTGGAAGCCTACAAGAACGCCAAGAAGTACGGCTTTTTGGATAAGACCATCCGCCGCCTGTCCGGCCAGGAGCTGCCCTGCCAGCTGAACGCCGGCTTCAAGATGGTGGATACCTGCGCCGCCGAGTTTGCGGCCAAGACCCCCTATTTCTACTCCAGCTTCGAGGAGGACAACGAGGCCGCTGAGTTCATCGCCCAGCGCTCCGACCCCAACAAGAAGAAGGTGCTGGTGTTCGGTTCCGGCCCCATCCGCATTGGCCAGGGCATCGAGTTCGACTACTGCTCCGTGCACTGCGTGTGGACCCTGAAGGAGCACGGCTGTGAGGCGGTGCTGGTCAACAACAACCCCGAGACCGTCTCCACCGACTTTGACACCGGCGACCGCCTGTACTTCGACCCCCTGAACCCCGAGAGCGTGGACCACATCATCGCCACCGAAAAGCCGGATGGCTGCGTGGTGCAGTTCGGCGGCCAGACGGCCATCAAGCTGGCCAAGCACCTGGCGGAAAAAGGCGTGCCCATTCTGGGTACCCCCGCAGACGCCATTGACGAGGCCGAGGACCGCGAGCGCTTCGATGAGCTGCTGGAGCGCTGCCAGATCCCCCGGCCCCAGGGCACCACGGTGTTTACCACCGAGGAGGCGCTGGACGCCTGCAAGACCCTGGGCTACCCCGTGCTGCTGCGCCCCAGCTACGTGCTGGGCGGCCAGAACATGATCGTGGCCTACAACTCCGGCGACGTGAAGGAGTACATGGGCGTTATCACCAGCCATGTGGATATGACCAACCCCGTGCTGGTGGACCAGTACATCCAGGGCACCGAGTGTGAGGTGGACGCCATCTGCGACGGCGAGGACTTCCTCATTCCCGGCATCATGGAGCACATCGAGCGCACCGGCGTGCACTCCGGCGACTCCATCAGCGTGTATCCGCCCCAGACCCTCAGCCCCAAGGTCATTGAGACCCTGGTGGATTACACCGGCCGCTTCGCCCGTGAGCTGCACGTGGTGGGTCTGGTGAACGTGCAGTACGCCGTGAGGAACGACAAGGTGTACGTCATTGAGGTGAACCCCCGCTCCAGCCGTACCGTGCCCTACATCAGCAAGGTGACCGGCGTGCCCATGGTGGAGCTGGCTGTGCGCTGCTGCCTGGGCGAGAAGCTGCGGGATATGGGCCACGGCATCGGCCTGCACCCCAACGCCCCCTATGTGGCCTGCAAGGTGCCTGTGTTCAGCTTTGAGAAGCTGCACGGCGTGGACACCCAGCTTGGCCCCGAGATGAAGAGCACCGGCGAGGTGCTGGGCATTGCCCCCAACTTCCACGACGCCCTGCTGAAGGGCCTGGTGGGCGCCGGCTACGAGTTCAAGCATCCCGGCCCCGGCAGCTGCTGCATCTTCTCGGTGAAGGACAGCGAGAAGGCCGAGTGGGTGGAAGTGGCCTACAAGCTCAAGCAGATGGGCTACAAGCTGTACGGTACCAGCGGCACCTGCCATTACTTCAACAAAGAAATGGTGGCCTGCAACGAGGTGCGCGGCATGAGCGGCGAACGCCCCAACGTGACCGACCTGCTGGAGAGCGGCCTGGTGGACTATGTGTTCAGCACCAGCGCCCATGGCCGTGACCCCCAGCGCGACAGCGTGAAGATGCGCCGCAAGGCGGTGGAGCTGTCCATCCCCTGCATCACCGCCATCGACACTGCCAAAGTGCTGGTGAACGCACTGCTGGGCGATCATTCTATGAAAAATATTCCGCTCGTGGACATTTCCAAACTGTAAAAAGCGGTCAAACGGGAAGAGTGCGAAAAATGTGCATATCAATGATAAAAGTTGATGCGCAAAATCTGCCGTTTTGTGTGCAAGCTCTTGTGTAAACACAAAAAGATGGTAACATATTGACGGACAACCGCAGAGAATCCGTTCGAGATGTACTGCGGCAGATAACGACAGTGTTTGTGCCCGGCCTCCGCTTGGCGGAGGCCGGGCACACCGCCCAGAGGGAACCGGCCGGCGTTGTTGGCGGCGGCCGGCAGGGCAGGAAAGTTTTTTTGTGTGAAAGGGAGTTCTCAATGACGAGATCGCAGTTGATCGCCCACGTGGCAGCCGCCACTGGCATGACGGAAGCAGTTGTGGAAAATGTAATGGACAGCGTGTTCGACACCATCGTGGAAAAGCTTCAGCAGGGTGAAAAGGTCACCATCGCGGGCTTTGGCCGCTTTGAAATGCGCGAGCGCAAGACCAAGTCCTTCACCAACCCCAAAACCAAGGTGGCCAGCCAGCTGGCCCCCACCACCATTCCGGGCTTTAAGGCCAGCGGGCGGCTGAAAGAGCGCCTGAGCAAGTAAACGATTCGTTTCCGGCGTTCCGGGTTCTCCATTATTTCAAGGAGACCGGAACGCCGGTTTTTGTTTGGGTGGCGCGGCGCAGGCCGGCATGGTATAATGAGGACAGATTGCGGACAGGAGGGCGGATCCCCACGGGAACATCCAGCCGGGCCTGCCGCCAGGCAGCGGCCGATGCGCCCGCCCATTCTGCAAAAAAGGCCGCCGCGCTTCTTACAAAAATCCGGTCCGACGGGGCCTTGAAAGGAAACAACCACCATGCTTTATAGTGAACTGAACGTCAGCCCGCAGCTGCACCAGGCCGTGGAGCGCATGGGCTTTACCGAGATGACCGAAATTCAGGAAAAGGTCATTCCGGTGATGATGGCCGGGCGGGACGTGATCGCCAAGGCCCCCACCGGCACCGGCAAAACCTGCGCCTTCGGCATTCCGGTGATCGAGAGCCTGAACCAGGAACTGGCCCGCCCCCAGACGGTGGTTCTGGCCCCCACCCGGGAGCTGGCCCAGCAGATTGCCGGAGACCTGGAGGACCTGGCCCACTTTATGCCGGCGGTGCGCATTGCCTGCGTGTACGGCGGCGCCAACATGCAGGGGCAGATCGACCGGCTGAAAAAGGGCTGCCAGATCGTGGTGGCCACCCCGGGCCGCCTGATGGACCATGTGCGCCACCGCACCATTGACCTGGGCGCGGTGACCACCGTGGTGCTGGACGAGGCCGACGAGATGCTGAACATGGGCTTTTATAAGGATGTGCGCCACATCATTGACCTGATGAAGGCCCGCAAGCACCTCTCCATGTTCAGCGCCACCATCAGCCGCGAGGTGATGGACATCGGTTGGCTGTACCAGAAGGACGCCGCCGAGATCACGGTGCAGCCGGTGCAGGAGAGCCTGCCCAAAATCACCCAGTACAAGCTGAAAACCACCGGGCGGGACAAGCTGGCCGACCTGGCGCAGATCATCCTCAGCGGCGGCTACGGCCGGGTGATGGTGTTCTGCAACACCAAGTTCACCACCGCCACCCTGTGCAACCAGCTGGCCCGGCTGAACTTCCAGGTGGACTGCCTGCACGGCGATCTGTCGCAGGCGGAGCGGAACAAGATCATGACCGCCTTCCGGGAGGGCAAGCTGAAGGTGCTGGTGGCCACCGACGTGGCAGCCCGCGGCATTGACGTGGAAAACGTGGACGCGGTGATCAACTACGACGTGCCGGACTCCAACGAGTATTACACCCACCGCATCGGCCGTACCGGCCGTGCCCGCCGCCAGGGCGTGAGCTACCTGATGTACACCCCGGACGAGGAAAAGCGGGTGGCGGAGCTTCTGCGCCTGACCCGCAACCAGGCCACACCCGTCCACTTCGATTTCAACCACGAAAAGCTGGTGGAGGAAAAGGTGGAGCAGGGCGACCGGTTCAACATCCGGGCCTACTTTTAAGGCAGGGCAAAAATAATTTGCCTGCGGTGACCGACAAAAGGCTGGTGCCGGCGAGAGTTATGGTGTAAGATAAAAAAGAAATCACCGCCGCGGCAACCGAACGGTCCCGGTGAAAAGCAAACAGGAGGAAATCGCTATGATCCGTGCTACCCGTAATATGCTGGACTTCTTCGAGCGCAAGGGCATGAAATATTCGCCGGATATTGACACCACCAAGGCCGGTAAAGACGTGGTGACGGTTACTTACACCGGTGACAACAAGGACACCATCCGCTTCAAGATTTTCGTGGACCCGGATGAGGACAATGTGGCCATCCGCGTGTGGACCATTGCCAAAACCACCAACACCCGTCAGGTGGCGGCGGTGTCTCTGGTGCTGAACGACCTGAACAACAACTACCGCTGGTACCGCTGGTACCTGGACGATGACCGCGAGGTCACCGCGGCGGTGGATGCGGTGATCACGGCCGACACCATCGGCGCCATTGCCTATGAGCTGGTGCAGCGCGGCGTGAACATCATCGACGAGAACTACCCGAAGGTGATGAAGGCGCTGTGGAGCGACCAGTAACCAAAACCAAGCGGTAAAACGCCCGGAACAGGCCGGGCGCAGCCGGCTTACAGTCCGTTTCCGCCTCAGGGGAAAGGCGGCGGCGGGCTGTTTTCGTGTGGTCGGCGTGCCGCAAAGCAACAGCCGCCCAAACGGGGCGGGGGAGGGAAAGAACGTATGAAAGAGTATAAAAGCATGCTGCACTATCTGGCGGGCAGCTTCGGCATAGCGTGGCTGGTGTGGGCCATCGCGCTGGCCGGCAAACTGCCGGCAAGCTCGGCCCAGTGGCTCACCACCATTGGCATGTTTGCGCCGCTGCTGTCCACCGTGATGCTCAAGCGGAGCTGCCCGGAGGCCAACGTGGGCTTCCGACTGAACCTGAACTTCAAGCGCGGCTGGATGTTCTATGCGGTGGCCCTGTGGGGGCCTGCGCTCATCACCTTTGCGGGTGTGGCGGTGTACTTCGCGGTGTTCCGCAACTATGACGCGAACATGGGCTACATGGAGTCCAGCGTCATCGCCATGTACGGCGAAGAGGCCTACCAGGCCCAGGGCGGCCTTTCCATCATCAAGGCCATGGCCAAGCTGCAGATCATCCAGGCGGTGACGGTGGCGCCCTTCTTCAACGCCATTGCGGGCTTTGGTGAAGAGGCCGGCTGGCGCGGCTGGCTGTACCCCACCCTGTGCACCCGTCTGGGCGCGGTAAAGGGCATGGTGGCCGGCGGCGTGATCTGGGGCCTGTGGCACCTGCCCCTGACCGTGAGCGGCCACAACTACGGCACCGATTACCCCGGCTGGCCGGTTCTGGGCGTGGTGGCCATGATGATCTTCTGCACCAGCGCCGGCGCCTGCCTGTACTGGCTGAGCCTGCGCTGCAAGAGCATTCTGCCCTCGGCGCTGGCCCACGGCGCCATCAACGCCATTGCGGCGGTGGGCAACTACTGGCTGCCTGCCGACGGGGCAAACTTCCTGTACGGGCCCAGCCCGTCCGGCCTGGTGGCCGGCCTGCCCCTGCTGGTGCTGGGCGTTCTGGCCATGTGGGACATTGCCCGCATGGAAAAGACCCCCATGGCCCTGTAAGCCTTTGCCTGTGAACTGAAAATTTTACAAAGGAATTCCGCCTTCTCCGCCGGCTGTGTCCGTCGGGAGAGGGCGGAATTCTTTTTGCATGAATGCCCGCCAAAATCCCCTTTGAAATCTTGCGCTGTGAGTACAAAAGTGCAAAAACGGTCCGAAAAGTCCAGCAGGCGGCCGCCCTATGCCACAGACCCCCAAAATTGGAAAAGAATAACACAAAACCGTTGAGTTGGTACAAAAAAGGCAAAGATGCACAAATTTGCGTCGAAATTTATGGCTGTGAAAGGTGTACAGAATCGGTTGCACAGTTTGCGCAGTTTTGATATACTGGAAACAAATCGGCAACGGGGCCGGATTTGACCAAAAGGGTCACGGACCGGCCGAAAACGATGCAGGGCAGGCCCACAGCTGAATATCCATTGCCTGCCGCAGGGGAGGACACCATGAAGCAAAACGAACGCTTCCGCCTTTGGCGGGACATCGTCTGGCTGACTCAGCTTGGGTTCAGCATGGTGTCGCCCCTGCTTCTTTGCATCTGGGGCGGCTGGCAGCTGCAGCACCGGTTCGGCTTCGGCCCCTGGGTGATGGCAGCGGCCATTGTGCTGGGGCTGGGCGGCGCGGCCAGCGGCGTGGCGGGGTTTGCCCGCCTGATGCTGAACCGGGCCAAGCGCAGCCAGGCGCCGCCGGGATTCAACGAGCACCGGTGACACCGCCGAACAAAAACGCCGCTGCGGCCCCGCGCCGCAGCCACAGGGGAGGGACGCATATGAAATTGCAGCCTGCCGTTCGGCAGGAGACCATCCACATTGCCGCCGGGTGCGCCGTGGGGTGCGCCGTGATGCTGGCGGTGTTCGCGGCGTTGGGCCGCCTGGATTACACCGTGGCCCTGGGCGCAGGGCTGGGCTGGTGCCTGGCGGTGGCAAACTTCCTGCTGCTGGGCCTGTCGGTTCAGAAAGCGGCCGGGGAGAGCGAGAGCCGCGCCAAGGCCATGATGCAGACCTCCTACACCATGCGCAACCTCATGTGTGCGCTGGGGGTGATCGTGGGGTTCGTGGCGCCCTGCTTCCACTGGGTGGCGGTGGTGCTGCCCCTGTTCTTCCCCCGGCTGACCATTGCCTTTATGCAGCTTACCGGCCGCTATAAGCCGGAAAAAACCACCGGGGCCTCCGGCGATGAAGGGGGGGAACACGAAGCATGAACATTAGCGTTCAAGGCGCACCGATCTATTTCACCATTCCCATCTTCGGCGGCATTCCCATCTCGGCCACGCTGGTGGTCACCTGGCTCATCATGGCCATCGTCACCGGCCTGTGCCTGTGGCTCACCCACGACATGAAGGTGTCCAACGTGAGCAAGCGGCAGGCGGTGGCGGAATTCCTGGTGGAGACGGCCCGCAACTTTACGGTGGGCAACATGGGCGAAAAATTCGCCTACTTCACCCCGTTTGTGGCGGCGCTGTTTACCCTGTCGCTGCTGTCGAACCTGATCAGCCTGGTGGGCCTGTACAGCCCCACGGCGGATCTTTCCACCGAGGCGGCCTGGGCGGTGCTGGTGTTTGCCCTCATCACCTACCACAAGATCAAGGCGAATGGCTTCGGCGGCTATCTGAAGGGCTTTACCCAGCCCATTCCGGTGCTGACCCCCTTCAACATCCTGTCGGAGATCGCCACCCCCATCAGCATGGCCTGCCGTCACTTCGGCAACATCCTGTCCGGTACGGTCATCAACGCCCTGATCTACGGGGCGCTGGCGCTGGCCAGCCACGCGCTGTTCGGCCTGCTGCCGGGCCTGCTGGGCGATGTGCTGAGCCAGATCCCCTTCCTGGATGTGGGCCTGCCGGCCATCACCTCGATTTATTTCGACTGGTTCAGCGGTGCGATGCAGGCATTCATCTTCTGCATGCTGACCACCATGTATATTGCCAACGCCGCCGAGGCGGACTGAATCCGCAACCCGAACCCATCCCGCAGGGCGCCTGCCCTGCATAAACAAGAAAACACAAGAAGGAGAATGAACTTATGGAAAGTGCAATCGTATTGGCCGGCTGCGCCATCGGCGCAGGTCTCGCCCTGATCGCAGGCATCGGCCCTGGTATCGGCGAAGGTTACGCCGTGGGCCAGGCTCTGTCCGCCATCGGCCGCCAGCCCGAATGCAAGGGCGATGTGACCAGCACCATGCTGCTGGGCTGCGCCATTGCCGAGACCACCGGTATTTACGGCTTTGTTACCGGCCTGCTGCTGATCTTTGTGGCGCCCGGTATGTTCCTGGGGATGCTGTAAGCGGCCCGCCCCGGCCAATTGATACGGAAGGAGGAAGGAACCCTTATGGAGGGATTTCAGGCACTGGTGACCATCGTTCCCTGGAACTTTGTGGCCCAGATCGCGAACCTGCTGATCACCATGCTCCTCGTCAAAAAATTCCTGTTCCAGCGGGTGCAGAAGATCCTGGATCAGCGCCAGGCCCTGTGCAATGCCCAGCTGGAAGAAGCTGCCTCGGCCCGGGAAAAGGCCGAGCAGGCCCAGGCCCAGTACGAAGAGGCTCTGGCGCAGGCCAAGGCCGAGGCCGGTGAGATCGTGAAGGCTGCCGACCGCACCGCCGCCGCCCACAGCGAGGAAATTCTGGAGGATGCCCGCCGCCAGGCCCAGGCCATGCTGGCCAAGGCCGAAGCGGACATCGCCCAGCAGCGCAAGAAGGCGGTGAACGAGGTGAAGGACGAGCTGGGCGGCATTGCCGTGGACATCGCCAGTAAGGTGGTGGAGCGGGAAGTTCGCCCGGAGGACCACGCCAAGCTCATCGACGAGTTTATTCAGAATGTGGGTGACGCCTCATGACGACCGACGTTGCAAAGGTTTACGGCGGCGCGCTGTATGACCTGGCCGCCGAGGAAGGGCTGGAGGACGAGCTGCTGACCCAGCAGCAGACCCTGGCCCAGGTGCTGGCTGCCGAGCCTCAGTGGCTGCGGCTGCTGGCGATTCCCAGCATCCCGAAGCCCGAGCGCACCGCCCTGCTGGACGAGGCGCTGGCGGGGGTGCACCCGTATCTTGTGAATTTTTCCAAGATCCTCTGTGAACGGGAGTCCATCGGGGAGCTGCCCGCCTGCTTTAAGGAGTATCGCCGCCGCTACAACAAGGCCCACGGCATTCTCACCGCCGTGGCCACCGCCGCGGTGCCCATGACCGAGGAGCAGAAGGCCCGGCTGACCGGGAAGCTGGCGGCCGTCACCGGCAAAACCATTCATCTGGAAACCCGGGTGGACGAGAGCTGCCTGGGCGGCGTGCGCCTGGATGTGGAGGGCGTGCGGCTGGACGGCACTCTGAAGAGCCGTCTGGACACGCTGCGCCAGACCCTGGCGGCCCCCGCCGACTGAGGCGGCAGCCCCGGAACCTGTTTGAACCATTCAAAACAGCGCCCCGTCTGCGCTTTGGCAGGCGGGCGGCGCTGACAGACCAAAAGAGAAAGTTGTGGTGAAATTACTGCCATGCAACTGAAACCCGAAGAGATCTCCAAGATCATCCGGTCCCAGATCAAGCACTACGAGAACACCATTCAGCGCAGTGAGACCGGCACCGTCATCCTGGTGGGCGACGGCATTGCCCGGGCCTCCGGCCTGGACAACTGTATGGCCGGCGAACTGGTGGAGTTTGAGAACGGTGCGTTCGGCCTGGCGCAGAACCTGGAAGAGAACACCGTGTCCATCGTGCTGCTGGGCAGCGACCAGGGCCTGAAAGAGGGCAGCCTGGTCAAGCGCACCGGCAAGGTGGTGAGCGTGCCCGTGGGCGATGGAATGATCGGCCGCGTGGTGAACGCTCTGGGCCAGCCCATTGACGGCAAAGGCCCCATCACCGCCAGCGAGTGGCGGCCCATCGAGTGCCCCGCCCCCGGCATCATTCAGCGGCAGCCCGTGAAGGAGCCGCTGCAGACCGGCATCAAGGCCATCGACAGCATGATCCCCATCGGCCGCGGCCAGCGTGAGCTGATCATCGGCGACCGCCAGACCGGTAAAACCGTCATTGCCACCGACACCATCCTGAACCAGAAGGGCAAGGACGTGCTGTGCATCTACGTGGCCATCGGCCAGAAGCGCAGCACCGTGGCCCAGCTGGTGGAAACGCTGGAGCAGGCCGGTGCCATGGAATACACCACCGTGGTGGCCGCCACGGCCTCGGAGCTGTCGCCCCTGCAGTACATCGCCCCCTACGCAGGCTGCGCCATGGGCGAGTACTTCATGTACAAGGGCCGCCATGTGCTGATCATTTACGACGACCTGTCCAAGCACGCGGTGGCCTACCGTGCCCTGTCGCTGCTGATCCGCCGTCCCCCGGGACGTGAGGCTTACCCCGGCGATGTGTTCTACCTGCACAGCCGCCTGCTGGAGCGGGCTGCCAAGCTCAGCGACAAGCTGGGCGGCGGCAGCATGACCGCCCTGCCCATCATCGAGACCCAGGCGGGTGACGTGTCCGCCTACATCCCCACCAACGTGATCTCCATCACCGACGGCCAGATCTTCCTGGAGACGGAGCTGTTCCACTCCGGCGTGCGGCCTGCGGTGAACCCGGGCATCTCGGTGTCCCGCGTGGGCGGCAACGCCCAGATCAAGGCTATGAAGAAGGTGGCCGGCACCCTGAAGCTGATTTACAGTCAGTACCGCGAACTGCAGTCCTTCGCCCAGTTCGGCAGCGACCTGGACGCGGACACCAAGGCTCGGCTGGCCCAGGGCGAGCGCATTGTGGAGGTGCTGAAGCAGAACCGCAGCGCCCCCGTGCCCGTGGAAAAGCAGGTGGCCATTCTGTACGCGGTGGTTCACGGCGAGCTGAAGGACATTGCCGTGGAGCAGGTGGGCGCGTTTGAGCAGGCCCTGTACAGCTGGCTGGATGCCCATGCGCCCCAGTATCTGGAAGCGGTGCGCACCACCGGCAAGCTGGAGGGCGAGACCGAAGAGGTGCTGAAAGCCGCCATTGCCGACTGCCGCGCCGATTTCTTAAAGACCCATTGAGGAGGTGACGAGCCATGGCTGGTTCCATGAAGGACATTAAGCTGCGCATCCGCAGTGTGCAGAGCACCATGCAGATCACCAAGGCCATGGAACTGGTGGCCTCCTCCAAGCTGCGCCATGCCCGCGAGCGGATGGAGCAGGCGCGCCCCTATTTTGAGACGCTGCAGGCCACCTTGGCGGACATTGCCGCCGCCAACACCGAGTTTACCTCGCCGTATCTGGCCCGCCGCCCGGTGAAAAAAACCTGCTACATCGTGATTGCAGGCGACCGGGGCCTGGCCGGCGGCTACAACGCCAACCTGTTCAAGCTGGTGGCCCAGGCCGCCGAGGGCAAGGAGTGCTGTGTGCTGCCCGTGGGCAAAAAGGCGCTGGAGCACTTCCAGCACCGGGGCATGAGCATCCTCACCGAGGCGTTCAGCCCGGTGGAGGACGTGACCGTGAGCGACTGCTTCTCCATGTCCCGCCTGGTAGCCCAGGGCTTTTTGAAGGGCGAGTTCGATGAGATCCACCTGTGCTACACCCGGTTTGAGTCCATGCTGACCCAGACCGCCAAAACGGTGCAGATGCTGCCCATGGCTGCCCCCAAGCCCCGGGAGGACAAGCGCCCCCGCAGCCTGATGCTGTACGAGCCTTCCAGCGAGGCGGTGTACGACGCCATTGTGCCCGAGTACTTTGCGGGCCTGATCTGGGGCGCCGTGTGCGAATCGGAAGCCAGTGAGCAGGCGGCCCGCCGCACCGCCATGGATGCGGCCAGCAAGAACGCCGGCGAGATGATCGAGAACCTGAACCTGCGCTACAACCGCGCCCGTCAGGCCGCCATCACGCAGGAGATCACCGAGATCGTGGCCGGCGCAGAGCAATAATTGAAGTTGAACGGCGCAGTTTCTGCGCCGGACCGGGGGCCGGTCACGGCCCCGCAGTAAGGAGTGAAGTCCATGTCCAAGCAAAACATCGGCACGGTCATCCAGGTTACTGGCCCCGTGCTGGATATCCGCTTTGCGGACGGGCAGCTGCCGGATCTGCTGAACGCCATTGAGATCGACAACCAGGGCAAAAAGCTGGTGGTCGAGGTGGCCCAGCTGATCGGCGACAATGTGGCCCGCTGCATTGCCATGAGCAGCACCGACGGCCTGGTGCGCGGTGCCAAGGCCGTGGATACCGGCGGCCCCATCACCGTGCCCGTGGGCGAGGGCTGCCTTGGCCGCGTGTTCAACCTGCTGGGTGAACCGGTGGACGACAAGCCCGCCCCGGAAGTGACCGAGCGCTGGCCCATTCACCGCGACCCGCCCGCCTTTGACGAGCAGCAGTCCGAGACGGAGATTCTGGAAACCGGCATCAAGGTCGTGGACCTGATCTGCCCCTACGCCAAGGGCGGCAAAATCGGCCTGTTCGGCGGCGCCGGCGTGGGCAAAACCGTGCTGATCATGGAGCTGATCAACAACGTGGCCAAGGAGCACGGCGGTCTGTCGGTGTTCACCGGCGTGGGCGAGCGCACCCGTGAGGGCAACGACCTGTACGGCGAGATGACCGAGAGCGGCGTTATCAACAAAACCGCTCTGGTCTACGGCCAGATGAACGAGCCGCCGGGAGCCCGTATGCGGGTGGCCCTGTCCGGCCTGACCATGGCCGAGTACTTCCGCGACCAGAAGAACCAGGACGTGCTGCTGTTCATCGACAACATCTTCCGCTTTACCCAGGCGGGCAGTGAGGTGTCGGCGCTGCTGGGCCGTATGCCCTCGGCCGTTGGCTACCAGCCCACGCTGGCCACGGAAATGGGCGCTTTGCAGGAGCGCATTACCTCCACCAAGAAAGGCTCCATCACCTCGGTGCAGGCCGTGTATGTGCCTGCCGATGACCTGACCGACCCGGCCCCCGCCACCACCTTCACCCATCTGGACGCCACCACGGTGCTGAGCCGTGACATCGCCAGCCAGGGCATTTACCCGGCTGTGGACCCGCTGGAGTCCACCAGCCGCATCCTCAGCCCCGAACTGGTGGGTGAAGAGCACTATCAGGTGGCCCGCGCGGTGCAGAAGGTGCTGCAGCGCTATAAGGAATTGCAGGACATCATCGCCATCATGGGTATGGACGAGCTGAGCGAGGAGGATCGCCTGGCCGTGAACCGCGCCCGGAAGATTCAGCGCTTCCTGAGCCAGAGCTTCTCGGTGGCCGAACAGTTCACCGGTATGCCCGGCCAGTATGTGCCGCTGAAGGAGACCATCCGCGGCTTCAAGATGATCCTGAACGGCGAGTGCGACGATTTGCCGGAGTCGGCCTTCCTGTTCGCCGGCACCATCGACGACGTGTTCGCCAAGGCAAAAAAGGGTGAATGACCATGAGCAGCTTCCATTTGCAGGTGGTCACGCCGGACGGGCAGGCCTTTGAGGGCCAGGCCCAGCGGGTGTTCTGCCGCACCATTACCGGGGATGTGTGCATTCTGCCCCGGCATTGCGATTATATGACGGCCCTGGGCATGGGCGAAGCCCGCATCACCGACGAGGCGGGTCAGGTGCGCCGTGCCGCCTGCATCGGCGGAATGCTCAGTGTGCTGAACGGCCAGGTGCGCCTGGTGGCCACCACCTGGGAGTGGGCCGAGGACATTGACAAGGCCCGCGCCGAGAGTGCCCGCAAGCGCGCGGAGGAATCGCTGGCAAAAGCCACCGAAAAAACCGCCCACGCCATGGCCGAGGCCCGCCTGCGCCGTGCGCTGGTGCGCCTGCGCGTGGCCGAAAAGTAAACCCCATTTGAACATCAAACGCCCGCCCCGCCAGCCGAAAGGCCGGCCGGGGGCGGGCGCTTGTGCTTTTTGGGGGAATGAACGCGGAAGAACGCCCGGGCAGGTTCACCCGGGCGGCCTTTGGAAGGAGAATCCGTGGATTGCGGCCCCGGTTGTGGTATGATGGATTTGAAATTATGAAGGAGAGCAAGCGGACGCCAGGGAGGCAGAGCGATGAACATCACAGTGAGAACGTATCAGGATTCGGATGTGAGCGCCATGGTGCGCATCTGGAATGAGGTGGTTGAGGAGGGCCTTGCCTTCCCGCAGGAAGAGAACCTCACAGAGGAAACCGGAAGAGCGTTCTTCCGGGAGCAGACCCACTGCGGCGTTGCGGTAAACGAGGCCGGAACGGTGTTGGGGATGTACATTCTCCACCCCAACAATGTGGGGCGGTGCGGGCATATCTGCAACACAAGCTATGCTGTTGCGGCGGCGGCCCGCGGGCTGCACATCGGCGAGCAGCTTGTGATGGACTCGCTGAAGCAGGGCAAAGCCGCCGGGTTCCGCATCCTTCAGTTCAACGCGGTGGTGGCCACGAACATTCATGCGCGCCACCTGTACGAGCGCCTTGGCTTCTGGCAGATCGGCACCATTCCCAAGGGCTTCCGGATGAAGGACGGGCATTATGAGGACATCTGCCCCTATTACCGCGAACTGTGACGGGCAGGGGCAGAACCAGCCGGCCCGCTCTGTGATAAAACCGAAACTTTGCCGCATGACGCACACTGCCTTTTTGGGGCGGTGTGCTTTTTTGTGCACGGAAACGCAAAGCGTAAAAAAGGGCTTGCCTTTCTGAACGAGGTGTGCTATACTGACAGCAATAGATATTTAGATAATTTTCTAAATATCAAAAATAGAAAGGAGCGCGGCACAATGGGCGAACCCTTTAAGGCCCTGGCAGACCCCACCCGGCGGCGCATTTTGCAGCTGCTGAATGAGGGCGACCTAACGGCAGGGGAAATTGCCGAGCATTTTGATATGACAAAACCCTCGGTGAGCCACCACCTGGCCATTCTGAAGCAGGCGGGCCTGGTAACGGACGAGCGGCAGGGGCAGAACATTCTGTACCGGCTGAACCTGACGGTGTTTCAGGAGCTGCTCAAATGGTTCTACGATTTCGGTTTGGTGCCGGGCCAGGCGGACCCGGAAAAGGAGGAACATCATGAAGGTGAATAAGCGGCTGTATTTGATTCTTGGCCTTGTGTGCCTGCTCAACCTGGCGGCGCACCTGTACTTTTACCCTCAAATGCCCGACATCATTCCCACCCATTGGGGGGTGGACGGCACGGTGGACGGTTACGGCCCCCGCTGGACGATGCTGATTCTGGCGGTGCTGCCGCTGGCCGTTCTGGCACTGTTTGCCATTGTGCCCAGGATGGACCCCAAAGGCGCGAACTACGAGAAGTTCCGCCCGCTGTGGCAGGGCTTCATCATTGCCATCACGCTGCTGATGGCGGCGGTTTCCTGGCTGACCGAGGCAGCGGTGTTCGGCCTTCTGCCCCAGCAGGGCAAGCTGCCCGGGCTGCTGGTGGGCGGCCCCATCGGCGTGATGTTCATCTTGTTGGGCAATTATATGCCCCGGGTGCGGCAGAACTACACCTTCGGCATCAAAACACCCTGGACGCTGGCGGACGAGGTGGTGTGGCAGCGCACCCATCGGGTGGGCGGCCTGGTGTTCGTGCTCATGGGCGTGGTGATTTTCCTCAACGCGCTGTTTCCGACGGCGAGCACCGGCGGCGTCATCGGCGCCGTGGTGATTCTGGGCAGTGTGGTGGTGTATCTGTACTCCTATCTGCTGTATAAAAAGCGCCACCCCGGCGGGGAGAAATAAGCTTTGCCCCGCTGAAAACTTCATAAAAAACCGGCGGCAGGCTCCCCCACGGAGAGCCTGCCGCTTTTTGCGCCCCGCCGCAGGAAAACGGGGCTTGCACAAAAGGCGGCGGTGGGCTTACAATAGGGCCATACCAGTGAATTTCAGGCGGGCAGGTGCTGCCCGATGCAGCGAACACTTGAAAACGGCGGGGCGCTGGCCCCGGGGAGGGACGTATGAGCAAAAAGACCTTTGGATTCATCGGATGCGGCAACATGGGCGGCGCGCTGGCCGCGGCCGCCTGCAAGAGCGGGGTAGGCCGGGTGCTGCTGGCCAACCGCACCCGGGCCAAGGCGGAGGCACTGGCGGCCCGGCTGGAAGAGCAGGGCGCGGCGGTGGCCGTGGCCGAAAACCCGGGCGTGGCCGAAGAGGCCGACTATATCTTTCTGGGTGTAAAGCCCCAGATGATGGCGGATATGCTGGAGAGCATTGCCCCGGTGTTGGCGGCCCGTGACCGGGATGGGCGGCGCTTTGTGCTGGTGACCATGGCCGCAGGCCTGACCATTGCCCGCATCCGAGAGATGGCCGGGGCCGACTACCCGGTGATCCGCATTATGCCCAACACCCCCTGCGCCATCGGCAAGGGCATGATCCTCTGCGCGGCCCACGGCGTGAGTGAGGAGGAAAAGACGGCCTTCTGTGAGGGCATGGCCGCCGCCGGCCGGCTGGACTGGCTGGAGGAGCACCTGATCGACGCGGGCAGCGCTGTGAGCGGCTGCGGCCCGGCCTTTGCCTACCTGTTTATGGAAGCCCTGGCCGATGGCGCCGTGGAGTGCGGCCTGCCCCGGGCCAAGGCGCTGGAATACGCCGCCCAGACGCTGGCGGGCGCCGCCGGTCTGGTGCTGGAGAGCGGCCAGCATCCCGGCGCACTGAAGGACGCGGTGTGCAGCCCCGGCGGCAGCACCATTGCCGGGGTGCACGCGCTGGAGAACGGGGCTTTCCGGGCCACGGCCATCAACGCGGTGGCGGCCGCCTACGAAAAGACCCGCGCCCTGGGCAAGAGCTGAGGGGCGGCGTATGGAACCGAAAAAATTGCCCATCCGTCTGGTGGGTCTGGACCTGGACGGCACGGTGTTTGACAGCCAGAAGCGCATTTCGCCCCGCACTGCTCAGGCCATTGCGCGGGCCTGCGCCATGGGGGTGCAGGTGTTGCCGGCCACCGGCCGCCCGGAAAACGGCGTGCCCGCCCAGTTTCTGGCCATTCCCGGCGTGCGGTACGCGCTGACCAGCAACGGGGCCCGCGTGGTGGACCTGCAGGAAAAGCGCACGGTGGTCAGCCAGCTGATGACGGTGCAGCAGGGGCTGGAGGCTGTGCGGGCCATGGGGCGCTACGATGCGTCGGTGGATGTGTTCTGGCAGGGAAAGGCCTATGCGGACCCGGAAAACCTGCGCCGTGCGGTGGAAAACGCCGACCCAGCCATGCGGCCCTACATCAAAGACAGCCGCACGGTGGTGCCCGATATGGTCGCCTGGCTGGCGGAACAGAGCGAAGGCCCGGAGAAGATCAGTATGTTTTTTGCCCAGGTCTCCCAGCGGGAAGAGGCGCAGAAGCAGGCCGAGGCCATGGGGCTGGAGGTGACCAGCAGCCTGCCCACCAACCTGGAACTGAATGCCGGCGGGGTGAACAAGGGCCGCGGCCTGCTGGCGCTGGCCGAGGTGCTGGGTTTTGCGCGGGAGCAGGTGATGGCCTGCGGCGACTCGGGCAACGACGCGGCCATGCTGAAGGCCGTGGGCCTGGGCGTTGCCATGGGGAACGCCGCCCCGGACATTCTGGCCGTGGCCGATGCCGTGACCGACACCAACGACCGGGACGGTGTGGCCAAGGCGCTGGAGCGCTTTGTGCTGAACCAGTAAAGAGAAACCAACGCCCCATGGGGCGATTAAAAAAAGGAGAAGCAGTATGAAGATCGAATTTGCCAAGATGGAGGAGAAGCTGCTGCCCAACTTCAAGGGCGGCGAAAAGAACCTGGGCATGCGTATGTTTGACGACGGCGCCTGCAAGATCATGCGGGGCCGGCTGGAGCCGGGGGCTTCCATCGGGCTGCACACCCACGAGGGCAACAGCGAGATCATTTACATTCTGGAGGGCACCGGCAAGGTGGAGTACGACGGCGGCGTTGAGACGCTGGCGGCCGGGGACTGCCACTATTGCCCCGAGCACCACACCCACCGCCTGATCAACGACAGCAGCGAGGACCTGAACTTCTTCGCCGTGGTGCCCCAGCACCATCTGTAATTTGCCGGAAACGAAAGGAGCGCACCCCATGCAGCTGATTGGATATCCTCCCTGTTCCACCTGCAAAAAGGCGGCCAAATGGCTGGCGGAGCAGGGCCATGCCCTGCCCATGCGGGACATCAAGGCCCAGCCGCCCACGCTGGAAGAGCTGACGGAGTGGACCGCCGCCGGCCCGGAGCTGAAGCGGTGGTTCAACACCAGCGGCCAGGTGTACCGCGCCCTGGGCCTGAAGGACAGGCTGCCCGCGATGCCCCGCGAGGAACAGCTGGCCCTGCTGGCCAGCGACGGAATGCTGGTGAAGCGGCCCATCCTGCTGCTGGACGACGGCCGCGTTCTGGTGGGTTTCAAGGAGAGCGAGTGGCAGGCGGCGCTGGAATAAGCATGGAACAACCTGCTTGATTTGTTGGAAATTTGCCTGGACGGGCGATTTTGGGAAAGCCTTTGTGCAAAACGCTGGTTTTAAGACGTAATTATTGACGTTTTGACCAAGAATGCTTATACTAAAGCCAGTGAACAGGCAAAGGGGCCGGAGAAAGGGCCGCTCTGCCTGTTCACTTTTTCTCTGCCCGGGGAAGGCTGACACACACAGCCTTCCGGCATCAACCGGGCGGTGCGTTTCTCACAAATGGCGGTTGGCTGGCGAGCCGTCGCCGGGTTCTCAAGGCATGAATGCGGCATGGCCGCGTGAACTGCGAAAACCTCCACGAGTTGTATACAAAGTTTGGGCGAAAAAGAGCGCTTCCGGCATCCGAAGCGCTCTTTTTCTATGTCAGTGGGCCTTGGCGGGCCTTGCGCCGGGCAGTGGTTTGCGCTACACTGATACACGGGCAAAGCGCCCGAACCACAGGGGAAAGGAAGGCGGGGGCATTCCGCCGGGCGGCAAACCTGCCCGCGGCCCCCGAAAAACGCCATGGAATATTACGGAACCATCGGCCCGGCCTGCGCAGACGAAGAGGTGCTGCGCCGGATGTTCCGCGCGGGAATGACCGGCGTGCGCATGAACCTCTCCCATGGCGGGCTGGCCGAACATCGGGACTGGCTGGAGCGGATCGCCCGGGCCGCTGAGGGGCGGCCCTACCGGCTGCTGATCGACCTGCAGGGGCCAGAGGTGCGCATTGGCCGCCTGCCCGCGCCGCTGGTGCTGAAAAACCGGCAGGCCGTCACGCTGGGGCAGGGCGGCATCCCCATTCCAGAGGCGTTGACCGGCCTGGCAAAGCCGGGGCAGACCCTGCTGCTGGACGACGGAAAGCTGGAGCTGACCGTCACCGGCGGGCGGCCGGGGGCGCTGTTCTGCACCGTGGTGCGGGGCGGAACGCTGGAAAGCCGCAAGAGCCTGGCGGCCCCCGGGCTGGATCTGCATCTGCCCACTCTCACGGACGAGGACGAGGAAAATCTGGCTCTGGCAGGGGCCTGCGGCGTTACCGGCGTGATGCTGCCCTTTGTGCGGGGCCGGGAAGATCTGGAGCACCTGCGGGCGGCCCTGCACCGGGCCGGGGCCGACGGGGTGCGCATTCTGGCCAAAATCGAGAGCCGGGAGGGCGCCGAGCATCTGGAGAGCCTGTTCGGCGCGGCGGACGAGATCGTCATCGCCCGGGGCGATTTGGGCAACGCCATGGACCTGTGGCAGCTGCCCGGGGTACAGCGGCGCATGGCTGCGGCCTGCCGCCGGGCAGGGGTGCCCTTTATGGTGGTGACCCAGATGCTGGACTCTATGCGGGAGAACCCGGTGCCCACCCGGGCCGAGGTGTGCGACGTGTACACAGCGGTGATGCAGGGGGCGGCCTCGGTGATGCTCACCGGCGAGACCGCGGCGGGCAAGTGGCCGGCCGAGGCCATGAACTATCTGGTAAAAACCGGTGAGGAAGCCCGGCGGGACCGGGCGGCCGGAGAAGGATGAGCAAATCAGGCAATGTGAGAGAGGAACGGAAAAAACAATGGTTGTACAGGCGATTCAATCGGTGATTTCCATGCTGATCCTCATGCTCATCGGCGCATGGCTGGCGGGCAAGGATTGGTTCCGGAAGAGCGGGGGCACGGGGCTGCTCTCCAAGCTCATTGTAAATGTGCTGGTGCCCCTGTATATGCTGAACAACGTGCTCACCAAGGTGGGCAGCCGGCAGAAGCTGTGGGAAATCGTGGTGTGCCTGCCGCTGCCCATGATCACCATCTTCATCAGCCTGGGGCTGGGCATCTGGATGGCTGGCCGGCTGAACATCCACGCCCCCCGGCGGGGTGTGTTCATCAACGTGATGACCTTCACCAACTGCGTGCTGGTGGGCTTCCCCATCATCATTTCGCTGTTCGGCGAAGAGGCCGCCGCCGTGGGCATGGTGTATTATATGGTGAACACCATCTGCTTCTGGACCATCGGCGTGCAGCTGCTGCGGGAGGACGGCGGGCAGAAATCCTCGCTGTTCAGCAAGGCGGGGCTGAAAAAGCTGCTCAGCCCCCCGCTGCTGGGCTTTCTGCTGGGCGTGGTGCTGGTGATTCTGGGGCTTTCGCTGCCGGCGGTGCTGGCCAACCCGGTCAGCCAGCTGGGCGGCTGCGCCACCCCCATGGCCATGATGTTCGTGGGCTGCATCCTGCGGGATGCCGACTGGTCGAAGCTGAAGATCAGCCGTGACCTGCTGCTGGTGCTGCTGTTCCGCTTCATTGTCTGCCCGGCGCTGATGCTGGGGGTGGTGTACGTGATGCCGCTGCCCGCGCTGAACAAGCAGGTGTTCTTCCTGCTTTCCTCCATGCCGGCCATGACCCAGCTGAGCGTGATGAGCAAGGAGAGCGGCAGCGACGCCGAGTTTGCCTCGCTGCTCATTGCCGTGACCACGGTGCTGAGCATCTTTATGATCCCCGTATACACCTGGATCGTTACCCTGGTGCTGTAAAAGAAACGGGGCGCGGTGTGCGCCCGGAACAGGAGTGCCCTTATGAGTCTGCTCATCGGAAATGCCGTGCATCACATCGCCGTCATCGGCACCAACTACGAAGCCTCCCGCCATTTTTATGTGGACGTGCTGGGGTTTGAGGTGGTGCGGGAGGTCTGGCGGGAAGAAAAGCAGGATTGGAAGATCGACCTGGCCCTGGACGGCTGCGAGCTGGAGCTGTTCATCCTCCCGAAGGCCCCGGCCCGGCCCAGCTGGCCGGAGGCAGCGGGGCTGCGGCACCTGGCTTTCCGGGTGAAGAGCGTGGCCGAGGCCGCCGCCCGGCTGAACGCCCTGGGCGTAGCCACCGAGCCGATCCGCCAGGACCCCTACACCCACTGCGCCATGACCTTTTTCCAGGACCCGGACGGCCTGCCGCTGGAGATTCACGAGTGACCCGGCGGGTGCACCGCCATTTTGAAGCTTTGAATTGCAAACGCAAAAAGCAAATAAGCAAGGCCCTGCCTTCCCCGTATGGGAGCGGCAGGGCCTTGCTGCTTTTTTGTCGGGTTTTCCACGGGGAAGTAAAATCTGGTGGAAAACCAAACGCCGGGATGAATTTATAGAGAGAAAGGAGAACGGGAAAATTACTGGGCGGCCTTGGCCTGGGCGCGGCGGGCTTTCAGCTCGGTGCGCATCTCTTTGGCAAAGGCGGGGGTAATGGGATATACCTTCACCAGAATGACCGTGATCACCAGCAGCACCAGGGGGTAAACGATCTTCAAGTTGATGATGGCATCGGCCACGGCGGCGGAGGTGGGATCGGCGTTGTAGTTCACGGCAGCCAGAGCCACGCCCACGATCAGGGTGGAGAAGCTGGAGCAGAACTTGCGCATGAAGGTGATGGCCGCATTGATGAAGCCGGCCTGAGCGGTGCCGAACTTGTATTCGGTGTAGTCGGTGCAGTCGGGGATCATGGCCAGCACAGCCACGTTGGCCAGCACGAAGCCCAGGCTGCCCAGAATGGACATACCGATGACCTCCATGGTGGAAGCGTCACCGCGGCGCACCAGAAGCCAGAGGGACTGGAGGGCAATGATGATCATACCGATCAGAACGGTTTTTGTTTTGCCCAGCTTTTTCAGCAGAACGGGCATGAAGGGGATGACCACCAGGCTGATGACCAGGGTGACCAGCGAGAACACGGACTTCAGCTTCACGTTGCCCACCACGCTGCGCAGATAGTACAGCGAGCAGGCGGCGGAGGTGGTGTTGACCAGATAAACGGTGCCCATGAGCAGGGCGGCTACGATAACGGCCTTGTTGCCGATGATCAGCTTCAGCTGATCTTTGAGGGGCGTTTTCGGGGGAGTGGGCAGCGAACCCTGGTAATCCACCCGTTTAGCACCGTGGGCGGAGATCAGGCCGGTGATGATCATGACCACGCACACAATGCCCACGCTGATGAGCCAGCCGGTGCGCTCGTTGGAAGCCCCCTTAACGATGGGCATGGTGATCATGCCGGCCACGGCACCCGCGATGAAGCCGCCGTACTGGCGGCAGGTCAGCAGCAGGTTGCGCTCCTGGGGGTCATGGGTCATGGCGCTGTTCAGCGCCTGCCAGGGCACCGTGAACTGGGTGTAGAACACCGAGTACAGCAGCAGAGCCACAATGTAATAGGCCCACATGCCGCCCTGGGAGAGGTTGGGCACCGTGAACATCATCACCATGATGACGGCCCACAGCAGTACGCCCACCACCATGTGAGGGCGGTATTTGCCCCAGCGAGTGTTGGTGCGGTCCGCAATGCCGCCGATGATGGGGTCATTGATGGCGTCCCAGATGATGAGCAGGGTGTTCAGAATGCCCACCGCACCCACATGCAGGCCGGCAACGTCGCTCATAAAGTTCATGGCGTAGCTGGTTTTGAACTGGGAGGGCATGGTGCTGGCCACGCCGCCCAGGCCGTAGGAGATCAGCTCGCCCTTGGAGAGCTTACGCTCACCGGTGGCGTTTTCCTGGGTTGTTTGCTTCATGATGATTCCTCCTTATTTTGTCCGGCCGCGGCGAAGGGAGTGCCGAAGTCGGAGAGCGTTGGGCGTATTGCAGCTTCTGACCGGTCAGAAGGGATGCGCATCGGCGGGAAGCAGAGACTGGTAATTGCCGTGGGCCACTCGGTCGTTAAATTCCTCCCGGGCTGCCTGCACCTTGGCGGGGTCGTCCAGCAGGTCGATGGCTGCACCTGCCAACACCTGGGCGGCGTACAACATGCCCTTGTGGGCGTAGCTGCTCTTGCCCTGGGCCACCATCTGCCAGGTGTGCTCCGGCGTGCCGCCGCAGCAGGTGGTCACCACGATCTGCGAGGTGGGGCACACCCAGCTTACGTCGCCCACATCGGTGGAGCCGGACACCGGCTTCTCTGAGGGGGTGTAGGGCAGATTGAAGGAATAGAGGCTTTGCTGATCGTATTGCTCGCCCAGCTTGCGGCCTTTTTCACCCATGGTGGCGCCGAAGCGCTGGGCCAGGGTGGTGCGGTCGGGCATGGTGTCCTGCACAGCTTTGGCGCAGGCCAGCTCTTCTTCGGTGTACTGGGGGTGGGGCAGCGCCTTAAAGTTGGCGGCCAGAACCTCTTCCAGAACGTTGTTGGGCAGAAGGTTCGAGCAGGCCTTGTCCACCTGATATTCCACCTTCACGCCGCTCATCAGGGCGGCGCCCTCGGCAATGTCGTTCACCCGCGTCAGAATCTCCTTGACCTGGAAGTTCTTGGGGGCACGGATGAGGTAAACGGCCTCGGCCTCGGCCTGCACCACGTTGGGGGCATCGCCGCCCGCGTTGGTGATGGCGTAGTGGACCCGGGCATCGGGAATGATGTGTTCCCGCAAAAACTGTACACCCACGTTCATCAGTTCCAGTGCGTCCAGCGCGCTTCGGCCCATGTGGGGCGCGGCGGCGGCGTGGGCACTGCGGCCGTGGAACTTATAGACCACCTTGACGTTGGCCAGCGAGCTGTACGCCCACACGGCGGTGAGCGCATTGGGATGCCAGGAGAGCGCCAGATCCAGGTCGTTGAAGGCGCCGTCCCGGGCCATAAATGCCTTGAGGGAGAGGTTTTCCTCGGCGGGGCAGCCGAAGTAAAACACGGTGCCGCTTTTGCCGGTGGTTTCCAGATAATGCTTCACGGCGAGGGCCGCGCCCAGGCTGCCCACGCCCAGCAGGTTGTGGCCGCAGCCGTGGCCGTTGGTGGTGCCGTTGCCGGCGGGCAGTTTTTCGACGGCACCGGCCTTTTGAGTCAGGTTGGGCAGTGCGTCAAACTCGCCCAAAAAGCCGATGTGGGGGCGGCCGCTGCCGAACCGGCCGCAGAACGCGGTGGGAATGCCGGTGAGGCCGGTTTCCACAGTGAAGTCGTTCTCTTCCAGCGCCTGAATGAGGGCAGCGGAGCAGTGCGTCTCGTGGCCGCCGATCTCAGGGTGATCCCAGATATCGTTGCTGAGGGCGGCGAGCCGGGCCTTTTGGCCATCCAGCCACTGGATGGATTCCTGTTTGGACATGGTGAAGAACCTCCTTTTGTTCCATACGGTGTTGTGCGCTTGCGAAAAATGTTGTTGTTTCTGGTTTTATTATAGGACTGCTTGACGGAATGCACACAATATGGAATACTTATGGGGGCATATATGGACAAAATGACAGAATGTAAAATGGGGAAGAGCAATGAAGTTTGAACAACTCCGGTATACGCTGGCCGTGTATGAGACCGGTTCCATCACCAAGGCGGCCAAAAAGCTGTACCTGTCTCAGCCAAACATCTCCAATTCGTTGAAAAGCCTGGAAGCCGAGCTGGGATTTGAACTGTTTGAGCGGGAGACCGGCGGCGTGAAATTTACCGAAAAGGGTATGGCCTTTGTACGCCATTGCCAGAACATTCTGGACGAGGTGGATCAGATCAACGTGCTGGCCGAGCAGGAAAAACGGCTGGATTTCACCTTGCTGTACGCCAGCTATCCGCCGGTGGAAGCGGCCTTTGCAAAGCTGTGCAATGAGGTGATGGAGCACGAGCGGTATCATCTGGTGCTGCGCATTGCGCACCAGTACGAAGCGTTCCGGCTGATTTCAGAGAATAAGGCGGACATGGCCATGATCTTCAGCACCAACATTACCTCGCACACCATGCGCATGGAGATGGAAAAGGCCGGGCTGGAGTATGTGCACCTGGCCTGGCTGCCCTGCAACGTCAACCTGTCGAAGAATCATCCGCTGGCCCACGACCCGGAGTTTTCTGTGAGCAAGCTCATTGATTATCCGGTGGTGAACTATGATTTTTCCGGCTACAAATCCCCCTATGGGCAGATGTCGGATATGTCCTTCGTGAGCACCGGCAAAATGCTGCGCGCCAGCGACGGCGACACCCGAAGCTATCTCATCGCCCACACCAACGCCTATGGCATCGGGGCGCAGATGGCACCGGGCACGGCGGAACAAAAGGGGCTGTGCTGCATTCCCATTCCGAAAGAAAAAGTTCAGCTGGATTTTGGCTACCTGTATGCCAAGGCCCGCCCGCTGGGCGAGCTGGCCCGGCGTTATCTGGCCTTGTTGAAAGAGGAGATGGCGTTTCTGGATGAGAATGCCCCCGCCGACCAGCCTTGAACAAAAGCGTGACAGTGCAGGGCGGTTTTTCAAAAACAAATCGAAACAAACGCAAACAAACGGCGAAAAACCAGGGTGGCCCGGCTGATTGCAGCCGGGCTTCTCCGGTTTTTCGCCGTTGTGCTTTCAGGGCGTGTGTAGTATACTAAAATTGTATTTGTCTGTGCATTTGCACGCAGACACCGCGCAAAAAACGGCCCGGCCCGGGCCGCTGTCAATAGAAAAGAGGAACCGCATCCATGCTGCACGACCCGAACATTCATTACCTGGACAATGCCGCCACCACCATGGTGAACCCGGACGTGATCGAGACCATCACGAAGGCGATGGCCGAGCACTGGGCCAACCCCTCCAGCCTGTACACCCCTGGCGCCCACAGTGAGCTGGCCCTGAACAAGGCCCGGGCCGATGTGGCCCGCACTTTGGGGGCCACGGCGGGGGAGGTGTACTTCACCGGCTGCGGCTCGGAGGGGAACAACCTGGCCATTCTGGGCGCGGCCCGCACCCGCAAGTGGGGCAAGCGCATTGTGTGTACCGGCTTTGAGCACCCCAGCGTGGCCCTGCCCATGCAGCGCCTGGCCCAGGAGGGCTACGATGTGCAGTTTGTGGCCCCGGAGGCGGATGGCCACCTGAATGTGGACAGGATGCTGGAGCTGGTGGATAAAAACACCATTCTGGTGGCCGCCATGCAGGTGAACAACGAAACCGGCACCGCCGTGGACGTGGCCCGCCTGGCCGCCGGGGTGAAGGCCTGCAACGACCGCACCGCCGTGCACGTGGACGGTGTGCAGGCCTGGATGCGGGTGCCAGTGCGGCTGGCGAACATCGACAGCTACTCGGTGAGCGGCCACAAGATCCACGCCCCCAAGGGCATCGGCGCGCTGTACCTGCGCAAGGGCTACCACATTGAGCCGCCGTATCTGGGTGGCGGGCAGGAGAAGGGGATGCGCCCCGGCACCGAAAACCTGCCCTACGCCATCGGCATGGCGAAGGCGGCCACGCTGCTCAGCCGGACGCTTCCCCAGCGCCACAAAACGCTGGTGGAGCTGAACACCCGCCTGCGGGAGGGGCTGAAGCAGTTCCCGGAGATCACCCTGAACAGCCCGGAGGACGCGGTGCCTGAGGTGCTGAACTTCAGCCTGAACGTGATCCGCAGTGAGACCATGCTGCACCATCTGGAAACCATGGGGGTGTATGTGTCCAGCGGGTCGGCCTGCAGCAAGGGCGCGGCCAGCCACACCCTCACCGCCATGGGTCTGGAACCCCGGCGCATTGACACGGCCATCCGGGCCAGCTTCTGCGCCGACAACACCCCCGAGGATGTGGACGCGCTGCTGGAAGGGCTGAAAACCGGCCTTGCCACCCTCAGCCGCATTCGATAAAACGGAAGGAACCGGAAAAAACGGGCCGTTCGACAAAACCATACAGAAAGTAAATGAGAAAAGGAGCAGACTACTCCATGAAAGAGATCATTCTTTGTTATCAGGGCGAAATGGTCCTGAAGGGCCTGAACAAGGCGAGTTTTGAATCCACTCTGGCGAAGATCCTGCGCTACCGGGTCAAGAGCTGCGGCAACTTCAAGGTCTACCGTGCCCAGAGCACCATGTACATTGAGCCGCTGGATGAATTTGCGGATGTGGACGAGGCCTACCGCCGCGTCAGCAAGGTGTTTGGTCTGGCGGCACTGTCCCGCGCGGTGGTGTGCGACAAGAACTTCGAGACCATCTGCGAGACGGCCGAGGCCTACCTGGGCGATGCACTGCGGGGCGTAAAGACCTTCAAGGTGGAGGCCAAGCGCTCGGACAAGACCTTCCCCATGAAGAGCCCGGAGCTGTGTGCCGAGCTGGGCGGGTACCTGCTGTCCAAGCATCCCCACCTGCGGGTGAAGGTGAAGGATCCCCAGATGACCGTGATGGTGGAAATCCGGGATTACGGCGCCTACATCCATGGCCCCAAGACCCCTGGTGCGGGCGGCCTGCCCGTGGGCACCAGCGGCCGGGCGCTGAATATGCTCAGCGGCGGCATTGACAGCCCGGTGGCGGCCTACCGCATGGCCCGGCGGGGCCTGGCGCTGCACCACATCCACTTTGCCAGCCCCCCGTACACCAGCGAGCGCGCCAAGATGAAGGTGCACAGCCTAGCCCAGATCGTCAGCGGCTACACCGGCAACTGCGTGCTGTACGTGGTGCCCTACACCGCCCCGCAGGAGTACATTCGGGACCACGCCCCCGACGTGCTGTTCACTGTGCTGATGCGGCGCAGCATGATGCGCATTGCCTCCCGCATTGCCCATGAGATCGAGTGCGATGCCATCATTACCGGCGAGAGCCTGGCCCAGGTGGCCAGCCAGACCCTGAAGGCCCTGCAGTGCACCGACTGCGCCCAGGACCTGCCCATTCTGCGCCCCCTCATCGGCATGGACAAGAGCGAGATCACCGAGACCGCCCGGGCCATCGGCACCTTCGAGACCAGCATTCTGCCCTATGAGGACTGCTGCACCATCTTCACCCCGCCCCATCCCAAGACCAAGCCCTCGGTGGAGGAGATTCTGGAGGCAGAAGCCGCCATGCCCGGTCTGGCCGAGCTGGAGGAGAAGGCCGCCGCCGAGGTGGAGCGCATTGCCGTGCGCCAGAATGAGCCGGTGGAGCTGCTGTGAGCGGCCCGGCCAGAGAGGATAAAACGCCATGACTGCTGAGATTATTGCCGTGGGCACCGAGCTTTTGCTCGGTGACATTTTGAATACCAATGCCCAGTACCTGAGCCGGGAGCTGGCCGACCTGGGCATCACCGTGCTGCATCAGCACGTGATCGGGGACAATGCGGGCCGCCTGGCCCAGCTGGTGGAGGAGGCCCAAAGCCGCAGTGACCTGCTGGTGTTCAGCGGCGGGCTTGGCCCCACCGCCGATGACCTGACCAAGGAGACCGTGGCCGCCTGCTATGGCGACACCCTGCGCTTTGACGCAGAAGAGATGGAGAAGATCGAGGACTTTTACCGCCGCACCGGCCGCAAAATGCCCGCGAACAACCGCAAGCAGGCCATGGTGCCGGTGAAGGGCAGAAAGATCCCCAACCACCACGGCACGGCCCCGGGCGTGTGGTTTGAGGATGAGGGCGGCCGCTGCGCCGTGCTGATGCCCGGCCCGCCCCATGAGTTGAAGGCCATGTGGCAGGAGGGCGTGCGCCCTCTGCTGGCCGAGCGCACCGGCGGCACCCTGCACAGCATCACCCTGCACGTCATCGGCGGCGAGAGCACGCTGGAGGCCATGGGTGGCAAGCTGTTTGCCAACGAGAACCCCACCGCCGCCATCTATGCCAAAACCGGTGAGTGCCACATCCGCATTACGGCCCGCGCCAAGGACGTGGAGACCGCCGAGGTCATGTGCCACCAGTACGCCGAGAATTTCTATGCGCTGTACGGCGACGCGGTGTACGACGAGGACGTGCCCGGGCTGGAGTACACGGTGGTGCGGCTGCTGGCCCAGAAGGGCTGGACCGCTGCCACGGCCGAGAGCTGCACCGGCGGCCTGGTGGCCGAGCGCATCACCCGGGTGCCCGGCAGCAGCGGGGTGTTCCGGTTCGGTTTCGTCACCTATGCCAACGAGGCGAAAGAGAAGCTGCTGGGCGTCAGCCATGAGGTGCTGGAGGCCAAGGGGGCCGTCAGCCCCGAGGTGGCGGCCCAGATGGCTCTGGGCGCGCTAAACAACGGCGAGGCCGATGTGGCCGTGGCCCTCACCGGCATTGCCGGGCCGGACGGCGGCACCGCCGAAAAGCCTGTGGGGCTGGCGTGGGTCGGTGCGGCCACCAAAGACGGCGTGTGGGTGAAAAAGCTCACGTTGGGCAATCGGGACCGGGAGAGCGTCCGGCAGCGGGCTTCGCAGGCGGCGCTGGACCTGGTGCGCCGCCTGACGGCCGGGCTGCCCCTGCGCCATGCCCGCGCCCTGACGGCGGAAGAGGCCCTGGCCGGGGACGAAGCCCTGTGGGCCAATCCGGCCCCGGCGGGGGAGGAATAAGTTCCCCATAGGAAAAGCAATTGGAGCGGAGGAGATCAGATGGCAGAGGAGAGCAAGCAGAGGGTGCACATTCTGCGCCTGTTCGGCATGGAACAGGCGGCGCTGGTGCGCATCCTGCGGGAGGCGGCGGCCCAGGGCTGCCCCGGCCTGCGCCTGCTGGAGCAGGGGGGCGAGCAGGCGGTGTGCGTGCGCGCCCGCAGCCAAAGCCCGGAAGACCTGGACCTGGCCGCCCAGTGGGCGGATGAACTGGAAAAGCTGCTGAGCGCCGCCTGCTTTGGGCGGGACGGCCTGGGCCTGCCCCAGGCGGCAGCCCAAACCATGGCGCAGAAAGAGTTTCTGGTGGTGGCGGTGGATGAGGCCACCGGCAAGCTGCTGGGGCCGGTGCTGGCCAGCCTGCCGGAGGGCAAGGCGGTGTATGACTTTGGCAGCCACAGCTGGGGCGACGCCAAAAAGGCCGCCCGCATTGCCGCCCGCGCCAAGGGCACCGGGGCGGAATCTGCGGCCCGCATGGGGCTGGAAGCCCTGCGGGTGAGCGGGGCGGACTGCGCCCTGATGGCCGTGCCGGAGCAGGGGGAGAACCCGGCCTTTGCGCTGGCCGTCACCCCGAAGATCGCCTGGGTGCGGCTGCTGGCGAAGGACGACCCGGCGGCCCGGAACTGGCTGCTGGACATGGCCCGCCGTCTGGCGGCCGGGCTGCCCCCGCTGCCCGGCACCCTGCACTTTACACCGGGCAAAACCGCCCCGGCGCTGCCGCCCCGCCCGCCGCGGCACACGCCCCATCCGGAAGAACCGGCCCCGTCGCCCCTGGCGGCGGATGCGCCGGAGAATGCCGCCGGAACGGAGGAGACAACCGCGCCGGAAGCACAGGGGGGCGAGGAACCGGCTGCCCAGCCTGCGCCCGAAGCGACGCAGCCGGAACCCGCCGCCCCGGAAGGGGAGTGGACGGCGGCCGACGCCCAGGCCTTTGAGGAAAATGCCCAGCCGGGCAGCCCGCAGGAGGAGCGGCTTCGGGCCGCACTGCGCCTGTACGGCGGGGAAGAGGAGACAGAGCCGCCTGCCCCCTACGCCGCCCCGAAAAAAAGCTACCGGGGGCGGCTTGCGGTGTGCGTTGCGGCGGTGCTGGTGCTGTGCGCGCTGGCAGCCGGCATTGCCTGGTGGCGTGCCAGCAGCGGGCAGGGGCCTTCCCCCAAGGGGTACGGCACCCTGAGCTTTGACCAGGCCGCCCAGAGCTATTACAGCCAGGCCGCCGGGCGGGACAAGCGGGTGGCCGCTTATCTGGCCCTCTCCGGCCAGAAGGGCACGCTGGTGTATGATCTGGAGCAGGACAATGCCCCCGGCACCGTCTATGCGGCCCAGCAGGAGGAAGAGACCGTCACCCCCGGCACGCGGGCCTGCCTTGCGGCGGGCAGCGACCTGGGCAGCGCCTTCAGCAACACGCTGGTGTGGTGCCCCACCCAGGCCCTGGCCTACCTGAACCAGCTGGATCAGCAGCAGGTGCTGGCCGCCAACTACGGCTTTACCTTATATACACAGGAGCAGACCCTGCGCTGCAAGGTGGCCGCCGTGTTTTACTGGGACCCGGAGGACGACAGTTTCCCTTTGCAGCAGATGCAGGACCTGACCAACTACCGGGATTACCTGACCTTTGTGCTGGGCATTAAAAGCCGCAGCCTGTACGACCTGCCGGTGGATCTGCAGGACACCGACCGGTTTGTGAGTCTGGTGGCCCCCACCGAGAGCGGCAGCGGCTGCTTGGTGGTGGTGGGCCGCGCCCTGCGCAGCGACGAGAGCGCCTCCGTAAACACGGCGGCCATCACGGCGGCGCAAAGCCCCCTGATGCCCGAGGGCATGACCGGCGCGCCCGATGAGACGGGCACCAGCCAGCGCAATCAGGAATGGCTGGGCTGGGTGATCGCCTCCGGCGAGAGCAACGGGCAGATTCAGGAAGACGTGGGCATGCCGGAAACCGACCTGACGCTGGAACAGCTGCAGCGGGTGCTGGACAACTTGCCGGACATTCAGATCTCCCCGGCGTATACGGCTTCGCCGGACGATCCCTCTGCGCCGGACGGAAGCGCCGCCCCGGATGCCACGCTGGCCCCGGGCACCACCGCCACCCCGGCCCCGACGCTGGCCCCGGGTACCACGGCGACGCCTGCCCCCACCCGGGCACCCGGCACCACGGCCGCGCCTGCACCTACCGGTGCGCCCAGCGGCGGGCAGGCCACCCAGGCGCCACAGCCCACGGCTGCCCCGGCCAGCGGGCGAACCATCAACGTGACCATGAATGGCACCCGCCAGACCATGGACCTGGTGGAGTGCCTGGCCATGATCTGCCAGAACGAGCTGGGCTACGGCGCCCCGGCCGAGGCCATCAAGGCGCAGGCCGTGGCGGCCCGAAGCTGGGTGCTCAGCCAGGGGGGCTACCCCTCGGTGTCCGGCATCACGCCCACCCAGTCCACCCGGAACGCGGTGGCCCAGGTGGCGGATCAGGTGGTGGTGTACGGCGGCAGCGTGGCTTTTACGCCCTACTATGCCAGCGCCGCCTATGGCACCTGCTCCAGCCAGGACGTGTGGGGCGGGGCCAGACCCTACCTGATCGCGGTGGACAGCCCCTATGACCCCACCTACGCCACCCACTGGGAGACGGTGAAGAGCTACCCCCGCGCCGACCTGGCCGCCCGCGTGAAGGAGCGGCTGGGCGAGGATCTGGAAGCCTACAGCGACGACCCCAGCGACTGGATCGGCGATTTGAGCAAGAACTCCTCCGGCTATGTGCTGGATATGCGGGTGGGCAACACCCATCTGTCCGGCAGCCGGTTCAAGCAGAATGTGGTGAACCAGCTGAACGGCATCACCCTGCGCAGTGCCGCCTTTGACGTGGTGTACGATGCGGGCAGCGACAGCTTTGTATTCACGGTGCGGGGCTACGGCCACGGCTGCGGCATGAGCCAGTTCGGCGCCATCGGCTACGCCTCCAACGGGTGGAGCTATGCGGACATTCTGGCCCACTATTACCCGGGCACCAGCCTGGCCACCTACTGACCGGTTCGGTTTTGCCCGCCGAAACCAAAACGAAAACGGCAGCCGCCGTGGGGAGCGCTTCCCTGCGGCGGCTGCATTTTTTTTGCGGAAACGGGCAAAATGTTCACAGAATATTCAGAAAGAATGTTGAAAAATCGGGAAAGCGCAGCAAATCTATTGGTCAAGTTTGTACGAAAAGCCAAAAATCGGGAAAACAGATGCCTTTTGTGGAAATATGAGATATAATAAATGCGGATTGTAACCTTTCTGCAATCTTTCGGGCAGGGGCCTGTACGGCCCTGCACCCCGCCGCAGCCGGCCAGAACAGGCTCCGGCGGGAGAGACGAACGGAATGCACGGCAGGGGCCGCCAGCGGGACTGGCCTTTGCGGCAGGGCTGCCCGGCGCAGGGTGAACGGCGCGAGGGCACGGCCCGGGGCGTTCCCTTTTTTAAAATGAAATGCGAGGATAAACCATGAACGAAAATCAGACAGGTGCGTCAGGCATCTGGCAGCGCATCCGGCAGGCAGCCACCTGGAAAAAGGTCGTGGCGGTGGTGCTGGTGGTGGTGCTGATTCTGGCCGTGGCCGTGGGCTGTGTCTACAAGGATGTGGGCGGCATATTCGACACCGGCGAGGCCGGCAAGCTGAACCAGATCACCGACGAGGACATTGAGGCCGGCGGCGCACGCTTTTACAACCTGCTGCTGCTGGGCATCGACTACGACGCCGACGACAGCGGCCGCGACTACGCCGAGGGCAAGGGCAACACCGACGTGATCCTGTATGTGCAGGTGAACCGGGACACCGGCAAGGTCAACGTGCTGCAGATCCCGCGGGACAGCTACATTGGCGATTACATCGACGAGGCCAAGGGCTGCACCAGCCCCACCGGCAAGATCAACAGCGTGTACGCGCTGGGGCCGGATCAGGACAACCTCATCAACAACATTGCCAACAAAATCTATGAGATGTTCAAGCTGCCGGTGGACAATTACGTGACCATCGACATGAACGCCTTCAAAACCATGCTGAACGTGATGGGCGGCATTACCATGTATGTGCCCTGGGACATCACCGACAAAACCACCGGCGAGCTGCTGGTGCCGCAGGGCACCCACCAGATCAGCGGCGACACCGCCGAGGTGATCCTGCGCAACCGCAACTACGCCCAGGCGGACTATAAGCGCCTGGAGACCCAGCAGTACTTCTACGCGGCGCTGGTGCGTACCTTCTTACAGGAGTACGACCTGGCCGACTACTACAAGGCCTGCAAGAACGTGGCTTACTACATCAACACCGACCTGGACCTGACCGAAATTTACGGCCTGTACGCCACCATGACCAAGGTGAACCCTTCGGACATCTACATCGTGCGCCTGCCCGGCGGCGGCTATGACTACACCCCCGCCTTCGGTTCGGCCAGCCAGTCCGGTTATGCGCTGGACCGGGATGCGGTGGCCACCCTGCTGAACGAGCACTTCCGTGAGGCCGACCATCCGGTGGAAGCCGACAAGCTGGACATTCCCACCGATGTGGAATGGCCGTATGGCGTGACCAACGACCCCGGCAAGACCCTGGGGGACGTGAACAGCGGCGGTGGCACCGAAGAGACACCGGCAGAAACGCCGGCGGCCTGACCGCAAACCCCGCCGCCCCGCCCGAACGGGCAGGGGAGCGGCGGATATTGAAGCAATTGAAGCATACCTCCGGGGGTACCGGACCGCAATTGACGCGCCAGAAAGGCCGCCTGTGCGGCCTGGTGCCCCTTTGCGCTTTTTCGGGGCGGAAAACCGGCGCCTGGCGGATTTGCACCCGCAGAGACCAAAACCGGGGGCGGGGAAGTGTCCGAATTTCGGGAAAACCGGAAAAAAGCACCGCCGGCCGAAAAAAGCCGGGTGTACCAATGGCGAACCCTGATTGGGCAAATTTTGCGGCTGAAAAATAGCAATGAGAGAAAACGGGTAAAAATGTACAAAAAATGAACGGAAACTTTGGCAGAAACGGCGAGGGGAAAACCGGCAAAACCACAACTTTTGTCGTTGAAAATCCGCGCTGTATTTGCTATAATCATGGCAGGCGAACGAGAATGGAATACGTTCCATTATATGAAATAGCCTGATACCTGTGCAAATTTATACCTAAAAGGAGGTGCTTGCGAAATGTATTGGAAGATCCACCCCGAAATGCTGGACGAGATCCGCGCCGGTGGTACCCCCCACATGCCCATCAGCGAACAGCTGCTGGTCTCCCTGATGGGTATTGCTACCGTGTTCCTGTGCCTGATCGTTCTGGCCGTGGCCATCATGCTGGTTTCTAAGCTGATCGGCGGCCTGGGCATCGGTGAGAAGAAGGCTGCGGCTGCTCCCGCTCCCGCTGCTGCTCCCGCCCCCGCAATGGACGAAGAGGGCATGGCGGTCGTTATGGCTGCTGTGTGCGAGGAGACTGGCCTGCCCATTGACCAGATCCGCATCAAAAACGTTCAGGAACTGAAGTAAGCGCGAAAGATGGATTGATTTCCGCTTTCCACACCTCACCATGAAATGAATGAAAGGAATCATCGCTATGAAATACATTGCTACTCTGAATGGCAAACGTTACGAGGTTGAGATCGAGCGCATCAACGATTTCACCCCTGTGCCCCGCGGCGCCGCCGCTGAGGCTATTCCTGCCGCTGCCCCCATTGCGGCTCCTGTGGCTCCGGCTCCGGCGCCCGCCCCTGTGGCTGCGGCGCCGGCTCCGGTGGCTGCTCCCGCTCCTGCGGCCGCTCCCGCTCCCGCAGCTGCTGGTGCTGCTAACGTGACTGCTCCCATGCCCGGCACCGTGCTGGACGTGAAGGTCAGCGTTGGTCAGGCTGTTCAGGCCGGTGAGACCGTTGTGGTTCTCGAGGCCATGAAGATGGAGAACGAGATCCCCGCTCCTGTGGCTGGCACCGTTACCGGCATTCTGGTTCAGAAGGGCGCTACCGTGGACACCGACGCCGTTCTGGTGACCCTGGGCTAAAGGAGGAACCACTCCATGAACTTTATTTCTGTCGTGGCGCAGCTGCTGGCTGAATCCGGCTTCGCAGCTCTGTCCTGGCAGCAGGCGGTCATGATCCTGATCAGCTTCGTGCTGATGTATCTGGCCATCAAGAAGCAGTTCGAGCCGCTTCTGCTGCTGCCCATTTCCTTTGGTATTTTCCTGACCAACCTGCCTCTGACCGGCATGATGGAGCAGACCATGGGCACTGACGGCCTGGCTCACTTCACCGAGGGCGTCCTGGGTGTTGTGTACAACGCCGGTGTTTCCACCGAGCTGTTCCCCTGCATCATGTTCCTGGCCGTGGGTGCCATGACCGACTTCGGTCCCCTGATCGCCAACCCCATCAGTCTGCTGCTGGGTGCTGCCGCTCAGTTCGGCATCTACATTGCCTTCATCATGGCCAACGTCAGCGGCCTGTTTACCCCCGCTGAGGCTGCTGCCATCGGCATCATCGGCGGCGCTGACGGCCCCACCGCCATCTATACCGCCACCAAGCTGTGCCCCACCCTGGTGCCTGCCATCGCCGTGGCCGCTTACAGCTACATGGCTCTGATCCCCCTGATCCAGCCCCCCATCATGAAGCTGCTCACCACCGATAAGGAGCGCAAGGTCAAGATGGGCCAGCTGCGCAAGGTGAACAAGGTTGAGAAGATCGTCTTCCCCGTGTTCGTGGTTCTGTTCTGCAGCCTGCTGCTGCCCTCCGTGGCTCCTCTGCTGGGCCTGCTGATGCTGGGCAACCTGTTCCGCGAGTCCGGCGTTGTGGAGCGTCTGTCTGACACTGCTCAGAACGCTCTGTGCAACATCTCCACCATCTGGCTGGGCCTGACCGTTGGCGCTACCGCCAAGGCTGAGAACTTCCTGACCCCCAAGACCCTGGGCATCATCGCCATGGGCCTGATCGCCTTCGCCTTCGCTACCGTTGGCGGCGTGCTGTTCGGCAAGGTTCTGTACCTGGTTACCGGCGGCAAGATCAACCCCCTGATCGGCTCTGCCGGCGTGTCCGCCGTGCCTATGGCCGCTCGTGTGGCTCAGAATGTGGGTAAGGAATACGACCGCACCAACTTCCTGCTGATGCACGCCATGGGCCCCAACGTGGCCGGCGTTATCGGCAGCGCGGTGGCCGCGGGCTACTTCCTGGTCATGTTCGGCGGCGCGGTGTAACAATCGCCCCGCCCGGCACTTGCAGGTTTCGGCCTGAAGTGCTATTCTAATAGCATACCTTATTTCAATTCGTTCCTTAGCCGGGGACGCCGGCCGCACGGTGTCTCCGGTTTTTATTGGGAATACATTATTGGGAGGTTTTATCGTGAACAAGGTTATGAGTTTGCACGACGCGGTCGCGCAGTACGTCCAGAGTGGTGACACCATCTGCTTTGGCGGCTTCACCACCAACCGCAAGCCCTATGCCGCAGTGGCCGAGATCCTGCGTCAGGGCCAGAAGGACTTCACCGTCTGGGCTGGCCCCGCTGGCGGCGACTGGGACATGATGATCGGTGAGGGCCGTGTGAAGGCTTACATCAACTGCTACACCGCCAACTCCGGTTACACCAACGTTTCCCGCCGTTTCCGTGCCGCCATCGAGGCTGGCAAGCTGACCTACGAGGATTACAGCCAGGACGTGCTGATGCTGCAGCTGCATGCTGCTTCTCTGGGTCTGCCCTTCCTGCCCGTTCGTCTGATGCAGGGCTCCGGCCTGACCAAGTACTGGGGCATCAGCAAGGAGCAGCGCGCCGAGATGCCCAGCGTGGACAACGACAAGTATGTGATGGTGGACAACCCCTTCAACCCCGGTGAGCAGGTTGTTGCCGTGCCCGTGCCCAAGCTGGACACCGCCATCATCCATGTTCAGAAGGCTTCTCCCGACGGCACCTGCATCATCGAGGGCGACGAGTTCCACGATGTTGACGTGGCCGTGGCTGCCAAGAAGGTCATCGTGACCTGCGAAGAGCTGGTGAGCGACGAGTACATCCGCCGCGATCCCACCCTGACCCGCGTGTTCGGCGAGTGCGTGAGCGCCGTTGTGCATGCTCCCTACGGCGCATGGCCCAGCCAGTGCTACAACTACTATGACTGCGACGGCGACGCCCTGAAGGAGTACGATAAGGCTTCTAAGTATCAGGACGCTGAGGACGCCAAGGCTCAGCTGGCTAAGGCCGCTGCCAAGGCTGCCAAGACCGCTGCTGCCAAGCCCGACGACGCCAAGGCTGCTGAGGCTGCCGAGAAGGCCGCTGCCGCTGCTAAGGCTGCCGAGGAAGGCACCGCCATCCCTGAGACCTTCAAGGATTACCTGGACAAGTGGGTCTACGGTGTGAAGGACAATGATGAGCTGCTGAACGTGATCGGCGGCGCTCGTCTGGCTGGCCTGAAGGTCGTTCCCGGCCTGGGCTACGCCGGCAAGATTTGAGCAGGGAGGTACAGAACAATGGCTGATTACACCAATTACACCAAACAGGAAATGCAGGCCTACGCCATCGCGAAGAACATCAAGGAGAACCAGATCGTGATCGTGGGCACCGGCCTGCCCCTGATCGGCGCTTCTCTGGCGAAGCGTGCCGTCTGCCCCTCCTGCCATCCCATCGTTGAGAGCGGCCTGATGGACTGCTCTCCCGTTGAGGTGCCCCGCAGCGTGGGCGACCTGCGCTTCATGGCTCACTGCGGCGTGCAGTGGCCCAACATCCGCTTCGTGGGCTTCGAGGCCAACGAGTGGCTGCATGACGAGGATCGTCTGGTTGCCTTCATCGGCGGCGCTCAGATCGACCCCTACGGCAACGTGAACTCCACCTGCATCTACGGCAAGGGCGATTACGTGAAGCCTCAGACCCGTTTCACCGGTTCCGGCGGCGCCAACGGCATTGCCACCTACTGCAACACCATCATCATGATGCAGCATCAGAAGCGCCGCTTCATGGATAAGATCGACTACATCACCAGCTGCGGCTGGATGGACGGCCCTGGCGGCCGTGAGCGCGCTGGCCTGCCCGGCAACCGTGGTCCTCAGATGGTCGTTACCGATCTGGGCATCATGAAGTTTGACGAAGAGACCAAGCGGATGTACCTGGCTTACTACTATCCGTTCTCCACCCCCGAGATGGTTCAGGAGAACACCGGTTTCGAGATCGACGTGTCTCGTGCCCAGCTGATGGAAGGTCCCAGCCCCGAGATCATCAAGATGATCCGCGAAGAGATCGACCCCGGCCAGGCCTTCATCAAGGTCCCCAAGGCGAAGTAAGCTGACCCCTACGGTTCTTTAAGCCTGCTGCGGCCGGTGCAGCCCCCTCTGCGCCGGCCGTTTGTGGGTTTATGAAAGGCAATTCCGCGCAAAACGTGCGGCGCTGCCGAACAACATAGCGCATGTGTGTGCAAGTGCGCCATAGAGAAAAATAAAGGAGCAAATTACAATGGGTAACTATTCCATGCCTGGTTATTTCCAGACCATGCCCGTGGCCCCCGGTAAGGCTTTCCGTCCTTCTCCCGAGAACGTGGCCGAGCTGAAGGCCATTGAGGCTGACGTTCATGCCAAGATCAAAGAGATGATGGAGGCTGGCACCCCCGACGAGACCCTGCATAAGCGTGGCCAGCTGACCGCTATGGAGCGCGTCATGAACCTGATCGACGCTGGTTCCTGGTGCCCCCTGAACAGCCTGTACAACCCCGAAGGCAACCACGAGACCAAGACTGGTGTCGTGAGCACCGGCATCCTGAAGGGCCTGGGCCGCATCGGCGGTAAGTGGGCTGTCATCATTGCTTCTGATAACAAGAAGCTGGCCGGCGCCTGGGTTGCCGGTCAGGCTGACAACCTGCTGCGCGGCAGCGACACTGCCAAGCTGCTGGGTATCCCCCTGGTGTACGTGCTGAACTGCTCCGGCGTTAAGCTGGACGAGCAGGAGAAGGTGTACCCCAACCGTCGCGGCGGCGGCACCCCCTTCTTCCGCAATGCTGAGCTGAACCAGGCTGGCGTGCCTGTCATCGTTGGCATCTATGGCACCAACCCCGCTGGCGGCGGCTACCACAGCATCAGCCCCACCATCCTGATCGCCCATCAGAAGGCCAACATGGCCGTGGGCGGCGCCGGCATCGTGGGCGGCATGAACCCCAAGGGCTACATCGATGAGGAAGGCGCTAAGGCCATCATCGAGGCCAACGAGAAGGCCAAGGCCGAGCACAAGCCCGCTCCCGGCAGCGTGGGCATCCACTACAACCAGACCGGCTTCTTCCGTGAGGTTTACGCCGACGAGCTGGGCGTGCTGGAAGGCATCAAGAAGTACATGGCGATGCTGCCTGCCTACAACCTGGAGTTCTTCCGTGTGGACGAGCCCAAGGCTCCCGCTCTGAAGGGCGAGGACCTGTACGACATCCTGCCCCGCAACACCAAGAAGGCCTACGACATGTACAATGTCATCAAGGCTCTGATGGACGGCGGCGAGCTGCTGGAGTACAAGAACGGCTACGGCCCCGAGATGATCACCGGCCTGGCTAAGGTTGACGGCCTGCTGGTTGGCGTGATCGCCAACCGCCAGGGACCTCTGGCCATGCAGGGCTACCCCGATTACCCCGAGTATCGCGGCAAGGGCGCCTTCGGTATGGGCGGCAAGCTGTACCGTCAGGGCCTGATCAAGATGAACGAGTTCGTCACCCTGTGCGCTCGCGATAAGATCCCCCTCATCTGGCTGCAGGATACCACCGGCATCGACGTGGACGACGAGGCCGAGAAGGCCGAGCTGCTGGGTCTGGGCCAGAGCCTGATCTACAGCATCCAGAACTCCAAGCTGCCCATGCTGGAGATCACCCTGCGCAAGGGCACCGCTGCTGCTCACTACGTGCTGGGCGGCCCTCAGGGCAACGACAACAACGTGTTCAGCCTGGGCACTGCTGCTACCGAGATCAACGTTATGTACGGCGAGACCGCTGCTGTGGCTATGTCCAGCCGCCGTCTGGTGAAGGACTTCGAGGCCGGCAAGGACCTGCAGCCCACCATCGACCGTATGAACGAGACCATCAAGGAGTACGCCGAGAAGTCCAAGCCTGAGTTCTGCGCTACCAAGGGTATGGTGGATGAGATCGTTGATCTGCCCATGCTGCGCAACTACATCGTGGCCTTCACCGATGCTGCCTACCAGAACCCCAAGGCCATCTGCCCCTTCCATCAGATGGTCACTCCTCGCGCCATCCGCGAGTGGGACAAGCTGAACGGCAAGGCCTAAGTGCCTGAATCGGCTTTAAAAGCACCCTCCCAATTTGGTGTGCCCGCATCCGGCGGCCTGTGCCTGTAACAGGGCCGGGCCCCGGGCGCGTGGGCGGGGGAGAGTACCCCCGGAATGCACACCGATTTTTCAGCCCATTGCCGGGATGGTAAGGGGCCGCGCGGCTTGCCGCGCGAATGAGACAAAGGCGATTTCTACACAGCGGCTTTTCTGGACAATTTCCACCAAAAAAGCCGATGGTTTCAATTGACACCGCTGTGGAAATCGCTTAAAATAAGAGAGTAAAGATCGGAGCCATGAAATGGGTCCCTTCTCGAAACGCTTGGTGAGCAAACAGAAATAGGAAAGGCAGAGTGGCAGGGTATGTGTGGCCCTGGAATGATTCTGTGTAAGTACCACGGCTTGCCGTGTTGCTTAAAGTTTGCTGCATATATGTGAGAAACGCGTTAAGAGAAAGTGAGTGAGATTCATGGAAAACATTATCTCCTACTTCGGCGAGTATACCGCCGGTGTTGACGGGGCACTCAGCACTTTTAAGTTTGAGTACCTCACCAGTCTGGGCTTTGCGGCCATCGTGATCTTTGTGGGTCGCTGGATCGTGGCTCATTCCGCTCCTCTGCGGAAGTACGCCATTCCCGCTCCCGTGGTTTCCGGTCTGATCTTCTCCATCCTGGTGTCTTGCCTGAAGGGCGCCGGCGTGGTGGGTCTGTCCTTCAACGTCTCCACCATGAAGGACTTCTGCCAGAACATCTTCTTCCTGGCAGTTGGCTACGGCTTCAGCGCTTCCCTGCTGAAGAAGGCCGGCGGCGGCCTGGCGGTTAAGATCGCCATTGCTGCCTGCCTGCTGATCACCCTGCAGGACGTGCTGGGCATTGTCCTGTCTCAGGCCATCGGCCTGAACCCCCTGCTGGGCCTGCAGTGCTCTTCCGCTGCCATGAGCGGCGGCGTGGGCACCGCTTCCGCCCTGGGCCCCGTCTTCGAGAGCTACGGCGCTGCGGACGCAACCACCGTTGGTGTTGCTGCCGGTACGCTGGGCAACGTGATGGGCTCCCTGATCGGCGGCCCTGTGGCTGCTTTCCTGATCAAGAAGCACAACCTGAAGGCTGACCCCAACGATAAGCCCGAGGTCGAGGTTGCCGGTAAGGCTCCTGAGCTGAACAACACCAACATGATCATGGCCTTTGCTCTGGCCATCCTGCTGGCTGCTCTGGGCATGCCCATCTACTGCCTGCTGGACAACATCCCCATGATCGAGATGCCCAAGTTCATCGGCTGCCTGTTCGCCGGCGTTATCGGCCGCAACGTGCTGGAAGCTGTTGGCGCTAAGACCTACACCGCCGAGATGGACGCTCTGGAGCATATGTTCCTGGAGCTGTACCTGGCTCTGGTGCTGATGACCACCGACTTCACCAAGCTGGCTCCTGTGGCTGGCCAGATGGGCATCATTCTGGTTGGTCAGGCCATCTTCATCGCCCTGTTCGGCATCTTCGTGTCCTACAACATGTTCGGCCGTGACTACGGCGCTGCTGTTATGACCGCTGGTAACATCGGCTGGGGCTGCGGTTCCGCTCCCAACGCCGTTGCCAACGAGAAGTCTGTTATGGACGAGTATGGCTGGCACACCATCGCCTGGGTTCTGTATCCCAGCTTCGCCGTCATCATCGACGACATCTACAACCCCATTTTCCTGTCTGTGATCAGCGGCTTCTTCGCTGCCTGAGTTCTCTGACGGGAGAGCAAATCAAAATAACGGCCTGGTGGCCGCGCGGTCAAGGCCTATGTAGCTGAGGCAGCAAACGCCTACATAAAGGAATGACTTGCGTTCCCCGACTGCCTTTACGGCGGCCGGGGAATTATAGTCGCAGGGCATATTTTATGCAACGCGGCAATTAAAACAATCGGAGGAACGAAATTCACAGTGGACATTTATACTCTCGGCATTGACGTGGGTTCCACCGCGTCCAAATGCATCATTCTGAAGAACGGGACCGAGATCGTTAGCAAGTCTCTGATCGATGTGGGCGCCGGTACTTCCGGCCCTCAGCGTGCCATCAGTGAAGTGCTGGACAACTGCGGTCTGAAGCGGGAAGACATGAGCTATATCCTGGCAACGGGTTATGGCCGCAACTCCCTGCTGGATCTGGCCGACAAGCAGATGAGCGAGCTGAGCTGCCATGCGCGCGGCGCGTACTTCCTGTTCCCGGATGTGCACACCGTGATCGACATCGGCGGCCAGGACGTGAAGGTCCTGCACATTGAAAACGGCGCGATGGTCAACTTCCAGATGAACGACAAGTGTGCCGCCGGCACCGGCCGTTTCCTGGACGTTATGGCCCGTGTACTGGAAGTGAAGGTGAGCGATCTGGCCATGCTGGGTGCCATGAGCACCAAGGAGGTCGCGATCAGCTCCACCTGCACCGTGTTCGCGGAGAGCGAGGTCATCAGCCAGCTGTCCATGGGCACCAACAAGTGTGACATCATCAACGGCATCCACAACTCGGTGGCCAGCCGCGTGGTGGGCCTGGCCCATCGTGTAGGCGTGGTGGACCGTGTGGTGATGACCGGCGGTGTTGCTCAGAACACCGGTGTGGTGAAAGCCCTGGAGAAGCAGCTGGGCCGTGAGATCTCCACCAGCCCGCTGACCCAGTACAACGGCGCTCTGGGTGCCGCACTCTTTGCTTACCAGAGAGTGACCCAGGACGCGAAATAACCCCTTTTGTACCCGAAACCGACTGCAAAGTGCGGAAACGTCTGCCCTGCGGGGCAGAATGTCCGCATGACCGCAGTTGGTCTTGGTGCAGGCGGCCTTTGCGCGGCCGTCTGCCAGCCTGAGCGGTGTGTGTGTATGCGGCTCAGGCGGTAAACCCTATCTATATGAACAATGATATGGAGGAATGAACAATGGCAAAACAAGTTAGCCCCGGCGTTCTGGCTCTTCGCAAGGTCGTTGATGACATTTACGCTGATGCCCGCGAGGCCAAAAAGCAGGGCAAACTGGTCGGTTGGTCCAGCTCCAAGTTCCCCTGCGAGCTGGCTGCCGCTTTTGACCTGAACGTGATGTACCCCGAGAACCAGGCTGCTGGTATCGCTGCTCAGCGCGACGGCGAGATCATGTGCCAGGCCGCTGAGGATCTGGGCTTCGACAACGATATCTGCGGTTACGCCCGCATCAGCCTGGCCTATGCCGCTGGCAAGCGTGCTGCCCGTAAGTTCGACCCCGAGACCCTGCAGTACATCATCGACCCCAACTCCGGCAAGCCCCTGAAGGACGAGAACGGCAACGTTGTGATCGACGAGGCCACCGGCAAGCCCAAGAAGGATCCCAAGACCCAGCAGCCCTACACCGTGCTGGACGACATCCATGAGATCGAGGCCCTGCCCGAGACCACCGAGAAGGAGAAGGCCTACAAGGACTTCCGTCGTGAGGCCATCAAGCCCTACAAGCAGATGCGCATTCCTCAGCCTGACTTCGTGCTGTGCTGCAACAACATCTGCAACTGCATGACCAAGTGGTATGAGAACATCGCCCGTATGTGCAACATCCCCCTGATCATGATCGATATCCCCTACAACAACAGCGTGGAAGTGCATGACTCCAACGTGAAGTACGTGCGCGCTCAGTTCGATCATTGCATCGAGCAGCTGGAAGAGCTGACCGGCAAGAAGTTCGACGAGAAGAAGTTCGAGGCTGCCTGCGCTTCCGCGAACCGCACTGCCAAGGCCTGGCTGAAGGTTTGCGATTACCTGCAGTACAAGCCCTCTCCCATGAGCGGTTTCGACCTGTTCAACCACATGGCCGACGTTGTGACCGCCCGTGCCACCAAGGCCGCCGGCGACGCCTTCGAGCTGCTGGCTCAGGACCTGGAGAAGAACATCAAGGAAGGCACCAGCACCCTGCCCTTCCCCGAGCAGTACCGCGTGATGTTCGAGGGCATTCCCTGCTGGCCCAAGCTGCCCAACCTGTTCAAGCCTCTGAAGCAGAACGGCGTCAACGTGACCGCCGTTGTGTACGCTCCTGCGTTCGGCTTTGTGTACAACGGCCTGGATGAGATGGCCCGCGCTTACTACAAGGCTCCCAACAGCGTCTGCATCGAGCAGGGCGTTGATTGGCGTGAAGGCATCTGCCGTGAGAACAAGGTTGACGGCGTGCTGGTTCACTACAACCGCAGCTGCAAGCCCTGGTCTGGCTACATGGCCGAGATGCAGCGCCGCTTCACCGCTGACCTGGGCGTGCCCTGCGCCGGTTTCGACGGCGACCAGGCCGATCCCCGTAACTTCAACGCCGCCCAGTACGAGACCCGCGTTCAGGGTCTGGTCGAGGCTATGGCCGAGAACAAGAAGAAGAAGGAGGGCTAAACCATGAGCATTGAAGCAAAGATTCAGGAATTTTCTGCCATTGCTGCCAACCCTGCTGCCCAGCTGAAGAAGTTCAAGGACGAGGGCAAGAAGGTTGTTGGCGTGCTGCCCTACTACGCTCCTGAGGAGCTGGTTTACGCCGCCGGTATGGTGCCCATGGGCATCTGGGGCTCCAACGATAAGACCATCGTTCGCTCCAAGGAATACTGCGCTACCTTCTACTGCACCATCGCTCAGCTGGCTCTGGAAATGCTGCTGGACGGCACCATGGATCAGCTGGATGCTCTGATCACTCCCACCATCTGCGATACTCTGCGCCCCATGAGCCAGAACTTCCGCGTTGCCGTGGGCAGCAAGATCCCCTGCATCTTCCTGGCTCATCCCCAGAACCGTTTCGCCGATTGGGGCGTTGAGTTCTGCAAGGACCAGTACCGCAGCGTGCTGGAGAAGCTGGCTTTCCTGGCTGGCCACGACGTGACCAACAAGGACATCCTGAAGGCCATCAAGGTCTACAACGCCAGCCGTGCTGCTCGCCGCGAGTTCGTCAAGCTGGCCAACGAGCACTGCGACGTGGTCAACCCCATCCAGCGCAGCGCCGTGCTGAAGGCAAGCTACTTCATGCTGAAGGATGAGTACACCGAGAAGCTGGTTGCTCTGAACGAAGAGCTGAAGGCTCTGCCCGCCGCCAACTGGAAGGGCACCAAGGTGGTCACCAGCGGCATCATCTGCGACAACCCGAAGCTGCTGCAGATCTTCATCGACAACAACATCGCCATCGCTGCCGACGATGTGGCTCACGAGAGCCGCAGCTTCCGCTTCGATGCTCCCGAGAACGTGGAAGACGGCCTGCTGGCTCTGGCCATGCAGTTCTCCTCCATGGACTACGACATCCTGCTGTACGACAAGAACTCCAACCAGAACCGTCGTGCTGAGGACGTTGTGGCCAAGGTCAAGGAGAGCGGCGCGCAGGGTCTGGTGCTGTTCATGCAGCAGTTCTGCGACCCCGAGGAGATGGAGTATCCCTACCTGAAGAAGGCTCTGGATGCTGCCAACATTCCTCACATCAAGCTGGGCGTCGACCAGCAGATGCGCGACTTCGGTCAGGCTGCCACCGCCATCGAGGCTTTTGCCGACGTGCTGAGCGTGCAGTAAGCTGCTGCGGAATCCTTTCCGCCAGTGCTGACGAAGCAAGCTGATAAAGCTAAATAAAAAGGTGCCGTACCCTTGCGGGTACGGCACCTTTTTTGTGCTTTTGGGAAGATTTAACGAAGGCTTACAGCACAAAGCAGCCCAGCCAGCCCAGCGCCCCGCCCAGCAGGGCACCGGCGGCCACGTCCTTGACAAAATGCACCCCGCCGATCACCCGAACCAGGGCGATCAGCAGCGTGATGGCGGCCAGCACCGGCCCAAGCGGGGGCGCGGCGTAGAAGAATACCGCGGTGATGACGGCGGCGCTGAGCACATGGCGGCTGGGGAAGGACTCACCCTTCTTTTCCTTGTTCAGCAGCGGGGGCAGGCCCAGCACGGCGGTGGGCCGGGGGCGGTTCAGGGCGGCGCGCAGAGCGGTACCGGCCACAAACACGGCGGCGGGCACCAGAACTGCCCGAAAAATGCGGGTGTCCCGATGCACGGCCAGCCACAGCAGCAGCAGGGGATAGGCGGCATAAACCAGCAGGGCCAGCAGCTTGTCGGCAGCGCGCAGGGCGGCCAGCGCCCGGGGCCGGGCGGTGAACCAGCGGTACACGGCCTGATAACGGCGGCGATTCATGCGCCGGCCCTCACGCCTTGGGGCCGAGGCCCAGTTCGTCCATGTGCTCGCGCATTCCCTCGATGCACAGTGCCATTACGTCGGTCAGCTCCATGCCCAGCATATCGCAGCCCTTCTGGATGAGCGGCCGGTTGATTTTGGCGGCGAACTTTTTATCCTTGAACTTCTTCTTGACGCTGGAAGGCTCCAGATCGCTCAGCCCGCCGGGACGCATCCGGGCGGTAGCAGCCACCAGGCCGGTCAGCTCGTCCACCGTGAACAGGCTCTTCTCCATCTCGGTGAGCGGCTCCACATCGTTGCGAAGGGTCCAGCCGTGGGCCAGAATGGCCCGGATGCTCTCCTCGTCCACACCGGCCTGGCGCAGCGGCTCGGCCGTGTGGTCCAGGTGCTCTTCCGGGTACTGCTCGTAGTCGTAGTCATGCAGGTAGCCTACGGCCTCCCAATAGGCGGGGTCTTGCCCGAAATGGCGTGCCATGGCCCCCATGGCGGCCGAAACGCCGATGGCGTGCTCGAACAGATGGGCTTCGGTGGTGGTGGTGGCCAGCAGCTCCTTGGCGCGGGCCAGAGTGAGGGTAGGCATGAGAAAAACTCCTTTCAGAACAAAAAAGGCCGACCGTGAGAGGGGGCGGACGCAGGGGGGGCGGGGCGTGCGTCGCTACCGCGGCCCAGCTGCAAAGGCAAGGTGCCACCTCATCAGTCGCTTGCGCGGCAGCTTCCCCTCAAGGGGAAGCCGAGGGCAGCGCAGGTAAAATACTGCAATGAAAAGCCCTGCATCCGCATCGTCAGCCGCCGCGCGCTGGCCTTATTGTAGCACAGCCCCCGGACCCATTCAAGCGTCAGCCTGCCTCGGTGTACAGGACCTCCTCCAGCGGCAGGTAGGTGTAGGTGCTGCGCATATTCTCCTCGCCGTCGTAATAGGTGATGGCTTCCACCAGATTTCCGGCCTCGTCGTAGTGGTTTTCCATCCGCTGGTCGCATTCGCCGGAGAAATCGCTGCCCCAGGTACGGGTCAGATTGCCGTGGTCGTCGTACTCGTAGTTCAGGTCCACGTCGCCCCGGTCCGCAAAGTGGCTGTGGTAGTAAACCATCTGGTCGTCGCTGATCCGGTTGTGGGAGACCATCTCGGTGCCGGCGGGGTTCGTGTCCATCACGGTGGTCTCGATGTACAGGCCGTCGCCGGCCAGGGTGTCAAAGTCCCGGGTGACGGTCTCGGTGAAGCCGGAGGGCTGGTTGTCGATGGTTTCCGCCAGCAGGGCGCCGGTCTCGCTGTAACGGCTGGTGATGGTCTGGGTGTAGGAGCCGTCCGGCACGGTGATGATCTCGCTGGCCTGATAGAGCTTCGGCGCGGCGGTGGGGGCCGGAGTAGGCTCAGCTGTGGCGGAAGGCGCGGCCGCGGAAGAAGAGGCGGAAGAGGCCGGGGCACCGCAGGCGGTCAGCAGCAACAGGGCGGCGCAGACACCGGCCAGCCGGGGGAGGGAACGACGGGGAAACGTGTTGTTCATAAAAATGCTCATTTTCATCCGTTTGAGGGGTTATCCAAAGTATAAGGTAAGGACGATAATGCTGCCAAAGAGAAATAGGAAAGAAGGCATGGTATTTACCAAATGGTAACTCTCTCGCCGGTGAAAGGCAAAACTCGGCCGATTCGCCCCCAAAAACAAAAAAGCCGTCCGCGTGCTCCAAAACAGAACAGCGGACGGCGGAGTTTAATAAGATGGCTTTCAACCATTCAGGCGCTTGACGGTTTAAAACCAGGCCAGGCGCTTCTGTACGGCCACTTCTTTGGGCAGCAGACCGCTTCGGGCCAGGGCGGGCAGCGCCAGCTGGAACATCAGCACCATGAGCAGCACCTCAATGGGCAGCATGGTGGTGTTTTTGATAAGGCCGGTGGTGAAGTAATAGTAGTAGCCCTTGCCGTAGAGCATGGCCTTCCACACGCTGCCCAGCAGCACGTTGCTGCCGTAGTTGATGATCAGCCGCACCACCACCAGCCGCAGCACGGTGATGCGCTGGCGGTACAGCAGGGTGCCGTAGATCAGCCCCGAGAGCATGGCCGTGATGAGATAGCCGGGAAAATACGGCTCGCCAAAGCTGGAGATGAGAAAGCCCAGTGTGTCATTGGCGAAGCCCACCAGAATGCCCACGGCCGGGCCGTACACATAGCAGCCCAGCGAAATGACCAGAAAGCTGAAGTAGATTTTCAGCGAGGTGCCCAAAAGGTAGATGGGGAAGCTCTCCAGCACGATGGACGCGGCGGTGATGATCCCTGCGAGGGTGAGCATCCGCACGTTTTTCAGCTGGGCGCGGGCGTCGGCCCAATAAGCGGGGGTCAGGGGCGAAAAGGTGCCGAACAGGGCGGAAGAAGACTGCATAAAAAATACCTCCTTTTATGCGGCGGCGTCGCTGCATAAAAGAAGGCGAAGAAGGGCACGGCCGCCCCAGCCATGGCCCGGAAAATCCAACTGGGCGCACGGGGCGGCAGGGCCTCTGGCTTCTGCACGCTTCCCATGCAGCAGCGGGATGCAGGCTGCGTACCGCAAGGGAGGGTTCCCTTTTCGTCCGCCCCACAACTCCCCGTTGGGGCGGCACTTTACGCACACAGCCTTACTCTGCGAACAAGGCTATCATACGCCATGCGCCGGAATTTTGCAAGCGAAACGGTGAAAAAACTTCGGCCGCCAGCCAAAACGGCCGCACGACAGGGTGTTGAACGAAAAGACGCTGAAATCAGCGGCCCGGCGTTTTACAAAACCGGGCGGCTATGGTATCATACTGTTCAGCAGGCCAACGCCCGCAAAAGGCCCCATCGGACCGAGGGGCAGGCGCTGCACAGAAGGAGAAAACGGGACATGAAAAACGAAAAATATCAAATTCCCCGCGGGATGATTTTTGTATTCCTCAGCATTGCCATTGTGTGGGCGTTCATTCTGCCCAAATATCTGGACAAGAAGGCCCAGGACAAGTTTGCCAAGCCCTTGTTTACCCACGAGGTACCCGCCACGGCCACGCTGGTGCAGCAATCCACCGCCAAGGACGATGCAGGCGGCGTGACGGCGGCACTGCTGCTGGGAACCAACTGGACCGAACAGCAGCTGCTGGATTACTACGGCGACACGGAGTATCCGCCCTTTAAAAAGGATCAGACCGTCACGCTGGCGGCCCGCCCGCTGGACGAAGCCAGCCTGGAGGCCCTGTCGGAGGCCGGTAAGCGGGAAGCCGGGCAGGATTACTGGTTTGTGTATTTGTACAGCGCCCCGCAGGGGTAATGGTTTTTTGATTTTGCAGCGAAGTTTTTGCGGCGGTGCTGCTTTCGGCCGAGAATTCAGGCTTCCCCTCGAGGGGAAGCTGTCGCGACAGCGACTGATGAGGTGGCGTCTGGCCTTTGCGGTTAGGCTGTGGCAGTGACAAATGTAGCTCAGGTGGCCATATTGCCTTCGCACGCTAAGTTACAGCGGCGATTCACGCCCTACCTCATCTGCCTCACTCCGTTCGGCACCTTCCCCTCAAGGGGAAGGCTTTTTTTGCCGCGTCATTCGCTGCAGTCGGCGGCGGCCAGCACCATGCGCTCCAGTTCCTTGGCGGCGGTGCTCAGGTATTGGCGGCGCTGCTTCAAAAAGCAGACCTTCCGCGTGGGGATCGGCGACTTCAGGCGCAGGCGGCGCAGCTCCCGGTTGGCGGCTTCCTCCTGAAGGAAGGACTCCGGCACAAACCCCACGCCCAGTTCACTTTTGACCATGGGAAGCACCTGGTCGGCGGTGGCGGCCTCAATGTCCGGCTTGAGCAGCAGGCCCTGCTGGGCGAACAGTTCGGAGTAAAACTCAAAGGTGGAGGTGTTGGGGCCAAGGCAGATCAGCGGGTGGCGGGCCAGCTCCTGCAGGGAAAGCTCCTTATCCCACAGGCCCGAAAAGGCGGAGCTGCAGATGGGCACCTCCTGAATTTCCATCACCGTGCGGCTTTGCAGAGAGTCTGGTACGCTGGCAGGGGTGGTCACCATGGCAAAGTCCGCCAGACCGTTTTTCAGCACGTCGATGGCCTGCGGGGTGGAGTGGTTGGACAGGCGCACCCGCACGCCCGGGTACCGGAAGCGGTAGGCCTTCAGAATCGGCAGCAGGCAGCAGCGCAGCGAGATCTCGCTGGCGGAGATGGTCACCACGCCGCCGTGCAGCCCCCGGCTGATGGCCAGCTCCTCCTCGCCGGACTGGATGTGCGCAAAGGCCAGGGAGATGTGGGCATACAGCTGCTCGCCCTCGGGGGTGAGCTGTGCCCCCCGGCTGGAGCGGATGAACAGCTTGCAGCCCAAAGCCTGCTCGAGATTTTTGATGGTGCGGGTCACGTTGGGCTGGTTGTTCATCAAAACAACGGCGGCCTGGGTAAAGCTGTGGTATTTTGCCACATAATAAAAAACGCGGTAGCTGTCGTAGCTGATGTTCATACAGAGTTTCTCCATATCAGATTGATATATTAAACTGGTAAAATTGATATTTCAAATATGCTGCTGTCGTGATTATAATAGAGTGGCAGATGGAAAGTCAATGGGACGGGAGGAGAAACATTATGGCAGACAAAATGCCTCAAATCGTTTGTGTCGGGCGGCAGTATGGCAGCGGCGGACGTGAGATCGGCGAGCGGCTGGCGGAAAAGCTGGGCGTGCCGTGCTACGATAAGCTTCTCATCAAAAAGACGGCCGCGGAATCCGGCCTGAGCGAGGACTTCATCCGGCAGGAGGAAGAGACCCCGGCACAGAGCCGCTGGTTTTTGAGCGGCAACGCCTTTGCGGATGCCGCCGCCATTTCGGAGGCGTTTTACTCCGGCAGCCAGCTGATCTACGACGCGGAGCAGAAGGTCATCCGGCAGCTGGCGGAGAAAGGCCCCTGCGTGATCGTGGGGCGCTGCGCTTCGGAGCTGCTGAAGAGCAGCAAAGTGCTGTCGGTGTTCATCTATGCCGATGAGCAGGACTGCGTGGCCCGCGTGATGAAGCGCAACCAGCTGAGTGAGCACGAAGCGGCCAAGCGCATCAAGCATGTGGACCATATGCGCAAAAAGTACTTTGCCTGCTATGCAGAAAGCGAGTGGGGCCAGCCGGAGAGCTACGACCTGATGCTGTCCAGCAGCAAATTTGGAATTGACGGCTGTGTGGAGCTGATCCTCGGCAGCCTGGCGCAAATGAAAGGAGAGGCTTCCGTTGAATAAGGACCTTACCGTAGGAGAACCGGAAAAAGTTCTCTGGAAATTCTGCCTGCCGCTGTTCGGCAGCATTGTGTTCCAGCAGCTGTACAACATTGCCGACAGCCTGGTTGCGGGCAAATTCATCGGCGAGAACGCCTTGGCGGCGGTGGGCAACAGCTATGAGATCACCCTGATCTTCATCGCCTTTGCCTTTGGCTGCAACATGGGCTGTAGCGTGATCGTGTCCCAGTTCTTCGGGGCCAAAAAGTTCAGCAAGATGAAAACGGCGGTGTCCACCGCCTGCATTGCCAGCGCGGTGCTGTGTGCGGCGCTGATGGCGGGCGGCATTCTGGGCTGCGACGCACTGCTGCGGGGCATCAACACGCCCCAGGAGGTCTTTGCCGACTCCAAACTGTATCTGGACATCTACATTTGGAGCCTGCCCTTTGTGTTCTTCTACAACATTGCCACGGGTATTTTCTCGGCTTTGGGCGACTCCAAGACCCCCTTTATCTTCCTGGCCATTTCGTCCACGGCCAACATCGGCATGGACATCCTGTTTGTTACGGCGCTGAACATGGGCGTGGCGGGCGTTGCCTGGGCCACCTTCCTGTGCCAGGGCGTCAGCTGTGTGCTGGCGGTCGCGGTGGTGTTCAAGCGGCTGAAGGCCGTTGAGGGCGATGAGAAGGCCGAGCTGTTCTCGTTGCCGATTCTGGGCCGGATCGTGGTGATCGCGGTGCCCAGCATTCTGCAGCAGGGCTCCATCTCGGTGGGCAACATCATCATTCAGTCGGTCATCAACGGCTTCGGCCCCGGCGTCATGGCGGGCTATTCGGCCGCTGTGAAGATGAACAACCTGGTCATCACCTCCTTCACCACCCTGGGCAACGGCATCTCCAACTACACCGCCCAGAACGTGGGCGCTGAGAAGCTGTACCGGGTGAAGCAGGGCTTCCGCGCGGGCGTGAAGATGGTGTGGATGCTGAGCCTGCCGCTGTTTGTGCTGTACTTCTTCGCGGGCCGGCTCATCCTGCTGTTCTTCATCAGCCAGCCCACCACCACCGCCATTCAGACGGGCGTGACCTTCCTGCGCATTCTGTCGCCCTTCTACTTCATCATTTCGGCCAAGCTGGTGGCCGACGGCATTCTGCGCGGCGCGGGCATGATGAACAAGTTCATGATCGCCACCTTTGCCGATCTGATCCTGCGTGTGATCCTGGCGATCACCCTGGCAAAAACGGCTCTGGGTGCCACCGGCATCTGGTGCGCCTGGCCGGTGGGCTGGTGCACGGCTGCGGTGCTGTCCATCGGGTTCTACCGCACCGGCGCCTGGAAAAACGACAAGGTGCCGGAGACGGAAGCCGCTTAAGCAGCGAAGTTTTCATGGTGTGATATCCTTTGCATAAAACAAAACAGGGCGCGGTTCCCGGTCTGGGGGAACCGCGCCCTGTGTCTGTTTTCAGGGGTATAGCAAGCGATTACAGCGACGATATTCTCAATTACACCTGATGCTCGGCGATCCACTGGGCCACGGTGTGGGCCACGGGGGCGAGGCTGCCGTCCTCAAAGGGCACCGCCAGCCCGGCGGCCTTGACCAGCTGGGGGTAGCTGGCGGTGCCGGCCTGACGTACCAGAGCCAGGTACCGCTGCCAGGCGTCCTTCGGGTCGGCCAGATGGGCGGCGAAGAACTGCAGCGCCACGGTCTGGGCCAGGCAGTAGTCGATGTAGTAGAAGGGGCACTCGTAGATGTGCAGCTGCCGCTGCCAGCCGGCGCCCCGGCCGTAGAAGGGCAGATCGGCGAAGTCGATCCAGGGGCGGTACTTGTGCTCCAGCTCCAGCCAGACCTGATTCCGCTCATCGGGAGTCAGGTGGGGCTGCTGGTACATGATCTGCTGGAATTCATCCACCAGGCAGCCGTAGGGCAGGAAGGACAGGCTGTCTTCCGCGTGGTACAGCTGATACTTGGCGGTGTCCGGCCCGAAGAACAGGTGGTGCCAGGGGCTGGTGAGGAACTCCATGCTCATGCTGTGGATCTCACAGCTCTCCATGCCGGGGCTGGCCAGCTCGCCGGGCAGGTGGTTCTCCATGGCCACATAGGCCTGGAAGGCGTGGCCCGCCTCGTGGGTGAGCACGTCCACATCGCCGGAGGTGCCGTTGAAGTTGGAGAACACAAAGGGGCCGTAGCCGGGAATGGTTTCGCAGTAGCCGCCCTGGGCCTTGCCCGGGCGGGACAGCACGTCGAAGGTCTCCCGCTGGAACATATCGTCGATGAAGCGGGCGGTCTCGGGGCTTAACTCGTGGTACATCTGTTTGGCCCAGGCCAGCAGCTGCTCCGGGGTGCCGTGGGGGGTGGGGTTGCCGTCCTTAAAATACAGGCCCAGGTCGTAGAACTTGGGGTCGGCCACCTCCACGCGCTTCATGCGGCGGGCCTGCAGCTGGGCGATGGCGGGCACCACGTCCCGCACCACCTGGCGGCGGTAGCGCTCCACTTCCTCGGGGCCGTAGTCAATGCGGCCCATGCGCAGGTAGGAAAGCTCGCTGTAATCCTTATAGCCCAGCGCTCTGGCCTGGGCGTTGCGGCATTCCACCATCTGGCCGTACAGGCTGTCCAGCTCTTCCCGGTGGGCGTCAAAGAAGGCGCCCTCGGCCTCGTAGGCGGCCTTGCGCACGGCCCGGTCGGTGCTCTGCTTGTAGGGGCCGAGCTGGGCCAGGGTGAGGGTCTTGCCGTCGAACTCCACCTTCACGCTGGCGTACAGCTTGATGTAGGCGCTCACCAGGCGGTTGTCCTCCTGCATCAGGGCCAGCACCCGGTCGTCGGCGCTCTTCACGGCGATCTCCATCTTTTTCAGCAGGATGTCGCCGTAGGCGTCCGCCAGGGCCTGCCGGTGGGGGCTGGCCAGGAACGCCCGGTACAGCTCCAGCTGAATGTTGCCCACGGCGGGGGTGTGCTCGTCAAAAAAGGCGGTCTCCTCGTCGTAGAAGGGGTCGGTGGTGTCCAGTGTGTGGCGGATGCTGCACAGGTTGGCGGCAAAGCCGTAGGCCTGGTCGGCCGCATCGTGGGCCTTGTACACGGCCACCAGCTCCTCACCGGTCTGGGCGGAATTGGCCCGGGCGATGAGCTGCTTGTAGGTTTCCAGCACGGCGGGAACGTCCGGCCGCTGGTAGTTCAATTGGGAAAACGGAGTCATACAGACCCTCCTTTGCGCGAAAATGCTTGGAAAATGATTTACAAAGCCGAAATTTCGGCCGAAAAAATACAGAGAGGAAAGGAAAACTGGGTCACATCAGGGGGCAGCCCATGGCCTGGGCGATGAGGCCTACCACCAGGTACAGCGCGCCGCAGCTGATCATGGTAAAGATGGGGCTGGGCTTTTTCCAGCGCAGCAGGCAGAAGGCCCCGGCGGCAATGGCCAGCCGGAACACGTCCAGGCTGCCGGTGGTCTGGTTGACGGCCACCAGCTGCAGGATGGACAGGCCCGCCGCGGTGATCAGGGCCACCACCGCGGGGCGCAGCGCCCCCAGCACGCCCTGAAGCACGGGGCCGTCCTTCCAGCGGCGGTAGAGGTTGGCCAGCAGCGAACCGATGAGACAGCCCGGCAGAATGAAGCCGAGGCTGGCCAGCAGCGCGCCCAGAATGCCGCCGATGCGGATGCCCACAAAGGTGGCGGAGTTGATGCCGATGGGGCCGGGGGTCATCTCAGCGATGGTGATCAGGTCGGTGAATTCCGAGAGGGTCAGCCAGGGATGCTGCACCACCACCTGACTTTGAATCAGGGGCATGGCCGCGTAGCCGCCGCCCACGCTCAGCAGGCCCACCTGAAAGAAGCTGATGAAGAGCTGCCAGTAGATCATTGGCGGTTTTCCCCCTTTCCATACAGACGGATCAGGCCGCGGGCCAGGCCCACGGCGGCCGCACTGAGAATGATGACGGCGGTGTTCATGTCGGTGAACCACTGGGCCGCGAATACCAGCGCCATGAGTGCCAGGTCGATCCAGTCCTTTTTGCGGACCACGTTTTTGCCCAGGCCCCAGGCCACATCCAGGATCACCGCCGCCACGCCGGCCTGCATACCGGCCAGCGCCAGGCGCACCGGATACAGCTGGCGGAACGCCTCATAGCACAGGGACAGCACCGACAGCAGCACGACCGGGGGAATCACGGTGCCCAGCACCGCCACGAACATACCGATGGTGCCGTCGATGCGGGTGCCGGTGAGCACCGCCGCGTTTACGGCAATGGCACCCGGGGTGGACTGGGCCATGGCGGCAATGTCCAGCATTTCGTCCTCGTCCATCCAGCCAAGCTCATCCACAAAACGGCGCTTCATCAGGGTTACGATCACAAAGCCGCCGCCGAAGGTAAAGCTGCTGATGGTCAGCATACTGGTGAACAGGGTCCACAGTCTGTTTTTTGGTTTCTGGTCGGGCGTGTGCATGGGCACAGCCTCCTCTCGTGATGGTATGGTTTGCTTCCGGTTTGAAAAAATGGTCCTAAAGCGCCGGAAACAGCGGAAAAACGCAGAGCGGCCCAAGGCGCCGCATACAATCAAAGTATACTCTTTTTATCAAGAAAGGGCAACGGCAATTGTGCAAACAGAGCCAGATGTGCAAATTGTAAAGTGTTTGTGAAAATAGGGAAAAAGTACCGTGTCCGCCCCGGCAGAAAGGGGCAGATTGACGAAGTTTTGCGCACCCATGCGCAAATGCTTGAATTTGGCCGCGGCGTTGGTTTAGAATGGGGACGTAGGCACGGTGTTGCATATGAGAAAGCTCCGCCGTGCCCTGTTCGTCCCGGCGGGCGGGTGGCCCGGTGGAGAAAAGAAAACAGGAAATGCCCTGGCCCGCACGCGCCGGGGCAAACAGGAGGAACTCATTTCATGAAAAAGCTGATCAGTGCTGCATTGACGCTGGCCATGGCTGCGATGTGCTTCGTTGGCTGCGGCTCCAGTGCCTCTTCCGCTCCCGCCTCTTCCGAGGCTGGCTCTCAGGCGGCTTCCGCCGAGGGCGCCGGTGTTCCCGTGGAGGACATCAAGGTGGGCGTGATCCACATTGGCGACCCCGCTGCCGGTTCCGGCTACAGCTACACCCATGACCAGGGCATTGTTGCCATGCAGAAGACCCTGGGCCTGAGCGACAGCCAGATCATCCGCAAGAACAACATCAGCGACTCCGACACCACTGCCATTGAGAACGCCATGATGGAGTGCATCGAAGAGGGCTGCAACATCATCTTCGCCACCTCCTGGGGCTATATGGACACCTGCGAGAAGCTGGCTGCGGAGTACCCTGACGTGCTGTTCTGCCATGGCACCGGCTACAAGTCCAACGGCACCAACTTCAACAACTACTTCGGCCGCATTTACCAGAGCCGCTACCTGTCCGGTGTGGCTGCCGGCCTGAAGACCGAGAGCAACATGATCGGCTACGTGGGCGCCATGGGCCAGGAGAACGGTGAGGTCACCAGCGGCATCGACGCCTTCGCCATGGGCGTTGAGAGCGTGAACCCCGACGCCAAGGTCTACGTGAAGGTCACCAACAGCTGGTATGATCCCGAGGGTGAGAGCCAGGCTGCCAAGGCCCTGATCGACATGGGCTGCGATGTGATCGGCCAGCACTGCGATACCCCCAACCCCCAGCTGGAGGCCGAGAAGGCCGGCGTGTGGGGCGTTGGCTACAACTCCGACATGACCAAGGATGCCCCCGGCGCCGTGCTGTGCAGCGTTGAGTGGAACTGGGGCGCCTTCTACACTCAGGCCGTGCAGAACGTGATCGACGGCACCTGGGTGATCGGCGAGCACGTGGACAACTACTTCGGCGATATGGCCGACGGTCTGGTTGTTCTGTCCGATCTGTCTGACCTGTGCGCCGACGGCACTGCCGACGCGGTGCAGGCTGCCGAGGACAAGATCCTCTCCGGCGAGTGGGACGTGTTTGACGGCAAGACCGAGCTGGAGGACAACGCCGGCGAGATGCACACCGTTGAGGGTGCGGACTACGGCTCCATCAACTGGTACTACCGCAACGTGGTTCAGGCTGGCTAAGGCTGCCGCTGTTTAAGCGGCCGACCCTGCTTCGGCCACTTAAAACAAATCAGAACACCCAAAGGGCGGCCAGCAATGACCGCCCTTTTTCTAAGGCAGTGCCGAAGGCTTCGGCGGCCCGGCGGGCTGGGGCAGGCGCCCCGGCGGCCGCGGCCCAAAAGCAAGGGCGGCACGGCCCGATGAACGAAAGGAGAAGCCCATGGAGCAAACAGAACGCATGGCCATCCGGTGCAGCGGCATTACCAAAACCTTCGGCGAGGTGGTAGCCAACGACCAGATCGAGCTGTCGGTGCGGTTCGGCGAGGTGCTGGCCCTGCTGGGCGAAAACGGCAGCGGCAAAACCACCCTGATGAACATGCTGTCGGGCATTTATCATCCGGACGCAGGCCAGATCTATGTGGAAGAAAAGCCGGTGTCCATCAATTCCCCGGCTGATGCGCAGGCACTGGGAATCGGCATGATCCACCAGCACTTCAAGCTGGTGGAGGTGTTCAGCGCCATGGACAACATCGTGCTGGGCACCTCGGGCAAAAAGCTGGGCCGCAAGGCGCTGGCCGCCAAGGTGCGCGAACTGTGCGAGAACTACGGCCTGGAGATCGACCCGGAGAAGCCGGTGTACGAGATGAGCGTCTCGGAGAAGCAGACCGTGGAAATTCTGAAGGTGCTGTACCGGGGCGCGCGCATCCTCATTCTGGACGAGCCCACCGCGGTACTGACCCCCCAGGAGACCAACAAGCTGTTCAACATCCTGAACCAGATGCGGGCGCGGGGCTGTGCGGTGATCATCATCACCCACAAGCTGAACGAGGTGATGGCCATCAGCGACCGGGTGACCATTCTGCGCAAGGGCAAGAGCATTGACACGGTGGCCACCCGGGACGTGAACGCCGCCCGGCTGACCGAGCTGATGGTGGGCCACGCGGTGACCCTGTCCATCCGCCGGCCGGAGCCGCAGAACGTCTCCACCATTCTGAAGGTGGTGGACCTGACCGTGGCCCGCCCCGACGGCAGCCTGGGCCTGGACGATGTGAGCTTTGAGATCCGCAGCGGCGAGATTCTGGGCGTGGCCGGTGTGGCCGGCAGCGGCCAGAAGGAGCTGTGCGAGAGCATTGCGGGCCTGACCCCTGCCCAAAAGGGCGCGGCGCTGTACCACAAGGAGAACATCCTGGGCAAGGCCCCGCAGGAGATCATCAACCTGGGCATCAGCATGAGCTTTGTGCCTGAGGACCGGCTGGGCATGGGCCTGGTGGCCGGCATGGGCATGACCGACAACATGCTGCTGAAGAGCTACCGCAGCGGCAAAGGACCCTTTGTGGACCGGCCCCCGGCACGCCGCCTGGCCAACAAGCTGGTGGAAAAGCTGGGCATTGTGACCCCCGGCATTGAAACCCCCGTGCGCCTGATGAGCGGCGGCAACGTGCAGAAGGTGCTGCTGGGCCGGGAGATCGAGTCCAACCCGAACCTGCTGATTACCGCCTACCCGGTGCGCGGCCTGGACATCAACTCCAGCTACACCATTTACGACCTGCTGAACCAGCAGAAGGAGAAGGGCGTGGCCGTGATGTTCATCGGCGAGGACCTGGACGTGCTGCTGCAGCTGTGTGACCGCATCATGGTGCTGTGCCACGGCAAGGTGACCGGCGTGGTGGACGCCAAGACGGTGACCAAAGAGCAGATCGGCCTGATGATGACCGGGGAGGTGAGCGCATGAACCAGAACAAAACCACCAGCCGCGAGCCGCTGTTTCATGTGGTGAAGCGGCCGGAGCGCAGCGGCCGGCAGATGCTGCTGTTCCGCCTGGGCGCAGTGGCCCTGAGCATTCTGGCCGGCGGCCTGTTCATTCTGGCCATCGGCTACAACCCCATTGAAATTTACGGAACCATCCTGAACGGCGCGTTCCGAAGCAAGATCGCGGTGCAGAGCACCATTAAAATCACCATTCCGCTGTGCATCAGCGCCCTGGGGGCCACCCTGGCCTTCAAGATGAAGTTCTGGAACATCGGCGGCGAGGGGCAGATCATCATGGGCGGCGTGTTCGCCACCTATTTTGCGCTGTTTCATGACGACTGGCCCCATCTTCCCCTGATGATCGTCTGCTTTTTGGCGGGCCTCATCGGCGGCGGCCTGTGGGGTCTGATCCCCGCGCTGTTCAAGGTGAAGTGGAACACCAACGAGACCCTGCTGACCCTGATGCTGAACTACATTGCGCTGTACATCATCAGCTGGCTGCAGAACGGCCCCTGGCGTGACCCGACGGCCAACGGCTTCCCGAAGATCGCGGCCTTTGCCAAAAACGCCGTGCTGGGCAAAGTGCTGGGCGTGCAGGCGGGCTGGATCGTGATGCTGGTGCTCACGGTGCTGGTGTGGGTGTACCTGAAGTTCACCAAGCAGGGCTACGAGGTGGCCGTTGTGGGTGAAAGCCAGGACACCGCCCGGTATGCGGGCATTCATGTGAAAAAGGTCATCCTGCGTACCATGTTCCTCTCCGGCGCCATCGGCGGGGTGTGCGGCATGCTGCAGGCCTGCGGCACGGACGCCACCCTCTCCACCGGCATTGCGGGAGGCGTGGGCTTTACGGCCATCATTGTGGCCTGGCTGTGCCAGCTGAACCCAGGCATGATCCTGGTGGTGAGCTTCCTGTTCGGCGTGCTGGAAAAGGGCAGCGGCGTGGTGCAGTCCAGCTACGGCCTTTCCACCGACTGTGCGGCCGTTCTGCAGGGCATCATCCTGTTCTTCATTCTGGCAAGTGAGTTCTTTGTGCGGTACGCCTTTGCGGGCCGCAGCAGCGCGAAGGGGGGCAAAAAAGCATGAGCCTGTTCTTGAAATTTCTGGTGGCGGCGGTGGCCGCCGGCACCCCGCTGCTGTTCGGAACCGTGGGTGAGATCCTCAACGAAAAGGTGGGCCACCTGAACCTGGGAGTGGAGGGCATGATGGCCCTGGGCGCCTGCGCGGGCTTTATGACCGCCTATCTGACCGACAGCCTGGCCCTGGCCCTGCTGGCCAGCTTTGCGGCCGGCGTGCTGGCCTCGCTGATCTACGCGGTGCTGACCGTGACCTTCCTGGCCAACCAGAACGTGGCGGGCCTGACCCTGACCATCTTCGGCACCGGCCTTTCCAACTTCATCGGTGTGTACATGATCTCCCGCTCGGCGGAGGGCACACTGAAGCTGCCCGCCAAGGTGACGGCGGCGCTGGCGGCCGTGCACATCCCCGGCCTGAGCGATGCGCCGGTGGTGGGCGAGCTGCTGTTCAGCTACAACGTGTTTGTGTACCTGGGCGTGGCGGTGGCCCTGGCGGCGGGCTGGTACCTGTACGGCACCAAAACCGGCCTGAACGTGCAGGCCATCGGTGAAAACCCCGGCGCGGCGGACGCGGCCAGCATCCCCGTGAACAAGTTCAAGTACATCAACCTGTTGCTGGGCGGCGGCATCTGCGGCATCGGCGGCGCGTATTGCAGCATGATCATCAACGGCGGCGTGTGGCTGAGCGACAGCGTGGGCGGCCTGGGCTGGATCGCGGTGGCGCTGGTTATCTTCGCCGCGTGGAAGCCGCAGCTGGCCATTCTGGGCAGCTTTGTGTTCGGCGGCCTTCGGGTGCTGAAGTACTATGTGCCCACCGGCGCGGTGCCCATCGCCTTCTTTGATATGCTGCCCTTCCTGATGACGGCTCTGGTGCTGATCGTGACCAGCATGCGGGGCAGCAAGGGCAGCCACATTCCGGCTTCGCTGGGTGTGAACTACTTCCGCGAGGACCGGTAAACGGCTGCGCGGCAAACCCTGCTTGAAAAGCGGCTGGGGCCAGTGCCCCGGCTGCTTTTTTGCGCCTTGCAAAGCCGAAAAAGGCGTGCTATACTTTGCAAGGATTTTATCGGCGTTTTACACAAGAATAGATTGGTGAATTTATGGAAGCTGCAACAAAAGAAAGCCGCCCGCTGTTTACAAACCAACAGCTTTGGGCGCTGATCGTGCCTCTGCTCATCGAGCAGCTGCTGGCGGTGGCCGTGGGCATGGCCGATACCATGATGGTCTCCCAGGCGGGCGAGGCGGCGGTGTCCGGCGTGTCGCTGGTGGATATGATCAACAACCTGATTATTTATCTGTTTTCGGCGCTGGCCACCGGCGGCGCGGTGGTTACAAGCCAGTTCATCGGGGCCCGGCGCATTCGGGAAGCCGGTGATTCGGCGGGCCAGCTGGTGCTGCTGAGCCTGCTCAGCGGTTTGGGCATTCTGGCCTTCTGCCTGCTGTGCGGCCGCCCGGTGATGCGGCTGTTCTTCGGTTCCATCACCGAGGACGTGATGGAGGCGGGCCTGCTGTATCTGCGCATTACGGCGGTGTCCTACCCGTTCCTGGCGCTGTACAACGCGGGCGCGGCACTGTTCCGAAGCGTGGGCAACAGCGGCATCAGTATGCGGGTGAGCATTGTGATGAACATCATCAACATCGTGGGCAACGCCATCGGTGTGCTGGTGCTGCACCTGGGCGTGGCGGGCGTGGCCCTGCCCACCCTCATCAGCCGGGCCGTGGCGGCGTTTCTCATCCTGCGGGCGGCCGAGCACGGGGCCGGCCCGGTGCAGCTGCACCTGCGCGGCCTGCGGCTGCAGGGGCACATGGTGCGGCGCATTCTGGAGATCGGCGTGCCCAGCGCCGTGGAGAACGGCCTGTTCCAGCTGGGCCGCCTGCTGGTGGTGAGCATCATCGCCACCTTCGGCACGGCGCAGATCGCCGCCAACGCGGTGGCCAACAACCTGGACGGCATGGCCATTCTGGGCGGGCAGGCGCTGGGCCTGGCCACCATCACGGTGGTGGGCCAGTGCGTGGGCGCGGGCGATTACGCCCAGGCCCGCCGCTACAACCGCAAGCTGATGATCATCTCCTGGCTGCTCATTGCGGCCTCGGTGGCGGCCATTCTGACCAGCCTGCCGCTGCTGCTGAACCTGTACAACATCTCGGACGAAGCCCGGGTGCTCTCGGCCCAGCTGGTGCGGCTGCACAACATTCCGGCCATTGCGCTGTGGTGCCTGTCCTTCACGCTGCCCAACACCCTGCGGGCCGCAGGCGATGCCCGGTTTACCATGGTGGTGTCCATTGTGTCCATGGCGGTGTTCCGCATTGGCTTCAGCGTGGTGCTGGGCATCTGGATGGGCATGGGTGCCATCGGCGTGTGGATCGCCATGGACATCGACTGGGTGTGCCGTGTGATCTGCTTTGTGGCCCGGTACTTCTCCGGCGCCTGGACGAGAAAATACCAGAACTATCAGGCGTAAGCCGGTTTCGGCAAAGAAAAGCCCTCTTCGGAGGGCTTTTTTCGTTGCCCGGTTGCCCGCGCCGCGGCGGAATGATATGATGGGGGCAGAGCAGGGCGGCACCGCCGCCGGAAATGAGAGGACGCGAAACATGAAGCTGATCAGCTGGAACGTAAACGGCCTGCGGGCCTGTGTGGGCAAGGGCTTTCTGGACGCCTTTGCCGAATTTGGTGCGGACGCGGTCTGCCTGCAGGAGACGAAACTGCAGCAGGGGCAGATCGATTTGAATTTGGAGGGGTATCAGCAGTACTGGAATTATGCGGAGAAGAAAGGCTATTCCGGCACGGCCTGCTTTACCCGGCAGCAGCCGCTGGCCGTGCGCCTGGGCATCGGCAAAGAGGAGCACAGCCACGAGGGCCGTGCCATCACGCTGGAATTTCCGCAGCTGTATCTGGTGAACCTGTATGTGCCCAATGCGCAGGAGGGCCTGGCCCGCATTGACTACCGGATGCAGTGGGAGGATGACCTGCGCGCCTACGTTCAGGCGCTGGACGCGGAAAAGCCGGTGGTGATCTGCGGCGATTTCAACGTGGCGGCTGAAGAAATCGACCTGAAAAACCCCAAGAGCAACCGGGGCAACGCCGGATTTTCGGACCAGGAACGGGACTGCTTCCGCCGTCTGCTGGCCGCCGGCTTTGCCGACAGCTTCCGCCGCCTGTACCCGGACCGCACCGGGGCGTACAGTTGGTGGAGCTACCGCTTCAAGGCGCGGCAGAACAATGCGGGATGGCGCATTGATTATTTTCTGGTGAGCGAGCGGCTTATGCCTCATGTGAAGGACAGCTTTATCCTGCCGCAGGTGATGGGCAGCGACCATTGCCCGGTGGGGCTGGAACTGGACATTTGAAACATCCTACAAATAGACAGCCCGGCGGGAAAACCGGCCGCCGCCCCCGAAAATTGCCCAAAAGACGTGGGATGTCTAAATTTACACACATTCGGAATTGTTGTGAAAAATAACCAGAAATACATTGACTTACATTTAACAATATGAGATAATAAAACCAAATCGGAGAACGGCGGCCGAAAAAGCGGCTGCCACACATCCGCCGATTCAAAAGGCCAAAACCCCTTGTTACCAAAGGCGGGAACCGCACGTTCGCCGCAGAAAAAGCCGGGCATCGCCCGGCGCGCGGCGCGTGCGAAGCCACGCCAAATCACCTGATACCAGGGAATTTTTAGGAGGTAGTAAGAGTATGGAAACCTATGGCATCGAAAAGCTGGGCATCATCGGCCCCAAGGCTGTTTACCGCAACCTGACCCCCGCACAGCTCACCGAGCACGCCCTGCGCCGCGGCGAGGGCACCCTGAGCAACACCGGCGCGCTGGTGGTGACCACCGGCAAGTACACCGGCCGCTCTCCTAACGACAAATTTATTGTGGACACCGAGGGCGTACACAACGACATCGCCTGGGGCAAGGTGAACCGCCCCATCAGCCGCGAGAAGTTCAACGCCATCAAGAGCAAGGTTGCTGCGTACCTGCAGGGCCGCGAGGTGTTCATTTTTGATGGCTTCGCCGGTGCAGACAAGAAGTACACCAAGAAGTTCCGCATTGTGAACGAGCTGGCCAGCCAGAATATGTTCATCCATCAGCTGCTCATCCGCCCCACCGCCGAGGAGCTGGCGGCTTACGGCGAGCCTGACTACACCATGCTGGTGGCCCCCGGCTTCAAGTGCGACCCTGAGGTGGACGGCGTGAACAGCGAAGCCGCCATCATGATCGACTACGAGGCCCACATGATCGTCATCTGCGGCAGCCAGTACGCCGGTGAGATCAAGAAGAGCGTGTTCTCCACCATGAACTACGTGATGACCAAGCAGAACGTGCTGCCCATGCACTGCTCGGCCAACATGGACCCCGAGACCCATGAGACCGCCGTGTTCTTCGGCCTGTCCGGCACCGGCAAGACCACCCTGTCTGCCGACCCCGCCCGCAAGCTGATCGGCGATGACGAGCATGGCTGGAGCCCCGACGGCGTGTTCAACTTTGAGGGCGGCTGCTATGCCAAGTGCATCAACCTGTCCGCTGAGAACGAGCCGGACATCTACAACGCCATCAAGTTCGGCGCCCTGGTCGAGAACGTGATCATGGACCCCGAGACCCGCGAGTTTGACTTCAACGACGGCAGCCTGACCGAGAACACCCGTGTGGGATACCCCGTGGAGTACATCAAGAACAGCGCCATCCCCGGCGTGGGCGGCATTCCCAAGGTGGTCATCTTCCTGACCGCCGATGCCTTCGGCGTGCTGCCTCCCATCAGCCGCCTGAGCAAGGAAGCGGCCATGTACCACTTCGTTACCGGCTTCACCAGCAAGCTGGCGGGCACCGAGCGCGGCGTCACCGAGCCGCAGCCCACCTTCTCCACCCTGTTCGGCGAGCCCTTCATGCCCATGGACCCCAACGTCTATGCGCAGATGCTGGGTGAGAAGCTGGAGAAGTACGGCACCAAGGTCTACTTGGTGAACACCGGCTGGGCCGGCGGCAGCGCAGCGGCCGGCGCAAAGCGCATGAAGCTGAGCTACACCCGCGCCATGGTTACCGCCGCTTTGAACGGCAGCTTCGACAACGTCGAGTTCAAGCATCACGATGTGTTCAACGTGGATTATCCCACCAGCTGCCCCGGCGTGCCCGACGAGAAGCTGGATGCCCGCGGCATGTGGGCGGATAAGGCTGCTTACGACGAGCAGGCCAACAAGCTGGCCGCCATGTTCCAGGAGAACTTCGCCAAGAAGTACCCCAATATGCCCGCCGACATCGTGGCTGCCGGCCCCAAGGCCAAGTAAAAACGGCTTTGAGCGCTTTAAGCTGAATTAAAGCTGAATCAGAAGTGAAGTCCCCCGCAGAGCTTGCTCTGCGGGGGACTTTTTGCGTGTGGGAAAGGCTGAAGCTTGCGGGGAGAGCTTGTGGTTCGCGGCGGTAGAGCCTTTCCCTCGAGGGGAAGGCGGCACGGCGTAAGCCGTGACGGATGAGGTGGGGCGTGAAGTGGCGCTGTGACGTTGCGGTAATGCGGTGAGGCAAAGTGCACAGTCCCCGGGAGGAAGGATGGCTTGCCCCCCATTTAAAGCAAACACGGGCTTTGAAAAAAACGGGATCAGTGGTACAATGCAGAAAAAGAAATCAGCGGAAAGGAGGACAAACTGTGCAGAAACAGAAGGCTCCAATCCCCATTCCGGCCCCGGTGTGCGGCATCATCGGGCGGCTGAACCGCGCCAGTTATGAGGCCTGGGCGGTGGGCGGCTGCGTGCGGGACAGTCTGCTTGGCCGGACGCCCCACGATTGGGATCTGTGCACCAGCGCCCTGCCTGAGCAGGTGGCTCAGGTGTTCCGGGGCGAGCGGCTGCTGCCCACCGGCCTCGCCCACGGCACCCAGACCCTGCTGGAGGAGGGCAGCCCCTACGAGATCACCACCTACCGGGTGGAGCTTGGGTACAGCGACGGCCGCCACCCGGATGCGGTGGCTTTTACCCCCAGCCTGACGGAGGACCTGGCCCGGCGGGATTTTACGGTGAACGCCATGGCCTGCCATCCCACACTGGGGCTGGCGGACCCGTTCGGCGGGCAGGCCGACCTGCAGGCGGGCGTTCTGCGGGCGGTGGGAGACCCGGAGCAGCGCTTTTCGGAGGACGCCCTGCGCATTCTGCGGGCGCTTCGCTTCGCTGCTGTGTACGGCCTTACGGTGGAAGAGCACACTGCAAGGGCCGCCCGGACGCTGGCCCCTCGGCTGGCGCTGGTGAGCCGGGAGCGGGTGACCCAGGAGCTTTGGAAGCTACTGGCCGCGCCGGACGGGGTCGCCGCGGCCCGGGTGCTGCGGCAATTCCCGGAAGTGGTGCGGAAAATTCTGCCGGAGCTGGCCCCCTGCATGGGCTTTGACCAGCACAGCGCCTGGCACCAGTATGACGTGTGGGAGCACCAGCTGCACGCTCTGGAGGCGGTGCAGGCCAACACCCCGGAAGAGCTGCCGCTGCTGCGGCTGGCGGCGCTGATCCACGACATTGGCAAGCCGGAGACCTTTCAGCTAGGGCCGGACGGGCAGGGCCATTTTTATGGCCACGGCAAGGCGGGGGCAGCACTGGCACAGGAGATGCTCACCCAGCGGCTGCGGCTGCCCATCCAGACCCGCCAACGGGTGGTGCTTCTGGTGGAGCGGCACGACGTCCCCCTGCCGCCCACCCCAAAAGCGGTGCGGCGCGCTCTGGCGGAGCTTGGACCACAGGCGGCCGGCCAGCTGGCGGCGGTGCATCTGGCCGACCTGCAGGCCCACGACCTGACCGGGCGCAACGGCGAGCGGCTGCGCGGCTTTTTGGCCGAGACCCGGGAATTTGCCGCCCTGCTGGAGGAGGAGACCCGGCGGGGGGCCTGTGTTTCGCTGAAGGATCTGGCCGTGAACGGGGCGGACCTGATAAAGCTGGGTTACGCCCCCGGCCCGGCACTGGGTGCGGCCCTGAACGGCCTGCTGGCCCGGGTTGTGGACGGCAGCCTGGAAAACCGGCGTGAGGCGCTTCTGGCGGAGGCTGAGAAGATGAAAAGTGCGGGGGCAATGCAGTGAGGCGGAGCACGCGGTGCAGCCGTGGCGTTGTGGCAAAGAAGCAAGATGAAGTGCACGGCACTGCGAAAAAATAGCACAACAAAAAAGCCAACCTGTGGGGGAGGGGGGATCAAACCCGCCCGCGGTTGGCTTTTTCGTATTCGCCCGGCCACTGTTTGCGGATGGCCGGAAATTCGGGAACAAGCCCCGATGGAGGAAGGCAGCCCGACCCCGCCCAAAGGGGGGCTGCGAGGCAGCGGGGTGAAAGGAGAAACGCCCGACTGCCGGTTATGGCGGATCAGCAAAGCACCGGAGGCGATGCGCCGTCCATCCGGGAACCTGCGAGGTTAGCCTTTGCTAATCTGGCATTATAATACCAGATCATGGGCTGGTTGTCAATGGCTAACTTAAAGTTTTTTTAAAAAAACTAGGAAAAAGATAGGAAATTTGTCTGTGTGCCTGAATGCGGCGTGAAAAGCGGATAGCGGCGGCATCCCCTTGAGGGGAAGGTGGCATTGCGAAGCAATGACGGATGAGGTGGGGCGTGAATCATTGCTGCAACGCTGCGGCAAAGCAGTAAGGTGAAGTGCGCGGCACTGCCGTAACGTTTTGGCGACGAGAAGATGCCACCTCATCAGTCGGCTCGGCCGAGAGCAGCACCTTTGCAGGCAAAAGCCTCCCCCTCGCGGCGCGGCGAAAAGCAACTTCTTCGCGGAAAAAGCTGCAGCGCCGCCGCCCGCCTGCCCTGAAAGCACGGCCGCATTTTTACGCAAAAAAGCCCGCCCCACGGCCAAGGCGAACGAGAAAGGCCGGTGGAGCGGGTGGAAACTGGCAATGAAAGGAAGGGGAAGGCTCAGGCAGCGGCCTTGTTCAGGCGGCTTTCCAGCGCCTTGGCCAGCAGCAGGGCGCACACGCCCTTGATCAGGTCAGGAATCACGAAGGGGGTCACGCACCAGGCCAGGCTGGTGGCCAGGTCGTTGCCGGACATGAACATGAACCAGGCGGTGCCGAAGGTGTAGCACACGGCCACGGCCAGAATCACGCCCACAAGGCGGGGCACAAAGCCCTTAAAGTGCTGGCACACCAGAGACAGCACCAGCGCCATCAGGGGATAGGCCACCAGATAGCCGCCGGTGGCGCCCAGCAGAACCTGCGGGCCGGACTTGAAGCCGGAGAAAACCGGCAGGCCGATGGCGCCAATGGCGATGTATACCACCTGCGCGGCGAAGGCCCAGCCGGGGCGCAGCATGGCGCCGGTGAACAGCACCGCAAACACGGACAGGGTCAGGCTGATGGGGCCAATGGCGATGCTGAAGGGCGCAACCACGGCGGTGAGGGCGGCGCACAGGGCCGCCAGGACTAAATCATGGGTGTTGGTCTTTTTCATGTTCGGTTCTCCTCTGCAAAAAAATACAAAAACTGATAAAATGATGCGTTTCTACAAATTGGAATCAAGTTGAAGCCGAGTTACAGGCTGCCCGGGCTGGGGCGAGTGCTCACCTCGCCGAAGCGCAGGGCCTTTTGCCCGCCGGTGGGCAGCTGAATCACCAGGCGGCCCTCGTCGTCAATGGCCAGGGCCTTGGCAATGTAGGGGTCGCCATCGCCGGTGACGGTGAGCCAGTGGCCCACCACCAGACTGCGCTGCCGGTACTCGGGCAGGTAGTCGTGCCCAAAACCCAGGGCCAGCAGGTGTGCCGCAATGGACGCTGCCAGCGCCGCCCGCCCGCAGGGGGACGGCCCGTTCGGGAACAGGCTGCCCGCAATGGAAGCCAGCTCCGGCCCGAACTGCTCGGGGGTGGTGGTCAGGTTGATGCCGATGCCCACCACCAGAAAGTCAATGCGGCCGCTCTCGAAGTCGGTGACAGCCTCGGTGAGGATGCCGCAGACCTTTTTGCCGCCGTAAAACAGGTCGTTTACCCATTTGATCGCCAGCGAACAGCGGGTCAGCTCCTCCACAGCTTGGCACACGGCCACGGCGGCGGCTCCGGTGGCGGTCAATGCGTCCGGGGCGGCCACGTCCGGCCGGAGAAGCAGCGAGAGGTACACGCCGCCCGGCGGGCTGACGAAGGTGCGGCCCAGGCGGCCGCGGCCCTGTTTCTGCCGCCCGGCCACCACCAGCGTACCGGTGGGGGCACCGGCCAGCCCAAGCCGCTTGGCGGCCATGTTGGTGGAGTCGATCTCCTCGTGAACCTCCACCAGGCCGATGGGGCAGCCGGGGGGCAGGGCGGCGCGCACCGCCTGCTCGGTGAGGGGGTCGCTGCCCTCGGCCAGCCAGTAGCCCTGGCCGCTTGCCCCCTGAATGGGGTAGCCGCGGTTCTGCAGCTCTCGGGCGGCCTTCCAGACGGCGGAGCGGCTTACGCCCAGCTGCTGTGCCAGCGCCTGCCCGCTGAGGGGGCGGCCGCCGCACGAGGCCAATGCCTGAAGCAGCGCCTGCTGGGTGCTGCCATGCTTGCCCATGGGCCCGCCTCCTTCCTGCGAACGTGTTCGGTCAACAGTGTCCAGTATAGTGGCCAAAGGGTGGACGGTCAATGAAAAGTTTACGGAAAAGTTGACAGGAAAGGTTGACAGAATGCGCAGCCCATAAAACAAAACGCCATGAACGCGGGTTGCGTGCGTTCATGGCGTTTTGAAGTTTTTAAGTGCCAGGCAGAGCGGCAGGCTCAGACCTCTTCGCCGGGCATTTTCCAGCCCCGGTGATCGGTGTGCAGCAGCTGTTCGGCCAGCTCGCTGTTGGGCTCGCCCAGATAGTCCTCATATAGGGCCTTCACCTGGGGGTTCTCGTGGGAGAAGCGCAGGGGCTGCACCCGGTCAATGCCGTAGAGCACCTGGCCGCGCTGGTCCGCCAGCTCCCGGTCCTCCATGGAGATGGGTTGGCCGCCGCCTCCCACACAGCCGCCGGGGCAGGCCATGACCTCCACAAAGTGGTAGTGGGCCCGGCCGGCCAGCAGGTCCTCAATGAGGGCGCGGGCCTCGCCCAGGCCGCTGACGGCGGCGCAGTTCAGGGGCACACCGGCGATGGTGTAGGTGGCTTCCCGCCGGCCCTTGCCGGGGCGCATGGCACGGAAGGCGTCCGGGTCCGGCTCTTCGCCGGTAAGGGTGTAGGCCGCGGTGCGCAGGGCGGCCTCCATCACGCCGCCGGTGGCGCCAAAGATGACGCCCGCGCCGGTGAACACGCCCATGGGGCTGTCCAGCCCTTCCTCCTGTAGGGTCTCGGGGGTGATCTTATCCGCCCGCACCATGCGCACGAACTCCCGGGTGGTGAGGGCCAGATCCACGTCCGGCCCGGCGGCTGTGGCCATGGTGGGCAGCTCGCATTCGGCCTTTTTGGCCACACAGGGCATGATGGACACGCAGAAGATCTTCTTCGGGTCCACCCCGATGCGCTGGGCAAACCAGCTCTTGGTCACGCTGCCGAACATCTGCTGGGGGCTTTTGGCGGTGGAGAGCCGCCCCTGAAGCTGGGGGTACTGGCTCTTCAAAAAGCGCACCCAGCCAGGGCAGCAGCTGGTGAACATGGGGGCATGGTCCAGCTCACCCTTCTTCAGGCGGGCAATCAGTTCGGCCGATTCCTCCATAATGGTCAGGTCGGCGGAGAAGTTGGTGTCAAACACATAGTCGAAGCCCAATGCCCGCAGGGCGGCGGCCATCCGGTTGACGGTGGCCAGCTCCCGGGGCAGGCCCAGCGCCTCGCCCCAGGCCGCCCGCACGGCGGGGGCGATCTGCACCACAGTGATCTTCTCCGGGTCGGCCAGCGCGTCGAAGGCCTTCTGGGTGTCGTCCCGCTCCCGCAGGGCGCCCACGGGGCAGTGGGTGATGCACTGGCCGCAGAGGGCACACTCGGAGTCCTTGATGACCCGGTTGTGGGAGACGTCGATGGTGGTGCGTCCGCCGGTGCCGGCCAGGTCCCAGATGTTCAGGCTCTGCACCTTGTCGCAGATCTGGATGCAGCGCATACATTTAATGCACTTCTGGGCGTCCCGATACAGGGGGAAGGTGGTGGTCCAGGCGGCCCGCTGGCCGGTGGGCAGCTGGGTTTCGTAGGGCACCGAGAGAATGCCCAGGTCGTTGGCGATGGTCT
>Ga0129312_1000018_pt1 | contig 173333 bp, 149 predicted proteins | sample O827metagenome_FD_94434 | JGI IMG/M metagenome (GOLD analysis project Ga0129312, IMG submission 94434) | Orangutan group fecal microbial communities from Wisconsin, USA - O827 metagenome | ecosystem: Host-associated > Mammals > Digestive system > Large intestine > Fecal | place: USA: Wisconsin... | reverse complement strand
TCTCATGTTACGGTTTATCGAACTGGCGGATTGGCTTTATCTGTAAATTTCGGTGTTTCAATACATCTCATGTTACGGTTTATCAAGCAGTGCAGTGCAAATTAGAACTTATTACTATGTTTCAATACATCTCATGTTACGGTTTATCTAATAAAAATATCGAACTTTTAAGACACAGGTTACTGTTTCAATACATCTCATGTTACGGTTTATCTAGATAACGCTATTTATTGGATTTTGGGAGGTGGTTTCAATACATCTCATGTTACGGTTTATCGTAGGTAAAAAATGAATGCTTTGACAAATTTAATGAGTTTCAATACATCTCATGTTACGGTTTATCGGATTTTAGGCGGGCTTTGGTGCCGTCACTAGCTCGTTTCAATACATCTCATGTTACGGTTTATCAGCAGTGAATATAACAACGACAATTGCGACAATCTGGTTTCAATACATCTCATGTTACGGTTTATCATGGATGGTAAATTGGCCAACGCATTTTTGGCCGAGTTTCAATACATCTCATGTTACGGTTTATCAATACGGTTATACAAAACCGTATTTTGTAAGTTAGTTTCAATACATCTCATGTTACGGTTTATCATTAACCGGCATGACATTTGAAGAATGTTTTGCATGTTTCAATACATCTCATGTTACGGTTTATCTGTTAATAATTACTTCTAATTCCGTCAAGTTTGCGTTTCAATACATCTCATGTTACGGTTTATCAGATATGCATTAATTCTCAGAGGTGAGAAAATGTGGTTTCAATACATCTCATGTTACGGTTTATCCTGCGACTTATTACAAGGAAAAGGATTCTCATTAAAGTTTCAATACATCTCATGTTACGGTTTATCATACACGGCTGGAGCTGAAGGATGGAATTGTATACGTTTCAATACATCTCATGTTACGGTTTATCGTATGGGAATCTATAAAGGCAGATGTATTCGAAGAGTTTCAATACATCTCATGTTACGGTTTATCATCACAATTAGAAACATTACAAAAGATACAATGATGTTTCAATACATCTCATGTTACGGTTTATCTACGGAGAAAGATTATATTTCCCGTAATCGTCTCGTGTTTCAATACATCTCATGTTACGGTTTATCTGTTATCAGGATGAAAACGGTAAAATTTATTTTGAGTTTCAATACATCTCATGTTACGGTTTATCTGCAAGCCTGATGTACGAATCAGATTGTATCAGAGTTTCAATACATCTCATGTTACGGTTTATCAACTGTATGTGTATCAATGGTCAGTTGATGCTGCTGTTTCAATACATCTCATGTTACGGTTTATCAACTAACGCAAGAATATTGCTTTTACGATAGCCGTGTTTCAATACATCTCATGTTACGGTTTATCACGCTTTTTGTGAGTCGTTGTAGGTAACTCAACCCTGTTTCAATACATCTCATGTTACGGTTTATCTATTTTACAGTTAGGTTACAAACCGAAAGTTGTAATGTTTCAATACATCTCATGTTACGGTTTATCTTTGACACTCCATCCACATTCCCATAACAGGAGACGGTTTCAATACATCTCATGTTACGGTTTATCTAGCAGAGCGGACATATTTACCGCCTATCTGGAATAGTTTCAATACATCTCATGTTACGGTTTATCATGAAATTTGTGACTGTATTGTATGTGATTTATAGGGTTTCAATACATCTCATGTTACGGTTTATCCCTGGACGATGGAATGTTTTCATTCCTGTTATCCAGGTTTCAATACATCTCATGTTACGGTTTATCGGAAACTGGTATTTAAAGTGCTGGGTGACAGCCATGTTTCAATACATCTCATGTTACGGTTTATCTCAGACCCCCAAGGCTGCTTGCAGCACATCCGAGAGTTTCAATACATCTCATGTTACGGTTTATCTTACCTTGACGGCCATAAATTGAGCCTGGATAGATTCGTTTCAATACATCTCATGTTACGGTTTATCTGCGATTAATAACGCATTAAAGGAGGTAAACGCAAAGTTTCAATACATCTCATGTTACGGTTTATCATTTATCTATCCACCCCTCTTGTCCAAATTTATCTGGTTTCAATACATCTCATGTTACGGTTTATCTATCCTAGAAACAAAAGAAAATTTTATTGTAGTGGAGTTTCAATACATCTCATGTTACGGTTTATCTTCGACGGCACTGAATCCATGATTCGTGGATGGGTGTTTCAATACATCTCATGTTACGGTTTATCGGCATTACCAAACAGGACATTCGGTTTATTACCAAGTTTCAATACATCTCATGTTACGGTTTATCAGTGCAGAGGCAGCAGAGGAATCACGAACAGCGGCGTTTCAATACATCTCATGTTACGGTTTATCAAGATGATCCATAATCCACCCGTCATGATGGAGAAGTTTCAATACATCTCATGTTACGGTTTATCTTTGTATCACGCAAACACCCAAAAGAAACTGTAAACGTTTCAATACATCTCATGTTACGGTTTATCATATGTAGACGAGAACAACTTAGAAAAGGCAAAACTGTTTCAATACATCTCATGTTACGGTTTATCAATTCAGAACTTCATGACAAGGTAAAAGCAGCTGTGTTTCAATACATCTCATGTTACGGTTTATCCTTCCAACACCTTTCCATAAGTGTTCGGGATCCCCGTTTCAATACATCTCATGTTACGGTTTATCTGCTTTAGAACCACTTTTCGCTCCAATCAGATATGCGTTTCAATACATCTCATGTTACGGTTTATCCGCTATAACGATCTGAATAAATTGAACGCAGCGATGTTTCAATACATCTCATGTTACGGTTTATCGGATTTTAGGCGGGCTTTGGTGCCGTCACTAGCTCGTTTCAATACATCTCATGTTACGGTTTATCTTGGACATTCTACGGATGCGATGACTGGGAACTGAAGTTTCAATACATCTCATGTTACGGTTTATCGGGATATGAATATACATATGAAATGGATGGGGATAGTTTCAATACATCTCATGTTACGGTTTATCACGGCAACGATAGAGTGGTGTTCAATCGGTCGCCTGTTTCAATACATCTCATGTTACGGTTTATCTGCACAGCAGATTTTTGATTATGGCGACCAGTTCATGTTTCAATACATCTCATGTTACGGTTTATCTGCATTCGGGGGTACATAACACAAAAAGAAAAGAAAGTTTCAATACATCTCATGTTACGGTTTATCGGTAAAGGACGAAATTGGACCGACACTGGAAGTCGGGTTTCAATACATCTCATGTTACGGTTTATCCATGCCAAAGCAGTTATTGGCCCTCTGGGCAAGTTCGTTTCAATACATCTCATGTTACGGTTTATCTTAATAAACTATAATGTTCATATAGCAAACAGGAGGGTTTCAATACATCTCATGTTACGGTTTATCAATATTGGAGTGCGCCACTCTGGTCAGAAGTCGAGTTTCAATACATCTCATGTTACGGTTTATCTTTGTATTTGTCAGTTTCTCCTGTGGCCAATGCTCGGTTTCAATACATCTCATGTTACGGTTTATCGGAAAGCCTCCCGGAAAGAAAGGGGTATTCAACAGTTTCAATACATCTCATGTTACGGTTTATCGGAAATTCGAAGCAAATATATCCGGAAGACCCACGTTTCAATACATCTCATGTTACGGTTTATCTATTCTGGAAATGTCTGGAAGCCCGAACAGAATGGGTTTCAATACATCTCATGTTACGGTTTATCCCTTATCTAAAAAGCAACAAGGCCCCTCACGAACTGGTTTCAATACATCTCATGTTACGGTTTATCAGCCATAGCACTTGTGTTTTCATCACCATTATTCGGTTTCAATACATCTCATGTTACGGTTTATCATACTAATGTGATCGCCGCTAGCTACATAGAAGAGTTTCAATACATCTCATGTTACGGTTTATCCAACGTGCTATTCAGCAGACACGGCTATTAAGGTACGTTTCAATACATCTCATGTTACGGTTTATCCTTTTAATTCTGCCAATGTCTCACACTCCTATTACCGTTTCAATACATCTCATGTTACGGTTTATCTGTCACCAGTATGGCGCAAGAAACGTGCAGAAATACGTTTCAATACATCTCATGTTACGGTTTATCGATATATGGACGACCTTTGGATTCTCTGGAATGACCGTTTCAATACATCTCATGTTACGGTTTATCTGTCATTGATGCTGCGCTGATATATCCTGTCTTTAAAGTTTCAATACATCTCATGTTACGGTTTATCAGCAATCGCCATGATGATTACCGTTATCACATTCTTGAGTTTCAATACATCTCATGTTACGGTTTATCCGAAAAGGTCAGAAAGCTGACTGGAGAAGAAGATATGTTTCAATACATCTCATGTTACGGTTTATCCCTTCGACACTGCACCGAAACAGATATACGACATTCGTTTCAATACATCTCATGTTACGGTTTATCTGTACCCGGCCGCTGTCGATCATGTAGATGATATGTTTCAATACATCTCATGTTACGGTTTATCACCGTCTCGCCGGTTTCCAGCTCAACATTTTCAAAAGTTTCAATACATCTCATGTTACGGTTTATCCATGGTTGAGCAGGCGAAAGAGCGCGGGAAGATAACGTTTCAATACATCTCATGTTACGGTTTATCAAGGACGGCACTTGCAAAGGAATTAGAGCAAAATTGTTTCAATACATCTCATGTTACGGTTTATCAAGCTAAAGCAGATAGGCGTCAAAGCGGGCGTGTGGTTTCAATACATCTCATGTTACGGTTTATCTCACAGACTACAGAAACGGAAAGTTATATGTGCGGTTTCAATACATCTCATGTTACGGTTTATCTGGCCGCTTCAAAAAAAAATTAATTAAAGATTTGTGTTTCAATACATCTCATGTTACGGTTTATCGGACAAAAGACATCAGCATCAAACGGATGTACACGAAGTTTCAATACATCTCATGTTACGGTTTATCTACTAGAGGCCAATGGCGTTCAGTGGAAAGCAATAACGTTTCAATACATCTCATGTTACGGTTTATCCTGGCCTTTTATGTACAGTCTCAAGTCTGTAATATGGTTTCAATACATCTCATGTTACGGTTTATCTTTCCTGCCTGTTTTTTATCCGGCATTCTTTACATAGTTTCAATACATCTCATGTTACGGTTTATCTTTGTAAAATTTTTCTGGAGCTTGTCAACCTTTGCGCGTTTCAATACATCTCATGTTACGGTTTATCACTTTTTCAGCTTTCTTTGCGTATTCGTCAAATTTCGTTTCAATACATCTCATGTTACGGTTTATCTCCAGATTCATGAACACAATGCGACGATTGATTGTTGTTTCAATACATCTCATGTTACGGTTTATCGATGTTGAAAGAGAAATATAAGGAGAATAAAAAAGTTTCAATACATCTCATGTTACGGTTTATCTTGAGCAAAAATGAAAATATTCATACAAATTAAAATGTTTCAATACATCTCATGTTACGGTTTATCGAAATTGAGAAGTGCGGCACGCTCGGCGGGTTAATGTTTCAATACATCTCATGTTACGGTTTATCTGATTTTGTCAGCTGCATAGCGTTTGGAAAAACGGCGTTTCAATACATCTCATGTTACGGTTTATCGGTGGTATATACACGTCTGTCATTTCCGCAAGATACGTTTCAATACATCTCATGTTACGGTTTATCAGTAACAGCGAAATGCAGCAGCTTTCATTCTATGTGTTTCAATACATCTCATGTTACGGTTTATCGGTATGATTCTTGTATAAAAATCATATGTATCTGAGTTTCAATACATCTCATGTTACGGTTTATCTTCAACAGGCCGACAAAAGAACAGATCAAGGACCGTTTCAATACATCTCATGTTACGGTTTATCTGACGCTACTTGTGTCACAAGGCCATACAGAATTGTTTCAATACATCTCATGTTACGGTTTATCTAACGCATTTAAGCCATTCTTTGAAAATACTTTTTTATTTTTTCCAGTATTTATACGGGTTTCCAGTTTTTTTACCAACCGCCTTTGGCTTATCTGCTTTCCTTACTATAATCTCACAAAACACTTGATTTTTCAAGCATTTCTGGACTTTTTCCCACAAAAACGGTTGGTAAAAATTCTTGTTGTTTACTCTATATAATCAAATCCTCTCCTGTATTATTCTCTGCATTTCCAAGTATTTCTTCCCCGAAGACATTATCATTCATCAACTTGATAATGCATATAAAATCTTCTTCCTTTACAATCACCTGGTTTAATTCTTTACGCAATTGTATGAATCGGGAAGGGGTCATCTCACCCCTAAACACCGACTTTTGAAAATGTGACAAATATTTCTTACAAATTTTGAAAACTTTCTGAACACGTTTTTCACCCACATCATAAAATAAAAAAGCGTAATTATAATTCAGTTGTTTTTTTCCTGCCATTGTATTAAACCCCATCTTTCATAGAAAAAGGAACAAACTCTTTATCTTCAAGTATGTTTTTGATCAGCTTGTAACAATCCAGTTTTAAGGCTGTTCGATAGGAAACTTTTCTCTTTAATTTTGGATGCATAAAAACACTTTCTAAACGTTTTTCAAATGCCTCCACAAATATTTTTCTGCCTTCCTCATTCAAAATACAATAATTCACACGTTGATCAAAATGTTTTTCTACCTGCAGCCTCCGATTATTTACCAACTCAAAAATTGTTTTAAACACAATTGTCGGTTTAAATACCTCACTTAGATCCAGACTTAAAGAAAATCGTCCTTCGGAAGGCTCATGTAAAAAACTAATTCTTTGATCTAAATGTGTCTGATAGATGGCTGAAATCATTTTTGTGTACAATAACGTATTTCCAAAGGATACCAACGCATTTATGGGATTATCCGGCGGACGTTTCACACGTTTATTCATCACAAAATCTTCCGGAAGAAAATATTTAAAATCGCCATAAAATCGCAGCCATACTTCTCCTTCAACCGCCAACAATTCTTTTACATTTTCTGCCTGATCTATTTGTTTAAAAAAATACGTTCTAATCCAATCTATAGTTTCTTTGACTTCTTTTCTGTCATGCTTATAATAATGATACAAAACTTCGTAGATATTACTGCCAATTCCTTTGACAATTGCCTTTGCAATATCCATTCTATCATTTTCATATTTCAGAGCCTGCTTTACAAGCAGCCTTCCGCTAAGATAATGATCACGCGGATAATAGGTCCCACTATACCCGCCATAGTAATTAAAAAAATGAACAATAATATGATTCTGTGCAAGGAAATCTAAAAGTTTTGTATTGATGCTTACTTCATTAAAACAATAAATCTCTTTTGTATTTTCCACCGGTATATAGACATTTCTTCCATTTTTCCTGAAACATAATGAATTATCTTTTCTGGTCAATTCTCCCATTGACATAATATATCTGGTTGTCCCCATTTTCCGTTCCTCCCCATCCAACGATACTCTATTGAAGATTCATTCTTCGATGTCCCCTAGATGTAACAGTATTCATAATAAGCACATTTTTTACATGTTGTTTTGTGAATACATTCCGGCGGTTTATCCGACTGAAGAAGCTGATTGATCGATTCAAGATGCTGATGTAATTCTGACTCCAATTCATCTGTCAACTCATAAATGACCACCTTCTTATCCTTTTTGTTTTTCTCCACAAATTCCAGCTTTCCCTTACGTCGTATTCCCTTTTCCTTTAATACCATCAAATAATACAATAACTGCCATTTTGCAGCTTCCGTATCAGCATCCGATTTTTTTATTTCTGTTAAATATTCTCTTGTCAGTTTATCCAGCCGGATATTTTCTATGGCAACTTCCGCATTCTGTGTATTAGCTGCCTTTTCTTCATGGATAGCCTTTCCGATTTTAACCTGTTCGCTATTATCTTCCAAATTCAATCGGTTGCCGTGCAGATAACACTGCCGCTTACAATGGAAATAATAATTTACCAACGTACCATTCATTCTCATATGACATTCTCCCTAAATAAACAAATCTGTTCCCTCTTCAAACAATGTTCGTATCAGGATCCCATTTTCATCAAAATATGGCTCCCCATTCTCGATGTAATACAAATCACCGATTTGTTCATCTTCCTGAAAAAGTGCCTTTAGTCCCACCTGATAGATAAAGCTATTCATGAATGTTCGAATATCATGCAGCTTTACTTTTTTCTCGGCATATGACATCTCATTGTCCTGCAGCAATAATTTGTATTTCTCCCATAACTCTCTACCGTCTACTGTTTGTCCATCATCATTCTGAATCACTCTCCCAAGATATACATTTTTTATCTGTCTATTGTCATCAATTAATTGCATCTTTTTATTTATGGCAGGCATATCAAGAAGTCCGACTCGTTTTTCAAAAAAGTCCTGCAAATTATTGTCATCTGCCTTACTTTTCCGTTTTTTCAAATTGGTCAATATCCTATCCTCATAAAACTGAGGAAAGTTTTTTGTCGTCAGCAATTGTCTTATTTCTTCATGCACCAGCGTATTCTCTTCATTTGTTCGTATATCATCACTGCCATAAATTTTTCTTGCATCGTCTAAATTGAAGAAATACACAATTCCCTTCTTCCTGCCCGAGCGATTAATTCGCCCCATAAACTGTTCTTCACTATCCAATCGGGAAATATCTTTATAACCGATGTCCATATCAATATCAACACCCGCTTCAATAACTTGCGTAGCAATCAAAACAATGCCTTTTTCCTCCCGCACCGTCTGAATTAATTTTTTTCTATCCTGTATACTGCTGTCACCGGTCATCAAATATATTTTTCGTTCACTGGATTCCTTCATCAACTGATAAAATTCCTCCGCACGACTCTTTTTGATAAATTCTACTAAGACATTGCCAGACGCCGAAGTATGGGTCTCAATATGTTCTGCGAGAAACTCCAATGTTACATTTTCATCCAATAAATCATATTTCGGTATCACACGATCTGCAAATTTAGGATGGTTAAAATACTTTTCCCTGCTGCTGATTAATTGCACCGTTTCTGCGCAATTATCCGTAAGTATCTCAAGATTCGGCAAGGTTGCGGACATAATAATTATTTTTAAATGCAGCAACTCCGCAAAACTTTTAAAAAAATTAATCATCTCACTCCACAAATCATTACGGTAACTTTGAATTTCATCCAAAACAATCACCGAATGATTCAGCTGATGAAAAGCAAAAACATCTTCTTTGGCGTTCCCAAATAAAGTACGAAACAGCATCACATGTGTAGAAAGGACGATTGGATAATTCAAAAACTGCCGATCCAGTAAAATTTTACTCCAATCTTCATCCTCATTTCTGACCTTCAAAGGAACTAAAGAATTGACAACTGCCACCTGCGACATGATTGCTTCCTGATCACCAAATACTCTTTTAATTGAATCCAGATTTTGTTCCACAAGCGTATTAAATGGATAAATATAAAAAATCTTTTTGATTTCCGGGTCAGCCTGCATCAATGTAAAGCTAAGATTCATTGCAGCATTTGTCTTCCCGCTTCCGGTAGGTGCTTCAAGATAGTATACAGGTTGTGTCAGATTAGCTTTTAGGATTCTCTCAGCATCCAGGAACATTTCGGTTCTCAGCACATTAATTTCATTCTCCTTTAACCATGCATCTGATCTCATCGGATAAACCGTCTGCTCATATGTACGAATGGATTTTTGAACTGCACTGTCTTCATAAGCATTCATGAGCTTTTGAATATCCTCTATTTCACCAAAATCATAAATCATCAAGCCACTCATAAATTCCGTTGTCGCATAATAATCCGACACAACTAGTAAAGAATACAATAGCCTTGTCAATCCATATAAAAAGATGGCCTTTTTTGATGCTTCCTGATTTGTTTTCTTCATTTGACGTCTTAATTGCTTCCATTTTATGATAAAACTTCCGTCCTCTATTCCGACTTCCGTTTCCAATTTCCAGACTTTCAGCCATTCTCTTGCTTCTGCTCCCACATTCTCACCTGTGGTCTCCTGCCCTGCCACACTGTTCACAAACCTTTCAAACTCATTGAGCGCGCCATGATGCCTGGAAATAATATAAGCATCAATATAAGCCAAATTTTTCAATACGGCTGCCTCCGTTGCAGAAATCCTCATTTCTTCTTTCTCCGCTTTTCTTATCAGATTGATAAAATAATCCAGGAAAAATACAGCAGAAAGAATAGAATGTTTGCTTCCTATCTTCGAATTTGGCAGACAGTTCTGATGCCATGAATGATTCATCTTGTTCTTCTGAAATATTGGATTTACTTTTCCCACATCATGGATCGTCACAATATTGGCCGTCATCAGTTCAAAAATTTCTTTTGTTTCATCTCCAAAACCTTCTAAATACTCCTTTTCGAACTTCTCAAATACATGGTTTAAGTTTTTCTTTCCGACAATCTGTCTCCAATATTTCTGACATCGCTCTGTATGTTCACGCATGGTTTCTTTATTTTTACCATCCTCTGACAGATGAGCAAAACACTCATCGCTGCTGCTGATAAAATTATCGATTTTCAGTATTCTTTTCTCAATTTCCATATCTTTTCTCCGACCAAAAAGACCCTACGGCAACCGCAGGGTCTTTCTTCTAGTAAAATATTAATCTTCGCTTGCCTTCTTTATAAACTGTTCCTTTATTGATTTCTACAGGAAAATTGGTAAAGCAAAATTTTTGATACTCGTATAGATTTGTATAGCCATTCAAGCCAATCGGAAGAATCTCTTCATACTTGAAGGTATCCATTTCTTCCTCGTCCGGAAGTCCAATCATTCCATCTTCCTTCGGGAAAAGACATGCCATCTGCTCATCCTCACATTCAGACACTTCCATTTCCACAATCTGAACATCGGCAATATCTGCTCTGTGGTCATTCTTTCCAAGGTAAGGAAGAAAAACACATCTGTTGTCCTGCATATAATCTGCAAGCTTCTGTGCCGCTTCACAGTCAAGCATGACATAAATGTCCCACACTGGATTTTCAAGCCATTGTTCCTTTACGATCAGGTTTCCACCCAATTCAGCAGATGCATAACCAACTGAATTATTAAACTGCTGAACTTTCTTAGGAATATATCCTTTCTCATTCTGCGGGACAATCGACACTTTTAATTGTCTTAGCTTTTCATAAAATTCCGGATATTCTTCTGTCAGTGTCTGACCTTTCTTTGGTACCGTCCACTTTTTCTGTGCATATCCGTTATATCCAAGGATGGCTCCAAAAATCCCCAGCAATGCGACTTTATGAATCTGCCCATACGTAAAGTAATAATAGGTATTCACTTCCGGTTTCTTAAAGAAGGCATTCTTACCGCTCAGCGTCAATTTCAGTGCCTTCATCCTTTACACCTCTTTTTGCGTCACAATATTATATAATTTTGCATCTTTAATGTCTGATATAAGCTGTGTTGTGTATGGATTATAATAAATTTCAATACTCTTAATTCTGCTTCCGAATGCATTTAAAATTCCGGCGCAATCTCCCATATCGATGATGTTCATTTTATCGCCTTTTTCAAATGTTATATATTCTGATAAATTCGGCAAATACAGATCCGGCTCAGTCTCTACAAAAAGTGCAAATTCATTTTCACAGCCTTCCTTTGCATTGGTTGCATAAGAAGTAACGGCCACAAGCGCAGTTCTCTTGAAATTCTGATAATCATCTTCTGTATAGCCTTCTGTAACCCCCAATTTGACCAATTCCCGATAGGCCATTGGATTAATAACAAAAGGATAAAAGTAATGTGCCTCATTGCTGGTAATCTTTGTTCCTAAGGTTGAATTCTTTGCCTCTTCTTCCTTTTCAGCATCTTTACTTGCATCTCTGAACGGAGACAAAATCTGCTGCTCCTCTGATGCCGTTCCCTCGTATTTATTAAATCCCTGTCCGAACTGCACCGCACCTGTAATAGAAACATTTACCTTTGCCACTGATTCAGCAAATGTTGCGCCAAAATTCTTCACATCCACTGCCGTCATCAGATTCTTCAATACTTCCTGTGTATTCTTGGCATTTTTCAAATCTTCCACGCCAAAAATCTCTTCATACCGTTCCTTCATAGATTTCGGCACAAGTGTCTCGCCTTTTTCGGAAAATTTCATTGATTTAATGTAAAGAACTTTTTTTCCTTCATTGTCCCACATCTTCTTCATAGGATATTTCAAAGCCTTGTCACTGCCATATACCGTTCCGTCAGACATGCTCTTCGGATATCCCGAAAAATCCGCATTCCAATTCGCCATAACTGATGAGATTCCCAATACACCATATACTCTCTTTTCCATCATTTACGCTTCCTCCTTATCCTTTTTCTTTGACTCCAAGATTAAATTATCGTTAAAATACCCCGCAATAATGTCTTCCTGACTGACATTGCCTTTTAGCTTATAATTTATAATCAATTTATACAAACGATTAAATCTATACCCATTCTGTTTCAGCTCATGATTATATTTCATAAAATATTGCTGCAATTTTTTTCTGAGCACCTCGTTCGCTGCTGCATTAAAAAACGGATTGGCTAATGAATGCGTTTTATCTTTTGCCTTACTCAACGTGATAAAATAATACACCATCTGGCCAATGGCAAAAAAGTATTCTGCATCACTTTCAATTACAAACTCTCCCGGTTCATTAATCTTCATTCTTAACTTATTCCGAATATCAATGTAATTTTCTTCCATATTGCACCCTCCAAAATACTCATCAAAAGAACACATCAGATTAAATTGCTGCTTCACCTTTAACATATACTCATTAGAAAAAGAAACCTTGATCATATTCATACACAGTTTATGCAAAATCTGTGCCATACCATCTAAGCGCCCTTTATAAAGCCATGCAAAAATTGCCTCCCTGGACCAGATGATGTTGTGCTTCAATTCGCCGTCAACAGATATCTGATCCTCAGCTGTAAAATAATTACTGATCAGCCATTTATTAAAGATAACTTCATTAATCACATCCTGGATACCCTGCCGACTCGTGTATTCTTTATAACGCTCTTCCTTATCCTCACACTGCAGAGTATTTCTATAGATAAACGGCCTGGTAAGAAAATATTTGTAATCAACAATCGTATCCTGATGATGGATTTCCAGTTCCTTTCCCTTCTGAATTCGGAGAAAATATCCAGAAAACTCACCTTCCGGCATCTGCCCTTTTTTCTTGGCAATTATCGTTTTCTCATCTTCATCGTTATCAAAAAAAATGTCCGTTTCGCCTTTATTAGCCTTATTCATCAGATAATCAAAAAACATTCTTTGTCTGACAGCTTCTTCCGGTGTGATCAAATATGGCACCGTCACCTTTCTCGTCTTATTCTCCATATAAGGTTTCTTGGCATTCAGTCCCAGATTATCATTAGGCAGCCCCAGCATCTGATGATCAATATCCAGATTATAATCATTCTTATTAAATATCTTCGTCATCAGATAGCGTTTCTCTTCGCCAATATAAAGTTCCTTCTCTGCATCAAAAAATATTTTAAGATAATTCTTTCCTACAAAATCGATGCCCAATGTATCCAGCAAAAAAATATGTTCTTGAATCCACCTTCGATTTGATTCCAAAGTATCCTGAGCAATATCGCCCACCTGCTCCGCAATATAATCGTACATCTTACGATCCTGCGGCTTTTTGTACTTTTCTCTTGGATTTTTTAGAATATCAAAATACCGATCAACTGCTTCTGCATTTAATTTGCCGTTGCCAAGACTATCCCACTTGATCCAAAAGGATAAATAATTATTCGAATGAATAACCTTCTTCGGATCCTGCGGCTTATCCATGCTCACCAGACGACTGTGATAATCATAAAAACAAATGGATTCCTTTAAATCCTCATCGCCTGTACTCCATACGGCTTGTCTCGTTTGTTTGTCCAATCGCACAGAACAATGTCTAATATTTCCATCCTGAGCAACAACAAGATAATCGCCATCCGCCGGAATATACTCAGCCAAAATAAGCTGATCCGCATCACCAAAACGCTTCTGCGTCCTCTTCAGCTCCGCATCAAATATCTCCAGACAATCCTTCAGCACCTGATCACCCCCTTATCAGATCCATTTATAATTGCAGAACCCATTTCCTCTAGAATTGTTCTCACCGATTCCTGCACCGATCAGGAAATAGGCCAGTTCCTGCGCCTGACTATTGTCTGCAATTTTAAGCTTAATCTTGTCTCCCAATAACTGAATATTTTTGTACCTGCATCCGATTGGCTTTCTGTTCAAAAAAGTAATATTGGTATAAAGCTGGAAATCCTCATCCATTTTCTCACCAGTAAATTGATTATACTTCTTCACCGCATTTTCAAAGAGAAGACGCTCATAATCATCCAGGCTCATCTCATTTCTCCAGTACCCCTGGTCTGTCTTTAGGATCATTGGTGTCAACGTATAGATTTCATCGATCATCTTCTCCGGAATCATCCTGAGTTCAATGGTCAGCCCCTTCATATCCAAGGTATAATGATTCTGCAGTACCTTTGAAATATAACGCGCTAAATGGCTGTCAACTGTCCGAATGGTCATCGTATAGATATGTTCCTTCTTATAGATACCATCTTTCTCAATCGGCCATAATCCTCCAAAAACATAATATTTGAAACAATTCTTCTCATGAAATTCAAGCCACTCCGATTTCTGAGCCAAAGCTGAATCAATAAAATGCGCCTCCGTCCTCATCAAATCTGACATCGGAATGTCCTTCAAAAGAAACACCTTTAATCGTAATTCCATTACATTCAAGTTATTCACCACCCCAAAAATATTTATCAATTTTAATTTATGATTTATGCTTTAAGTGTATCACTATTATATATCACTTGCAATACTTTTATTAAAATGTTATAATTGCAAACATTAGCTATTTAACTTCAACATTCAATGTTTTTAAATATTTTTATTTAAGATTTACATTATTAAACCTCAACATGCGATGTACTTTTTCAAGCATCCTTTTCAAAAGCCCATTTGACCTAAAGAACCATCAAAAGCCACCCGCAATTTTTTCAGCAGTCCATTCAAATATGTCTGTTATCAATTGCAGATGGCTTTTGTTATTCTTTCTTTTAAAATATCTTTCTATATTCAGTTTATTTATGCAATCTCCGTATCACCTTAAACACCACGGTATTCTCCAGCACCAGCGGTTCATTATGGGCAAAAAAGACGATGCCGTCCGTCGGTGCTACAATCTGCATGGTGACGTCTCCCTCATAAGGATCAATAATCTCCGCCATAACTTCTCCCATCCGGATCGTGTCATTCGGTCCCTTAAGTCTCCTGAAGATACCTGCTGCATTGGCTCTCACAGACATCAGTTCATCTTCCTCCAGAACACTGGCAATGTAGCCGCTGTGTCCGTAATATTTGATCAGCCCCATTCTGCAGAGGAAACGCATCACAGAGGCCACTGCCTGATCTGCGGATTTCTCATCAATTCTGTCGGTGGCATTGGTATAAACAGAGAAAGCACTTGTCTCCCAGATCTGCCAGTTGTAATTCAGGGTTGTCGTATCATAAGGCTTCGGCTTTCTAATCAGCACATAAGGCAGGCCAAAGAGATTCGCCAGACTTGGATTCTGATAGCCGGTGTCCATCATACGCACATGCGGGATAAAATCTCCCTGCATATAAAAGCTGGCAAACTGAATGCCATAGCTGTAATCCTTAATATTTTCAAAGACACCCGCTGCAATTCTCTGGGTTGTCTCACCTTCATTATATCCCGGAAACATTCGATTGATATCCGTATTGTCCGACGGCCAGAATCTTTTGCCGATATTCATTGAAAAATGATTCACACTCGGAACTACAAGGATTTCCTTCCCCGAGCTGATACATCCCCGGCGTTCCAGTTCTTTGAGCGTATGAATGATCTGGGAACATATATAAAGCTGCTGTACTTCATTTCCCCGCATGGCACCTACGATACAGGCCGCCTTATCACCCTTTCCGAAACGATAACCGTGCACTCTGAGTTCGTCACGATATGGGGCTTCTATCCTGAATAAAACTTCTTTTGTCATCTCTTTATTCCTCCCAGAATTCTTGCAATCAATGATCCCTCATAGACAACAGGGTATTCACGCAATGTAAATACCTCTCCGTCTACCGGAGAATCTATATGATGAAGAATTTTACCTGTCAACGGCTGTACAATATCCCCTATAGGATCACCTTTTTTGACATTTTTCCAATGCTCAACCGTAGGAATAAATACGCCGGAGGCTTCCGCATTGATAAAGCTGACTTCTCCATCTGTTGATACAACCGGCTCTCTCGGCTGCTGGACTTCACCATCCCAGATTTCCTCTTCACGCATTAGGGCAAAGATACCATCTACCAGCTGTTCGCAATACTGACGGGTAATACGCATGCCGACCCCCATTTCTACGACTAGTGTCGGTACATTGCGCATATTCATCGTATGGGCCAGCGTTGACTCCAAAACTGTTGCTGCCGAATGTACCCATATAAAATCCACATTCAAATATTTTGCCATAGGTACCAGCTTTTTGGCCGTTTCCTCACTGATTCGCACCTGCGGAATTTCTTTCAGAAAAATATTACTGGAATGTATATCAATGCACAAATCCGCCCCATCAATATCATTGACAATTTCCGATGCAATGTACTCAGCCATACTGCCCTCTTTATTGCCTGGGAAAATACGATTCATATCCAGATCGAATTTCGGAATGCCCCTGGTAATTGAGTCCACTCCCAATGGGTTCAATGCCGGATAGATATCCACAATTCCTCTCAAATTCTCCATATGTGCCTGAATTCTCCGGTTCACTTCATAACAGACATATTGTCCTTCCAATTCATCTCCATGCGTGCCCGTAACGATACAAATTCTTTTTTCTCTGCCGCTTTGATGCTCCGGCTCTAACCTGTTTTTCTTTATACTCAGCAATTCATCCACAGGAAGTGCCGAGGACACAACTGTTTCTACCATAATAAAACCTCCATTCTATTGTCCCTTTCTATTTTTATGTGTTTTTATCCGGCCCTCGATGTTTTCAAGCCTCCTCATCTGGCTTCTTCCTGATCCTGCGCCTGAACTTCCTCCACAGAGACATACACCTCCTGCTGCTGCATGGCCTGGCCGTAAAAGGATCCTCTGACTACGGTACAGTCATTATAGTCCCTGCCATGAGACAATTTAATATACGTTTCATCCACCATCAGATTGTTGGTGGGATCCAAACCATACCAATAACCGCCGCACATCATTTCAACCCAGGCATGGGTAGCACCTTCCCCCATCATAAAACCGACCACATAACGTGCGCCGATGTCATCCATATGGCACAGTGCAATCAATATGTGGGCATAATCCTGACAAACACCCCTGCCAATCTGCATGGCCTGTTCTGCTGTTGTATGAACATCTGTCACACCGGACTGATATTCAAAATCTCTATACAGACAATTCATCCAATACAATGCCCGAGTCAGCTCATCGCCGTCCGTTTTTTGTCCCGGAAGGCACTGTTCATAATACTTTCTCAGAGATGCCCCAGGCGTTGTACAGGCCGATGCATATTTGTAGCACGGATGCCACCCGGTCCTTTTCTTGCTGTGATCCACCCTGACAATTCCTTCTGTTTCAAATCCAAAATTATGGTGCGGATACAAAATTTCCCCTTTCTGGACAAAATTGTCAAAAACATCTTTCGACGTAACAATACCTGCCTGAGGCCAGCATCGATACCGAAGAGCCAGTGTTTTCTGTCGTGCCTCTTCCCTTGGCAGACACCGCAAGGTAAAATAATGATTCTCAATGTCACCGGAGAAAGTCTGGCTTGTACGATAGACAAACTTCAGTATCTTCATCAAAACCCTTCTTCCAGTAAATGATTAATACATCTGACAGCCTCAAATCGAACTATTTGGTCACTGCTGTCTGCATTGATAATGTCCAGAAGTCTCTGCAGTGTTTCTTCTTTATATTTCAGATGGCTGCGCACCAGACGGTTGCCAAGCTTCATATATTCTTTCATTTTCTTATCATACGGCATTGAAAAACGAAAATAGAGATCCAGCCTTTCCAGATAACGGCCAACTTTAATCACATTCCTCGATTCTTCATCCTCCACAAAATCATCCAGACATCCCCAGAATGCCATCAATTCATCCAACACTTTCTGCATCTCACGAAGAGGCGTATGGCCTTTATAGCCCAACTTTAAAATATTCAGTGCCATTTCAAGATACGAAAGTGCTTCTGAACTAATGGTGTCTCTGACAACCATAGCATTATCATGGGCTCTGGACAAATTGGATACAAGAGAATTCGGATCTTTTGTATTAAAAATATATTGAATGATAAAATCAGTTTTATCTTTGTAAACATTCGGAATACCCAGCTGATCGCAATAGCTCTTATATGCCTCAGGATCCATGTCAATCATTTTGTCATAATAAATTGTAAACACCTGCAGGGTTGTATATGTACGTTCTGCGTAACGCCCCAGCCATAATAGATTGTTTGCCTTAACTATTGAGATAATACCCATGTATCTTTAAATCCTCCTCCCTGAGATGAATTCACCACAAATGAATCCGGATTTCTGGAAAAACGCGTCAAGCCACACTTCCAGACTTTTACTTCTTTGCCATACAAAACAAAAGCTCTGAGGTCTGCTTTTCTCGGAACAATTTCTCCCTGATCCACAATATCCAGATCCTTGAAATCAATCACTTCCTGCGCAATAAAACGTCTTGATTCATTAATGATCAGCTGCCGCATTTTCTCAAGTTCCTGCTTATCCAGATCTTTTCCGAAGATAACACCATACCCTCCGGCCTCCGCCACATCCTTGATAACCAGCTCCTCAAGATGTTCCAGCACGTATTTTCTGTCTTCCTCATAAAATGGCAGATAAGTCGGTGCATTTTTCAGAATCGGTTCTTCACCCAAATAATACCGGATCATTTTGGGGACAAAATAATAAATTCCCTTATCATCTGCCACCCCATTTCCCGGTGCGTTGATCAGTGCAACGTTTCCCTTTTTATAGGCATCAAATACATTCGGTACCCCGATCAGCGAATCCGGATTAAATGCCATCGGATCCAGATATTCATCAGACAAACGTCGGTAAATCGCACCGACTTTCTTCGGATGTTCGGAATAGTCCTTATAATAGACGATATCATCCTCCACATACAGGTCTTCCGGCATTGCAAGAATTGCTCCCGTCCGTTCTGCAAAATAAGAATGTTCAAAAAATGCTGCATTATAGCGTCCCGGGGTCAGAACAACGTTGATGCCGCCGCAATTGCAATTATCCATCGTTTCCTTCAACAGCTGTGCATAGTCTCTGTTTTCGGCCACATTGTGCAAAACAAAGGTATGCGGACTGACTCTCCTGCAGATGTCTCTGGCAATCAATGGATAAGAGGCGCCTGATGGAATTCTCAGATTATCCTCAAGAATATACCATTCATTATCCTTACCTTCCACCAGATCAATGCCGCTGATATGGGTATAAATTCCCTTCGGCGGATGAACCCTTTCACAGACAGGCAGGTACCCGCTGGAACTGAATACAAATTCCTCTGCTACAACACCATCTTTGATAATCCTTTTCTCACCGTAGACATCCTCCAAAAAACAATTCAGTGCTTTCACTCTCTGAATCAAACCCTTTTCAATCACATCAAACTGATCTGCCGGTATGATACGCGGAATGGCATCAAAAGGAAAAAGCTGTTCCTTAAAATATCCATTCTTGTATATGCCGAATCGTACGCCATACCGTGCCAGCATGTCATTAATCAACTCTTTATTATCCAATAATTCCTGCATGTGCTGACGCCTCCCTCTTCACTGTTTCATCATCAGTCTTCTTTTCAACCGCTATACACTTTCTCACTTTAGTGTATAAACGTGCAGATAAAAAGAAAAAGCGCCCTATTCAGGCGCCTTTACCAATTTCATATACTTTATGATATACCCATTTTTTTCCTCTGTCAATTCCCATTTTCATATCGTTATTCATATAATTGAAACCGCAGGAAGCATGACAGTTATCATTTACTTTCTATTCATTTTATGGTATATTTTAATTATTCTTACTAATAAATAAAACAGCTTTTAGTTATAACTGCTGTTGACCGGAGGAACTATGGATATCAATTACGAACTTTATAAAGTTTTCTATTATGTTGCCAAGACACTCAGCTTCTCTGACGCTTCAAAGCGCCTGTTTATCTCACAGTCCGCAGTCAGCCAGTCCATCAAGGCACTGGAGAAGAAGCTGAATCAGCATCTTTTTATTCGAAGCACCAAGCGTGTCAAATTAACTCCGGAAGGTGAAGTTCTCTTCAAGCATATAGAACCTGCCGTGAATCTGATCATGCGCGGTGAGAATCAGATTCTGGATGTCAATGCCTTAAACGGCGGTCAGCTGCGCATCGGTGCCAGCGACACAATCTGCCGTTATTATCTGGTTCCTTATCTTCAGGCGTTCCATGAGCATTTTCCGAACGTTCATATCAAGGTTACAAACGGTACATCCGGCAAATGTGTAGATTTTCTTGAAAACGGCCAGGTTGATCTAATCGTTACCAATTATCCGAATCCGCGTATGAATACCGTTGGCAATATCCGCAAGGTCAAGGACTTCAAAGATGTCTTCATTGCCAACAGGAATTTTGAACATCTGAAGAATCATCCGATGACATTTGATGAACTGCTGCAGTATCCGATTCTGATGCTGGATAAGACCAGCATGACCAGCGAATTTCTGCACAATATCTGTCAGCAGCGCCAGCTGGATCTTGTACCGGAGGTTGAACTCAGCAGCAACGACCTGCTGATTGATCTTGCCCGCATCGGCCTTGGTATTGCTTTCATTCCTGATTTTTGTCTGCCGGATGATGATCCTGATCTCTTTAAACTCACCATGTCTGAAGTTTTCCCATCCCGACAGCTGGTTGTGGGATACAATGACAAGCTGCCGATATCCGAAGCAGCCAAGTACTTTATCGAAAGTCTGAGCGATGACAAATAAATACTCAGCACGAAAATGAAACCTGGCAAATCATTGAATGATGAGCTAATCAAACGCTGAAATCGACAAAAAGCTGCAGCTCTGCGGTCAAACCGTAAAGCTGCAGCTTTATCTATGTGTGCTGTTCAATTATCTGCGACTTACTCTGCGCCGTTGAATAACTCATTGAACTCCTGTTCATCGAGCATCTCATCGAAGTAATCGGATACAAGTTCAAACTCGTCATCATCCTCGATTGTCTCCAGATTCACCTCATCATCGCCTAATTCTTCAAAACGATACAGGAAGATCTGTGCATCTTCTTCTACGTGACCTTCGTCATTCATAGGCAGAAGTGCGATATACTCTCTGTTATTCACCGGAAAAACATTCAAAACGATACATTCCAGCTTTCCACCGTCATCCAGATCAAGTGTCATAGTATCTCTGTCTTTAAACTCAGAGTCTTTTGGTTGTCCCATTTATTTACCTCATTTCATAAAAAATGTATAACTGCCGACGGGTGCAATTAGATATGCAGCCGCTCAGAAACAGTTACAAAATCAAACAATCAGTTCCCTAATTTTATATCATACTTCCTGCATTTTTTCAATACTAAGACTGTATTTTTAGCAATTGATTTGCCAGACAGAACTGTATATCCAGCTTCTTTTCCTGACGTACTTTGTCGAACTTGATAACGATGGCTTTGTCCGTTACTTCTTTGATCACGCCGGCGCCATAGGTCTGATGCAGTACATGAGTTCCCGGTTTCACCGCATCCCGATCCACAAGAATCTCTCCCACAAAACGCGACATCACCATCGGTCGGCCATACCGTTCCTTCAGGAAAAAGATATGCAGTCTGGACTTTGCACGGGTCATGGCCACATAAAACATCCTGCGCTCTTCCTCAATATCTGAATCAAGCAGTGCCTTGTGATGCGGCGTTACCGTCTCATTGGCATCTACAATGAATACAATCCGATACTCAAGTCCCTTCGAGTGATGCATCGTTGCCAATGCCACACCCTCTGTTTTCTCTTCCCTCTGTTTTCTGCTTTGCTGTCTCAGCTGTTCTGTATATTCTTCAATATGGCCAAACCATTCCTCATAAGTCGCATAATTTCTGGCACTGTCCTGGAGCTCATCCAGAAGCTCCAAAAGGTCCTGTCCGTCCAACTTCCGCTCTTCTGCATATTTCTCAAGGAATTCATCATAGCCGATGCCATGACGAATATAGTTAATGGCTGCAAAGGGCTGCATCTGCGTCAGCATATGGACATCATAGGCAAATTTTGACAGTCTTTCCTGCATCCAGGGCTTATCTGAATACCGCTCCATCAGTACATCAAAAGCCACCTGCCGGTCATCAAACATCTGCCTGCTCACATAGCGGTTCGGACGATTGATAATTCTCAGATAATGACTTCTGGCTGTACTTCCAAGGGCAATCTGTATGTAGGCCATGATATCCTGTGTCACCCAGTGCTGATAGATATTCGGCATAGCATCCTGCATTCTGAAAGGAATATTGTACTCCATCATCTTCTCAAGAAGCATTCTGGCCTGGGTATTGGTACGAAACAGCACCGCCATCTCATGATAAGGAATTCCCTGATCATGGTAATCCCGGATTTCTCGGATCACCGCTGCATTCTCATCAGCCGGGCCCTGGAACACACGGATATCTACGGGCTCTTCCTCCGGCCGGGCCGCCTGAATCTGCTTATCAAAACGCTGCTTGTTATTCTTGATCACGCATCCCGCGCCCCGGACAATGGCCGCCTGACTGCGGTAATTGACAGAAAGAAAGACCTTCTTCACCTCCGGGAAATCCTTCTCGAAGTTCAGCATAATCTCCGGTTTGGCCCCTCTGAAGCCATAAATCGACTGATCATCATCTCCCACGATAAAGATGTTGTTCTGGGGCAGTGCCAGCATTCGGATCAGCTTGTACTGCAGCAGATTGATATCCTGAAACTCATCAATCAGAATGTATTGAAACTTGTGCTGCCAAGCTGCAAGGATATCCTTCCTCTGAGTAAAAAGCTCCCATGTATAAACCAGCATATCCTCAAAGTCAATGAGGCGGCTGTTCTCCATTCTCCGAACATACTGCTTATAGATATCCCTGAAAACAGAGGTAGCGCAGCTGGTGGCATAGTAATGCTCAATATCCATCATACTGCCTTTGACAAGCCCGATCTCACTGAGAACATCATTCACAAACTCACTGACATTATCCGGTTCCACAGGCATATCTTCGATAATCTCTCGGATCAGCTGCTGCTTCTGTTCCTCGCGGATGATATTAGCCGCCGTATAATTGTAGGCATGCTTCAGCACAGAAAAGAAAATGGCATGAAATGTACCGAAGCTGACAGGCATAGCTCTGCCATCCATCAGAGAAACAAAACGCTGCCGCATTTCATCTGCGGCAGCTTTTGTAAATGTCACAACCAGTATGCCCGCCGGATGAACACCGGCATGCTCGATCAGCCATTTCACACGATGGGTAATGACCATGGTCTTGCCCGAACCCGGTCCGGCAAGTACCATCATAGGCCCATTGTCATGGCAGACTGCCTGAAGCTGAGACTGATTTAAATTCATAAAGCCGCTCCTATGCTTCCTGGCTTAATCTGTCGATGGCTGTCTGAATTCTTGCAAGAGATTCTTCCTTGCCGAGAACTTCCATCAGTTCAGTTGCACCGCCAGGTGTCATCTGCTTGCCGGATAAAGCCACACGGATCGGCCACATAACAAAACCTACCTTCTTTTCTTTATCCTTTGCATACTGACCCAGCAGTTCAAACAATGCATCGTTGCTGTAGTCTTCCTGTTTCTCCAGTAAAGGCTGAACTTCCTTCAACACTTCCAGAGAATTCTCAAGATTTGTCTTATTCTTCTTGTGTACGTACATATTGATATCATAATCAGGCACCTGTTCGATAAAATCAATCTGATCCTTGATATCTGCCCAGATCTCGATACGTGTCTTGATCATTGCTGCAAGCTTCTCAAAATTCACATCCCTGGAAACAATTTCCTTCATATGCGGCAGTGCCAGCTCATAGAACTTGTCGAAATCCATCTTCTTCAGGTACTCACCATTCATCCAGCGCAGCTTTGTCATATCAAAAACGGCCGGTGTCTTGCTCATATGGTGATAATCAAATACTTTCACCAATTCTTCCAGTGTAAAGAATTCATTGTTGTCCTCAGGGCTCCATCCCAGAAGTGCCACAAAGTTAATCACTGCCTCTGTCAAAAATCCCTGATCAATGAGGTCTTCATAGGAAGCATGACCGCTTCTCTTACTGAGCTTCTTGTGTTCTTCATTGGTAATCAGCGGGCAGTGTACATATACAGGCACTTCCCAGCCAAATGCATCGTACAGACGATTATACTTCGGTGAAGAAGAAAGGTATTCATTACCTCTGACAACATGTGTAATACCCATCAAATGGTCATCCACAACATTAGCAAAGTTGTATGTAGGGAAACCATCGGATTTGATCAGGATCATATCATCCAGCTCTGCATTCGGCACTGTGATATCACCGTAAATCTCATCATGGAAAGTTGTTGTGCCCTCAACAGGATTGTTCTGTCTGATAACATAAGGTACACCCGCTGCCAGCTTTGCTTCAACTTCTTCCTTGCTCAGATGAAGACAATGCTTATCATAATGGAAAATCTCCTTGCCATTTACTGTTGTGTGCAGTGTTGCAAGACGCTCTTCATCGCAGAAACAATAATAAGCTTCACCCTTATCAATCAGTTTCTTCGCATACTCAAGATAAATGCCCTGAGCCTGTCTCTCACTCTGAACATAAGGACCGACGCCGCCGTCCTTATCCGGGCCTTCATCATGAATCAGACCTGTGCTGGCCAGTGTACGATAAATGATATCTACCGCACCTTCCATCTCTCTCTCCTGGTCTGTATCTTCTATTCTTAATAAAAACTGTCCGCCTTCATGCTTTGCAATCAGATACGCATATAATGCTGTTCTTAAATTGCCCACATGCATTCTTCCTGTCGGACTTGGCGCAAATCTTGTTCTTACTGTTTTAGCCATATCTTTTTCTCTCCTTTATTCATGATGACCGCCGAAGCGGCCGTTATCTTTTTATGCGGATATTTCACCTACTCCCATCTATTCACGGAATTTCAGTGATTTTCGCTTATTTACCCAGCTTATAATATAATATCCTATTCTCGTCCCGTAATCAAGGTCAAATACCCTTATAGAAAACTATTTTTTTGCCTCTTCCGATGATATTCCTTCGCACGGTGCTTCCGGCAGCCCTGCCACCGAAGTGAGTAAACTGACAATCCCCGCCACAACCGCCGAAGATAAAACCATCCGCCAGTCAATAGCAGACAAAACCGTGCTCGTTCCCATGACCGCAACCGCTGTCTGGGCCATCGTCTTCACAGCACGGATACCTGCATTGACCATCCATTTCCTTGTATCCACAGAATTTTTAAATACACAATTCTTAAACATGGACCTCCCTCCCCTACGATATTAATATGAGGAAGTGGCCAATCTGTACCCGATCATGCTGTTGTATTTATCAAAATTTGCATCTCAGATCTTCTAACAGGAAAATAAAATACAAAAGAAAAAAGCGGCTTCCGTATGGAAACCGCTTCTATGCAGTTGACGGGACTTGAACCCGTACCCAGTTAACCCAGACTAGATCCTTAGTCTAGCGCGTATGCCAATTCCGCCACAACTGCGTTTGCTATTGCCTAGATAATATAACATATATCCGGATATTTGTCAAAGCTTTTTTTAATTTCAATCCAAAATCTTCCACCAGTTCTCAATTGCAAAGTTAAATTCCACCCCTTTTAGTAAGAAGAGCAGCACAATTAAATACTGCTCTTCTTGTTATCTTAGCGCATCTTGACTTCACAATCCTTTTTGTAACATGCTATACCATATTGAATGATGCTGCGCATACCATCTTCCTGCAATCTGGCTGTATATTTTTTCTCTTCAATCTGATCCAAAGCTTTCTGACAAGCCGCTGCCATATTGCCGTTCTCTGCATATTTTAATTCAATAACTATTCCCGTACGGCTCTGCGGCACTTCAATTAAAATATCACTGTACCCTATTCCTGATTCTGCATTTGATTGAATCAGCCAGTTTTCCATGAAACCAAAAAGTCCCAAAAGAATACCATGATAAAAATTCTCTTTGTACTCTGCTGCAACTGCTGTGTCTCTGATACTGATCGTCGTCCAAAGATAATCACTGAATAGCTTCTGGATCGTGTCTGAATCTCCGTTAAGAAACGCCCTGCAGAACGCATCTAAGCGTGGTCTGTCCTTCCTGACAGATTCTTTAAACCACTCTCGGATCTGACTAATAAAAAGTTCCCTTATCTCCCTATTAGGAATAGCCAGAAGATATCTTCTGCCCTCCGTTCTTCCTCTTTGTGTCAGATACCCTGTCGTAAAAAGTACACTCCAAAGGTTTTCAATGGTACTGTCCAGTTCATTATAAGTCAATTCCTGACGGAGCTCTTTCTCAATGGCCTTGCCCGCAATCAATTGCTCAATTTCATTCCGTGTCTGTATATCTGCCTTGTCAATAAAACGGCGAACAATATCGTTGCCGCTGCTGTTGGACCAGTAATCTTCCGGCCAGGCTTCTGAATCTGCACGAAGATGATCACAATAACAAATCACATCCCATGGGCAATAAATATCTTTTCCGCCAAAGCGATAACCGTCATACCATTCTTTTACCTCATTGTAATGATCTCCGAATCCATAATAATCCAGCATTTTCTGCACTTCGTCATCTGTAAATCCAAAATATTCATTGAATCTATGATCTGTGACTGATAATACTTTGAAATTATTCAATCCGGTAAAAATACTTTCCTTTGCTATCCTCAGACACCCTGTCATGACAGCAAAATACAGATTTGGATTTGTCTTTAGTACATTCCCGAAGAAACTTCTAATAAGGGATACCATCTCATCATAATAGCCATGCTGAAAAGCCTTATCCAGAGGCACGTCGTATTCATCAATCAACAGAATCACCTGTTGGCCGTAATGCCTGGAAAGAAGGGCTGATAATTTTAAAAGGGATTTTTCCAAAACGGCATCTGACATAAGAAAATCTCCATTTTCCCCCACCGAAATCAAAGACTTATAGATTTTTTTCTCCTCTTCTGTCAAATCAGAACTCTCAGCCAAAAATTGAAATCGCTGTGCTTCCGTTCCCACAGTATCTTTCAAAGATTTCTTCGCGGCCTCAAAAGATGTGCCCTCCACATTCTTCAATGTAATCGAAATCACAGGAAACTTTCCCATATATTTTTCACAAAGCGTTCTCTCTTTGGAAATCTTGAGTCCCTCAAATAAATGCGGATTACCACCAATTTCAAAAAAGCTCTGCATCATTCTCATGTTCAGTGATTTTCCAAAACGTCGAGGACGTGTGAAGAGATTCACTTTTCCCCAGTCTTCCAGGAGTTCTGCAAGCATATCCGTTTTATCAACATAATAAAAATTCTCTTTGATCAACTCATCAAAAAATTCAACGCCCACAGGCAGTTTCTTCTTTTCTGCCATCCTTGCACCTCCCCTACAAAAAAATCCCAGCACCCTTTATCACATTCATGATACCATGAAACCATCAGGCCGTAAAGTTTCGGCCATATTTTTATATAACGAAAAAAGTCCTTGAAACTTCAAGGACTTTCATGCAGTTGACGGGACTTGAACCCGTACCCAGTTAACCCAGACTAGATCCTTAGTCTAGCGCGTATGCCAATTCCGCCACAACTGCGTTTTAAATTGTTATGAACTGCTTGCGCCGCTCACAGGTAATATCATACCACCTGTGTCCCATTATGTCAACAATATTTTTCATATTTTTTTAAATTTTTTAAATTGTATATCGTTTTTGCAAAATAGTCCTTCCCTCGATTTGCAATGCCACGCTTTCCTCCACTTTTCTGCATTCGGCTGTTGTTATTGGTATCTATTTCTCAATAGAGCCAAATACTTGTCTTTGACATATCTTTGGCCATCCACTATAATGGAATATGTTGAAAACAAATATCAGGGCGTGCAAAGACGTCCTGAATGAGAATTGGAGATTTCCCATGCCTAAAAAGAAAGATTTTATTCTGATCGGTGTGCTGCTGATCATAGCCCTTATAGGATTGGCCGTGACCCAGCTTCTGCAGCGCCAGTCGGGGGCTTCCGTCACAATTACGGTAGGCGGTGAAGTTTATGGTACTTATCCGCTGAATCAATCCCGCGAAATAGAGATCAGCGATGACAAAGGCTACAACAAGGTAGTCATTGAGAATGGCAGCGTTCATATGGAAGACGCCGACTGCCCGGATCAGTACTGTGTTCAGCATGCAGCCATCCGTTCCAGCCATGAAACCATTATCTGTCTGCCTCATGAACTTGTAGTTGAAATTACCGGCGGAAAAGTATCTGACGTGGATGTGATTACACAGTAGACAAGAACATCATTGTGCAGTATATGATACTACCATATGAAATCACACAATAAATATAACACGCAATAAATATAAGGAGTAACTTTTCATTATGACAAAGAAATTAACGATTTCAGCCCTTCTCGTTGCTCTGGCCATGATTCTCAGCTATGTAGAAGTTCTGATTCCATTTAATTTTGGTATTCCCGGCATCAAACTCGGATTGGCCAACCTGGTGGTGGTAGTTGCACTGTACCTTCTGGATGCAAAACAGGCCTTGATGATTTCCGTTGTCCGTATCCTGCTCGTATCCTTCACCTTCGGCAATATGGCTGCCCTGCTCTACAGCATTGCAGGCGGTCTTCTGAGCTTCCTGGTTATGGTACTCTGCCGAAAGATCAAGGGACTGTCCACCATGGGTGTCAGCGTTGCAGGCGGTATCAGCCACAACATCGGTCAGATTCTTGTTGCCGTCTTCGTAGTCAAGAATCTGAACCTGCTCTTCTATCTGCCGGTGCTGATGATCGCCGGAATTATCACAGGTTTTCTCATTGGCCTGGTGGCCGGCATGATCATCCCTTCCGTGAGAAAAGCACTGCAGCTTTGATTTGCAGGGAATCTATCATAAGGCCCACAGTCATACCCGTTATAGGGGATGAACTTTAAGCGGCACGATGAAACCCGCTTTGCGATTTTCACTCATTATCGCAACAGTCGCCAATATCTTGTGCCAGCACAGATTTTAGCTTGTTGTTCGCGTAAAACAAAAGTATCCTGTCATCAGAATCATTCGTCTGATGGCAGGATGCTTTTATTCTTATATCAAGCTTATATTAAACTTTGCATCATCAATCACTTCTGAATAAGCAACGGTTCGATCAACGTCCTCCTAATCTTCTTTCTTACCCTGAATCAGATAGGTTGTCTTGCCTGCCGAAAATGACTGTTCAAAATCTTCTTCCTCAGACAGACTGATGAGAATATCATCGATCATCATATCACCATCTGCATCCACGTCAAAAGGAATGTCCAGACCATACAGATAATCTGATACAGCATTCATCTCATCATGATACGCAGAGGAATCAATATCCCCAATGAAAAAAGTCTCCTTCTTCTCCTTTTTGCCCTTCTCCTGAACACGAATTTCTACCTTATACATCTTCTTATCCTCCAATGTCAACTCAAGGCATCATCCTGCCTGTATCCCTCATTTGAGGTGCTGCTCAATGACCTTGTTTATGTAAAAACAGTATAACATATTCCAAAAAACTTTGCACCATCTTGAATCAGCATTTGACAATATTGTCACAATTTACTATAATAATAGGTGGAGAGCATATATTCAATATATGAAGGGAGACTAAAAAAATGACACTCGACGAAATTAAAGTAGTTGGTATTGCTGGTGCAGGTACAATGGGCGCTTCTATGGCTCAGATCTTCGCACAGTATGGTTACACAGTAATTATTTATGATGCATTTGAAGCAGGCCTTGAAAGAGGTAAACATCTTGTAGAAATCAATCAGGCAAGCTTAGTTGAAGCTGGTGATATCACACCAGAACAGTCTGCAGAAATCAAGACAAAACTCAGCTTCACAGGCGATATCAATGGTCTTAAAGATTGTGATATCATCGTTGAATCTGTTCTTGAGAAACTGGAAGTTAAACAGGATTTCTGGGTTAAAGCAGAAGCTGTTGTATCCCCTGACTGTATCCTTGCTACAAACACATCAGGTCTTTCTATCAACAAGATCTTTGCTAACTGCAAAGACAAATCCAGAGCTTGCGGTATGCACTGGTTCAACCCACCTCACATCGTTCCTCTGATCGAAGTTATCAACAACGATGAGACAAAACAGGAAATTGCTGATACAGTTTACCAGCTGTCCTTAAAGATCGGCAAGAAACCTATCTACGTTAAGAAAGATGCCCTTGGTTTCATCGGCAACAGAATTCAGGCTGCTATCCTTCGTGAAGCTGTTTACATCGTTGAACAGGGTATCGGCGATTACAAAGACGTTGATGGCGCTATGAAGTACGGTCTTGGTTTCCGTTACGCTTGCTTAGGACCTTGCGAAGTTGTTGACCAGGGTGGTCTTGATGTTCATCATCATATCGCTACATACCTTTGGGAAGACCTTTCAGACGCTAAGTATCCATCAGGTGAATTCGAAGCAATTTACCAGGCTGGCAACTACGGTGTTAAGACAGGCAAAGGCTTCTATGATTACAGCGGCGACAAGGCTGACAAGGCTATCGAAGCTCGTGATGCTATGTACCTTGCAATGGCTAAATGCAACCCAACAGGTGTTGGTGAAGAACACGGCTACGAAAACTAATATTTCGAATTAACAGATATTTTATCTGCACGATATCATTAAGTTTAAAATCCCCGGAGAAGATGCTTATGCAGCACCTCTCCGGGGATTTTTTCTGATGTTGGTATCCAACTATTTCATAGCGTTTCACGCTCCTGTGCTGCCGGCTGTTCTCTTCCATCACTTATAAAATCATTCGAAAACAATTCCAGACTACTCGAAAAAACCAGACCAATTAGTCTCTCTGAAAGTAAAGATTGAATTTTTGATATGTACTTTGCTATTGCCTCTTCCTTCACTCGTTCCTTAAAGCTCTTTTGCTCCGCCATAACTTTCCTTTCAAAAAGTAAGAGGGGCAGCTCTACGCTGCTCCTCCACTCATTTTACGCAGTTTTGTCTGCAATGGAAATGGGTTTACGGTCTCCATCCCGACCACTGGGACAGGTTTTATGTCTCTGGCCCGACACTAAACGCACCAACGCTTCATAACCTTTACAATTTGAAGATTTCCGATTACTCTTACTCTTCACTTATATTATACTCAATCCAGAACAAAATATCAACCGCTACTAAGAATTTTCTACGCAAAAAGAGCACTCCGAAATCAATCGAAATGCTCTTCACTATTCATCAATTCTGATTAAGCAAGCTTAGCCTTAGCTGTTTCACATAAAGCTGTGAAAGCTGCTGCATCGCTGATAGCCATTTCAGAAAGCATCTTTCTGTTAACTTCAACACCTGCAAGCTTAAGACCATGCATCAGTTTGCTGTAAGATAAACCGTTCATTCTTGCAGCTGCGTTGATTCTTGCGATCCAAAGCTGTCTGAACTGACGTTTTCTCTGTTTTCTGCCTGCGTAAGAACTTGTTAAAGCTCTCATTACGGACTGTTTTGCTACTCTATACTGTTTAGATCTGGCACCTCTGTAACCTTTAGCCAGTTTTAAAACTCTGTTATGTTTCTTCTTAGCGTTTAAGCCGCCTTTAATTCTTGCCATTTTGTCGTTCCTCCGTTTCTATTACAGGTAAGGTAAAATCTTCTTCATTACCTTTGCGTTAGTTGAATCTGTCATAGCTGCATGTCTGAGATTTCTCTTTCTCTTTGCAGATTTCTTTGTTAAGATGTGGCTCTTATAAGCTTTCATTCTCTTTAACTGACCAGTACCTGTTTTTTTGAAACGCTTTGCAGCTGCTCTACTTGTTTTTACCTTTGGCATTTTAATGTCCTCCTTAATATGAAAATGGTCTAATTACGTTTTTCAACTAAAAACATAACCATGCTCTTACCTTCCAGCTTGGCAGGCTTATCAATTACCGCAATATCTGATAACTTCTGAGCAAAATCTTCCAGAATCGTCTTGCCGACTGCTGTATGGGCCAGCTCTCGTCCTCTGAAACGAACAGCGACCTTAACCTTATTGCCGCTTGATACAAACTTTCTCGCCTGATTCACCTTGGTGTTCAGGTCATTCGTATCAATATTCGGTGATAAGCGAACCTCTTTCACTTCGATGGTCTTCTGCTTCTTGCGTGCTTCCTTCTCTTTGCGCGCCTGCTCATATCTGTACTTGCCGTAATCGATAATCTTGCATACAGGTGGTTTGGCCGTCGGAGCGATCTTCACCAGATCAAGATTCGCCTCTCTGGCTAATTTCATTGCATCTCTGGCTGACATGATACCTAACTGTTCGCCGTCTTCCCCAATCAGTCGGATCTCCCGATCTCTGATCTGCTCATTAATCATTAACTCGCTAATAATTGACACCTCCATGTCTCATGACTTCTATTCATAACATCAACTGAAAAAAATGGTGAGCAGAAACCTACTCACCATTTAAGACACGTAATGTGTATAATACTTAAATATGAACCCAAGTCATCTGAAATGCTAAGGTGAGAGTGAGTACTCTGCTTTCTTCGTAACGGATGTTGTGCATACCACACAACTTCATATAGTATACTACCTTAACCTTTCAATGTCAATAACTTTTTTAATTTAATTCAAAAAGCTGACGCTGTTTCAAATCAATGGATGCCCACTGGCTACTGGTCTTCGGCTCGCCGTAAAGGTAAACGGTACTTGTCACCTTGACATAGAGTCTGCAGTCTTTCTTATAGCCATTTGTGCTGCCTGAATCTGATGAAGAACTGCTTCTCAGATATTGCTCAAGATCAGAAACTGTCAATTTAAATGCACTGTTTTCCTTCAGATGGAAAACGCCATCATCTCCTAACTCTATGGTCTTGCCGTCATAATCTGTCAGACTTTCCACATCCCTTGTAATATCTGCAAGTTTTGTATCAACAGGTGCATCTTTAATCTCATCTCCATTATCGCTGTCAATGTAGAACTGCAGGGTCATCTCCTGCTTTTCCACATCTTCCTGATTCAGATCAGCACTGACCATATTGTAGTCCTTGACATTCACATAGAAATCCATGCTGTTTTCAAGGACATTGGCTTCATCCTCCGTCCATGAGGACTGATCCGTTGCATAGTAACGGGTCGTTTCAATATCTGCTGTCGGATTCAATTCATCTACAAAATCAATTTCCGGATCAACCGCGGTAACATTAGCAGCTGCAACCATGGCATTGATAAAGAGCTTAATTTCTTCTTCATTCGATACTGAACTATGACCCACACCGGTATAAATAACATTGCCTCTGCTGTAGAAATAATAATTGTTTCTCACATCGTTCGGTGATTGATTATACAATTTATTATTGGCCAGGCAATACCATACCACCACATCAGATTTGCCGTCACTGCGGCCATTGATATCCTTATCCTGCTCCATTGCCAGCTGATTCCACTGCCAATGTGTCTGCGCAATGGAAATGGTATCCCCCATACGGTACGGATATTGGGTAATGGCACCATCATTCACCTTTGAAGCAGTCGTGGTCAGATCTTCACTTGCTCCCAGCGCAACCCTCTTAACAGAAATCAGATTATTGGTATAAGCCTGTACCTGTGCATAGCTTGTCTTTCTGCCTTCGCCGGTTGTATAGGCAATGTCTCCAGCCAGCTTCTGAAGTTCTTCAAAGCTGACTTTATCTCCATCCGTCAGTCCCTTGCCTTTCTTAAGCAAAGCTGAAATGGTTGTATCTGAACCGCTGATTGTGTCCTGCGATGTGACAGAATATCGGTCCATGCCGACAAATGCACGCAAAAGCTGGTTCAGGGAATACCCCCAGGTGCCTTTGCCTAAATCGATCAATCCCTGGTTATAAAAAATATGCGGCAGAGCATTTTTGGTCTCATTATCATACTCACTTGCATTATTGACTGCCATTGTCTTATGCATGTTATAAAAATCATAGTTCATATATGAGGTCGTATCGTGTGTAAAGATAATACTCTTTCCCTTTTTTACATAATCAAGAATAGCCTCCACCTGTCCATTCGCATTGGATATATCAGGATAGTCATCATCAAAGCCCATAATAACCATCTGCACATCTTTTAATTTTTTTTCCAGCTTTTCCTTTGTATTATAACTGCCATTCTTATTATTAATATCTGTTGCCCTGATCTGTTCAATTTGAATATCAAAATCTTCAATATTTTTAATCATCTGATTAAATTTACTGTCCTTATTCAAATTCCATGTACCATTTGAATAAGGATACTTTGAAGTTGACGGCAATATCTGCAGCACCTTAATGACCTGCTTCTGGCCGCTTTCGTTTTTCTGTTTTGCATAGCCGATCTGTGATGTATGGACATAGCTATTGCGATTGCTTGAAACCTCCAGTTTCCAGGTAATGAGCTTATAGTAGTCCTCCGGAATCTTTCTTGTGAGTGTATAGGTTTCCCCTTCAGCAAGCTCATAAAAGCTTCTGTCCCCATCTGTTGTCTGTGTCATAACATTTCCTTTGGAATCCTCAATGACAATATATTTGCTCTGCTCTTCTTTTTCAGATAAATTACCGTCAAAATTCAAATCCAGATATAGCTTGCAGTCGTAAGTTGTCTTCGCCGGTTCTGCATCTGAATCATTATGGATGGTAAATTGATATTTCAATTCTCCCTTAATATAATCCAAATCTCCTCCAACGCTCTCCCCGGATCTCGGCGGTTCCTTTGGCTTCTCCTGAAAATCAATCACCGGTTTGGCAAGATTTGCAAAAAAGATTAAATCCTTTGTTCCTGTATCCAGCTCTTTTGCCGTACAGAAATTGCCGTAATTTAATGCCTTGTTTAAAAATTCATAATAATAAGATGCATTATCTACCGTCGTTTCATTCACCCGTCTGCTGCCTGAATCAGTTGATACAAGATCCGTTCCAACAACCACCGGATAGCCGCTTTTTACAAAATCCAGAAGCTCTTCACATTGCTGTGGTGTCATATCATTGCCTGAACCTCTGAAATAGCCTCCGCTCTGCTTGTCTGCATAGCTTGCCAGGGGTGCGAGATAATAATGACCCTCTGCATCAGTTTTTCTGGTGCCATCCGAATTTAATACATATTCTGTATCCAGCTGTCCCAGCAATCGGACAAACCATTCCTGCTTACTCTTTATAGTACTGTATTGCGTATTTGAAGTGTCATTTTGAACTTCAGCACCAAGCAATTCCCCCTCACCGATATGCACATAACGGAAAGGATCATTGCCTGTAATCAATGTATTCCTTTTGCTCGAATCCGGATTCTTCCCGGAAATGTAGATCATATCATAGGTTGATGCAATGTCATCAATATGTCCTACAAATTCAGAGGCCGTCATGGTTGTCAAGTTAACCTTCGTTCCCGTGGATGTTCCAGCTTCCTTCAGGATCTTTAATTCCGCACAATTCGTATAAATATTATTAAATCTTTTGTTTTCTGGTGTATTGCCTGCCGAATCATATGCACTTACAAAATAAATTTTCATTTCGAATACATTGTAAACACTATGATCAAAATTAATCTTTTTTTCTGTCTTCAAGTTATTCTTCGTACAGCCTGTATCACCTTCTATAGTGTCAATCGTTTTGCCGTTTTGATCATAGAATACAATCTTATATTTCTTTAAACTGCCGCCGCCATAACCATTTGGATTTGGTGTATAGACAAGTCCTTTGACTGTCGCCGGGAGATTAAATGTCACCGTTATATAATGCATCGGATCTGTCTCTCCCGGATGTGCTTCCGCCCACATCTTGTCTATATCACTTTGTGTAGGATTGTCCGGCGGCCGCTTGGAAAACCAGGCTGTTGACGTGTCCCCATCCGTCATATATGCTGCCAGCTTGTCTTGCTTCTTGTCCTCGCAACAGGCTGTGACTGTTTCCTTTACAGCACAACCAAGCCATTCATAGATATCCGCTTCATCGATTTCTTCACAGTTCACATCCGGCATAATCTGCAGCACATTGATTTCATCCTTCAAATCGGCATTTCGCTTATACTGATAGTTAATGATATACTCCACTGCTCTTGCCTGGGACAGATCAGAGCTCAGCGGATCCAGCTTGCTGCCATCTTCGCCCAATGCGCGATACTGGTTTTCCTGTTCGATATATTGCGTGATTTCTTCAAAGCCTTCTGTCTGTGCGTCTTTAAATACTGCGGCAAAATCATTATTCACCAATCCCGCATTAGAAGCTGTATCATTTGTCAGCACATATACCTTTTTAGTCACGTAATTGCCATCCGCATCATCTGCCTGGATTGACGATGAAAAAGCAGCTTTCAATGCCGCATTTTCTGCATTGCTCATATTGATAATACATGGAATTCCTGCACCGGCAATGCTGACTGCCATATCATCTGACAGCTGACCATTCACATAAATCAGATCATAGGATGATACATCCATATCATCCTCTTCTTCCTGATCCTCTGAAACATTGGCATGCACCGGCTTGGACATATTATCTGCATACCTTGTATCCACCTGTACATTAAATCCATCGTATTTATCCTTTTCCAGATGGAAGACATATTTCTTCAGCCAGTCATGATTTTCATAGCCGCCCTGATAATAGAGGTGATCCACCTGTACAAGCTGTGTCTGATTGCCGCCCGGTACGAAATCATAGTCACCGGTTCCGGGAGTCAGGGTGTACTGGGCCTCCGAGATATAATAGGTTGCGGTCTGTCCATCACCTTCGCTGACCGGCAGATACATGTCTTCTCCATCCGGATAGGAAGGATAATACCATCCAAAAAACTGATAATCCGATGGATTGCCTGCTGAACCGTCCGATGACAGTTCACAGCAAAACCATGCCTTCTTTACCACATAATAGTAATTATAATCAAAATCCTCAGGAATCTCTGCAATATCCTCATAGGCTACCGGCTGACGGTCGGTAACAATAGAAAGCTCTGTCTGAAACAGCTGATCATCATGATCCGGATCCTGCACCAGATACCAGTACTGACCATCATCCAGAACGATATCTCCAGCCTCAGGCTTATAATCCGGATCAGTCATATTCTTCGCCGAATCCGTCACATACTTCAGATCTCCCACAAGAGTGTATTTATAATATGGATACTCCTCAATATTTTCACCAAGATAGATATAAGGATCTGCCTGTGTACCTGCTTTTTGTTCATCTTTGATATGATCCGGATCTGTCACTGTTGTCCCATCTGCCGCATCGCTCACATCATTGTTCTGCTGAATCAGCACTGCATTGCTGCCATCTCCCTCAACAGCAGATTTATCCGGATTTTCTCCAGGAAATGAATATTTTCCGGCATTGATGCCTTTTGCAATGTCTTCTGTCAGATCAGTGTACACATTCTCATAGAATCCATATCGTCCATTCTGATAGTCATATTCAGCCTGTATTTTCTCCTGAGCACTTTTTGCTGCATCTGAATCGGATGAAAATGCTTGATTGACTTCATCATTGCTGATCTCCGCAAATTCAAGGAAGTAAGCGCTGCGCTGCTCCTCATCCTCCATAAAAGAAAAATTCTCGATATTTTCACGGAATAATTCCGGCTGACTGCTGTCTGCATCTGCATTCTTACGAATCGGATAATATTGCTGTTCTTCCTTCGTATACTCTCCGGTGCCATCCTGATTTTTTACATAGGTTCCCTTTACCTCTACATGATCTGCACGACTGCTGCCATTTGAATTTTTTAATTCTACCTGTGTCCAATCCTTTTCATTATCCCCATTTTCAAGAAAATATTTTTCCTGATATGGACTATAAGATAAAGGTGCCGTATCTTCTTCGGCAGCCTGTCTGTCTATCTGATAGATACCTGTACTGCTGTTTTCGTCAATACTGCCGTCTGCGGCAATTTTAACATTCATGGCAAATTCTTTGCGTTCCTTTTCAGGCAGCTGGCTCAAACCTTCCTCCAATGTAGAAAAATGAATCACATTGCCGGCAGTATCCGTATAGCTGTACAATTTGACAGAGGGTTCCTGACCGGATACATAATAACCTATCTCTGCCTTATCGCTGTTATCTACCAATTCCAGAATACGAAAGGGTTTCTCACTGGAATTGCCATTGACAATGATGTCGATGCCCGGCATGGAATTAGTCGCAGCCTGAACGGATACTGCCGTTGTCTGCAAAAATATACCGGCTGCAGCCGCACATGCCAGTGCGGCTGCAGTTATTTTAAATATTCTTTTCCTCATTCTGCTTTTCATACAGGCTCTGCCTCCTTGTACTGCTGCTCCGTCAGAGCATTCCGTTATCTTTGCGTTTCTGTCTTTATGCCTTCTCTTTCAAAACCCACTTCCAGGTCCTGATAGGAAGTTCTGTATGTCTTATGTCTCTGTCGAAACTTTATTGCGAAGTGTCACTGTATATAATTGCGAAATCTCTTTATCACCCTTTTTCAGCGTCAGTCTGAAAAGGACGATGCCCTCACTTTTTGCCTTACTGAGATCCATTTGAAAGCCGGACACATTTTCAGTTAATACAGCTTTTGTTGTCTGCTTGACCTCAAGTTTCCCGTCCGTGATGGTTCCCTCATTATAATATAGCTTCTGCTCTGACGGTGACCACTCGATCACTGTCACCGGATGCTGCGGATTTGTCTCATCCACTCGATTGGTCTGCTCAAGTGTAAGTTTTTTATCTGCCGCTGCCGCACTATCGATATCACTGCTGATGGATGTCCCCCCCGATGTATACGTCATTTTCACATTGGTATCCAAAAGCAGATTCTCTATCCGCTCCAGTGTGGTCTGCATATCTGACTGAAGCTTTGTGGTCAGAGAAACCTTTCGATAGAAATTCGCACCTGAAGTGATAAAAGTCATCACGACCGTACTGAATATACCGATAATAGCAATGGCAATCACCATTTCAATCAGTGTCAGACCCTTATTATTCAGTTTTCGTTTTTTCCTTCTACACTTCATGTACTTTACTTACTCCTTTGGCTGTCTTTATCCTATCTTTTTACCAAACCGTGCTGTCGATGGTATAAGATCCTGCATCCATGTTCAAATGCAGGACACGAGTCTTTCCGCCGCCCTGAACAATGATTTCAATACAATAAATTCCCGCACTATGGCTGTCAAAATCAATGTCTTTTCCTGCCTCCAGATCAGACAGTATCTCCGCCTGCGTCATCAGCTCCTTCTGAATCGGACGGAATCCGCCTGTTTCACGATTATATGTCAGAATAATGGAATCTCCCACATTCATCTCATATGTCTTGTAATTGGCATCTTTATATGTAACCCTTGTCTTGGCCGGCGCAATTTTCTCCGGCTGTTCTTCCACCAGATGTGACTGACTGCCAACCTTTCCCCTGTCAAGAAAATAGCTGATATAATAACCATCCTCCGTTTTGGTCAATTTCATCTCCGCCACCAGCCGGTTCATGGATTCTGTCCTTGTCCGTTCCAGAGCCTCTCCGATAGACTTGGCAGCTCTCGTCACACGAAAACCAATCAGGGAGTTCAATGACGGCACCATGATTCCCAGGAGAATGGCAAATATGGCAACCACAATGACCATCTCAATCAATGTAAAACCTTTATTTTTCTTGTCCATATTATTCTTTTCTCCAGTTTTCATAATTTACATAGTCAGCCAACTTATAGGTATCAGAATTGGAACCTGCGCTGCCATCGTTATCCTCATCTGCGGATGTACTGTTGCCAAGGACATATTTATCACCTTCCCAGAAGAAATCCTTCGGAGAAATATTGCCTTCTCCATCGCTGATAACACTCTGAAAAACTTTGGCAGCTTCCAGCGGCGCTGATTCAAGTTTGGCACCGGTCCCCAGGGTAATCTGTCCCTTCGCCATAATGATCCCCTTGAAATTGACTCCATCTTCAATCTTTACATCACCGGTACAGATTACCAGTCGAAGCTTATTGGCCATATCAGAGGTAATCGTAAGGGGCTGATTGGTTCCGGCAACGGTCTGTGTCACTGTGCCATTCCCATCTGCATTCTTTACTTCAAAGGTACTGCCGGCACCATTGTGTGCCATGATTGCCTGCAAAGAATCATTATCTGCATTGGCTGTGTAGATATATTGCAAATTTGTTCCTTTCTTCTGCAGGAACTGTACCATCTGCTTCTCATTAACAAGATTGTCAAATACACTCCTTGTATATGCCGTTTCATCATGGGTGATGCCGTCGCTGTCCGCCACATCTGTTTTCAGCAGATCTACACTTGTGATCATCTTACGGTTCAATGCATACCATGTATTCTGCAAATTTACTTCTTCCTGCTTCAATTTATCACTAAGCTCTGCATCTGTGGAAGAATAAAGACGGCCGTTTTCATTCGATCCGTCATATTTCAGCACATTGCCATTGGTCACATAACGGACATAGCTATTCGGATCCTTCACTGTAATACCCGCACCTGTGCCAAAATAAAACGCAAAATACTGATCCATTTTTTCTTTTTGCTGACTGTAATAATCTGACATGAATTTTGAAGCTTTTTCATCATCACTGAAATTCAGATAAAAGTATACTGTACCGCCCTGACCATTATAAAAAACAGTCTGTACCGGGTTATTGGCATCAACACCAATATCCCGCAGTGTTTTGCCTCCCCAGGCAGATACAGGGGTATCCCATTCAACAATGTCAGCTGCCGACTTGTCCGCAAATCCACCGGCATTATAATCCGTCATTGTCATCGGATTGCCTGTTACTGCATTCTCCTCTGTCTTCAATAATTTATATGGCAGAAGATACGCCAGCTGTGCACCTTTGACCGAAATACTGTCGCCGGTCATCACATCCGAGTTCGTATTGTCCTCTCCGCTGACAGTTTTGGCTGAAGAAGCCACATAATTTCGCCCTGCCAGCAGAAGTCTGCTGACACCGGACAGATCCACTGTTGTATCCTTACCGTTGATGACAATGGCACTGCTTAAGTCTGCCTCAGATAAACCATCATACTTTCTAGCCTGAGCTGTTCCAACAGAAGCATCCTGTGACGCATTCAGGCTGGCTCTGGCTGATACAGGATCACCGTAACCATAGTAGTCCCCCTGTATCTTAACATTGCTGCCCTTCCCTTTCTCAACTGTCAGGTCATCAGCAAAATAAGTCGTTCCAAGAAGTTCCACCTCTGCAGAATTCAGGCGCAGCCCCTGTGCCCAAAGATTCACTCCGGATGCCGTTGTCAATCGGCTTCCATTGTCCACCTTAATCTCGGCCTCTGTTACGACTTTGTCTCCTGAAGCAATGGACAGGCTGGCACCTGTTTTTGTCCAGATTGATGTATGATTCTGATTTTTTAATTCAGGCACTTTATCTGTGTCAATCCTTCCGGCGTAAATACTGCCGGTGATAGTTGTTGCAGAACCGCCGACCTGACCATCACAGATAATTCCGCCTTCCGCCACAATAATCATACTCATCAGGTCAGGAAGGGTAGACGGTGTCGGAAACTGAACATTCGGTATACCAAGCCGGATATCGGTCTCAATGATGGATGCCAGACCTTTAGGACTGACATAAATCACCTTCAGGTTCTTAAGAAGCATTCCTTTATTCTCTTCCACCTGAAGAATCGGTGCTTTATCCTCCGGATTGGTTACAATCAGTGTTTCCTTTGTATCATCGATTTTGCTGTCCAGATCTACATAAGATTTCAAGCGGTTCATGGAATATTGCCCCGTCTGAACCGTTTCTTTTGTTCCATTCTGTTCAAAGGTCTGAACACTCTTCTGAAGTTCCTGCAGAAATGCTTTCTCAAAAGCAGCCTGTCTCTTTTCATCCATTGCAGCATCTGTAGAATCACTGTCTACATTGTAAGTTTCCATAACCTTGATATAAGCTCTGGACATGGCATCACCTACATCCTGCTGCAAGCCAAGACGGATTTCTTCCAATGCCTGTTCTGCTGTATAAAAACTGTCTTTTCCTTTAATACCACTGATCTTCATCTGATAATTATGCAGTGCCAGATACAGAACAAGCATTCCCATAATTCCGATAAAAGCCACCGCTATGATCACATTGATCAACGAAAAACCACGATTATCTTTCATTCTTTTCTCCGTCTCTCCCATTAATTCTCCTTAGCACCGTCCAATACGATCAGCCGGTCACTCTCAGGAAAATTATTTTTGGCTGCGCCTGCTTTATAAATCTCAACTGTTGCCGTATAAATACGGTCTTCAGCCTCTTTATCATCCAAACCATTCACAGACAAAATCTGTCTGGCACTTTTGCCGGTGGCCTTCTTATCATCGCTTCCGCTTTTTGTCACCGCCTGATATGTCAGCTTCATCTGATTGACCGTTGTTCGATTCAATACATCATCCAGATTGCTGATATTGTAATCCAGATTCGTACGCAGAACTGTTGTTGCTCTATAAAGACTTGGATTCGTATTCCAGTTGATCTGACCACGGGCTGCCGGACATTCCTTTACAGTCAGAGCCATTCTGTAGTCCTGTTCCTGTTTGGACGTTGGGCCTGAAGAAGCTGCACTTTCCTCCTGCTTCTCACTTTCATCTGTCGCCGCCTTACCTGCCGCAGTTCCTGATGCATCATTTGCTGTCTGATCAGATGATGTGCTGCCACCGGATATGCCTGTGCCCTCCGGACGCTGCTTTGACACATAAAGCTGCACCGGATAATTATCTGTATTTTCAAAAACAATCTCATCCAGCGGGCTGGCCGAACTTGTCGAATTGTAATTCGGATAATAGAATACGAACAGATTCTTCAATTCCGCACCGGCCTCTGAACTGTAGAAAGGTACATAGGCGCTCTCATACGTACAGAAACATCCGTTCTTTCCATCTCTTTTTCCTTTACATGGACAAATGGACATTTTCTCATATTCTTTTCCATTCTTTTTCTTATAATCATAGGCACTTAATGTATATTTAGCCGAAGCCTTGACCGTACCGCCGTTTTCTTCTATCTTGATATACAATGTCCGTTTTGTATGCTGATAGACATCGTTCACATCCAGAATAGCACCTTCGCTGTCATCTGCTCCATTAAACTCGTCAGGATACAGCCTTCTTGCCTCCTGAGCCTGCAGATAAACCATATTGGTCATGGCATTCTCATCCCAGTTCAACGGCATGATCAGGAAAGCATTACTATCCGTATTCAATTTGGAAATATTCGGCACTTCATAATCATTCTTGCCCATTTCCTTGTTGCTGCTGGTCTTTTTCTTGTAACTGGAATCTTTACTGCCGTCAAATGTAACCAAGGCATCAAATGTCTGGTTCTCTACCTGCATTCCATCAATCTGAAAATAATATTTTGATTGGTTTGTTCCTTTCGTTCTCGGATTAAATGTATAAGTCTTGCCATCATCTGTGGAAATCACAGATGCCGTTACCTGGGATGTATCCTTATCTGAAGAACGATACAGACGCACATCCTTGTAGACATTTCCTTCTTTGAGACTTTCTTTTAATGTCAATGTATTGCTTCTGTACGCATCAAGCTGGTCATTCAGAAAATCAAACCGAAGGCTGCTGGTCATCGGATTCAGAGGATAATTAAATGCCAGCGACAATTCTGCAAAATCTTTGCCCTTGACAGCTTCCATTACATTCTGGGCTGCTGTGGAAGCATTCAGATAAAGAGATGATTTTTTATTCACACGGCTTGATGTAACAAAGGACTGCAGCAGAACTGCTGCCGCTATGGCAAAGATGCTCACGGCAATGATCAGCTCAAGCAGTGTCATACCGGTGTTGTCATTTATTAAATTTTGCTTTTTCATTGGCCGTTTTCCTTTCTTTCTGCTTTGTCCATCATTTGATCCTGTCATACACCTGTCATTAAAGCCATTTTAAAGCATGACTGAAAACACAGATAGAGGGGCACAATATGGCTCCCCTCTAAATGATGATTACTGTGTATTATCTGAATTGTCTGACGAACCGCCGTCATTGCTGTCGTTGCTGCTGCTATTGTCAGTGCTGCTGCCGCTGCTATGACTGCCGCTGTTGTCAGAATTCTTCCTGCTGCTTGTTGTCAGGGTGCCGAAAAGGTTATGATTGCCCAGTACAACGGAGCTGATATCCGGTGTTGTATAGGTACGTCCTGTACCTGTCATTGAATACATATTGACAACAACTGTACCTCCCAAATCTCCTGTAGAAGCTGAGAAATCAATATCCATGCTGTCAATGGTCAATCGACTGGCATCAGCTGCCAGATAATCTACCAGATCCTTCAGTTCCTGATATGTACCATTAAATTCCATGGTATTCTTCACACGATACAATGCTACGCTGTCAAGGTCGATGCCATCCGGTACGGCTGAAGCATCTGACTCTGTTTCAGCTGTGCCTTCAATTTCATTGATCTGATCCTGTGTCGGCTGATTCGCCTGTTCTGACAGAGTGCTGTCATCCCCCTCTGAACCATTGCTCAAACCGGAAGTATCAAGGGAAGCCACAAATTCCTGATCTGCAAAATCCATCTTGAAAATCCACAAGCCCAGCTTGTCTTCCATGCCTTTACCCAATAAAACGGCATCTTCTTCCTTCACATCCGCCGGGAACATGTTGGTATAATCTGACACACGCTGGTTATATTTGTTTGTTTCGGAAATATAATAATCCTGATTCTCCTCAATCTCTTTGAGCTGATTCAGCTTCTCTCTGAGAGGAACATTCTGCGCCTCAATCTCTTCTGCTTTTGCCATCTGCGGCTGAAATACAAGAAAATAACCCAGTACAAAGACCACAATACCCAGAAGCATCAGCAATATTCTTTTGTCTCTCATCGACATTTTTGATAATTTAGTCTTCATCCTTTACTCCTTATTGTGCACTGCTGTCAATGACCGCCGGCTGTGCATAAGTGCCCACCACAAGCATAGTTACTTCTCCGTTGTCACTCTCTTCCAGACCAGAGGTTGTCACATCTGAAAGGCTCTCAAATGTCCGCAGCTGTGTCAGCAGCTTCGCTGCCTGATTCTTGTCATTTACCGTAAACTGGAAAGATACTTCTGTGCCATTGGCTGTAAAATTGGAAATAACCAGATCAGATGGCACCTTTTCCTCCATCTCCTCAAGGAATGTTCTCAGAGATTCATTCGGTGTCACTGTGTATGCATATAATTTGTCAAAACTCTCTGTTTTGGATTTTGCTGTTACATAGGTATCATAAAGCTCCTGAACAGAGTGCATAGCCGCAATCTGCTTCTCGAGGCTTTTGCCTGTATAATACTGGTAAAGATGATTGCCGATACCTACCGCAGATAAAATCAAGCCTGCCGCCACACCGATGATACAGATGATGGTGGCTCCCTTCAGAGACTCTACCTGATTCTTCTTCTGTCTGGTGACACGCTCCATGAGGTTCAGCCCCGATACAGAAGGTGCTGCCAAAGCGATATACAGATACATACTGTCCCCGCCTTCCATGGCCGGTGCCGCCTGCCCCGGCAGGTTATCCAGCACTCTGACAGACTGTGCCAGTTCATAGCTGAACAGTTCAGCGATGCCCTTGACCCCTGCACCCAGACCGCATAATTCGATAGAATCAAACGCTGCACCCGCATTACGTGAAATATAATAGTCCATGATTCGGGATATATTGCCGATCAGATAACGGAAGCTTTCTGTCACCTCCGCCTTGGCTGCTGCCATGGCCGGCATATTCTCTGTATTCTCCATCTCCAATCTGGAATGAATACAGTTGCGTCCGCAGAGAATATCCAGTGCATGCCATTCATCTGCCAATTCTCCGAAAACCGGTTCGTTCATCATGGCCTCAATAGCCGCATCCACACCATAGTTGACGCTTCGCTGCAGTGCCAGATCGCCATCCTTCACAATGCTGATGACCGTATGTCCCATCTCAATCTTTGCCAGAAGATGCAGTCCCTGGGCATACATACCCTTGACTGCCTGGTAAATACTGTCTCCCACATAACCGATGCCGACCATGTTCAGTCCTGCATTGTCAGACATTTCCTGACAGGCAATGGAAATGGTCTTTGGTGCCGCATATGCCAGCAGATCGTACTGAGGAGCTGCCATCACTGTACCATCTGCAGACTCCTTCAATTCTCCCATAATCGTGTAAGAAAGGACATATTTGGAAATATCAACCGGAAAATATTCTGTACCGTTCTCCTCCAGAATATCCTGGATTTTATTCTTCTTTACTACAGGGATCTGGATACGACGGCTTGCAATTCGGGAAGAACCCGCTATATAATACACACGTCTTGTCTTGACATTATGTGCTTCAAGACTTTCCGTCAGAATATCTGCCAGATTCTTCGTATCACGCACCTCACCGTCTTCTACGATACCAGGTGCCAGCAGAATATTGAAGCACTGTACGATACGCTCTCTTTTCCCCGCCTGATCCATCTCAGCCACACGGAGCTGGGCTGAGTCTATCTCAACGCTAATAAATCTTGCCATTTTCGTGCTCTCCTTTATCCTTTGTAAAACGTGGCCGGCTGCAATCCCGGAGTTTTCTGGCGCCGGACGTTGGCAAAAATCATTTGCCTTAATGCAGGCACGCTCGCGCTGCCTGATATTGGCAGCGGCACATAAGGCGCTAAAAAACACCGCCTAAGTGCCGGCCATATCAGAAGCACCTGCATTAAGGCAAATGCTTCCCGCCAACTGCTGACCAGAAAACTTCTGATCGTAAACTCCTTAAGAATTCATAGGATTAATTTTAACCTTTTCTTCTTTCTCATGCTTATATGCCACGTTCAGTTACAAGACTATGACTTTCAAATGGTTTGAAGGTCATAGTTTTATAACTGAAAAAAATAATATCTTCAGTTATACTGTTTGTTTCTGTCACTCTGATGTCGATGTCATTGAATGGATTATGAACAAAGTAATGACAAATACCAGTTGATCCACTGGTTTCCCCAGAGGGCTGCGATGAAGATGCCCACTGAGAGGTAAGGTCCCATGGCCAGTACTTTGCCTGCGTTTTTAACATGCATGAGGATCAAATGCGTAACAGATGCAATGATACAGCTTAAGAAAAGCGCCAGTATAATCGGCTTCCATCCGATAATCAGGCCGCATGTAAACATAAGCTTCACATCTCCGCCGCCGATGGCTCTGCCGCCGCTGAATGCATAGATGACGGCCAGCACACCGCTGACACAAACTGCACCGATCAGGTGGCTCTGCCACGATGATAAATCAATAACAACTGCTGCTATACCAAGGATCAACAAATATACATTGATGCTGAGTGGTATTTCATAACTTCGCCAGTCAATGACACTGAGAACAATCAGTCCAGATGTCATCAGACAATAAATCACTGTCATGGCATTCCAGCCATTCACTACAAAAACCATCACATAGAGGACGCCGTTAAGCGCCTCTATGAGTGGATACTGCACCGAAATCTTCGCCTTACAGTTACGACATCTTCCGCCCAAAACTATCCAGCTAAAAACCGGCACCATGTCATACCACTTAAGCTGATTGCCGCAGGACATACAATGAGAAGGCGCAGTGACAATCGACTCATGCAGCGGCAGCCTGTAAATGCAGACATTTAAAAAACTGCCGATCACAATGCCAAATATCAAAACAATTATGTACGGGATCATATCCAAAAAAAGAAGCATAGGGGAGTTCCTTTCCTGTAGGGTTTACGAGTTTTAAAATGCAGTGGATTTTAATGTCTTGGTGGGAACTCTTCAGATTCCTGGAACCCAGTCAATTGCCAGTTCACCGCAGGCACGCTTGCGCTGCCCGCTACTGGCAGCGGTACTAAGGCGCTAAAAAACAGCGCCTAAGGACCGGTGCTGAAGGTCCGGGGGACCTTCGTTAGCACCGACCGAAGTGGAACGTAGACCCGTGGCGGAAGCACCTGCGGCGAATCTGGTAATTGACTGGGTTTCCGAGGGTTGTGAAGAGTATGACGCAAATTCTAAATTGTATACATTAATTATTATTTAGAAACGTTCTTTACCCAAGTAGGATCATAGGTTACATTGATAGAACCATCATTTGCAACAATTAAAGTAGCTGAAATTGCAGTCTTAACAGCACCTGTACCATCTTCAGAATCTGTCCACTTTGAAGATTTCAGTTTAGTATTTGTCCAATCAGTTCCTGCATAAGTACCAAGTAAAGTTATAACATTAGCAGCAGTTGTTGGTTCCTGTGCAGAATCATTTGTCTTTTCAGCTGTAACTGTTGTAGCTGTAGAACTCTCTGCAGCTGCCTTATTAATTGTAATTGTATACTTACCAGCATTAATCTGATCTGTACCATCAGAAGCTGCTGTCTTGAATGCTGTTACCATGTTTTCAAGGTTTGCGGCATCTGCTGCTTTTCTTGATTTTTCAACATATTTTGTATACTGTGGTGCAAGGATACCTACTAAGATAGCAAGGATTGCTACTACGATAACCAGCTCTACCAGTGTGAAACCTTTGTTATCTTTTTTCTTGTCTCTAAGGAATTTTAACATAACACATTTCTCCTTTTCTTTTTGTTTCTTGTTCTTTTGATGATTGACACTTTGTGTCATCATCCCGCTTGGTGATTTTGAACCACCCGGATTGTCAGGCTTCGTATGTCCCTGGATGCTGTCCGAAATGAACAGTTTCCCGCAGGTGCTTCCACTACGGCTGGTCCTTAGGCGCTGTTTTTTAGCGCCTTAGTACCACTGCCTGTAGTGGGCAGTGCGAACGTGCCTGCGGGAAACTGTTCACTTCGGACAGCCCCAGGAACTAGGAAGCCTGACAAATACTTTGTATGATGATACGGTTCCCTATGCCAACCGCATTTCATCCTTATATAACTCCGGAAACTTTTTACGCGGTTCCCAATCGCGCATTTATCAGATGGAGATTCTCCATTGATATGCTTTTACAGGTTGTCCAGGCCTTCGTACATGGTGCCGATCGGCATGATGACGGCGATGACCAGTGTACCGACGACCAGTGCCATGAAGACGATGATCAGTGGTTCCATGGCTGCCAGGATGCTCTGGGTGGTCATCTCGACTTCTTCGTCGTAGTAGTCTGCCAGTTTTTCCAGCATGGCCTCTATGTTACCTGTTTCTTCACCGATGCCGGTCATATGATAGACCATCGGCGGAAAGATGCCTTCGCTTCGAAGGGGTTCTGAAAGGGGAATACCTTTCATTACTTCTTCTTTGGCTTTCATAAAGGCATTGGCATAATGAATGTTTTTCATAATGCCTGCGATGATGTCCAGGCAGGCTGTCATTGGAAGGCCTGCTGCCAGCAGGGTGCTCATGGTTCTGGCAAATTGTGCACAGGCTGTTTTCACTGTCAGCTTGCCAAAGAGTGGGACACGCATCTTGAAGTCATCGATGGCGCTTCGCCCTGCATCGGTTTTATAAATGGTCCGATAGGCAAATACGATCAGTGCCGCGACGATCAGAATGACGTACCAGTGGCTGGCTGTCCATTTACTGGTGTTCATGACTGCCATGGTCAATGCCGGCATCTGTACGTCCAGATCTGCAAACATATCAATGAAGATCGGGATAACGAAGAGCAGCATAACTGCCACAACGCCGATGGCTGCACAGACCAGAATGATTGGGTAAATGGTGGCCTTTCTGATGGTGGCTTTCAGTTTGGCTTCCTTCTCAAAGTGAACCGCCATTCTGGAAAAAGCCATCTCCAGGTTACCGGAGGATTCACCGGCTTTGACCATGTTGACCATCATCAATGGGAAGATGTCCGGAAACGCCAGCAGGGAATCCGCCAGTGTATTACCTTTCTCTACATTCACCAGTACTTCTGCAATGGCGCTCTTAAGCCATTTATTCTCTGTCTGCTCCGACAGCATCTGCAGTGCCTCTTTCATCGGCACACCGGCTTCGGTGATGCTGACAAACTGTCGACAGAATACACACAAATCTCTGGACTTTACTTTTCTGCCCACAGAAAAATCGATATTTTTGTTCATGATGCCCTGTTCACGGATGGACATCGGCAAAAGACCGTCTTTGCGCAGCTGCTCGGCGACTCTCTCCTTGTCGTCAGCCTCCATGCTGCCCTTGATCTCTTTGCCCGCCGCATCAACAGCGACATAGGAAAATCCCGGCATAATTCAAGTCCTCTCTTATAACATCTTAAAATCTACTTTATTGTTCATCATCACAGGATCCTGGGCATAGGATACCGCGGATTCTGCACTGATATCACCTCTCAGGAACAGATCATAGATGGCATCATCCATAGTCTGCATGCCCTGACGCTTGCCGGTCTGCATGGTGGAAATAATCTGATAGGTCTTGTTCTCACGGATCAGATTGCGCACCGCATTGTTGGCAAAAAGCACTTCAAGGGCTGCCACTCGGCCATGACCGTCCTCCTTGCGGATCAGCTGCTGGGAAACGATACATTCCAGTACGGATGCCAGCTGGATACGGATCTGCTGCTGCTGATTCGGCGGGAACACATCAATGATTCGATAGATGGTCTTGGCCGCACCGATGGTATGCAGTGTAGACAGCACCAGATGGCCTGTCTCAGCTGCCGTCAGCGCTGTAGAGATCGTCTCAAGATCTCGCATCTCTCCCACAAGGATCACATCCGGATCCTCTCGAAGGGCCGCACGCAGTGCCTGGGCATAATCACTGGAATCACTGCCGATCTCTCGCTGGTTCACAATGGACTTCTGGTGTCTGTGAAGATACTCAATGGGATCCTCCAGCGTAATAATGTGATACGGATAGGTTCGATTGATAATGTCCACCAAAGAAGCCAGTGTCGTAGACTTGCCGCTTCCTGTGGGGCCTGTTACCAGAACAAGTCCACGGCGTTTCTCAGTCAATGCCTGTACCTCTTCCGGAATGCCAAGACTTTTGGCCTCCGGTATGGTAAATGGCAGACATCTCATGACAGATGCCAGCGTACCGCGCTGTTTAAAAATATTCACACGAAAACGTCCCACACCGCGGATGGCATAGGCCAGGTCCGTCTGTCCGTTTCCGTCCAATTCTGCTCTGTGCCGTTCATCCAGAATCGGAAGAAGTAATTCTTCCAGATCCTTCGGCATCAGTTTCTCACCCTCCTGAGGTGTCAGCATACCGTCTATCCTGAAGAACGGTGAACATCCTACCGTAAAATGAATATCTGATGCATGGGCTGCCACAGAGTCCTTTAAAACTTCATCTAAAATATACATAAGCCTTCCTATCCAGCATGTCATGCTTATTCAGCTGCTTATCCAAATACCTGCTCACAGCTGTTGATTGATGATGATTCACAATGGTTGATTTTCTAATCATTGTGAATTCATCTCGTCATTTTTATTCATAAGATGCCTTCAGCATTTCATCCACAGATGTGATACCCTCCAGCACGTAGCGGATACCATTCTCGCGAAGGGTTCGCATACCGCTTCTCTTCGCCGCATCAGCCAATTGTTCCGTTGAAGCGTTCTTGGCAATCAAAGAGCGGATCTCCTCATTCACTTCCATAATCTCAAAGACAGCAATTCGTCCGAAGAAACCGGTCTGATTGCAGAAATTGCAGCCCGCCGGCTTATAGATCTCCACATCCTCTTCCGGCGGCTTTCTGAGAATCCGCTTCTCTTCTTCAGAAGCCATATAAGCTTTGCGGCAATGAGGACAAAGCTTCCTGACCAGTCGCTGGGCGATAACGCCGATCATGGAATCGGCGATCAGATAATTCTCCACACCCATATCCGCCATACGGCTCAGTGTACCAACTGCATTGTTCGTATGCATCGTAGATACAACCAGATGGCCGGTAATGGAGGCCTGAACCGCAATGGAAGCAGTTTCCTGGTCTCGGATCTCACCGATCATAATGATATCCGGATCCTGACGGAGAATCGAACGGAGTGCCGATGCGAATGTCAGATCTACCTTCGGATTCACCTGAATCTGGTTGATGCCTTCGATATCCGCCTCCACAGGGTCTTCAACTGTGACGATATTCACCGCTTCCTTGTTCATCTCGCTAAGTGCTGTATACAATGTCGTAGACTTACCGCTTCCGGTAGGTCCCGTTACAAATATAATGCCAAAAGGATGTGCCATCATATGATCAAAACGCTGAAGTTCGTCATCGCTGAGTCCCAGTTCCTTCTTCTCACGAGTCAGATTCAGCTTGGAAGAAATACGCAGCACCAGTTTCTCCCCATGAACCGTCGGAATTGAAGAAATACGGATATCGTATTCCTGTCGGTCTACCATAATGGTCATACGGCCATCCTGTGGCTTTCTCTTCTCAGAGATATCCATGCCGCCCATAATTTTGATACGGGTGGAAATGGCCGGCAGCAGACTGTTGTCATAAACCATCTTCTCATAAAGTGCACCGTCGATACGGTAACGCACACGTACCTTCTCCTGCAGTGCTTCTATATGAATATCACTGGCACGCTGACGAATGGCCTGCTCAATCAGAGATCGCACCAGCTGAACGATTGGTGCATCGCTGACATCCGTCTCGGTCTCTTCTTCAATCCCGCCTCGGAGCTGGGCACGCTCTCTGGTGAATCGCCGTGCCGCATCCATGGTCTCTGAAGCACCATAGCACCGGTCAATGGCTGTCAGTACATCTCTGGTGGTGGCGATGTAAGGCTCCACCTGCAGATTCGTAACAATGGATATATCGTCAATGGCCGCCATATCCATCGGATCTGCCATGGCAAGATGCAGAATATTGGCATTGTACGGATCCAGTTCAAACGGAATACACTGATACTTCTTCAGCAAATTCACACTGACCAGATTGCGGACTTCCTTCGGTATCACAACACCGGAGAGACGCACGACTTTCAGCCCAAGCTGCATCTGCAGAGCACGGACAATCATCTCTTCTGTGATCATACCGCTGTCCACAAGCACTTCACCAATCTTCTTGCCTGTTCCCTTCTGCAGTTCCAGCGCTTTCTTCAGTTGTTCATCTGTTAAAACATGCTGCTTGATAAGGATATCTCCAAGCCTCATTCTCTCTCGCCTAAGTGCCATTCTCTCTTCCTCTTTTTCACGCTTTTTTCACACTTTTGACACAATTCTACTTACCCTTATTATATCCATGCCAAAAGTACCTGTCAATTCAACTTTTTGCTATTTCTTAGCTAATTTTGTCATTTTTTTCATAAAAACATCATTCCTGATTGTCTTCCGGCTTATCCTTCTTCAAAGTATTGTAAATGTTCTGCATTCTCTGGTCAGTATTGGCAATGACATCAGAACAGTCTTTCAGTTCTGCCGCAATTTCATCCGGCACATCCCCCTCTGTCTTGTACTTGAGCTGATGTTCCAGACTGGCCCAGAAATCCATGGCAATGGTTCGGATCTGCACTTCTACCTTCAAAGGCTTACAGCCATCTGAGAAGAAAACCGGAATCTGCACTACCAGATGCAGACTTCTGTAGCCATTCGGCTTTGGATTGGCGATATAATCCTTCACCTCCAGAAGTGTAATATCATTCTGTGAAGTCAGCATATCCGCCACCATATATATATCCTGTACATAGCTGCAGATGACACGGATACCTGCCACGTCATGAAGATTATCCTCCACTGACTGCAAAGTTACCGGATATCCCCTTCTCTTCAGCTTCTCCAGAATACTGGCCGGCTTCTTCACACGATACTTAATATAGGAAATCGGATTGTGACTCCGCTGAACCTGAAACTCATCATTGAGTACCTCCAGCTTCGTCCGAACCTCCCGAATGGCGCAGCTGTACATCATCATCAGCTGCTGAAACTGCTCTGCCACCTCTCTGAATGCACCGATGCTCTCCGCCAGATCCACATTCTGAAGAATCACCGTCTCCAAATCTATATCTTTCCCCACTGCAACTGTATTCTCATCCATACCCCTAATCTCCATTTCTTTATTTTTTTAGACATACTTATCTGTAGTTCTTGACGCACCATCCTGATCTGCTTCGCAGATACATTTTGGAATGCCTATATAGCTTATCGCTTACCCCTTCTTACATGAAAAATCGGAGAGAAGCGGTCATCAATCTTCCTCTCCGAATGTCTGTTGATTTCTCATAATCATAAAACTTATACCTCTATTATATGAGGAATATCCCCTTTTTTCAACTGATTTTTCCCCTTTACTGTACCAAAAATTGCATTTGCACGACCGCTATTGTTTTTGCCCTTTATTTGATTTATAATAATCACACAGGACTCCTCTTTTGGGAGGAATTATAATGAACTGCCTGATACATACGTTATCTTTATCTGTGACTATGACCCACTCGGCAGTCAATTTTACAGATATACAGTTTCTAATCAGTGCAGAGAAAATAATGAAGCCATTCCAGACGGCAGCTATACCATATGGTTAAGCACCAAAGGTCAAAATGAACAGGATGTACCAAAAGAACTTGTAGAGTTTTTGAAGTATGTTGAAAGTCCGGACAAGGCCGACAATTCTACAGAAGACAGTTTTATACAATCACTAATGAAGCAGATTGCTGAGATAAAAAGGAATCGAGAATGGGAGGGCAAATTTATGTTATTTGAAGAAATGCTCCGAGATGAAAAAGAAGAAGGCAAGCAAGCCATGAGTCAGCTAATCGAATTGTTATTCAAACAAAATCGTATGGACGATATTCTCAAAGTATCCCAAAATGCTGATTATCGTGAAAAATTGCTAAAAGAATTTCATCTTGATAATTAGGACAAGAACTATTTACCAAGAAGCAAATTGCTACAATCAAAAGGAAACATAAAATGCAAATGATAAAATTCAATATAGAATGTAAACAGTCAAACTCGAACTCTATTATAAAATAACAAGAGGAATCCTGTTTACAGAAGATAAAAAGAGAGGATATCTGACATGGATATCCTCTCTTCTATCGTTGATCGTTCTATTCGATTTTCTTGTCCTAATTATTCAGGGCAGCTGCTGATTAGTCAGCTAATGCAGCTGTGATGATAGCCATAGAGTAAACTTCTTCAGCGTTGCATCCACGAGACAGGTCGTTGATTGGTGCATTCAGACCTAAAAGGATTGGGCCGTAAGCATCGAAGTTACCAAGACGCTGAGCAATCTTGTAACCGATATTACCTGCGTTGATGTCAGGGAATACAAATACGTTGGCATGACCTGCAACTGGATTGCCAGGGCATTTTGTACGTGCAACACGTGGAGAAACAGCGGCATCGAACTGTAATTCACCTTCGATTGGAAGGTTTGGAGCCTGTTCCTTAGCCATAGCTGCTGCTGTACGCATCTTGTCTACATCTTCACCTTTACCTGAACCCAGTGTTGAGTAGCTCAGGAAAGCAACCTTAGGATCGATACCGAAAATACGTCCGCATTCAGCAGATTCGATAGCGATTTCTACCAGTTCTTCTGCTGTAGGTTTGATGTTGATTGCGCAGTCTGCCATAGCCAGAACTTCGTTCTCACCTGTAGCGGATGGACGAACCATGATGAAGCAGGAAGATACGATCTTGTTGCCTGGTTTTGTCTTGATCAGCTGAAGGGCCGGACGAACTGTATCAGCTGTTGAGTATGTAGCACCGCCAAGAAGGGCATCAGCAACACCCATCTTTACAAGCATTGTACCGAAGTAGTTGCCTGCCTGTAAAATCTTACGTGCTTCTTCAGGCTGAACGTTCTTGCTCTTACGGAGTTCACAGAACATAGCAATCATATCATCCATTCTGTCATAGTTTTCAGGATCGATGATCTGTGCGCCTCTGATGTTATATCCATATTCTTCTGCAGCAGCCTGTACAGCTTCTTCATTACCTACCAGAATTGGTGTAAGGAAGTTGGAAGCCAGCAGACGTGAAGCTGCTTCAAGAATTCTTTCATCTGTACCTTCTGTAAAAACGATTTTCTTCGGAGATTCTTTCAGTTTCTGAATCATCATACCGAAGCCCTGCATATTCTTGCTCATGATATATATTCCTCCTAAATTTTTGTCTTTTGACATTCTCACATATATAATTTATCACTTTTTTGGCAGATTGCAATGCATTCAGCGATAATTAAAAAATTAACAATTTTATTTATCTTTTGTACACCTTTTTAAACAATTATCACAAGTTTTACTGATTTGCCTGAATGCATTTCACCAGATTTTCAAAAGCCATACTGTGAGATGCTTTGACAAGCACCGTATCTCCCGGCTGAAGCAGTTCTTTAAGTACGCCTTCCAAAGCTTCTCTTGTCTCATAATGCTTTGCATTGCCGCCATTTTCTGCTGCCTCCTGATACATAGACTCAGAGAGTCCTCCAACACAAAGAATGAGATCAATGCCTTTTTCTGCTGCATATTTTCCAACTTCACCATGCAGTGTTCTCTCATTCTCACCAAGTTCAAACATATCACCGAGAATGGCCACTTTGCGGCCCGGTGCTGTTGCCAGCAGATCAATGGCAGCTTTCATAGAAACCGGATTGGCATTGTAGCAGTCATCAATAATCACTTTGTCTCCGGCCTCAATGAGATGGCTTCGTCCCGCAACAGCCTCAACATGGCTGATGCCGGCTGTGATTTCCTCTTTCGTCATACCGAACTGAAGTGCCACCGCTGCCGCTGCCATGGCATTGTAAATCATATGCTCACCCGGCAGCGGAATATTGGCATGCACCACTTCATCACCCATATGAATATCCGCACGACTGCCCAGCAATCCGCGATTTTCGATATGATCCGCCCAGATCGCATTCTGCTTGTTCATGCCGAAGGTCACCGGTGCTTTGCCGTAAACTTCATGAATCGTTGCCAGCTTGTCATCATCACCATTGACAACAACTGTACCCTTCGGATTCATAAAATCAAAAATTTCTGACTTAGCCCGAAGAATGCCGTCTCTGTCAATCAAGTTTTCCAGATGGCACTGACCGATATTTGTCATGACACAGATGTCCGGTTTCGCTACCTCACTGAGACGATGCATTTCTCCAAAAGTGTTGATGCCCATCTCAAGAACTGCAATCTGGTCATCCTCCTGAATGCCGAAGATGGTCAGCGGCAAACCTACTTCATTATTATAGTTGCCGGCAGTCTTATGTACTTTATACTTTTCTGCAAGAACAGAAGCTACAAACTCCTTTGTGCTGGTTTTACCCACACTGCCTGTGATACCCACCACACGGATATCCAGCTGCTGACGGTAAAAAGCAGCCGCCTGCTTCAACGCCATAAAACTGTCTTTCACGAGAATGCACGGTCCCAGATCTTCTTCCGGCAATACTTCACAGATCACCGCCATGGCTCCCTTGGCAAAAACATCCGGAATAAATCGATGGCCGTCCACCCGCTCACCCTTTGTTGCCACAAAAATATAGCCAGGCTCAATCTGTCTTGAATCAATCACAATTCCTTTGGCTGTCTCCTGTGCCAACTCTTCACGCATACAATAAATCTCGCCGCCGCAGGCAGCTGCAATATTCTCTAAAGTCATGTTTTTCATAAATATATACCGCTTCCCTCCTGTTATTCATCTCTCATGGAAATGTCGATCAACAGCTGGCAAAGATCCGCATACTCGATTCCCAGTACTTTTGCCTCCTGAGGCAGCAGTGAAGTCGGTGTCATTCCCGGCAGTGTATTGGCTTCCAGACAATAGAAGTCACCTTTTTCATCCATCATAAAGTCCATACGGGCATAATTCTTCAGCCGCAGCACCTTGAAAGCCTGTTCAGCAGCCGCCTGCATCGCCAGTGTTTTCTCTTCACTGAGTTCTGCCGGACAGGTTTCAATCGTAGAACCTGCCTGATATTTGTTCTTATAATCATAAAATCCGTGAAGCGGTGCAATCTCAATAATCGGATAAGCTTTGCCGTCTACAACACCCACAGAGAACTCACGTCCTTTAATATACTGTTCGATAACAACTTCATCGTCATATTTAAAAGCCTCTTCAAGGGCTTTTGCATATTCTTCATCATTATTCGCCATCACAACACCGACACTGGAGCCGCCGCAGCAGGCCTTCACAACACAAGGGTAAGGCACCTTTACATCCGGTGTCTGGCCCTTCTTCAGACGGATGCCCACAGGTGTCGGTACACCGCCGGTTACAAAGAGATCTTTCGAAATGGCTTTATTCATGCAAATAGCTGAGCTGACATAATCTGTACCTGTGTAACGAATACCATTCAGATCGAAGCATGCCTGAATCTTGCCATTCTCGCCATTCTCCCCATGCAGTGCCATAAACACAACATCTGCGTGCTGACAGATTTCGATGACATGAGGGCCGAAGAAATTCTTCTTCCAATCAGGCCGAAGTGCCTTCACTGCATCAATATCCGGATTCTGATCCTTGATGGCACCAACAGAAGCTGCCCAGTCCACATCCTTCTCAAAAACATCCTTCCAGTCATCATGCTCATAACCCAGGAAAACATCCAGAAGCATTACCTGATGACCTTTGCTCTTTAATGCCTTATAAATACCCATACCCGATACAAGAGAAACATCACGTTCCGTACTAATTCCACCTGCTAAAACTACGATTTTCATTATAAATTCCTTTCTGTCGGCCGATGGACGCGAAATTCTCCCTTACTTATGAGCCATAGTCTGACTGATTGTTCCTCTCAAGCACGCTCTCGCTGCACAGCATTGGCAGCGGTACATAAGATGCTAAAAAACAGCATCTAAGTACCGGCCATGCTGTAAGCACCTGATAGGAACAATCAGTCAGACTATTGGCATCCAAGATTTAATGAGAATTTCGCATTCGTCTGGCACATTACAATAATATTACTATTAAAATCCTATTACCAAAATAAATAAACACCGAATGAAATCTCACCCTTTGGTGGAATTTCAAAATCTGCATGTGTTTTAAGCTTCAATATCGTCAACTTAGCAATTAAATCTACAACATAATTACTACGTTAGCCTCCTGCACATTATACCGCGCCAGCCTTTCCTTGTAAAGCGACCCTTTGACTGAATTTCCTGCCAGGTGCATTTTTTACGCCTTGTTTTTCTCAGTTTACACTATTTTCCAAATATGTTACTATTATACATAGCATTCTGGACTTATGTATATGATTGATTTTCTCGATATTTCATTCAAATCACTATACTTATGGCAATCTCATCTGCCAAACTCTATACACTTTTTAAGCTAATATTCAGAAGCAACAGTTCAAAGGCAGGTGCTTTCGGCACGGCCAGTACTTAGGTGTTGTTTTTTAACACCTTATGTACTGCTGCCAGTGCCGGGCAGCGCAAGCGGCCTGCTTTGAACTGTTGCTTCTGAATATTACTCAAAAACATATTGTTTGGCAGATGTGATTGCCGACACTATACTAAGGAGGTTTTATGACAAAGACAATTGATCTTTTGCATGGCAGGATCATGCGCTCGCTTTGTGTGCTGGCGCTTCCGATTGTCATGACTTATTTTATACAGATGGCCTACAATTTCATCGATATGATCTGGATCGGCCGTCTCGGCAGCGGTGCCGTGGCTGGTGTGGGTGTGGCCGGTATGTTTACCTGGTTTTCCAATGGTCTGGTGACCATGGCCAAGATGGGCGGGCAGGTGAAGATTGGACACTGCCTTGGTGCCCGGGATGATGATGAAGCACGGCGCTATCTTGGTGCCGCTCTGCAGCTTGGTATTTTGTTTGCCCTTGGTTTCAGTATTGGGGTCAATGTTCTGGCTCATTCGCTGATCGGCTTTTTCCAACTGAGCAGTCCGGAAGTTGTACAGGATGCAGTTCTTTATCTCCGTATTACATGCGGACTGGTTATTTTTACTTTCATGAACCAGATTTTTACAGCTTCTTTCAATGTATACGGTGACAGCCGAACACCATTTATTATGAATACATGCGGTCTTGTCAGCAATGTTATCGCTGACCCGCTGCTGATTTTCGGTGTTGGTCCTTTTCCAGCTCTCGGCGTGGCAGGTGCCGCCGTGGCCACTGTTTTTGCTCAGATGTTTGTATTTGTTCTGTTCCTTTTGGCTATCAGAAAACGACATCCGCTTTATCACGGGCTGCAGCTGTCAAAACCAAGACCTTTCAAATATTATACGCAGATTGTCCGCATCGGCCTGCCCCTTTCCTTACAGGACATGCTTTTTTCCTGCTGTTCTATGCTGATTGCCCGCTTTGTGGCCGGTTACGGCGACGGTGCTGTGGCAGCCCAGAAGGTTGGCACCCAGGTGGAATCTCTGTCCTGGATGGCCGCAGACGGTTTCATGGCCGCTATCAATGCCTTTATTTCACAAAACTACGGTGCCGGGCAATTAGACCGTGTGAAAGCCGGCTATCGTTCAATTATGAAAATTGTTTTTGTATGGGGCTCACTTTGCACACTGCTGCTCGTTTTCCTGCCGGGACCGATTTTTAAGATATTCCTGAATGATGATGCTGTTCTTCCTATAGGCATTGATTATCTCCGGATCATGGGCTTTTCTCAGCTCTTTATGTGTGCAGAAATCACAACAGCAGGTGCCTTCGGGGGCCTCGGCAACACTTTGCCGCCTTCCTCCGAAAGCATCCTGCTGACATGTATGCGTATTCCTTTGCTTCTTGTTCTGACAAGGACCCCCCTTGGCCTTTCCGGTATCTGGTGGAGCATCAGTATCTCCAGTATTCTAAAAGGCATCGTCCTCGTCACATGGTATCTGATCTATCAACGGCGCCTGTTGTCCGCCGCATCCTCATCATCAGAGGAAATCAGGCCCTGACGAATGGCCTCCATCCTCTCGGCCTCTTCTTTCGGGAGGTAATTCAGCAGATAATTACCTCTCTCCTGATTTTTCTCCAAATGTTCACGGCGGATCTCAACCTTGATCCGCTCAATTTCTTCCCGCAGTTCTCTGGCTGACATCAGCAGGCATCCCTGACTTCGAATAATGACCTGCTCAAGGCCATCCGAAGTTGCCACGGTAACTTTATATTTTCTGCCGATGGCATGGGCTGTCTTCTCTATATACTGATCGGCCGTTTCCGCTTCTTTTGTAAAAACCACATCGATATTATGCCATCTGGTGATCTCTCCCGGAAAACCTTCCACTTTATAGGCATCAAAAACAAGGATCACCCTCTGACTTGTATACCCCTGATAGTTGGATAATGTCTCCATCAATTTATTGCGTGCCGCATCCATACTGTGTTCAGACAATTCATGCAAATCTTCCCATGCAAAGATAATATTATAACCATCCACCAGCAGATAACTTTCCTGAACGGCTTCCTGACGTCTGTTCTCCTGCTGTCTCTTTTCGCCGCGCCAGCTGCCTTTCCTGGTCGTATCCGACAATGTGTCACCCATTCCCGCAGCCGAACCTATTGTTCCCGGATCAATTTCATTCGCACCTCTGAATGTCCGCTCTTTCTGTGGTTTTCTTCGTTTAATTTCACCGTAAGTCCGGACAAAAATAGCCTCCAGTTCTTTGTCATCTGCAAGTGATGGTGCTATGCTGCGGCTTCTGGACGCCTGTGTCTTTGCTGCCATCACTGCATCCTCATCCTCAGCGCTTGAATGTTCTTCATCCAGACCAGCCCCCTCCAGATGCATATAGTCCTCTACCTCGTACCACGGCACCACAAAGCCTGCCCCATGGGCACAGAAAACTGAACCCGTTGGATTGGCCAGATCTCTCTCCGGGTCATAAAATGTTTCTTCCAGCACTTCTTCTGTATTATGACACGGAAAATAACCCGCCATTGTACAGAAGAGGCGTCCAGTACCGCCGGTGTAAGCTGCGACATCTTTCTGGTACTCACGCATCTCTGAAACCGGTGCCATACCCGTCAGTACTGCCGTGTCGCCTTCGTTTTCACCCAGCTCAAACTTGCCGCTCATCTTCTCAATATCTGTCATGGCATGTCCCACCAGACGCTGAGGCAATTCCAGTCTGAAGCGGTAATAAGGCTCCAAAAGAACACTTTCTGCTTTCTGAAGTCCCTGACGCACCGCTCTGTAAGTCGCCTGCCTGAAATCTCCGCCCTCTGTATGCTTCTGATGCGCTCTTCCGGCAATCAGTGTGATACGCATATCCGTGATGGGTGCTCCTGTCAGCACGCCTCTGTGAACCTTTTCCTCTAGATGCGTAAGAATCAGTCTCTGCCAGTTGCGATCCAGCATATTTTCACTGCAGGCCGTATCAAAGACAAGCCCGCTGCCCGGTTCCAGAGGTTCCATCAGAAGATGAACCTCCGCATAATGTCTCAGCGGTTCAAAATGTCCAACGCCCTCTACAGGTGCCGCAATCGTTTCCTTGTATACAATCCGTCCCGCACTGAATTTGACATCCAGGTCAAAACGTTCCCGAACCAACTGCTGCAAAATCTCTGTCTGAATCTCACCCATGAGCTGCACAAGAATCTGTCCCGAAATATCGTCCCATACAACATGAAGTTCCGGCTCTTCTTCCTCCAGCTGCCTCAATTGATGCAGCACTTTGTGGAGATCACTGCCCTCCGGCAGCTCGATCCGATATGTCAATACCGGCTCCAAAAGCGGCAGTACCTGTTCTGCTTCTGCTCCCAGTCCATCCCCTGCTCTTGTCTTCGTCAAACCTGTCACTGCACAGATAGTTCCCGCAGGCGCCTCATCCACAGTTTCATATTTTGTACCGTTATAAATACGGATTTGATTCACTTTTTCTTCCCAGCTGTTTGATGATGCGTCATTGCCTCCATATGCGGCAGTGTTTCCCGATTCACTTTCATCCTCCTGGGTTCTGTGCATCTGTCCCTTCAGCAATGCCTTCACTTTCAGACTTCCGCCTGTGATTTTCATATAAGTCAATCGGCCGCCCTGAGCATCTCTTGCAATCTTAAAGACGCGGGCACCAAAGTTATCCGGATATTGTGAATTGACGGTCCACTTTTCAATTCCATCCAGCAGTTCCTGAACCCCGGTCAGTTTCAGTGCTGAACCAAAAAAGCACGGAAAAACTTTTCGTTCTGAGATCATTTTTCGTATTTGTTCATCCGTCACTGTCCCTTTCTCCAGATAGGATTCCAACACCGTTTCATCACACATAGCTAGGTTCTCATTGCGTCTATCTGATTCTTCTGAAAAATCAATACAGTTATCTCCCAGACGCTGATGGATTTCAGCCATCAGCGCCTCTTGATCCGTTCCATTCTGATCCATCTTGTTAATAAAAATAAATGTCGGCACTTTATATCGTGACAGGAGACGCCACAAAGTCTGGGTATGGCCCTGTACGCCATCCGCCCCGCTGATAACAAGCACAGCATAATCAAGCACCTGCAGTGTCCGTTCCATCTCCGCCGAAAAATCTACATGTCCCGGTGTATCAAGAAGTGTATACTTTCCATCCTTCATCTCAAGTTCTGCCTGCTTGGAAAAAATGGTAATGCCTCTCTCCCGCTCAAGACTGTATGTATCCAGAAACGCATCCTTGTTGTCCACTCTGCCGAGCTTTCTGATGCTGCCCGTCAAATAAAGAATACTCTCTGACAGCGTCGTTTTGCCTGCATCCACATGGGCCAGAATGCCGAGTGTTATATGTTTTTTTAATGATTTATCACTTAAGGTACTTTCCATCGGAAATCCCCTTCCTGTTTTATGATTTTCAAAACTTGATTGTGCATCACCAGCCGCCGTTTTCTTGATTTTCATCCTATGCTTCTAACTGTTCTTCTGCACATCTGCTATATTATGATAACAATAAAATAGGCTGTGCACAACCGGCACAGCCTATTTTTTTAATTCTATTCACTTGGAATATGTATCGTTTTATTTTGCAGATTCTGTTGCAGCAGGGGCTTCTGTTGCTGTTGTACCGGCTGCAGTGCTTTCTGTTACTGTACCGGCTGCAGTGCTCTCTGTAGTTGCAGGTGCTGCTTCTGTTGCTGCAAGAGCCTCTGTTGCTGCAGGAGCTTCTGTCGCAGGTGTTGTTGAGGATGCTGCGCTCTTACCGCCGCATGCTGCAATACTTAATGCCATAGCGCCAACCATACCAAATGCAAGACCCTTTCTTAAAATGCCTTTAAATGCTCCTTTATTCATCATCTCAAAAATCTCCTTTACTTTATATTTGAGAAGTTCTCTTTCTTCTCGTCACTTATTATTGCATTGTATCCTTAAGGATTTGTAAAGAAATTCTGAAGAATTACATAACCTTTTCTTTCACTTCTTTCAAAAATGGCAAAAAAGTGTTTGAAATTCTGCCCGAAGCATAGTATAATAGATAGGCATTGGAGACGTATCGAAGTGGCCATAACGAGCTTGACTCGAAATCAAGTTGTCGGGCAACCGGCACATGGGTTCGAATCCCATCGTCTCCGCTATACAAATCGAGGCTGTTACACTCCGTAACAGCCCCTTTTCTTTCTAATAATGATGTATTGATCCCGATTTCAATTCAATTATCCACCGTTTTCAATTTTTTCAGGTATGTTTTCAACCGCCGATGGCAATTGTATACACCTTTTGAAAGATTTCTCCCTCTTTCAGATGATTCATTCCCGGCTTATCTTTCAGTTCCCCTTCATATCCGAAATTATCACATCGTCCGCACCATGGTTCCAGACACACAAAAGGTGCCCCCGGTGCTGCCCAGATGCCGAAGTTCGGAAAGCCTTCACACAAAACAGTGACATAATCCGTTCCATCCGGCATGACAATACCAGCTTTTTTGATCTGGCCGCCGTCAAATACAAGCGCATCCAGATCAAATAATTCTTTGCTCAATTGATACTTGTGATCTGTCAACGGCATCGTATAAACCTTGTCCGGGAGTCCGGTGCCTGTCGCCATATCGATATGGATATATTTCAATTCTTCCTGATCATCCGCAAATTTCAAAGCATAATCACTGTACTCTGTTCCCGGAAGAACCGGAACATTGAATCCCGGATGTCCGCCGATGGTAAAGTACATTTCATGATCGCCGGTATTTTTTACCTGCCACTGAACATCAACCTGTGCATCCACCAGACGGTGTGTGATCAGCAATTCAAAATCAAAGGGATAAACCTTTCTTGTTTCTTCATTTGATACAAAACGATGGGTGACTGAAGTCTCACTCTCTTCCATCCGTTCCAGCTCATAATCTCTGGCAAAACCATGCTGATCCTGAACATAATGTCTGCCCTGATACAGATACTCGCCGCCATAATACTTACCCACATTTGGGAAAAGAATCGGTGCCTGACGTTTCCACCAGGCCGGATCCCCCTGCCATATGATCTCACGTCCATATTGCTTGTCATAAATGCTGACAAGCTCTGCTCCCAGATCATCAATTGTCACAACCAGACGGTCATTTTCCATCTTGAATCTTCCCATTTTGTTCGCCTTCACTTTCTATTTTCTTAACCTGAGGCCAATCGCCGAATTCGAATGTCTTTCAGTCATCCTCTCTATGTCGGCCAGCCTTTCCCGGGTTTAAAATCCTCTGATGGCCCATCTCAGCTTCGTGGAATGGGCACGGCTGTTGCGTCTGCATTCTTCTGCTGATGGACGAATCACATCCTTCGCTGCATCACTATATATACCGGCTTTCACATTCTCCTTAAAAGATTTCTTCACCAATCTGTCCTCACCGGAATGGAAGGTCAGCACAGCCACTCTGCCGCCGGGATTCAATACATCCGGCAGCTTCTGAAGAAATGCTTCCAAAACCTCAAACTCGCTGTTCACATCAATTCTAAGAGCCTGAAATGTCCTGGCACAGGATTTCTTCACAGCTTCCTTGCGCTCAGCTGCCGGCACTCTCACCAATGCTTTTTCTATCAGCTCACGAAGCTTCGATGTCGTATCCACCGGATGCCCCTTCTTCAGTTCCTGCATCACCACTGCTGCAATCTCTGCCGCATAAGGCTCATCCGAATTCTCGACCAGCATGCCTTCAAATTCATCCCTTGTGACATGTTTCAGTCTTTCAGATGCCGGCTCCCCCTTTGTCTGATCCAGTCTGAGATCCAATGGTCCGTCATATTTGTAGGAAAAGCCTCTTTCCGGATTGTCAATCTGCATCGAAGACACGCCCAGATCAGCCAGAATAAAATCAAACTTGCCATCCTGCGCTGCTACTTCGTCAATATTGGCAAAATTAATCCGGCGGATCGTTAGAATATCCGATCCGAAACCCTGATTTCTCAGGCGTTCCTCTGTCTTAGCCATCTCAATGGCATCCACATCCAATGCCGTCAGATGACCTTCTCCTTTGAGACATTTGAGCATGGCAGATGTGTGTCCGCCATAGCCCAGTGTCGCATCCAGACCTCTCTGCCCCGGCTGAATCTGCAGAAAATCAAGAATTTCCTGCACCATAATGGATATATGCATTCCCGCCGGCGTACCGCCTTTCTGGATTACCTTCTCAATAGTCTCACCATACTTCTCAGGATTCAGCTCTTTGTACTTTTCATTGTAATTTCGCGGATGTGTACCTTTATAACGCACCCGCCTTTTGTGTACCGGTTGATTATTCTCCATATACGTTCTTCCTCTTTCTTCATAATCTATCTGCTCAGAGCTCTTTTCCTCATCTATAGTGCATAACTCAAATCTGCCCAGAGCTCTTTTCCTCATCTATGACACAGAACTCACATCTGCCCTGCCAATCTGCGCACCGCTGAATTTCAAAGCAATCCTGTACCTGCCATAGCCTGGGTATCCACCAGCTCTTCCTCCGGTGCTTCCGGTTCTGGATCTGGTTCCGGTTCCGGTGCACTGGTTTCAGGCGGATTCGTATCCGGTGCTTTTGTATCCGGCGCACTGGTCTCAGGTGCCTTTGTCTCTGTCTGAGAAGGTTCCGGTGCACTGGTCTCAGGCTTCTTCGTCTCAGGTGCCGTTGTTTCAGGTTTCTTCGTCTCCGTATGCTTCTCTGTTTCCTTTGTCTCCTTCTTTGTCTCTTTATCGCTTTCCTTTTTCGTTTCTTTCTTCGTGTCATCATCACGGTCATCTCTGTCATTCTTCTTGTAACTGGATGAGCTGCTGCCTGAAGAAGAACCTCTGTCTGTTGTCTGTCCAGGCACATAAGTCACACCGCCGTAAACAACGACATAGTAACCCGTATTGATATTCTCATAAAGCGTCTTGGCTTTCTCATACGGCATGTTGATGCAGCCATGTGAACCATTATACTGATAAATGGTACCGCCGAAATTGCTTCTCCATGTCGCATCATGGAAACCGACACCGCCATTAAAAGGCATCCAGAATGAAACCGGTGAGGCATAATCCGCACCTCTGAGCACCGTATTCTTCTCCATGCTGTATACCTGATAAACGCCTGTCGGTGTCATATGCGACTGGCTGACACTTCCGGATACAATATTGGATGACATAATCAGATCCCCCTTCTTGTACAGGTACAGTTTCTGATCTGTCAGATTGACTTCCACATAATTGCCGCCGAAATTCTTGCTGATGCCGGAGGCTTTCTCTGTATGCGGAACCTTTCTCTCCCCTGAGACTTTATCCTCCAGGCATTTCACCACATCTTTGAATAATGCAGAAGTATCAATGGCTTCACCGCCCACAGGTACCTTCAGGGATATCTCACTTCCTGATGTAGTTGTAAACTGCATGTTCACTTTGTCTGAATTATATTCATCCGCCATGTCATTCACCCATGCCTGGATCTGATCATGATCCGCCTGAACATCGCCATTATCATCCACATAAAGCCATTCACTGAGCTGCTTGCTGTCAATGGTCTCTTTCTTATCCTTGCCATCCTTTGAAAAAGTATATGCCAGATGAAGTTTCAGATAATCATCGGCCTCTTTCAATACATCTGCCGCCTTCGGTGATTCCTCCGTCAGTGCAGCTGTCTGATAAAGTCCGACATCCGCTGCATCCAGTTCCGAAAGATTCTCTTCCAGAGCTTCCTCTGCTGCCGCCAGAACTTCAGAAAAAATCAGCTTCGTTCCCTGCTCTCCATTTCTCAATGAAAAGCTGTTCTTCTCTTCATCGTAGACAAGCACCGCATTCTCCGGCTCAATCATCTTCTCTTCATCCAGTGCATCACATTGTTTCAGGATACTTGTCAGTGCCTCGCTGTCATATGTAAAAAGATCCTCCATCGTCAATGCCAGCGCATCCTTATCTGTCCTGTTGTATCTGACCTTATTCTGCTGGTCCTTCAACGCCTGAAGATCCACCTTGTCATTGTAGGCCATATGAATATCCTGTCCGCTGATCCTGCACTGCGCATTCTTAAAAGAAATCGTCAGAGAATAATCCTTTACAGAATCCTCCAGCTTCTCTTTTGCCTGATCAACCGTCATCCCCTCAATATCCATCTTATTCAACGTCGTTCCGGGATAAAAAACGTCCTCATAGGCGTTGCTTCCTGCCATAAAATACCAACCGCCGAATCCGGCTGCCAGCACGATAATCACCACAGCGATGATCCCTGCTGCTTTAAAACTTTTCTTCTTATTCATCGTTAGATCCCCCGCTTGATACATTCATTTTTAGTATTACTATCATATCACAGATTTCAAAAAAGTATAGAATCTTTTTATTAAGAAACTATGACATTTCACTGCCAAAAACAACCGCATAACGAATACTATCTTCCCCATAAACAAACAACGAAGACCCGTGCAAAATGCCCAAGCCTTCGTTGCTTTTGATATTACATATTATATATATTCTGATTATTTTATATTATTTTGCAGCAATAAATCCCTTTGCGGTCAGGTATTCAGCACACAAAACCGCACCGCCTGCAGCACCGCGGACTGTATTGTGGGACAGACCTACAAACTTGTAATCATAAACCTTGTCCTCACGAAGACGACCCACTGAAATACCCATGCCGCGCTCATAATCAACGTCCAATGTAACCTGAGGACGATTGTCTTCTTCGAGGTACTGGATAAACTGCTTTGGTGCACTCGGAAGTTCCAGCTTCTGAGGTTCACCGGAGAAGTTCACAAGCTTCTCAATCAGCTGTTCCTTTGTTGGCTTCTTGGCAAATTTCACAAACACAGCTGCTGTATGACCATTCAATACAGGAACACGGATACACTGGGATGTGATGATCGGACTCTCGGCTTTCACAATCTCACCATTTTCAATATGTCCCCACAGTCTCAGCGGTTCCATCTCAGACTTTTCTTCTTCGCCGCCGATGTAAGGAATGATATTGCCTACCATCTCCGGCCAGTCCTTAAATGTCTTGCCGGCACCTGAGATTGCCTGATAAGTTGTTACAACAACTTCTGTTGGTTCAAATTCCTTCCATGCTGTCAAAACAGGTGCATAACTCTGGATAGAACAGTTCGGTTTAACGGCAATAAAACCTCTCTTTGTTCCGAGACGCTTCTTCTGATCCTTGATTACTTCAAAATGCTCCGGATTAATTTCAGGGACAACCATCGGTACATCCGGTGTCCATCTATGGGCACTGTTGTTGGAAACAACAGGTGTCTCACATTTTGCATAGGCTTCTTCAATCTTCTTAATCTCATCCTTGGACATATCCACTGCACTGAATACGAAATCCACATCCTTGCACATTTCTTCAACTTCCAGTACATTTCTCACAACAAGCTTCTTCACAGCTTCCGGCATTGGTGTATCCATCTTCCATCTGTCACCGACAGCATCTTCATAAGTCTTGCCTGCTGAACGCGGACTTGCGGCAACTGCTGTCACCTCAAACCATGGGTGATTCTCCAGCAGACTGATAAAACGCTGTCCGACCATACCTGTTGCACCTAAAATTCCGACTCTTAACTTCTCATTCATAACCATAACAATTGACTCCTATTCGTATTCACACTCTCTCAAAAATGTCCGCAAAGGAAACACATTTGTCGTTCACTAGTGTATACTACATCAACTTTTCACAAAATGCAAGTATTGTTTTTAGAAAAAATATAAAAATTTTATTTTTATTTTCACACATTTGTGGTATTATAAATCATATACTCAGATTAGACGATTGTCTACTTGTTTTTTTTAGAAAGGATGACTGTTCATGAAATTAAAAAAGACATTTAAGGTAGCAGCAGCTGTCGCTGCTCTGGCAGCCGGCATCGGCGCAGTTGTTTACTTTATCAAGAATAAACTGCATCAGGAAGATCTCGATGATGATTTTGACGATGATTTCGATGATGATTTCGATGATTTTGATGATGATGAGAACGAGGAAGCATCTGCTGAGCCTTTCCGTGAATATGTGAATCTGAATAAGGCAGAGGATACTGCTGCAGATGCTGCATCCAACGAAGCTGAAGAAGCAGCCGAGGAAGAGGACGCACCTGCTGAAGAAGCAGCTGATCCTGAAGAATAGAAGCGATCAAGCTATCAATAATACTGCTGTCTTTGGCAGTTTAATTAAAGGAGATTTCAACATGAGTACAGAAGAAAAAGAATTAGAAGCAACATCCACAGAAGCACCTAAGAAACCAGCCAGAAAGCCTCGCAAGCCAGTTGATCCTGCTGTCTGGGAAGAATTAAAGGCTATGCAGGAAAGCGGCGAAGTTTTAACAGTTAAGATCAATGCTGCTGTTAATGCCGGTGTTATTTCCTACGTAAAGGGTGTTCGCGGATTTATTCCAGCTTCTTTATTATCCATCGCTTACGTAGAAGACTTAAACGAATGGGTTGATAAATCTATCGAAGTTAAGGTCATCACTGTTGACCCTGAAGAAAAACGTCTTGTTCTTTCAGGTAAAGCTGTTGAACAGGAGAAAGCTGCTGAAACAAGAGCTGCCAAGATTGATGCAGTGAATGTCGGTGATATTTACGATGGTAAAGTTGAAAGAATCACTTCTTTCGGTGCTTTCGTAGGATTTGCTGATGATTTATCCGGTCTTGTTCATATCTCACAGATGGCTAACAAGCACATCGAATCACCAAACGAAGTTGTCAAAGTCGGCGATGAAGTTAAGGTGAAGGTTATCGGCAAGAAAGACGGCAAGATCAGCCTCAGCATGAAAGCTGCTCAGGATGCCGATGCAGAAGTAACAGACAGCAGAGAACCTGCTTTCAATTACAAAGAAGAAGGCCAGGCAGCAACAAGCCTCGCTTCCTTACTTGCAGGTATCAAATTAGACTAATCTGTCATTGATAACATCACTCCCGGACCAACAATTGATCCGGGAGTTTTTATATACGAAATTATAAAAGGACTGCATTGTCATCTCTGATCATGCAGTCCTGCTCTTTGCTGATATTTAATACTTAATCACCAAGCCATTTAAGCTTAGGCCAGTACATAAAGAATGCTTTCGCAATAATCTTATCTCTGTGCACATAGGTATTCGTCCAGTATCTGGAATCCTTCGAGACAGCCCGGTTGTCACCCAGCATAAAATAGCTGTCCTCCGGCACCTGATACGGTCCGAAGTCTCCTGTAGGCTCCTCATCCAGATAAGGCTCATCCAATAACTCTCCATTAATGTAAACCTTGCCGCTGATAATCTCTACCGTCTCCCCAGGAAGACCGATAATTCGCTTCAGATAATCTACTTTCTCATCATCCGGATACTTGAAAATGACGATATCACCTCTCTCAGGGTCTTTGAAATTGTAGTACAGCCTCAGTCCCATAATCCTTGATCCTGCCGGAATCGTTGTCTCCATGGAACCTGTCGGCACAACAGCATTGGCTATAATCACAAAATCTACAAATAAAGCAATGATAATTGCCGAAACAATCACTTTGATCCAACTGAATATCTCTGATTTTGCAGATGTTTTCTTCTCTTCAGACATAAATTTTCTCGTCTCCTCGCTGTATAACTCTTTACTTATTTAAAGTATTAAACGCAATAAAATATGCACTACATTATAACATATACATGAGGAAATGACAAACTAAAGCTTTGTATTTTATAAAATAAGGATACTTGTGATCTAGCTTATCCAATCAGGACTTTTTTCCCCTGAAAAGCGAAGCCGTAATGATGAATCTGCTCTTTTTCAAAACCCTGTGCTAAAAGTTCAGCATCATAATGCTTATTCTCAATCTGATGCAATACAGCTTGTACCGTTTCCTCAAGTGTCTTCTCTTTCCGGCTGTTATAGACTTTAAACTCCATCACAATGGCAGGCAGACGCTTTCTAACGTATTCTCTTGGAATCATCATCACATCATAACGACCAAATCCACTTTCTCGATTCGATCGTATCTTGTAGTTCTCCCGCTGTTCAACAATGAGTCCCAGTATAAAACCATGATAAAATCGTTCTGGCTCATCTGTTTCAGAACTGTCGCTTCCTGTGTCAAAGAAACTAAAAGTTACCATAATAACTTCATTCAGATAATGATTCATTGCTTCAATATCATCTGCTAATAAAGCTCTCATAAATCCGTTATAGCTGGACTGAGTGATACCAAACCAGCTCTTAAACATACTTGAAAACATACTTACGGTTTCCAAATTTGTAATACTTAAATGATACCATGGTTCCAGCATCATTCCTCGATACTCTACAGAATCGGCCTTTAGATAACCACTGGCCAAAAGCAGACTCCAGATAGCGTTCTCTTCCTGATCCAGCTGCTCAAATACAATCTGCTCGTCAAAACTCGCCTCAATCTGTCCGCCGTTTAATAATGTCTCCATCCCGGTTTTTATCTCAGAAGATGCTGTTTGAATCATCCGATTGATAAGACCGTTGGAACTGGTCGCTGCCCAATATGGGCGAATCCGGCCCTCCTTCAAGAAATTAGTAATAGACCATGGATTATATATGTCTTTTTGTACACCAAAGATAAAGCCATCATACCACTCTTTCACAGCATTTTTTTGTTCTCCCAGACCGAAAAGCTCTAATGCCTGAAAGACTTCTTTTTCAGTAAATCCAAAACAGTCACTGTATCTTTCAGAAGTTGTCGTAATCACTACCAGATTATTCAAATCTGAAAAAATTGAAGCCTTGGATATTCTTGTAATCCCCGTCATCAAAGCTTTCTCAAGATAAGGATTCGTCTTGAATGTAGAATTAAATAACCCACGCACAAAAGATGTGAATTTATCCCAATAATTATGAATATAGGCTTCCTGCATCGGTGTATCATATTCATCCAGCAAAATAATGGCTTTCTGGCCATAATGTAAATAACAATATTGCGATAAATCCTGCAATGCACTCTGTGCAGTCACATCATCCATCTCAGGCGTCACGTTCATAAATTGCCTTCTCTGAACTTCCGTCAGTGCATCTGACTGTCCAATCTCATAAAACTGCTGATATACATTGGCAATAATTTTCTTAATCTTATAAATCGCATCTCCGTAATTGTCCTGCTTAACATCCGCAAAACTCAGAAAAATTACCGGATATTTACCCTGAATAGCTCTATAATCTTCTTTCTTCCAGACAAATAACCCTTCAAACAAGTCCGCTCTTTCTGCATACTGATGAGAAAAGAAACAGTTGAGCATACTCATATTCAGCGTCTTGCCGAAACGGCGCGGTCTGGCAATCAAGGTAATATCATCCCCTGATTCCCACCATTCACTAATAAAATTGGTCTTATCTACAAAAAAGTAATCGCCCTCTCTAAGGGAAGCAAAATCCTGCTTGCCGATACTAATAACCTGACTCATATAAACTCCATTATCCGTTATTCAATGTCAATCTGCCTGTTACTCTATATCCATATCACCGAAATTAATGACCAGGTCATCATAAATACCGACCTTCACAGAATCCTTCATAGTATACTCTTCCATGCTCTCTTCTTCTATAAGACTTTATCTGGCTTGAAAGTTCCATCGAAATATCCTGATGCTTTCTCGCAGGCGGTGCCATATAATAAATCTGACCATCAATCAATTCTGCCCTTTCATCCTCCGGTAAGGCATAAATATCATCAATTGTATATGTTTTTTCTTTTATTAACGGCATCCAATCACTCCTTTAACCATTCTATTCGCTTATAAACTATCTATAGTATACCAGTTTACGCTATTTCCAACAAGGGATATTCTCATGCATTGTCTTGCCATGATGTGAAACATTCAAGAGAATGACCGCCAGCCACATCAGCCCAATCGTCACTACCCAGGATATCGGAAATACCACAAATAATGTCTGCAATGTGTGATGTTTGACAAAATAAGTCTCTATCCATATAATCCTCAAACAACAGGTTCCGATAATCGTCATTACCGCCGGCATTGTTGAGTGCCCGATGCCTCGAAGATAGCCTGCCGGTACTTCATAAAAACCGCAGATTGGTTCGAATATCAAGATCATCATCATTCTGGCTGACAAAAGTGGTTGCTGTCTGTCCGAATGCTGTAATCATATAATACCCAAAATACTCAAAATTCATAGCAATGGCACTGCCCGCTGTTGCTTTGGCTCCGAAACTATTGACGGCCGCCTGGACAAATATATTGGCAAAACAGAAAACTGCTCCCTGCAGAGCCCCAGGTTTACCACATGGGATGACTATGCCATTATGTCCATGGTAGAAAGCGGCCTTGGCGTCAGCATCCTGCCTGAATTGATTTTAAGGCGTATTCCTTATCACATCGTTATTAAAGAGCTTGATGTGCCTGCCAACCGAACGATTGCTTTTGCTCTGCGTGACAGAAATACCGCCTCTTTGGCAGTTAAACGCTTTATGGATTATCTGGATTACCGTTCCTGACAACGGCCTCAGAAAAGCCTCATTAAAAACTGACAATATCAGAAATCTCCGAATCTCCATCCAGATCATCATAAATATACACAAAAACATACTGTTCTTCTGCATCTGCTGAACTGTTCTGCTTTTCACAGAAAATACAGTAGTTTGTCCCCGCAACGACCTGACTGCTAAGGAGTGCCAGCGGTGTATAAGAAGCGCCTTCCAAATTCTCTGCTGCCTTTGAAAAAGCTGCATTTGCTTCATCTGTCATCTCCGGTGATTCCGGCTGCATCCATCCGCCTGTTATTTCTTCATCATCAGAAATATTGGTTTCAACGGAGGAACTGACAATATCTGTCACCTCAACATTGCCTTTCAGATCCTCATAAAGGTAACCGAGGGCATAAGTCTCCTTTGCGTTCGGCACAACTGGAGCTGTCCTGAACAAAATACAGTAGTTCGTTCCTTCTACAACCTGTGTACCGATCAGTGCCACCGGTTCATAAGACGCTCCTTCCAGATCTGCAAAACCTTTCTCGCATATTTGGCGGATATCCTCTGTGATCACAGGAGAATCCGGCCGCTCATAAGCCCCCACCAGAACATCTTCGCCTGTTGTTTCTGTGGAATCAGTCACTTCATCTGTTTTTATTGTCTCATTTGCTGCCGTCTCTGAAACGGTTTCTGAAATAGATTCTGACGTCTTGCCGCCATTTGCAGTATTTCCGCAAGCTATCAATGAACCCGTCACTGCCAAAACCATCATTAACGCTGGTATTTTCTTCATTATTATTCATCCTTTCATTGCTTCTTCATTCTATGCTTTCATAATTTTCTATCTGAATTCGGCTCTGCTCCGCAGATATATTTTCTATCCGAATTTCTGTACATAATATATACGGTATAAAAAAGAAACTTTATGGGTAATTTTTGTCTTTCTATTTGAACATCAAGCCATTTTTCTAAAATAATATCAGTCATTAAATTTATCTTTATCCAGCATTTTAATCACTTTGGCCGGATTGCCCACTACAACAGCATAATCCGGTACGTCCTTTGTCACAACAGAAGCAGCCCCCACAATGGCATGCTTTCCAACGCAGACACCCGGCAGAATCGTTGCTCCGGCTCCGATCCAGGCTTCTTTCTTGATCAGCACTGGTTTGCAAGTTAAAACAAGTAAATCGTACGGGTCGTGATTGTTGGAAATCAGCTGTACATTTGCCGCAATCCGCGCCCCATCTTCAATGGTGATGCCGCCACGCCCCATGACCAACATACCAGAATTGATAGAAACATTTTTGCCTATCTTCATTCTGCCGATGCATGTGCCGCTGATAGGTGCCGCCACATAACTGCCTTCACCAAGATTATCTCCGAATAATTCCTTTAAAACCTGGGTGTACTCCTCCGAGAAAGGCATGGTCTGATTCAGTTTAAATACCAGCTGTGCTGTTCTCATATTCTCTTCATGACTCTCTGGGTTTGGTATACGCATATCTACTCTGAATTCTTCACATTTCATTATCTATTCCTCCCTGCACATTGCAATAAACTGTCTTGCTGCTGAATTAAGGGGATGCTGATAATCATATACCAGACATATCTCCCTCTTTGGTATCTCTTCCTGAAGAGAAATTCTGACAATTTCCTTATTCTTAATAGCTTCCCGAGCCATTGGCTCCGGTATGAAAGCAAGTCCCAACTCAGACTTGACCATAGGCAAAATCTGATCTGAGGTTGCTACTTCTATATCCGGTACAAATTCAAGGCCATGCTCCAGGAAAAACTGATTATAAAACTTAAAAGTCATTGTTTCTCTTCCAAGTCCGATCACAGAATAGCTTTTTAACGCTGTCAGATCCATGATCTGGTCTTTTAAGCCTTCAAATGTCCTGCCGCCCACAAGGATTTCATTGAAAGACCGAAGCTGCACCACTTTCAGCGGACCTGCCGCCTCCACCGGTGTCGTCACAACAGCAAAATCCACCTTGCCGCTCCTGATCGCCTCCATAGCCTGAGGCGTTGAATAATTATAGAGTTTCAGACGAATCCCAGGGTACTCCTTGTGAAATTTCTGGAGCTTGTCCAGGAAAAAAATATTCAATGCCGTCTCACTTGTTCCCACTGCAATTTTGCCATGCAGCAGCCCATCATTTTCCGAAAGTGCCTCTTCTGCTGCAAAAATCTGGGTCATTGCCGCAGATACATAATTGTACAGCTCTTCCCCTTCCGATGTCAGCTGAACTCCTCTGTTCGTCCGAATAAACAAAGTTGCATGCACCTGCTGCTCCAGACAATTCATGGCTCTCGTAATATTCGGCTGACTGTTTCCAAGGACTCTGGCCGCCTTTGTAAAGTTGCGGTACTTGGCCACGTAATAAAATATTCGATAATACTCAAAATTGACATTCATAATTTTACCTCAGACATATCAAAACATAATTGATATCATATCAATTATAGTTTTTACTTATTTCTACATTCATAGTATAATCGAACAGAATAAGAAAATCAAGGAAGGAAGCGTAATAAATAATGGAAGAAAAAACGATTTTTCCTCGTGAAGAACATTCAGATATATTATTTCAAAAAATTTTAAATGATCCATGGGCCTGTGAAAAACTTCAGGCAACATTCTGCGATTTTCTATTTTGCAACGACGAATTCGATTATCCCCTCTCACCCGGGGAATTTTCAAGAGCATTATTCGAATCCTACCAAAACAGAGATCTCTCTGCATTTTTGATGGGTATCTGTCAAAATACCATTTTCGATCTCCTTCGAAATTCTTTTCTGATTCCTTATCGATTTAATGCAGACGGCAAAACAAATCCGATTATTATGACTGATGGAAAGGGCTGTTTACTTCCGGAATATGATAATCCTTTCTATAAGAAAGAATACAGCACTTTTCAAAAAATTTATCATGATCTCGGATCTGATTCAAACCTTTTTCTGGCACAAGCTTACCGCTACAGCCATGATTACGGTCCGAACCATATGAATATCGAGCAGAAAATTCTTGAAATCACAACAGGCGTTCTCCTGATCCGCGAACTGCCGGATACAGTCAAGCTCAAGGAAACCGAGGCAGAAGCCTACGCTGCTGTCTGGGATATCATGATCAGACTGGAAAAAGAGCTGCCAATGGCCTATGTCTTCTATGGACAGGACACACTGGTAGAACATAATAAACGATATGACGAAATCGGCATCTTTTTACCGAACTCTCATTTTCTGAAACATTTAGAGAAGCATATCGAAAAAGCTGAGGCGATTATCTATGCGCAAAAATAATACTGCATCAGCATCTGCCGCTTCTTATGTCGATATTATGGAAAAAAACCATATGGAAATTCCATGGCATGATTATGCGGATGCTGACAGCCACGTTATCATCAGCCAGGCCGGATTGATCGAGAAAGCCTCTGTCATCGGCCGTGTCGGTCTGATTATGCTCTCATGCGGTACCGGTGCATGGCGTGTCCGTACTTCCATGAACCGCTTGTCCAGAGAACTTGGTGTGACATGTACGGTTGATGTCGGACTCATGTCCATTTCATTCAACTGCTTCGACGGCAAAGACTGTGTCTCACAGTCCCTGAGCATTGCCAACACCGGTGTCAATACATCCAAGCTTTACCGAATGGAACAATTTGTGGATTCTTTTCCGACACTGGAAGCTAAACTGACCGGTGAAGAAATTCATAAGAAACTGGATGAAATTGAGGAAATCCACGGTCTGTACTCACCTGTAAAACTCGGTTTTGCAGCAGCACTGGCCTGCAGTGCCTTCACATTTCTGCTGGGCGGCGGTCCTGTGGAAATGATACTGGCCTTTATTGCTGCCGGTATCGGTAATTTTATCCGTACAAAGCTGATTAAACATCATTATACATTGTTTTTAAATATTGCAGCCTCCATATCGGCTGCCTGCCTGATTTATGCACTGCTTTTAAAGCTGGCTGAGGTTTGCTTTTGCATCTCCTCATTCCATGAAGCAGGCTATATCTGTTCGATGTTATTTATCATTCCGGGCTTTCCCTTTATTACAAGCGGCATTGACCTGGCCAAACTGGATCTTCGTTCCGGTCTGGAACGCCTGACCTATGCAGTCATCATTGTGCTTGTTGCCACCATGTTTGCATGGATCATGGCTTTACTGCTGAAATTGAAACCCGTAGATTTTGCAGCCATGAACATTGATCCTTTATTACATATGGTTCTGCGGATCATTGCCAGCTTCTGCGGTGTTTTCGGTTTCTCCATTATGTTCAACAGCTCTATTTCCATCGCAGCCACCGCTGCACTGATCGGAGCTGCTGCCAACACACTGCGACTTGAACTCATTGATTTCACCCAGATGCCCTCTGCGGAAGCCGCTTTTATCGGCGCGCTGACAGCAGGTTTACTTGCATCTATTATCAAACGAAATCATGGTTATCCAAGAATATCTATCACTGTTCCTTCCATCGTGATCATGGTTCCGGGGCTTTACCTTTATCGTGCCATCTATAATCTTGGCATTATGTCCCTGAACGAATCCGTTTCGTGGTTTGCAGCAGCGATTATGATCATAGCCGCTCTCCCCCTTGGCCTGATCTTCGCAAGAATCCTGACTGACCGCACATTCCGTTATTGTACTTAACCCGGCAAAAGCAAAGACGATAACTGAGAATTTTTACTGGAGGAATCATCAATGAGCTTCAAGCACCACAAACAAATGTCCGAATCTTTCCTGACGGCTGCCTTTTTGTCAGTCTCAGGAGGATTACAGGACGCCTATACTTATATTTTTCGTGGAAAAGTATTTGCCAATGCCCAGACAGGCAATATTGTCCTTCTGAGCCAAAGTATCATCGATAAAGATTTTGACCGGGCCATTCATTATCTTGTGCCCCTTCTGTTTTTTGCCCTCGGCATTGCTGTCGCTGAATGGATCCACGTCAAATTTCAGCGAGTTCAGCGCATCCACTGGCGTCAGCTGGTTCTCGTACTTGAGATCCTTCTTTTGCTGTCTGTGGGATTTCTGCCGACGCGGCTGAATCTGCTGGCCAACGCCATGGTTTCATTCTCATGTGCCATGCAGGTACAAAGCTTTCGTAAAGTCAACGGCTATGCCTTTGCCAGCACCATGTGCATCGGCAACATCCGAAGCGGTACAGATGCCTTATGTGCTTTCATCCGCACCCGTGACAAAAATACACTGCGCAAATCCCTGTGCTACTGGGGAATCATTTTACTTTTTGCCATCGGCGCAGGTATCGGCGGTTACGGCATTACCATTTTCGGCATGCGGACCATCTGGATTTCCTGTATGCTTCTGCTGGTAGGATTTCTTATGATGTTTATCAAAGAAGAACAGGATGTACATACGGAACCGCTGACACTCTAAATAAGCCCGCTTTTTCATTTTTTAATTTATCCTTTATACCTCATAGGAAATAATGCCTATGAAAAAAAGTGTCCTGAATCTACCTTCAGGGCACTTTTTCATCTTTATGCTTTCATATTGCCTATATTTAATTCAGATTGAGCCTGTGCTTGATTATTTAACCTCTACAAGTTCGATTTTGAAATTCAATTCTTTGCCTGCCATCTCATGATTGGCATCGAAAGTAATCATCTTCTCATCCTTGCCAGTCACCTTTACAAGGAAAGGCTGACCATACTGATTGGTCAGGTAAACCTGCTGTCCAACTTCCAGATCCTCTGAACCAGGCAGCTGTGCAATCTCAACCTCAATAATCGCATTCGGATCAGGCATGCCATATGCTTCTTCCGGCATCAGATGAATCTCTTTGATCTCGCCGACTTCCATATCTGCCACTGCTGCATCAAATCCTTTGATCATCTGGCCTGCACCGCATACAAATTCCAGCGGTTCACCACGGTCATAAGAGGAATCGAACTGTGTGCCGTCGTTAAAAGTGCCTCTGTAATGTGTACGGCATGTCTTGCCCACATTGCGTCCTGTCATTGTATTTTCCATGATTGAAAAATCCTCCATTTATCCATTTATTATTCGACATGATGTCTTCTTCTAAGAGTACACTACCTGCAGATATTTAACAAGTAAAAATTTTATAAAATAGATTTTTAAGCCACCTGCGGGTAGTCAATAACAGCTATTTCCTGCATCAGTTTTTTTGCCATATTCACAATTGATTCAAGCCGTTCAGCAACTTCATCCGTGTAATATTTTTCTCCACATTGCTCACATTCAAGGCATGGAACATTTTTAATTACAATAATGCAATTTTTATAATTTACGACGTGTGTTGTTGTGCTATTTACACTTGTACTGTTTTTACAATACATACACATATCCATCACCTCTTTCTTCTAGTCTTTAAATCATCTTCAAATTTCTTTGTATCTGGATAATACGCTGTTATGATATATATATTCATATTATCACAACCTGCAACAATATGCAAAATCCGTCCATTTACGTTATATCCAAAAATCAGACAACTTGGATTAGGGAAATCATCCGGATAATCTTCTATGATTTCACCAGTAGCAATTCCATTTTTTACATCAGCACGACTGATATCTCTTTCCTGCATTCGCTGTAAACAATGCTGCGTCCAGAGAATTTTTGATTCAGCACATAATTTTTGATATATTTCTAAATTCATTCGTTCCCTCCTTAACATTGCAGCAGTCTATAAACATTATACATTAATCTCTCTTCAGATAACAGCACAAATTGCATCCTTCTATTCTAAAATCCATAACACTCTTTTCCATCAAAGCCATACTATAAAAGTAGAATTTCCCAGAGGTATTTTCCGTATGCATTTTAAAAAATTTTTCTCCGTGGCTGCACTGCTTGGCTGCCTCGCCATGGTCTTTACAGGCTGCTCACAAAGAAATTCCGGCCTGACACCGGTCACCCTCAATGAAGTAGCTCATTCCATCTTCTACGCACCGATGTATGTGGCCCTTGAAAAGGGTTATTTTGCCGATGAGGGCCTTGATATTACCCTGGTAAACGGCTCCGGTGCAGATAATGTGATGACCTCCCTGATCTCCGGTGATGCGGATATCGGCTTTATGGGGCCTGAGGCCACAGTCTATGTCTATAATCAGGGAGCACAAAACTACGCTGTCAATTTTGCCCAGCTGACCCAGCGTGCCGGCAACTTTCTTGTGGCAAGAGAGGAAGAACCAGATTTCACATGGCAGGATTTAAAGGGCAAAACTGTCCTTGGCGGCCGGGCAGGCGGCATGCCGGAAATGATTTTTGAATATGTTTTAACCCTGAACAATATTGACCCCAAAAATGACCTGACCATTATCCAGAATGTGGATTTCGGCCTGACGGCTGAAGCCTTTGCCAGCGGCACTGCTGATTATACTGTAGAATTTGAACCATTTGCCACCTCTCTTGAGATGAACGGCAATGGTCATGTCATTGCTTCTCTCGGTGAAGATTCCGGCTATGTTCCATATACCTGTTTTTCAGCTCTTGAGAGCTATATTCAGGCTCATCCTGACATCATCCAGGCATTTACCAATGCCATCCAGAAAGGTCTGGATTACGTGAACAGCCACACTCCTGCCGAAATCGCTGATATCATCCAGCCGCAATTCGCTGAAACCGACAATGACAAACTCATTGCCATCATCGACCGGTATGCCGCACAGGATACCTGGAAAGAGGACTGTATTTTCAGTGAAGAATCCTTTACCCTGCTGCAGAACATCCTTGATCAGGCCGGAGAGCTGACTAAACGGGTAGAATACGACACACTTATTACAACAGAATTTGCTGAAAAAGCAGCCGAAAAATAAACGATCCCAAAATAATAATCGTCTCAAAATCCAGAACTTATGATTCCGAATTTTGAGACGATTTGAAACTCATGATCTATTGATTTCGTTTATTTGTCAATACCATTTGTATAATTCAAATAGGCAATCTGCATCCGCCCATCCGCTTCTCTCCGTCCGATTTCCACATTGACATGGAAAACGTCTTTAATCAGTTCTTTTGTAAGAATCTCCTCCGGTTTGCCGGTTTCTATGATCTTTCCGTGATTCATCACGATGATCCGGTCGCAGAACCAGGCCGCCAGATTCATGTCATGAACAGATGTAAAAATCGTTTTATCTCTGAACTTTCGCATGGTTTCCATCATCAGCAGCTGATAACCGATGTCCAGGTGGTTGGTAGGCTCATCAAGGACAATGATCTCACTTTGCTGTGCAAAGGCCATTGCCAGATAAATTCTCTGCTTTTCGCCGCCGGATAAGCTTAAAAAGCTTCTGTCACGAAGATGAAGCAGACCTACCGTCTCCAATGCTTGTTCACAGATTCTTATATCCTCTGCATTATCTCCCTGAAACAGCTTTTTGTGGGCATAACGTCCCATCATCACCATCTGCAGCACAGAAAAATCAAAATCCTCCACATTTTCCTGGGCCACAACTGCCATTTTGCGTGCCGCTTCCTTTGAATTCATGGCATGGACATCACGACCATCCAGATAAACCGCACCATGATCCGGTTTGTAATGACGGTATATATTCTTCAGCAGTGTGGATTTGCCGCAGCCGTTTGGCCCGATCAGCCCTACAAATTCATGCTTTTTGACAGCAATGGATATGGAAGAGAGAATCCTGGCATCATCAATGGAAAAACTGAGGTCATCCACACCGATCATGATATCTTTGTCTTTCTGCATGTCAGCTACCTCCCAAACGCATATCTGCTCTTTCGCAGCATGGCCAGGAATACCGGCGCACCGCAAAGGGCTGTAACGACACCTACAGGAAGTTCCTTCGGCGATACCATGACTCTTGCCAGTACGTCCGCCCAGATCATATAGATGGCTCCCACCAACAGTGAAAAAGGAATCAGTCTTTTGTGGGATGCCCCAACGATGCCTCGCGCAATATGTGGAATCACAAGTCCTACAAAACCGATAATACCGCTCATAGAAACAAGTACAGATGTCAGCAGCGTACTTACCAGCATCAGCAGCAATTTGATCTTTCCTGCATCCACACCGGCATTTCTCGCCACATCCTCACCCATGAGCAGCGCATCCATTTCTCTGTACAGCGGCATGGTCAATACCATGGAAATCAGCAGTGTCACCGCTGCCATCGGTACATCCTTCCAGTCTGTTCCCGCGAAAGATCCAGTCATCCAGAACATCGCTGACTGAACTTTTCGAGATGAAGGTGTCAGAAATACGATCAAATTTGTCAGTGCTGTAAAAAGAGAGGACAGTGCCATACCTACAAGTACCATTTTTGTTGTATTCACCTGCATACCGCTGCCGCCCACAACAAATACAAGAATCGCCGTCAGAAGTGCACCGCAGAAGGCTCCCTCCGCCAATGGCAGCTGAATACCGAGAAGCGGCAGCGGTCCCACCAGGAGGGAAAGAACCGCTCCTGTGGATGCGCCTGATGAAATACCGAGAACATAAGGATCCGCCAGTGGATTTTTGGTCAGCGCCTGCATCATAATACCTGCCAGGGCCAGACCAGCCCCCGTACAGCCTGCCACAAGCACCTTCGGCAATCTCAGTACCCAGATAATATTGATCTGGTTTTTGGAATAATTGGCCAGAATTTCTTCTGACTTTGTTATTTTCCCTCTGATAATCTGAAAAATTGTGCCTGCATCAATGTCCACCACACCGATATTAATCGCCATGACAACAGTAAACAGCAATAAAATAACCAGAATGGCCAATACAAGCATCATCGTTTTATTTCCTGCTCTTTTCAGCATTTTCTATTTGAAACAATCCGGATGGAAATTCTTAGCCATTGTTTCGATGGCATCAACACTTCTGTAGCATCCTGTCACATCTGTCAGACCGATCACAAAAATATTGCCGTTTTTCACTGCGTCCACATCAGACAGTGCCTCATTATTCTTCAGGAAATCAATTTTCTGTTCGATAGGATCAGAAGCAAGGTAATCCATCACAATGATATACTGTGGATTTTTTTCTACAACGCTCTCCCAGTCTGCTGTCATCCAGTTGCTGTCAGAACCCTCAAAGATGTTTTTGCCTCCTGCAAGGGTAATCATATCTGTAGGAAGACCTGCACTTGCTGTAAATGGCGCATCTTCACCGGAATCATAAACAAATACAGATACAGGTTCTTCATCCTTCACTGCATCCTGAACTGCTGCAACACGATCTTTCATATCTGTGATAATTTCATTGGCACGGTCTTCTACTTTGAAGATCTTGCCGAGGTTTTCAAAATCCTGATAAACACTTTCCATTGTTGCCGGTGCGTGTTCTACTCGCGGTACATATAATGCAATATCATTGTCATCACAGAAACTCTTCGGGAAGTTTTTTTCTGAAAAAGTGCTGGCCCATCCTGTCAGGAAATCCGGGTTTTCAGCCAATAATGCTTCCTGAGAAGGATTGCCGTCTGACAGACATTTTAACTTACTGAAAGCATCCGCATACTCTTCTGAAATTTCATTGTCCATATAGCCATAGCCGACAATCTTGTCCTGAAGCCCCAGAGACATCAGCATTTCTGTTGTAAAACCTGCAAGTGTTACCACTCTTTCAGGTACCTTATCATATGTAACTTCATAATTTTTGCCGTCAATTTCATTGTCAATCGTGACATTCTCTGCACCTGCAGCAGCGGATTCTGTACCTGCTGCAGTCTCTGAACTCTGTACTGCTGTTGTACTTTCTGATGCTGCTGTGCTGCCTGCCGCACTATTGCTGCTGCCGCAGCCTGTCAAAGTACTGATCACCATCAGTGCTGCCAGTAAAAATGCTGTTATTCTTTTGTTTCTCATCTTGTCCTCCTTGAGTGTAAATATAAAAAGAATGAATGGTTTCATTCACAGCATTTTATCAAAAACCTATCATGTGTCTCACACATATGTTTCCTCTATAAAAAATAAAAAGCTGTGAACATCTCTGTCACAGCCGTTTTTCTGTATACAAATATAAACAGTCCATCTTCATGAACTGCTTCATTCTACGCCTGTAGGTCTTCTGACTCACGCTTTCGGTCTTCACGACCCTCATCTGATATCGGCCTTCTCAGGTTGCCCCAATGACTGATTTTCATCAAAAATATCAGACTCCGCGCATACAGCGGCGGTACCGTCCGGGATTCACACCCGGTTCCCTTGTCCATTCATACTGCTGTTACCGCAGTATGACCACAGTCGTTTTATTCTGTTGTCGAAATACATCTTATCATTTCGGCTTCTGCCTGTCAATTCCGTTTTGCAGCGAATGATACTTATTGCTTTTCACCATCACCAAAAGGTGTCCTGTCATCCAGTGCATAGGCTTTCAATTCTCTGGCATCGGACAAATACTGGTCTGCCTGGTTCCTGTAATCTGATTCAGAAGCAGCAGAAACAAGGATGTTTTCCGTAATCATCTCTCCATCATACTTATACTGTACAAGTTCGTATTGATCATCTTTCTTGCTGTAGGCAAGGAAGCCATACTGCTGTGACAGATAAGCCGTGTTGATAGTCATAGAACCGATGGTCATCACCGCTCCCTGATTGCATGAGTATACATTCATCAGCTCCGTACCGACAATCAGCTCCGGTGAACCATCTCCGGTAATATCTACCAGATAATACACCGCATCCGCATCTGACGCGCCATCCAGAAGGACTCTGTAATTCTCCTGAACTGTTTCATCCATAGCTGTGGTCTCTGCTTCACTGCTGACCTCACCGGCAATCTCCGAAACCAGGTCTACCGGAACTTCTGCTGACTGACTGTGCGCCTTACCGCACCCGGCCGGGAACACAGTCAGTGTCAAAATCGCCAGAAACATCCAGGCTCTTTTCAACTTCATTCTCTTCATATCCTGCATAGCCTAGTACAGAAGAATCACTGCAAAGGCTTCCAGATCCTCTGTCTCAGATGCATTTCTGATACCATGTGTCTGGCCGCCGAGACAAACACAGGAATCCCCTTCATGCAGTGTTGTCATTGTGCCGTTGTCATTGTAGGCTGCTGTTCCCTTTGCGATGCAGATAATCTCTTCTTCTCCTTCATGTGTATGTTCACCAATGGAACATCCCGGCTTAAGCACCAGTTTTGCAATCATCTTTGCATTGCCATTGAATTCTTCCGGTTCAAGATAACGGATGATCTCCACTGTTCCGTCGCCGCCGCGCATATGCTCATTATATAATTTCACCATATCTTCCGCACGTTTAACCATTGTTGTATACCTCCTGTTCATTCCTCTTGTCCTGCCTTTTTAAGACCGGATATTACGTCTTTTAGCATACCATCTGTACGCATTGAATGCAAGTCCTTCATCCATATGGTTTTCATTACTACATCGTACATTTTCTAATTGACCTTTAGCCACTTCATAGACTATACTATATAGAGATACCCGATCATTTTCAGGAGTTTTCCTGCTGCGATATTCAATTTTTGCAGATATTCAATTTTGCAGATGAAAGGATCCTGCCTTATCATGGAAAAAGATAACACTATTCAGACAATTATAGAAGAAGTATTCAGCCGCTATACGGACGGCAGTTATATTAAAGCGTCCATGCTGCCGGATCTTGATCTCTATGTGGACCAGATCACCACATTTCTCACACGGCATCTTGCCAAGACAACACGCTTTGAAGATGACAAGATCATGACCAAGACAATGATCAACAATTACACCAAGAATCATCTTCTCCCGCCTCCTGACCGGAAGAAATATTCCAGGGATCACATACTGCTTATGATCTTTATTTATTATTTTAAGAATTTTCTGCCGATCAGCGATATACAGACGATTCTCGGACCGCTGACAGACAAATACTTCCACAAAGACACAGATTTGAATCTGGAAGCCATTTACACAACACTGTTTTCCAAAGAAGACACCTTTGTACAGGAAGTCCTTGAGAATGTTATGGCTCAATTTCATATGTCAGCCGATCTCTTTCCTGATGCACCTAATGAAGATCAGGAATCGCTCCGCGAATTTACTTTTATCTGCATGCTGAGTCTTGATATCTACATCAAAAAGCAGGTCATAGAAGCCCTCTTAGACAAACGTTCAGAGACAAAATAAAAGGAATGCACATGCATTCCTTTTATTTTGATTATTTATTCTTCATTCAGACGATTCAGAACCATATCATAACCGTCATTGCCATAATTCAGTGAACGGTTGACACGGCTGATCGTTGCAGTAGAAGCACCTGTCTTCTCCGCAATCTCGAGGTATGTCTTCTTCTCGCGAAGCATTCTGGCCACTTCAAATCGCTGTGATAATGACAGCAGCTCATTGATGGTACAAATATCCTCGAAGAATTCATAGCACTCTTCCACGCTCTTCAGACAAAGCATGCCTTTGAATAACTGCTCAACTTCCGGCGTTTTAATTTTTTTATTCATGTCGTCACAAATCCCCTTCATTATAAATAATAATCATTCATTCTATTTGTCCGGACTTCAATAGCCCTGTCCGAGACACACAAACACATTTTACCATTTTAGAGGATTAAAGTCTATAGTTATTTCTAAAATCTTTATAAAATTATACGCACACAACTCGAATCTTTAAAGATTCACATCCGCCCGCTCTTCTGATATCATCTCCTCCACCTGATGAATTTTGTCCGCGTGTCGGCGATTCATTCGATACTGTGAAGGTGTGCAGCCTTCCGTTTTCTTAAATACATAGCAGAAATATTCCATTTTTTCAAAGCCGCAGTGTCCGGCAATTTCCTGGATCTTCATCTCTGTGGATGTCAGAAACAATCTGGCATAATGCATCCGTACCTCATTCACAAAGGTCATGGGTGATGTCCCGAAATGCTGCTTAAATGCCCTGGAAAAATAACTGACGCTGGCCCCGTACAGCTGGGCAAGGCTGTTAAGATCCATCGGTTCCGCGTAGTGTTCCTGAATATACTGATAAATATCATTCAGATTGGAGTTCTGATAATTGGCCTTCTCGGTATCCTTCACTGTCAGAAGCAATGATTGGAGCATCACGGATGAGCGAAAATATTCTCCTGCCTCCCAGGTCTGGATCATGGCATCCAGTTCTGCAGATAAGACATTCCCATTCACATTAAATCGCTCTCTGTCATTGATTTCAAGATACTCAAGCATGGCCGGCACCCCTAAACCATTAAACAGAATCAATGTAATCCAGCATTCTTCCCCCTGAAGTGCTTTTCCCACGGCCATTCTTCCCTTTTCAAGAATGACCGCCTCATGTTGTCTCAGCAAAATTTGCTGTCCGTTCTCTTCAATATGCAGTTTTCCGCTGCGTACAATGACAATTGCATAACAATCGAAGAATAAGCGTGTCTGCCGGTCACAACTCTCAATTTTGCGTACAATGTTATCAATATATATGCTTAATTTTCTGAAATTGTCATTCTTTTCTGTCAATTTATATTTTTTCATCTCTTTTTTTACCTTTTAAGTTCAATATTTTTATAGTATTACATGTTTTTAGAGTTTCAATTTGTTTAGAAAAGTTTTATAATAATACCAGATTGTTTGTAAAATAACAATGGGCAAAAATTAATAAAGGGAGGAATTTTTTATGCTCAAGAAAATTTCCAACGGTTGTGTACATATCGTACAGAGATATTTGCCGGATCCATTTATCTTCTGTATTATCTTAACAATCGTCGTATTCATCGCAGCGATTCCTGCTGCAGGTGCTACACCTCTTCAGGTTGTAGGCTTCTGGGGTTCCAGTATCTGGAGTCTGTTAGCATTCTCCATGCAGATGGCCCTCGTACTTGTACTTGGTACAGCAATGGCTACAGCACCACCTGTCAAGAAACTCCTTGACAATATCGCAGGCGTTGCTAAAACACCTTTCTCAGCTATCGTTCTTGTAACTGTAGTTGGTACAATCGCATCCTGGTTAAACTGGGGCTTCGGTCTGGTTGTTGGTGCTCTTCTTGCAAAAGCAATTGCCAAGAAAGTTAAAGGCGTTGACTACCGTCTGTTAATCGCTTCCGCATACTCAGGCTTCGTTGTATGGCATGCTGGTCTGTCAGGTTCTATTCCTCTGACAATCACAGAAGTTACAGAAGCTGTTACAGCTGCTACAGGCGGCGCTCTTACAGAATCCATCGGTATGAACCAGACAGTTCTTTCTCCATGGAACCTTGTAGCCTGCCTCATTATCCTGATTCTCATGCCTCTGATGAACGCAAAGATGCATCCATCAGCAGATGAAGTTGTTACAGTTGATCCTAAGTTACTTGTTGAAGAAGAAGTTGTTGTTAGAAAAGCTTCTACTCCAGCTGAAAAGCTTGAAGACTGCAAACCATTATCATGGATCGTTGTTATCATCGGTGTGATCTACCTTGTTCAGTACTTTGCAGCAGCAGGCAACATTCTGAACTCTCTGAATCTGAACATCGTTAACCTGATCTTCCTTGTACTCGGTGTTTTACTGAATGGTACACCTCTGAACTACGTTAAAGCTGTTAATGACGCTGTTAAGGGCGCAGGCGGTATCGTTCTTCAGTTCCCATTCTACGCTGGTATCATGGGTATCATGACAGGTACAGTTACAGAAGGCGGTCCTTCACTTGCCGGTACAATCAGTAACTTCTTCGTTGCTGTTTCCAACAACATTACATTCCCTCTGTTCACATTCCTGAGCGCTGGTATCGTAAACTTCTTCGTACCATCAGGCGGCGGCCAGTGGGCAGTACAGGCTCCTATCGTATTACCTGCATCTCTTAAGATCGGTGTAGATCCAGCTATCTCCTGTATGGCTATCGCTTGGGGCGATGCTTGGACAAACCTTCTTCAGCCATTCTGGGCTCTGCCAGCTCTTGGTATCGCAGGCCTTGGCGCAAGAGATATCATGGGATTCTGTGTTGTTGACCTTATCTTAACAGGTATCATCGTTTGTGCAACATTCGTTGTTGTAGGTCTGATCTAATCGGCCTGAACGAAAAATTGATTTTTAACAGTGCAGCTTTTGGTTGCACTGTTTTTTTATGTAATAGGGAATTCCTCGGAATTCCCTATTACATAAAAAGGCACTAACGCGCCTGTTATGCGCACTCGCGCGAAGATGTAGATTGTCGCAAGCGACCGCGCTCGGCGCGAGAATGTGCTTTGGCACATTCTTTTTTATTCAAATGCGGGCATTATGTTGTATAACGAATGCCTGCATTTGAGCAACTCTTCTGTTATTCTGCTTTCATATGCTTATAGATTTCTTCTCTGATTCTTTTCTCTACTTCCAGGGCAATCTCCGTTGTCTTCATTTCCGCATATTCTTCATAATACATCGGTTTCAGATAATGGATCTGAACGGTCACAGGCTCCGTGGTACTTCTGTCAAAAGGTGCATAGCTGTCCAGCAGCGCCACCGGCACAATCGGTGCTTTTGCCTTTGTGGCCGCCTTGAAAGCCCCTGCCTTAAAAGGAAGAATCTCATTGCCCTTCCGGCTTCTCGTTCCCTCTGCAAAAATCAGAAAGTTTTCCCCCGCTTTCACACGTTTGGCTGCTTCCAGAATGACCTTCATGGACTGCTTCAGATCACTTCTGTCCATAGGAATATAATGAAGTGCCTCTCTGATCTGCTTCAACAGGATAATATTCTTCACTTCCTGCTTAAACACAAGTGAAAAAGGACGCTTCATCGTTTCCAGAAAAGCCAGCACATCAAACATCCCCTGATGGTTCGGATAGAGAATATAGCCGTCCTTCTCCGGCAGATTCTCCTCTCCGCTACTGACGATAGTGACCCGCCCCGCTTTGTTGGCCTTGATAGCGATTTCCCGGATATAGTTGTATTTTTCTTCTATACTATATCGCTGCTCCTCTGTATCCTTGGCAAAAGAGCAGATGCGCCAGAACCAGGCCGGAACGTGCCCGAGAAGCTTCAGGACCATCAACAATATTCTTTTCATAAATTATACCTGTTCCTTTTTGAATATTTCAAACAAGTCAGACACGCTTTCTGTGTCTAACTCACTCTCTGATTATCTGCATACATCAAATGACTGGGATAATGCTGCATCAATGGCTCTTTCCGTCATCTGAAGATCAGCCTCCGACAGAGCATCATTGACAAAGAAAGCTTCATACTGAGAAGGTGCAATATACATCTTATGTTCTTTCATCACCTTGAAATACTGTGCAAATTGTGCCAGATCAGATGTCTGAACATCATCAAAACTCCTGACCAGTCTGTCGGTGAAGAAAATACTCATCAATGAACCTACTCTGTTGATCTGCGCTTTTACATGGTATTTTTCCACAGCTGTCCTGAAAGCATTCTCAATTCTGGCGGATTTTTCTTCCAGGCGTTCATAAACTGCCGGATCATCCATCAATAATTTCAGCATGGCAGTGCCGGCAGCCACAGCCACCGGATTGCCTGACAGCGTTCCCGCCTGATAAACAGGTCCTGTCGGTGATACGCATTCCATGATTTCTCTTCGTCCGCCGTAAACAGCCATCGGCATACCGCCGCCGACAATCTTGCCGAAGGTGGTCATATCCGGTGTAACACCATAGAAAGCTTGTGCACCGCCCAATGCCAGACGAAAACCTGTTATGACTTCATCAAAGATCAGAACAGCGCCATATTGCTTCGTGATGTCACGCAGTCCCTGAAGGAATCCTTCTTTTGGCGGTACAACTCCCATATTGGCTGCCACCGGCTCCACAATCAGGGCTGCAATCTTTTCGCCGTACTGGTCAAATAACCGCTGTACACTTTCCAGATCATTGTATCTGGCAATGAGCGTTGTATCTGTAAAAGCCTTCGGCACGCCGGCACTGTCCGGCACATTTTCTGTCAGAAGTCCTGAACCAGCCTTAACAAGCAGGCCGTCTGAATGTCCGTGATAGCAGCCTTCGAATTTCACAATATATTCTCTGCCTGTATAGCCTCTTGCGGCACGAATGGCACTCATGACTGCCTCCGTACCTGAATTCACCATACGCATCATTTCCATGGAAGGCACCGCCCTTTGGATCAGTTCAGCCAGCTCTACCTCACCATTGGTTGGCGCACCAAAACTGGTACCGCGAACTGCTGCTGTGGTCACAGCACGGACAACCTCTTTTCTTGCATGTCCAAGGATCATCGGGCCCCAGGATCCCACATAATCGACATATTTATTGCCGTCCACATCAAAGATATGTGACTCCTCTGCCCTCTCAATAAAAGGCGGTGTCATACCGACTGCTCTGTAAGCTCTTACAGGACTGTTGACACCTCCCGGCATCAACTCGCATGCCTTTGAAAATATTTCCTGACTGTTCATTATCTCTGTCCCTCATCTTCCCGCAGCCACTCCGCAATCTGTGGTGCATAATAAGTAATAATCATCTTTGCGCCGGCGCGTTTCATAGCGATCATACTCTCCATCACCACACGCTTCTCATCAATCCATCCATTCATGGCTGCCGCCTTCATCATGGCATACTCGCCGCTGACACTGTAAGTGCACAAAGGCAGGTCAAAGGTTTCACTGACCATATGGACAACATCCAGATATGCCAGTGCTGGTTTCACCATAAGGATATCCGCACCTTCCTCCACATCCAGTTCTGTTTCCACAAGGGCTTCCTTCCGGTTCCTGAAATCCATCTGATAGCTCTTTCGGTCCCCGAAAGCCGGTGCTGAATCTGCCGCCTCTCTGAATGGGCCATAAAAAGCTGAGGCATATTTGACACTGTAAGCCATGATCAGTGTATGCTCATATCCCGCTTCATCCAATGCACGACGCATATGTCCGATTCTGCCGTCCATCATATCTGATGGTGCCACGATATCTGCACCTGCCGCTGCGCAGCTGACTGCTGCTCTGGAGAGAAGTTCCAATGTCTCATCATTCAGCACTTCTCCGTCCCTGATCACGCCGCAATGTCCATGGTCTGTATATTCGCACAGGCAGATATCCGCAATACAAATCATCTCAGGATAAAGTTCCTTTGTCATTTTCAGCGCACGCTGAACGATCCCATTAGGATCGTAAGCCCCGCTGCCGCATGCATCTTTGTGATCCGGTACACCGAAAAAGATCACGGCACGCACGCCTTTGTCCCACACTTCTTTCAAATGAATGGCCAGTCTGTCCAGGGAATAATGATAAATTCCCGGCATGGATTCAATCGGTGACTGGACATTCTCACCCTCTGTCACAAAAACAGGATAGATCAGATCATCACATCTGACATCCACCTCATGAACCAGATTTCTAATCTGGGCTGTCCTTCTTAAACGTCTTGGTCTTCTGGTTATATTCATCTTTCATCCACCTCATTTTATGTCATTGTCCGATGCCTCTCAGGCACCGGACACTTTGCTGTCTTTTTATATTCAAGATGCGCTTACTCAGACAGTATATCACAAAGTGCTGCTGTCAGCCCATCCAAATCATATTCTTTGGCAACTTTATCAATAAAAATCCCTGATTTTTCTGCTGCTTTGGCTGTCACCGGTCCGATGCAGACTGTTTTGGCATCTGTATGCTGTCCCTTTGTCATCTCAAGAAATGCGCTGACTGCTGAAGCACTGCAAAAAGTCACTGCATCCACATCTTCTAAAACTTCTCTCAGAAGGCCTTCTTTTTTCCACATTTTTTCTGTATGGTACATCGGAATATCCACCACAAAAAATTCTTTGGCCCGCAGCTGTTTGATAAGGACATCCGAGGCCTCTTCGGCTCTGAACAGGCAGATTTCTTCATCTGGCTGCACATTCTCACACAACGCTTCTGCCAGTGATTCGCTGCAGGACTGCTTCGGCATCAGCTCCGCATAGCATCCCCAGTTCTCCAGTTCTCTTCGGGTTCCCGCCCCCATCACAGCAATCCTGCTGTCTCCAAGGCTTCTGATATCTATCCGTTCCTTTTTCATCTGCTCAAAGAAAAACCGGACACCGTTTCTGCTGGTAAATACAAGCCATCTTTTACCCGGACGTACCAGCACTTCCTTGAGTCCGTACATGTTCTCAGCTTTGGCAGAAATCAGGCTCATCACCACCGGTTCCCCGCCCAGTCCCCTGATTTTCTCAGCCAATGGTCCTGCAATAATTTCCGTGGCTGTTACAAGTATTTTCTTTCCTGAAAGAGGTCCCGCCTGCTGCCAGTCAACATCTTTCTTCAGGCTGACCACCTCGCCTACAACAAGGATCGCCGGCGGCTGAATGGCCGCTTTTTTTGTTATCTCCGCAATGGTGCCCAGAGTGGCCGTTACGCAGCGCTGTCTGGCAGTAGTTCCGGAAGCAATCACTGCTGCCGGAGTATTGGCATCTTTGCCATTTGCCGTCAGACGCTCGCTGATCTGCTGAAGCCTTGAAAGTCCCATCAAAAAGACAAGGGTTCCCTCTTCCCTGGCCAAAATCTCATAATCCAGTGAGCTCTCTGCCTTTGCAGGATCTTCATGCCCGGTAATCACATGAAAAGACGAAGCTTTTCCCCGATGGGTAATCGGAATGCCCGCATAAGCCGGTGCGCTGTAAGCCGATGACACGCCCGGGATCACTTCATAGTCAATGCCTGCCGCTGTCAACACCAGTGCTTCTTCCCCGCCTCTTCCGAAGATAAAAGGATCTCCGCCCTTTAACCGGGCAACAGTTCGGCCCGCCATGGCCTTCTCAATCAGCAACTCTTGAATTTCTGCCTGCTTCATCCTGTGATGTCCGGCGAACTTGCCCGCATCGATCCATTCAGCCTCGTCCTTTGTCTCATTCAAAAGAGAAGGCGATGCCAGATGATCATAGACAATCACATCGGCCTTTCTGAGGGCTTCCATGCCTTTCATGGTGATGAGTCCTGTATCTCCGGGGCCTGCACCAATCAGATACACTTTGCCGCTCTGAAGTTTTTCTGCCGTCTGACGCCCCAATGAAATGGCCAATTCCCGGTCTTTATCCCTGTCACCGCATCGTTTGCCGGACACAGAAACTTCTTTCATGTGCGTGCCATCTTTTGCATAACGGGCTCTCACCGTCATCTGTCCGGCATCCATCATCGTATCCACTGCCGCCGCTTCATTGCATCCACCGCCAATGGCTTTCAGAAAAGCGCGCTCTGCCAAAAACATCTGCCAGGTCGGCTCATCATGAATGGCCTGCATGCAGGCTTCACAATCATTCTGTCTTGTCTCAACAGCAATAATGCCCTGACCAGCTGCCGGAAGGAATTGCTCCTTAGGCAGTATTTCATAAAAGAAGACTGCTCCTTCCGCTTCGAAACTGCCTGTCTCACTGCAATCCTCCGACAGGTATCCCAATCGTTTTAATCCGGCCGCAGCCAGAATAATACCGTCATACATGCCATCTGCCAGTTTCTTCAGCCGGGTCGGCACATTGCCTCTGATATCTCTGATAGCCGCACCGGAGCAAATTTGCCGAATCTGCAGTCCGCGCCTTAAACTGCCGGTTCCGACAGTCACTTTTCCGCGGTATGCATCTATTTCAGCAAAGTCCTTTCGAAGACTGACCCATACATCCCTGCTGTCTCCCCTTGGAAGTACCGCGCCAACGGTCAGTCCTTCCGGCAATTCCACCGGCAAATCCTTGGCACTGTGGACAGCCAGATCGATGCGGCCATCCAGCATAGCTGTCTCAAGCTCTTTGGTAAAAGCCCCCTTGCTGCCAAAAGCAGCCAATGACCTGTCAAGATGCTTATCTCCCTTTGTCTCATAGCCTGCAATCTCTATCTCCATGGATGGAAAAGCCTTTTTAATGGCTTCCGCCGCCATCTCCGTCTGCACCATGGCCAGACGGCTCTTTCTCGTTCCGATTTTCATGCTGACCTCCGCCATCCTCTCTTATTTTTTCTTCTTCCTCAATCCACCGTCTCAAATAATCTCTTCTGTCCGCCTCACTGAGGCCGGACATTTTCAAATGCTTCCGCTTTTCGCGGAGTTTTATTTCCAGTTCACCGTACCACTCCGGTATCAGTGACGCAATTTTCTCCCTCAAATGTCTTGTCAGCGCCGGGACACCGCCGGAGGTACTGATGCCAATCACCACATTCCCCCGTCTGACCACTGATGGAAAAACGCAGTCTGAAGCTTCTCCCGGCTTTGCACAGTCCACCAGTATATGATGTTTCCGACAATGGGCTGCCGCCATCCGGTTCACTGCTTCATTATCGGATGCACAGATCACCAGAAAAGCCTCATTCAGACAAGCCAGCTTGTATTCTGCCATATTTTCGCTGAACCAGCCTAGATTTTCATTATCCGCCAGAAGCTTTAAATCATCCAGGATTTTTGAAGAAATGACTTGTATATCCGCACCATATTCCTTCAAAATACGTATTTTCCGAAGTGCCACCGCGCCGCCGCCGATGACTATGACCTTTCGGCCTTCCATATTGATAAACAATGGAAAATCAGCCATTTCCCCGTTCCTCCTCAGATTTTCTCAATACATCAAAAAACATCTCCAGCTGTTCCGGCTCCGCCGCTTCTCTGGCCCGGTAAAAGAATTTGTTAAGTCCCTTTTCCGGATCTAATGACATGTCTTCCAGCAGGTGTTCTCTAAATGCAGCCATCAAAGGCCGGTTCTGCTGAAACAGAGACCACCGCCTGAAATCAGCAATATCCTCCTCCAGCATTTCCCTGGCCTGGTCAGCCGCTTCAAACCGCAGATGCTGATTCTTCTCGGACAGGGTTGTCAGCTCATCCAGATGACAGACATAGTTGTCCGCATCTCCAAGACCTTCCTCAATATCCATAGGGACAGCCATATCAATAAGGATTCTTCTGCGCTTTTGGGTAACGTTAGACTGCCAGCCCTCTTTCGTCAATGTATAATGCGGACTGGCTGTGGCACTGATAATCACATCCATCTCATTGGCCATCCGATAACGGTCTGCATAAGCAATCTGGACATATTGTTCCGTCTGCTGATGTCTCGTTCCGTGGCCATCCGCCAGAGTATCCGTTCTCACAGCAGCCCGCTCTCCAGATTTCAGCTGTCTGGAGGCAGCATATAATTGCACATGGTGATCCGCAGCAATATTTTTCATCATAATCTGACCAATCCTGCCTGTGGCACCGATGATCAGTATCTTCTTATTCTCCAGACTCCCAAAATACATCTCCGCCGCTTTCACAGCCAGCGTGGCCGTCGAAACAGAAATTCCCGACAATTGGGTTTCAGTTTTGACTTTCTTGGCCGCCGTCACTGCCATCCTGAAAAGACTGTTGCACCATGTCCCGGAAAAACCTTCCTCCATGGCTGTCCTATGGGCATCCTTTACCTGTCCCAGAATCTGGTCCTCACCCAGAACCATAGAATCCAGTCCCGCCGTCACATAAAACAAATGGCGCACCGCCTGTGTGCCCTGATAAAAACGCAGATGCTCCGACGCATCTGCGGCGTCGTCGATACCTGCCATATCAAGCAGGATCCGCTGCATCACAGTCATCACATTGCGCACAGAAATATTTTCTTCACTGACAGTATACAGCTCTGTCCGATTGCAGGTTGAGAGCAGTACACATTCCCGAATGCCCTTCTGTGCACAGATGCGCGTCATCAGTTCTTTTTTATTTTCATCTGTAAACGCAAACAGAGCCCGTATCTGTACAGGCGCTGTTTTGTGGCTTATGCCTAATAATTGTATATTCATTGCTTTATCTCTCTGTCAAAAACGATTCAGGACCCGCTTGTGAGTCCCGATTTGAAATTCGTATCTGCCTTCCGGCATCATTCCTATCCGAATTTCTTCAATTCTGCCATCTATTATACCAGAATCTGCACTTCGTACAGAGAATGCCTCCAGTTATAAAAATCCTTGTGTTTTAAAACAGCCAGAATGATACGGGGACGCATATCCTTTTCCAAAAAATATCTGGAAAGGGCACGAATCCATTTGTCATCCTTGAAAATGGCCGTGGTCATGCAGATGTAATTGCCTTTCGGAAGAATGGACAGACTATTGTCTCCTGTCGGCTGTGCTTCCTCATGGGCGATAAAACTGCCCTCAATGGACAGCTGCCTGTGCTCCATAAAATCAAACTCGTCCAAAAGATACCCGCGCATTTTTTGGAAATCTGTCATCTCCTCAGCCATCAATACGCCTGTCTGACGGTAAAACTCCTCCACCTGACAGGACTGTGCGGTTTCTGTCATCCAAACTCTTCGTGAATCCATTGGTTTCTGATGGATTCTGTAACCTTCATGTTCTTCTCCCGGCACCGGGTTCTGGCTTGTCAGCCACTCCATCATGGACATCCGTTCTTTCAGACGGTTCATCTGCTTCCTCGTCTGTTCCATCCGCTCTGACATCAGAAGCCGCCGCTCTTTCTCCGAATCCGCCTCCATCACCGCGGTAATCTCTGCCAGGGAAAAACCTGCTTTCTTGAGATATCCGACGGTTTTGAGCCGCTGGATATCATCAAAATCGTAATAGCGATAGCCGGTCTGCCTGTCAATTCTGGCTGGGCAGACAACTCTCATATCCGCATAGTAACGCAGTGCCGATACTGAAATTCCTGTCATCTCATGAACATCACCAATCGAATAAAGTCTGGCCATCACCCTAACCTCTGTATCTTAAAACGACCACATACTGTTCTTTCTTTCCGGAAAGGGCCCACGCTTTCTCCTCTTTGAGATAGCCGGACCTTGCGGCCAGAGATAAGAGATATTCCTTCTCTGTCGTCACGACAATCACACAGCCTCCCGGTGCCATCCACTGATTCAGCTTCCGGACAAAATTCTTATATAAAGTCATCAGCACATCCGGTGTCATCTTGTCGCTTCCCGCAGGCAGTTCTGTCAGGACTTCGTCAAATGGATAACTGTGGGAAAATTCCGTAAAATCCTTGTTGATAAAGTAAGAAGGCACGTTCGCCAGACTGGCATTCTCTCTCGCCCCATCAATCGCTTCACCGAAAATATCTACACCATAAAGATGTGCGGCTTTCTTCTTGCGGTACCGCTCGATCAAAAGTGTCGCCGTGCCGCAGAATGGATCCAGTACATCCGCATCATCCGCCAGATATTCTGACACAAGAGAAACAATCTCCGCCGCTTTCACAGGGTGCATGGATGTGGCGATGGCATTGCGGCGATAACTGAATCTGCTGTCTGCGATGGTATGTAAAATCAGATAAACACTGTACTGTCCCTGCTTATTCTCTGTGATTCGCAGCTCACATTCATAATTGGATGCGGAATTCTGCAGCTGATGTCCGGACAAACGCTCCAGTTCTGCCCCCAGACGCTTCACATACTGACTCTTCTCATTCAGCACCAGCTTTGTTCTGAGATCGATTCTGAAATAAAACGGACCGCTGCCTTCATGACGTGCCTTCAGATAATCTGTCAGCCCGGCATCATGAATCGCCGCCGCAACAGCCTGATAGCCGGTTTCCTTCAGCGGATTCGCACAGAAACGGAACATAAAGCCCTTCACTGTACGAATGCCGAAAAGCTCTCCCGGACGTTCTGCCAGTATCCGCACGCCGCCCCTCATGGCCTTGGCTGAACTTCTGATGTTCTTCGGCAGCATATCAATGGTCAGCTGCTCCATTCCGGGACTGGTCAGCAAAATCATCTCTGACGGCACTGAATAGCCTGTGAATGTATGCTTCACCGGCTTCTCCACAACCAGCAGCATATCTCTCAAAAGCTTCAGTTCCTCATTCAGATGCTTCTGATTCTCCGGAGTCATCTCTGTCTGCATCAGCTCATCCATGTGCTCTCTGAAGGCATTCAGATAAGCTCTGTAATCCAGCTGGCTCATAGCTGTCAGATAAGCACTCTTCACAAAAAGCTTCTCTTCACATTCATAGGCATAAAACAGGGCATCCAAGGCATCCTGACACCCCATCTCGCCAAGGATCAATGCCGCATTCTTCCTGACCTTCGCATCATCATGCTTCAAAAGCTTCAGCATCAGAGACAGGCATCTCTGGCGATCACGCTGCCATGCAGCATTGCCCGGTTCCGTTTTTAAAAGCTTACGCAGCTCAATCAAATTCTTACGTACATCTTCATCACGTTCTATTTTCTCAAGATATTTTCTAAACATTAAATCCTCTCTTTTTCATCCTAAAATATCGCTTCAATTCCTCTTATCATCATATATGGAGTTCTCCAAAAAGTCAATACGGAATGGGCCACACACTGCGATGCACAAGTACCTCAATCAGCCGCAGTATGCCTGTCACATAATCACACAAAAAGGGCTATCCAACCGGATAGCCCTCCCTGATAATCGCTCTAAACAAATGCTTATTCTAACATTTAAAATAAAAAATACAAACTTCGTAATCAATATAATATATCTTAGAAAAGGCACACTGAATTAAGGATTATAACTTAACGACATTCACTGCCTGTGGTCCCTTCTGGCCTTCGATGACTTCGAATTCTACTTCCTGGCCTTCTTCCAGTGACTTAAAGCCGTTGGACTGAATGCCTGAGTAATGTACGAATACATCATTGCCCTGCTCATCGGAAATAAAACCGAATCCCTTCTGATTGTTGAACCACTTTACTGTACCTTTGTTCATTCCAAAGTCCTCCAAAAATTAAAAATGGGTCTTGCTGCAGGTTATTCTTGCAGCATGTTCAGCATACCATACTTAATCTCAAAAGTCAAAGGAATTCCTGTATTCTTCGATACCAAAAAGGCTTAAAAATACCGCAGAAATGCCCTTTTTTCGCGGTCTTTGACATTCATTCGACACCTGTCTGAAACAGACTGCACACCGCGTCTATTCACAATATGCAACCACTGTATAGACACTGTTTTCATACTTGACTTCCTTGACGGTAGCATGCAGGCTTGTCAATCTCCGAAGTGCCGGAATATTGTCGCTCATGGCCAGTGCCGGTTCAATGGTATAGTAATACATCGTACCTGCCAGGGTATTCAGCTTGGATTCGCTCATCTCCACTTCATCACCGGCTTTAAGAAGATCCGGTCTTTCCATTCGAAATGAAACTTCCTGCTTCATTTTATTCACCAGCCTTAAAAGATGCGTAGCGTTTCAAAACACCGAGAATCAAATCAACTGACAGATTCATGCCCTCTGCTGTAATATGTTCATACGGTCCATGATAAGCATAGCCGCCTGTACCGATATCCGGGCAAGGCAGTCCCCTGAAACTGAGCTGTGCACCGTCTGTACCGCCCCTGACAGGTACGATCAATGGTTTTACACCGATTTCCTCAGCTGCTGCTTTGGCATTCTCGATCAGGTGGAAATGCGGCAGAATCTTCTCTGACATATTGCGGTACTGCTCTGTGATGGTCAGTTCAACAGTGCCTTCACCATAACGGCCGTTTAAGACGGCCTGGATGTGCTGCAGTTCTTTCTTTCGCAGTTCAAAAGCCGCCAGATCATGATCTCTCACGATATACTGCATCTCAGCCTTTTCTACATTGCCGCTCATATCTGTCAGATGATAAAAACCTTCATAGCCTTCCGTATGTTCCGGTCTGTCCGCTGCAGGCAGCATCTGGTGCAGCTCCCATGCCACATTCAGGGCATTGATCATGGTATCCTTGGCACTGCCCGGATGGACATTGAAACCATTGATCACAATTTTTGCTGCGCAGGCATTGAAATTCTCATAAGTGATCTCGCCTTCTTCGCCGCCGTCGATGGTATAGGCATAATCCGCCCCAAAAGCCTCCAGATCAAGGGCTGAGGCACCACTTCCCACTTCCTCATCCGGTGTAAAAGCAATGCAGATTTTGCCGTGCGGAATGTTTTCTTTAATCAGATGTTCAGCAACTGTCATGATTTCCGCAATACCGGCTTTGTCATCTGCACCAAGAACTGTTGTACCATCTGTCACGATCAGTGTTCTGCCCTTTAAGGAAGGCAGATGAGGAAACTGTGCCGGGCTCAGTGTTCTTCCGCTGTCTCCCAATACAACATCTCCACCATCATAATTCTCAATCACTCTCGGCTTCACATTTTCACCGCAGAAATCCGGAACCGTATCCAGATGGGCGATCAAGCCGATGGCCGGTGCATCTTCGCATCCCGGTGTGGCCGGCAGTGTGCCGTACACGCAGCATAAATCACTGACCCTTGCATCTTCTATCCCAAGTGCTTTCATTTCCGGGACCAGCATATTGGCCAGATCAAACTGACGCTGTGTAGTAGGTGTTGTCTCACTGAATTCATCACTGGCTGTGTGAACAACAACATAATTTAATAAACGCTCATAAGCTTTCATCATTTTCTCCTTTATTTCAAAAATTTAGACGCAATCCCTATTTTTGAAAATACTCATTGCTGCAGCATTCCAGGATATTGATTGCGTTCAAAAATTATTTTACATAATAAACATAATTTTCTTTACGTGGCATTGCCTTTGGTTCTTCTCCGTCTACATAACCCAGGACGCAGTGGCCGATACCTTCATAGTCACCTTCAATGCCAAGAGATTTCAGGAAGGCTTTGCCCTCTTCGGATTCAAATTCTTCCTTGGCTCTGTGAATCCAGCAGCTGCCGATACCTTCTGCATGAGCGGCCAGCATAAGATTGCCCATCACCAGACTGCCGTCATAAATATAGGTTGGTCTTTCTTTATCTGCCAGAACAATCAATACAACCGGTGCCCCATAAAACGGATCGGAATCTACACCCATGATCTCTGCATTCATTTTAGAAAACTTGTCTCGGATCTCTTTGTTTGTCACTGCAATAATGATCGGTGACTGCTTGCCCATACCTGTTGCAGCATAGGTTCCTGCTTCGATAATTCTGTTCATCACATCTTCCGGAATCATATCCGGTTTATATTTTCTGATACTTCTTCTTGTCTTCATATTGTTGATAACTTCGTTCATTTGCTGCGACCTCCATTATATTTTTTCAATTCAGCTTTAAGCCATCAATTTCAGGCTTTTATGTCACCAGACACTATGCCCTATTTATTTTGACGCGTACTGCCATTATTTAGTATACACCAAAAGGCAAAAAAAAGCGATACCGTTCAATGAACGATACCGCTTTTGATACGTCTACATAAATGCTATGTAGTGATAATTCATAATTAGTTAAGAATACCGATAAATACTGAAGAGAATACCAGTGCAACGATTGTCATCAGTTTGATCAGGATGTTGATCGCTGGGCCTGATGTATCCTTGAATGGGTCACCAACTGTATCACCAACAACTGCAGCTTTGTGAGCTTCTGAGCCCTTGCCGCCGTGGTTGCCGTTTTCGATATATTTCTTAGCATTATCCCAAGCACCACCTGCGTTGGACATGAAGATAGCCATCATAACACCTGTTACAAGGGAACCTGCAAGCATACCGCCTACAGCTTCTGTACCAAGAAGAACACCGATGATGATTGGAGCAACAACTGCCATAACACCAGGAATAACCATTTCACGAAGAGCAGCCTTTGTAGAAATATCTACACACTTTGTATAATCAGGTTTGCTCTTACCTTCCATGATGCCAGGAATCTCTCTGAACTGTCTACGAACTTCTTCGATCATGGAGTATGCAGCCTTTGATACAGATTCCATTGTGAAAGCTGAGAAAAGGAATGGCAGCATACCGCCGATCAGAAGACCGATGATAGTTGTATAAGAAAGAATGTTGATAGCGGAAAGGTTAACCTGCTGAGCGTAAGACATGAAAAGTGCCATAGCTGTCAGTGCAGCAGAACCGATAGCGAAACCTTTACCCATAGCAGCTGTTGTGTTACCTACAGCATCAAGGGAGTCTGTGATATCACGAACAGATTCATCAAGGTAAGACATTTCTGCGATACCGCCGGCATTATCAGCGATAGGACCGTAAGCATCAACAGCAACGGTGATACCTGTTGTAGAAAGCATACCTACAGCAGCAAGTGCAATACCGTAAAGACCGCAGCACTTGTAAGCTACGAAGATACCTACACAGATCAGTACAAGCGGAATAGCTGTGGACTGCATACCTACAGCAAGACCGGAAATAATTGTTGTAGCAGCACCAGTTTCAGACTGTTCAGCAATCTTCTTAACTGAGCCGTAATCACCGGATGTATAAACCTCTGTGATAATACCGATGATCAGACCAACGATCAGACCAGCGATAATAGCAACAGCAGGCATGATAGAGCCAAGATAAGTTACAGATAATGCAATTGCACCGATAACAACGATGGCATCAGCTGTGTATTCACCTCTGTTGAGGGCTTTCTGTGGGTTGCCGCCTTCTTTACCCTGTACCATGAATGTACCGATAACAGAAGCGATGATACCCAGAGCAGATAAGATTGCAGGGAAGATTGCTGCTTTAGCTGTATCCAGTGTAATAGCACCGAAAGAACCTGCAAGACCAAGAGTGATTGCAGAAATAAGAGAACCTGCATAAGACTCGAAAAGGTCAGCACCCATACCAGCAACGTCACCTACGTTATCACCTACGTTATCGGCGATTGTAGCAGGGTTACGTGGGTCATCTTCAGGGATACCAGCTTCTACCTTACCTACAAGGTCAGCACCAACGTCAGCGGCTTTAGTATAGATACCACCACCAACACGGGCAAACAGCGCGATAGAAGATGCACCAAGGGAGAAACCGAAGAGGACATCTGCATCACCTGTAATAACATACAGACCAGCTACACCAAGAAGACCAAGGCCTGCAACACACATACCCATAACGGCACCACCGGAGAATGCAACACTAAGTGCTTTGTTCATACCGCTTGTTCTTGCTGCATTAGCTGTTCTAACATTAGCTTTAGTAGCTACTGTCATACCACAGTAACCAGCAATGATAGACAGAATAGCACCGCAAAGGAAGCAAACTGCTGTAAGTGGATTTCTTAAGAAAATAAGAACAACGAAGAGCACTACGATAAAGATTGCAAGAATTCTGTATTCAGCAAAAAGGAATGCTCTTGCACCTTCTGCAATAGCAGAAGCGATTTCTTTCATACGGTCTGTACCGGCATCTACAGAATTAACTCTCTTTGTCAAAACAAAGGCGAATACAAGACCGATGAGTGCGCAGATAACTGCGACATACATGAGATTCATAATTAAACTCCTTTCTCTTTTTTAAACGTTTAATTTTGAGCATAAATTATGCAGATGTAATCATACAATCTGCATACTAGTCATGACTTAAATATTATCCGATTTCTTTTAGAAAGTCAACCATTACCATTAAATTATTATAAAAAAGTATTAAAAATTTGCAAATATCGTTGTTTTTTTAACATGAAAATACCCGGGCAAATTCCTTATGGACTTATCCGGATACTTCCTCTCATCAACAGCCAAATAATTTCGCTGTTTTCTCCATTCGTTCCGCAATCGGCACACCAAACGGACAACGGCTTTCACAGGCCTGACATCCGATACACTCTGATGCTTTATGCTCCAGCAATTCATAATGAGACTGCACCGTTGCCGGCACCTTCGGCTGCATAGTCGCCAGATCATAGAACTTGTTGATCATGGCAATATCCAGGTTGGCCGCACAAGGTTTGCAGTGGCCGCAATAGGTACATTCACCTCTATATGAATGGAATGGTGCATTGGCCAGCACAGAAGCATAATCTTTTGCTTCCTCCGAAGCTGTTTCGTAGGCAATGGCCGCATCCACCTGTTCCTTTGTATCGTAACCGCACATGATTGCTCCTACTGCCGGCCTTGTCAGCGCATAGTGAATGCACTGTACCGGCGTCAGACAGACACCGAAAGGCGAACGCTTCTCATCAAAAAGTCTGCCGCCGGCAAAACCTTTCATCACCGTAATACCTACATCATTCTGCTCACAGACTTTGTAAAGTCTTGCACGGTCTGCATCAATACCTTTCAGGCCTGTATCATATTCATCTGCAAACATCGTGTCAATATTGTCGCTGGCCGGCAGCATATCAAAAGCCGGATTGATACTGAAAAGAATCATTTCCACATAACCGGACTCCGCCGCTTTCACTGCCACCTTCGGATTATGGGAACTCATGCCGATATGCCGGATCACGCCTTTTTTCTTCAAATCCATCACATAATCCAGATAATCCGAATGCTGGATCTGTGCCCATTCTTCCTCAGAATCAATATAATGGATCATTCCCAGATCAATATAATCCGTCTGCAGCCTTTTCAGCAAATCTTCAAAGGCCGGTTTGACGTACTGCATATCCCTTGTCCGGTAATACTGCCCGTCCTTCCAGGTGGAACCGATATGTCCCTGAATGAACCACTCACTGCGGTTCTCATGAATACCCTTGCCAATCACATCTCTTGACTTCGGATCCGCCATCCAGCAATCCAGAATGTTAATGCCTTTTGAAAATGCATATCGAATCAACTCAATGCCCTCTTCCTCCGGATGGCGCTCCAGCCATTCACCGCCAAAACCAATCTCACTGACCTGCAATCCTGTTTTTCCTAATCTTCTTGTTTTCATCATACTTTCTATTCCCCTTTATTCTCCTGATTTTATCCGATTCCGTCCTGCTGCAATTCCAAACGCATATCAATCAATTCCTGATATTCCCCTGTTCTCAAACGAAAAGCTTTCGGATTTCTTCCATACTCAATGAAACCTGCCCTCTTATACATTGCAACGGCTCTCTCATTCTCATCAACAACTTCCAGTTCCAGCTGAAGATAACCGGCTTCTCTTGCACACTCAATACAGGCCTCCATCAGATGCTTCCCGATGCCAAGCCCCCAGAACGCCTTTGCAATGGCAATGCCAAAGACCGCACGATGCTTGATTTTATCTCGCATCCCCAAAGCATCAATCCCGGCAGTTCCAGCCACAACACCATCCACCACCGCAATAATCTCAACGGTATTCTCGCTGTCTGTCTTTCTCTGCAGAAAATCCCCTTCCTGAGAAGCCGTAAAACTATTCTCATCCGCATACGTCAGCAGATAATCCGTCTCCTCATGGGTCCGATTAAAAACATCCAGAACCGCCTGCCCATCAGCGGCAACGCCATTCCGCAAAAGGCAGGTTCTGCCATCCTTTAATGTAACTGTTTTATTAAAAATCATGCCTAATCCCCTATCTTCTATCTTCTATCTTCTATCTTCTCTTTAAATTAAATTTCTCATTGCCTTCGCCAAATCTCCAAATCAGAAATGTCATCCATAAATTCAAATTCGTCAGCAAGCTGATGACGATTCTCTAATGCAATTCAAACCTGTACTATTACCTATTCTACCATACCTCTTATCCAAAAACCATCCCTGTCCATCGTATATAAAAAATACGGCACCGGCCAATAAAATCAGCGCCGCATCTCCAACTCACCCATACAAACCCTCTGATTTTAATCGATACTCAAAATATTTTGTCCTACCAGTAAAACAGGCGTGCAGTCATAATCTAAAAAAGAAATGAAGAACGAGCCTATTCAGACACAGGTGCTTCCAACACGGCCGGTACTTAGATGCTGTCCTTTAGCATCTTACGTACCGCTGCCTGTGTTGGGCAACGCGAGTGTGCCTGTGTTGAATAGGCTCGTTCTTCATTTCATATTATAATCTTAAACTGCACGCCGTCAACCGCCGTCAATCGCCATTAATTAGCGTATCGACTAATCAAGGTTCGTATACCCCATCAGATTAATGTCCACGCATTTTGCAGCTTCTCTTCCTTCTCTGATTGCCCATACGACCAGTGACTGTCCTCTATGCATATCTCCGGCCACATAGACTTTCTCTTCGCTTGTATGATAGTGACCCGGCTCTGTCTTCACATTGGTTCTGCCATCCACTTCCACACCAAAGGCCTCTGTGACATAGCTCTGGCTGCCAAGGAAACCGGCTGCAATAAGCACCAGATCAACCGGAATGATCTCATTGCTGCCTTCGATTTCATGCATCACCATACGTCCCGATTCCGGATCCTTCTGCCATGACAGTTTCACTAATTCTGCTGCACAGACTTCACCGTTATCATTGGCAATAAAAGATTTTACCGTTGTCTCATAGATTCGAGGATCATGACCGTATAATGCAATAGCTTCCTCCTGGCCGTAATCTGTCTTGCAGATTTTCGGCCATTCCGGCCATGGATTGCTGTCTGCACGCTGATCCGGTGCCTTCGGCATCATCTCCAGCTGAATGACATTCTGAGCACCAAGGCGGATGGATGTGCCGACACAGTCATTGCCTGTATCACCGCCGCCGATAACAAGGACATTTTTGCCTTTGGCAGAAATGAAATTGCCGTCCTCAAAATTGGAATCCAAAAGGCTCTTTGTTGTCTTCTTCAGGAAATCAACGGCAAAATAGATGCCTTTGGCTTCACGGCCCGGCACATTGATATCTCTCGGATTGGACGCACCGCATGCCAGGATCACGCTGTCGTATTCTTTGAGCAGTCTGGAAGCCTTATAATTATTGCCAATATCCGCACCTGTCACGAATTCGATGCCTTCTTCTTTCATAATGTTAATACGGCGTTCGATGACTGCTTTGTCCAGTTTCATATTCGGAATACCGTACATCAGAAGTCCGCCCACACGGTCACTTCTCTCAAAAACCGTCACCTGATGTCCGCGCTTGTTCAACTGATCGGCCGCTGCCAGTCCGGAAGGGCCGGAACCGACAACAGCTACACGCTTGCCGGTTCTTACCTTCGGCGGATCTGCTTTCATCAAGCCATGTTCATAACCGTATTCAATAATACCATGTTCATTTTCCTTAACTGAAACAGGCAGACCATTCAAGTTACAGGTACACGCTGCCTCACATAAAGCCGGGCAGACACGGGATGTGAATTCAGGAAAGCTGTTCGTCTTCATCAGACGGCGCCATGCCTGCTCCCAGTTGCCGTTGTAAATCAAATCATTCCATTCAGGTACAAGATTGTTCAGCGGACAGCCTGATACCATACCGCCGATCATCATGCCGGACTGACAGAACGGTACACCGCAGTCCATACATCTTGCGCCCTGTTTCTGCTGCATTTCACTGCTCAGAGGGATATGGAATTCGTTAAAATTCTGAATACGTTCCTCAGGTGAAACAACACGTCCTGTTTCTCTCTCATATTCTAAAAATCCGGTTGGTTTTCCCATTGTTATCCCCTCCTATCCTCTTTTGCTTGCGTAAAATGCTTCGATCTGTGCCTGGTCAAATGTCAGACCTTTTTCTTCCATATGAACAATGGCTGTCTGCATATGACTGTAATCATGCGGAATAATCTTCTTGAACTTCGGCAGATATTCGGAGAAGTTGTCAAGAATCTCTTTGCCGATGGCGGAGCCTGTATTATCCACATGTGCCTGAATCATATCTCTCAGCTCCATAACGTCATATTTGGATGTCACTGTATCAATGGAAACTAATTCTTTATTGACACGTTTATATAAATCTCTGTTTTCATCAAGAACATAGGCAATACCGCCGCTCATACCGGCTGCAAAGTTCTTGCCTGTGCGTCCGAGAACAACCACACGGCCGCCTGTCATATATTCACAGCCATGATCGCCGACGCCCTCAACAACTGCTGTGGCACCGGAGTTACGAACGCAGAAACGTTCACCTGCTACACCGCTGATATACGCCTTGCCGCTTGTGGCACCGTAAAGGGCAACATTACCGACGATAATATTCTCATGGGACTCAAACTTGATATTCTTTGGTGGATAAAGCACCAGTTTGCCCCCTGAAAGGCCTTTGCCGAAATAATCATTGCTGTCGCCGCACAGTTCCAGTGTCAGTCCCTTAGGAATGAAGGCACCAAAACTCTGTCCGCCGCTGCCGTTGCATTTCACAATGTACTGGTCTTCCGGCAATGTATCGCCATACTTCTTGGTGATCTCGGAACCGAAGATTGTACCCAGCGTACGGTCTGTATTGCGCACATTGATCTCAATCTTCTTTTTCTTCTTGCCCGCCAGTGCAGACTTGAATTCTTTCAATAAGACTTTCTCATCGATGGTCTTCTGCAGGCCGAAATCATAGACATCTGCAGGCATAAACAGATGTTTTTCTTCATGCAGATAAGGATTTTCAACGATGGCTGAAAGATCCAGTTTGCCGTAGATCTGAGGATCCACATCCTCTCTGACTTTGATCAGATCGGAACGTCCCACTAATTCATCCAGGTTATGTACACCCAGTTTTGCCATGATCTCACGAAGTTCCTGGGCAACAAATTTCATAAAGTTGACCACATATTCCGGTTTGCCTCTGAAACGTTTGCGCAGTTCAGGGTTCTGTGTGGCAATACCGACAGGGCATGTATCCAGGTTGCAGACACGCATCATGACGCAGCCCATTGTCACAAGAGGTGCTGTGGCAAAACCGAATTCCTCTGCACCAAGGATTGCTGCCATCGCTACATCACGGCCTGTCATCAGCTTGCCGTCTGTTTCAAGACGAACTCTTGAACGAAGACCGTTCATGATCAGTGTCTGATGGGTCTCTGCCAGACCAATCTCCCAAGGAAGACCTGCATTGTGGATAGATGTTCGAGGTGCTGCACCTGTACCGCCGTCATAACCGGAGATCAGGATAACCTGTGCACCGGCCTTTGCAACACCGGCTGCAACAGTACCGACACCGGCCTCAGATACCAGTTTGACAGAAATTCTCGCTGAACGATTGGCATTCTTCAAATCGTAGATTAACTGTGCCAGATCCTCGATGGAATAAATATCATGATGCGGCGGTGGTGAGATCAATGCCACACCCGGTGTGGAAAGTCTTGTCTTTGCAATCCACGGATAAACTTTTCCGCCCGGAAGATGACCGCCTTCACCCGGTTTTGCACCCTGAGCCATTTTAATCTGGATCTCATTGGCACTGACAAGGTATCTGGAAGTGACGCCAAAACGTCCGGAAGCAACCTGTTTGATAGCAGAACATCTGTTGAGGCCATCAGGTCCGATGGTGAGACGTTCAAGGCTCTCACCGCCTTCACCGGAATTAGATTTGCCGTGGATCATATTCATGGCAATGGCCAGTGTCTCATGGGCTTCCTGAGAAATGGAGCCATAGGACATGGCACCTGTCTTAAAGCGCTTCACAATTTCATCCACGCTTTCAACCTCTTCGATCGGAATACCGCCCTCTTCATCAAACTTGAATTCCAGAAGCCCTCTCAGATTCATCAATCGGGTTTCTTCATTAATATTATGAGAGTACTCTTTGAACATCTCATAGTCGCCGCGTTTTGTAGACTCCTGAAGCAGATGAATGGTTCTCGCATTATAAAGATGTTCTTCTTTGCCGCTTCGCAGCTTATGACCACCGATGCTGTCTAAAGACAGATCCACATCCAGACCCAGCGGATCAAATGCACGCATATGCCATGTGTTCATATCACGCTCAATGTCTTTTAATGTGATACCGCCGATACGGCTGACTGTATTTGTAAAATAAGTATCAATGACTTCTTTGCTGATACCAATGGCTTCAAATATCTGAGAGCCCTGGTAAGACTGGATGGTTGAAATACCCATCTTGGAAGCAATCTTAACAATACCATGGAGCACTGCAGAATTATAATCACTGACAGCTGCATAATAATCTTTGTCCAGCATATGCAGATCGATCAGTTCCTTGATAGATTCCTGTGCCAGATACGGGTTGATGGCGCAGGCACCATAGCCCAGCAGTGTTGCAAAATGATGCACTTCTCTTGGCTCTGCACTTTCAAGGATCACAGCAACTGCTGTTCTCTTCTTTGTTCTGACAAGGTAATGCTCAAGGGCAGATACAGCCAGCAGGGAAGGAATCGCCACATGGTTCTCATCGATGCCTCTGTCGGAAAGGATCAGAATATTCACACCGTCTCTGTAAGCTCTGTCTACCTCCACAAACAGATGATCCAATGCACGTTCAAGCGGTGTATTGACATAATAAGTAATCGGAATTGTCGCTACCTTGAAGCCTTCAATATTCATGGATTTGATCTTCAGCAAATCAGTGTTGGTCAGAATCGGATTGTGAATCTGTACCATCTTGCAGTTTTCCGCTTCTTCTTCCAGAAGATTGCCGTCCGGTCCGATATAAACCGTTGTCGATGTAACGATTTCCTCACGAATCGCATCAATCGGCGGATTTGTTACCTGTGCAAACATCTGCTTAAAATAAGAAAACAATGGTTTTGGCTGGTTACTCAAAACAGAAAGCGGTGTATCCACACCCATGGCTGCAATTGGCTCTGCACCATTCTTTGCCATCGGAAGGATTGTATCCTTTAACTCTTCATATGTATAGCCGAATGCCTTCTGAAGTCTGATACGCTCGTCTCTTGTATATTCCGGCACACGTTCATTCGGAATCTTCAGATCTTCAAGTTTGACAAGGTTGGCATCCACCCATTCACCATAAGGCTGACTCTGGGCATAGGTTTCCTTCAACTCATCATCAGAAATCAAACGTCCCTGAACCGTATCTACCAGCAGCATCTTGCCCGGACGCAGACGATCTTTCAGAACAATATGTTCTTCCGGTACAGGCAGTGCACCAACTTCAGAGGACAGGATCATATAATCATCATCGGTCACATAATATCTGGATGGACGCAGACCGTTACGGTCAAGTACCGCACCGAGAAGATCACCATCAGAAAAGACGATGGAAGCAGGGCCATCCCACGGCTCCAGCATGGTTGCATAATACTGATAGAAATCTCTCTTTGTCTGGCTCATGCTCTTGTCATTCTCCCATGGTTCAGGGATGGTGATCATAACCGCCTTCGGCAGTGGCATGCCGCTCATCATCAGAAATTCCAGTGTATTATCCAACATGGCAGAGTCTGATCCTGAAGAATTAATGACAGGCAGTACCTTATGCATCTCACCCTTTAACAGGCTGGAAGACATCGTCTCCTCACGGGCCAGCATCGTATCCGCATTGCCTCGGATAGTATTGATCTCACCGTTATGGACAATCAGACGGTTCGGATGTGCACGCATCCAGCTTGGGTTCGTATTCGTGCTGAAACGTGAATGAACCGTTGCAATAGCTGATTCATAATCCTTATCCTGAAGATCATCAAAGAACTTTCTCAATTCGCCTACAAGGAACATACCTTTGTAGACAATGGTACGGCTGGATAAAGAACAGACATAAGTATTATCATTACTCTGTTCGAAAACACGTCTTGCAATATACAGCTTGCGGTCAAAATCAATGCCCTTGGCCACATCTGCCGGCTTCTTCACAAAGCCCTGCATAATGTACGGCATCTTGTCCAGTGCCTTCTGGCCCAGTACAGACGGATTCGTCGGCACTGTACGCCATCCGAGAAATTCAAGACCTTCCTTGGCCACAATGATCTCAAACATCTTCTTGGCCTGATTCTTTCTCAGTTCATCATGTGGGAAGAAAAACATACCAACACCGTATTCCCGTTCTTCACCAATATCAAAGCCCAGCTCCTCAGTCACTTTCTTAAAAAATTTGTGAGAAATCTGAAGCATAATACCAACACCATCACCGGTCTTGCCTTCGGCATCCTTACCTGCACGATGTTCCAGTGTCTCTACGATGGTCAGTGCATCTTCAACAGTCTTATGTGTTTTGATACCCTTAATATTCACAACTGCACCGATACCGCATGCATCATGTTCAAAAGACGGATCATATAAAGCCGGTTTCTTCTGCTGTTCCATTATCACTCACTACCTTTCTTCTATGTATGAACATTCCTATGTTTCATTTAACTTTCTGTGATTGTCCCTCCCTGTCAAAAATACTCATCAGAAAGTAATTTCCAGAAATTGACAATAAAAAAGGACAAACCACGCCTATAGTAGACGCCTTTGTCCTTTGCTATGAAAAAAAGATAGCACACTTTATAGGTAATATCAAGCTTTTTCAGCAAACTTTCAAGTGATTTTTATTTAGTTGAGAGTTTATTTTTTTACTTGTAAACGGGCAGCAACAAAAAAATTTGTTGTTATCCAAAATCTTTTGTGTTTTTCCTTGCAATCTTTTACAAAAATTGGTATATTATTATATTATTACTGTGCATTTTAATCATATTTGCAGGAAGGAGACACAATTTTATGACACTCAATCTGCCATTTTTCAGGCAATTGGCGAAAGCACTTGCCAAACAGTTCGGTGACAACTGTGAAGTCGTTCTCCACGACCTGACATCCGCAGATATTGAGCATTCCGTTGTCCTTGTTGAAAACGGACATGTGACGCATCGTGCAGTCGGAGACGGTCCTTCACACGTTGTTCTGGAAGCCATGAAAGCGATGGAAGCTCAGGGTTCTATTCCGACAGATCATCTGGCATACCTGACCAAAACAGGCGACGGACGTATTTTGAAGTCCAGCACCATCTATATTCATGATGATGCAGAACAGAAGATTATCGGTATTCTGTCTATCAATTACGATATCACCAGTATGCTGCTGGCTGAACAGGCACTGAAATCCCTAGTTGCCAATGAGGATGACAAGAAGGAACCTGAGAGCATCCCTCAGAACGTGAATGATCTGTTGGAAGATCTGATCCGTCAATCTGTCACCCTGGTAGGCAAACCGGTTGCCATGATGACCAAGGATGATAAGGTTCGCGCCATTCAGTTTCTGAATGATGCCGGTGCATTTCTCATTACCAAATCCGGAGATAAAATTTCAAACTTTTTCGGCATCTCCAAGTATACGCTTTACAGCTATATTGATGTCAACAAATAAAAGGACGGCTTCCACCGTCCTTTTATGATGCTCAGTCATCCGATCTAAAACTTATGTACTTCCATCTCAGAATGAAAGCCCTGCCCCTTCACCACTGTACAGTTTGCCGCAATTTCTTCCGCTTTCCTGAAGAATTCATCTCCATCCCTCAGATGCATCAGCACATCTATCTCCCGTCTGTCCTCCTCAGAAAGGATCCAGCTAATATAGTGCCAGAATTCCTTCATCATGAAAACCACTTTCTTATTTCCCTGGAGACGCACTTCATATTCATCCCGCATGGTATGATAATAATCCGCCAGTTCTTCCCTGGACGCACAATCCCCGCCCCGGATTTCACGGCAAAGTGCCGGATTAGACAGAAGTCCCCGGCCCATCATCCAATGACGGATATCTGAATATTTTTCACTGACACGTCCATAATCTGCTGCTGTAAATATATCCCCGTTATAGCAGACAGGAAAAGGCATCCGGGCTCTCGCTTTCTCAAAGGCTGAAAGGTTCGGAACACCGCTGTAATAGTCCACTCTGATTCTCGGATGCACGATCAGCATTTCCACCGGAAAGTCTCTGTATATATCAAGAATCTCATCAAACTCCTCTGCACTGTTTAGTCCGATTCTGGTCTTCAAAGAAATCTTCATATCTGTCTGCTCAAAGATCTCTGCCAGAAATGCCTTCAGTGCCTCCTTTTCCCCGAGGAATCCGGACCCGCGTCCCTTGGATGCTACTGTACTGGACGGACAGCCAAGATTCAGATTCACTTCTTCATATCCCATTCTTTTTAATGTGTGGGCTGTAGCTATAAAATCCTCAGCACAATTTGACAAAAGCTGAGGTACAACTTTGCATCCCTCATTGTACTCCGGTGCAATTTCCAGCAAATCTTTTTTGCTGATTTTACCTTTTGGATTGGTAAATATAAAGGGGGCATAATATCTGTCCACACCGCCAAATATCCGATGGTGGGCTCTGCGGTAAATGCTGCCTGTAATTCCCTCCATCGGTGCAAAATATAATTGATTCTCACTCATCGCCTGAATTTATCCTTTGTTCAAGAATTTTCATTAATGATTATAGCAACGGCACACACCAAATTCAAGGAAAACATGTTCTTCATCATTCAGCTTCACGATTTCGGTATGTGCCGCCTGTTTCCCGCTCCATGTCTTATTGTTCCAGCTGTCTTCCAAGAAAACTGGCTGCAGAAGCTGCCAGCTTCATCTCCATCTCACCCATCCGCACTTTATCATCCTTTGTCGTCAGGATAACGGTACCTATGGCATCTCCCTCTGCGATAATCGGGTAAATCACCTGTGCTGTATAATTTTCTCCGCCGCCATCCGTGATGGGAATAAACTTCCGCTCTCCTTTGACAGCCACCAGATTCTCCCGTTGATTCATCAGCGTATCCAGCTGCCGGCTGACCGCCTTCTGGGCCAGCTCCTTTCTTCCTGTACCTGCCACAGCAATATGTTGATCCCTGTCTGTAATACTGACAATATATCCCGTATTCTGAGCCAGTGCTTCCGCATACTGTTTTGAAAACTGACTCAATTCCCCCATAGGTGAATATTTTCTGAGAATAATCCCGCCCTCTCTGTCTGTATAAATTTCCAAGGGATCCCCTTCCCTGATTCTCAAAGTTCTCCTGATTTCCTTTGGTACAACCACTCTTCCGAGATCATCTATCCTTCTTACAATGCCTGTTGCTTTCATGACATCCATTCCTCCTGTTTCCTTCTTCATAAAAATGAAAGCTTTTTCATGTCCGTTATGAAGATAGTATGCGAAAATAGAAGGTAAATTATGCAATTTTTTACTATAATATAGAGGATTCACAAATATATGTCATAAAAGCATGAATTTTCAGTAAAAACAGACAAATCCAATTGAATATCTGTCGTCTTAATGCTATAATTAAAATAACATGCTATTTTGTCTATACACAAAGGGGGATATCGAGAATGACAGATAACATTTTTCTTGCCAATACAGAACCAATTTCATTTGAAGACTACTTACAATACAACGAAGACAGCCGGGGAAATCTTGGTGATGAACTTCCGGTGCTTGTTTATCGTCTGCTCGAATACTCTTTGAAAGATGAACTGATCCGCCGTTTCGGCAAAAAAGAACAAATTGATATTTTCAGGAAAGCCGGACGCAAAGCCGGAGAATATTTCGCCAAACATATGCTGAATCTCAATCAGCCTCTGGATCTTTTTGTCAGCGAACTTCAGAATAAAATGCAGGAATTAAAAATCGGTGTTCTGCGAATTGAGAATGTTGACGAAGAAAAGGGACGCATTATCCTGACGGTTTCAGAGGATGCTGACTGCTCCGGCCTGCCTGTTCTCGGTGAAACTGTCTGCAATTATGACGAAGGCTTCATTGCAGGTATTCTGTCGGTATATTCCAACAAAGAATACACGGCAACTGAAATTGACTGCTGGGCTACCGGAGACCGTGTCTGCCGTTTTCGTGCCGAAATCAATGAACCGGATGACTAGAGGATTATTTCTATGGAAACAAACAACGAAGAGAAAAACTGCAATTTATTATTTGAATATCTGAGAAGCATCCTCTATGACCAAAAGGTAAAGCCCCTTGATATTTCCAAGCTGGATGCCCCTTATCAAAAGCTCGGCATGGGGCTTCAGTATCTTGATAAAGCTGTGCGGGAGATGAAGGATTATTCGGCCGCCCTGTCAAAGGGGAATCTCTCCGGATTTACCCCGTCCAGAGATAACCTTCTCTGTGAGAATCTCAAGAATATTCATGCCAATCTGAATCATCTCACATGGCAGGCCAAACAAGTGGCCAAGGGAGATTATTCCCAGACCGTTTCTTATCTTGGTGAATTTTCAGAAGCTTTCAATACCATGACAGCCCAGCTTAAGGAACGCGAACTCTTTCTCAGGGAAGAGGCTGAACGTGAGCGGCTGGAAGCTCATCAGGATATGTTAACCAAAATAGGCAACAGAGCATATTTTCACGAAGAAACCCAGCGACTGCTTGATACCAATGAGCCCCTTGTTTTCTGTTACTGTGATCTTGACCATCTGAAATATGTCAACGACAATTTCGGCCATCTTGAAGGAGACTGGTATCTCTCCTTCTTTGCAAGGACTGTTCAGAACCATATTCGTAAGGAAGATGTTTTCGCCCGCATCGGCGGCGATGAATTCTGTATTATTCTTCAGCATTGCCCAATAGAAGTTGCCCAGGAAAAGTTAGATGCTATTTTATCGGATTTCATCAGCGATACAACCACCTACTATTCCAAGAGTTTCAGCTATGGGATTGTGGAGATTCCATCAGGCCACGGCAAGCTCCATATTGAAGCGATTCTTCAGGAAGCCGATGACGCCATGTATGATCAGAAGCGCAAACGCAAAAATAACCGGACAGATTAAACTGCCCGGTTATTCTTATATCAAAAACATTTTCAAATCCTTTGAGCGGATTTATGCTGCGGATTCACTCTCAGTCTGAGTCTCTGTCTCTGTGGATGTCTCCGTGTCTGTAGATGTCTCATTCTGAAGCTGATTCATGTAGTCCGTGATATCTGTTGCTGAATCAATGACCTCCTGAGGAACTGTGATTGCATCCACTGTGTCAAAGTTTGTGTATTCCATCTTCATATTGAACTTGCTGAATGTTACCTGTTCGTCGCCTTCTCCGGCTGTCATTCCGTTGAAAGTCATATCCATATATAACGGATTCTTATCTGCCTTGCTGATGGCATAAGTAAAATCAACAGAAATATCTCCAAAATCCATATCTGTATCCCCTGTCAAATTGCCAAGGGTGCTCTCCATGGAACCCATCAGGTTCTTCACATCTTCACCTGAAATACTGCCTGTAATGATGTAAGCTTCTGTTCCATTGACATCTTCTGTCTCATCTGCCAGCTTCAGAGAATCCTTGCTCTTAAGCAAATCTTCTGCTGCAGCATTGATCTTCTCCACAGAATCCTTGTCATAATCCATCTTCTGTACAACCCATTCACCAGACATACCTGTATATGAATCAATCTGGTCATCATTGACAATGACATAATTCTCCATATCAAGCGTCTGTCCAAGAATGCCGATGCTGCCTTTCATATAATTGGCCACCGGATCCGTCGTTGTCTGCATGGTCATATCCATAGTCAAATCCATAGAACCGCCCAGTGTCGTTGAATCCATGGTAATATCTGCTGTCGTATGGGTCTCCATTGACTTCATGCTGTCACATTTCTTCTGAACATCCTCCAGCAGAGAAACTGCTGTTACCTTGCTGCTGCCGCATCCTGCAAGCATAGACACTGCCAAAATGCCGACTGCCATCATACTGATAATTCTCTTCTTCATACTTTCCCTTTTCCTTTCTCCGTGTGAAAAAAACTCCACTTTTCTCTTCCTAATTACAACAAAATTATAACATTTCTGCCGGTTGAAAACAACGCGTGAAACCTTACGATTCTCTGACAATCACCCGCCATGCCTCCACCAGTTTCTCCATATTCCAGGCTGCATTGGCCGGACTTGTAGAGGGCAGGCACACCGGCATTACACCTGTCTCTGGAAGAACATATTTCTTATAGAGTTTAAAAGCTGTCTGACCATTAACAAATATCTGCCGGATCGGTGCTTCCGAGAGGATCCTGCCGATATCATTGGCCACAACATTTTTAATACTGCTGTCGCTGGAACCAATAATATCACAGCTGGCGATCACATCCCACAGAGCGATCTGATGCTCCAGCAAAAATTGTCTCTTTTCTTCAACATTTTCTAATGGCGCATGATCTGTCATTGCCGCCAGCACTTTCCAGAAACGATTCTGCGGATGATTGTAAAAAAACTGCCCCCGGGATTTCACCGAAGGCAGCGAACCAAGTATCAATATCCGCGAATGTTCATCATAAACCGGTGCCAGATCATGAACAACATGGGTATATGTACGCATTTCTAATACTGTGTCTCCTTTGTCACTGTCACAGCCAAAGCCCCAGGTCCGATATGACAGGATACACTGAGTGAAAGGGGATCCATTACAATTTCCTTATCCGGAAATTCCTTCTTGATTTCTTCCAGCCACTGTTCTACGCCATCCCCCGGTGTATAAGCTGCTGCAATGTGAAGCTTGTCCATATTCGCTTCACCGCCCATACGCGTCTCAATATCCTTGTGAACAGCATCCAGCATAATACGCTTCGCCTGCTTCACTGTTCTTGCCTTTGCGAAAGCATCCAGCTTCTCACCCTGAATCTGCAGCACCGGCTTCAGTCGGAGCAATGTACCAAGAGCTGCTGCTGCAGGTGTAATACGTCCGCCCTTTTTCAGATACTTCAATGTATCCACCATAATATAAATACTGGATTCAAACTTCTGTTCTTCCAAAATTCGCTTAATATCTGCTGCTGACATTCCGGACTCTGCCATCTTCAATGCATCTGTCACAGAAATTTTCTGTGTAACAGAGATTCTCTGATTATCAACAACCTGAACCTTGCCGTCATAATCCTGTGCCAACATCATAGCAGTGGAACAAGAGCTGCTGAGTCCGCTTGACATCGGAATATGCACAATCTCCTCATATCCCTGATTCTTCAGAAGATCATCCCACAAGGACATAACTGCATCCGGTGAGGGCTGGGATGTTGATACATCTGCATCTCCTGTCAGCTTCTCATAAAACTGTTCCTGGGTCAAATTGATATCCTCAAAATACTGCTGTCCATCTATATCAAAAGGCATCGGTAATACATAAATGCCAAGCTTCTTTCCTTCTGCCTGGGTGATGCCGCTGTTACTGTCTGTCACAATAGCGATTTTTGCCATTGGCCAATCCTCCTTATTTTAATTCCGATTATACACTTTATACACTCACGCAAGTCTGCGCAGCGCTGCTTTTATTCCGATCAAAACACAATCCACGACCGCAACAAAAGCAGTTTACCTGTCTAATATACCTTATAAATCGCTATTTTGCAAGGATATCCGCCTTTTTCTTGACAAGGAGGCCCTGTTCACGCTAAAATATCAGAGATTGAATGGAGGATTTAAAATGGCTGATTTTAAAAAGGAAATAGAAAGACGCCGTACATTTGCGATTATTTCTCATCCCGATGCCGGTAAGACGACATTGACAGAGAAATTTTTGCTCTATGGCGGTGCCATCAATCTGGCCGGCTCCGTAAAAGGAAAAAAAACAGCAAAGCATGCTGTCTCCGACTGGATGGAAATTGAGAAGGAAAGAGGTATTTCTGTTACTTCTTCCGTTATGCAGTTTAACTATAAAGATTATTGTATCAACATTCTGGATACACCGGGACATCAGGATTTCTCTGAGGATACCTACCGTACACTGATGGCTGCTGACTCAGCAGTCATGGTCATTGACGCATCCAAGGGTGTTGAGGCCCAGACCATCAAGCTTTTCAAGGTTTGTGTCCTGCGCCATATTCCGATTTTTACTTTTATCAACAAGCTGGACCGTGAAGCCCAGGACCCATTTGACCTGATGGAAGATATCGAGTCCGTGCTCGGTATCCATACATGCCCGATCAACTGGCCAATCGGCAGCGGCAAGGAATTCAAAGGTGTCTATGACCGTCAGACACGCCACATTCATGCCTTCACAGAGAATAATAACGGTATGAAAGCTGCTTCCGACAAAGACCTGACCATGGACTCTCCTGAACTTGAACAGGAACTCGGATCTGAGCTGTATGAACGACTGGTGGATGATATCGAGCTCTTAGACGGCGCCAGTGACGAGCTGGATATGGATCTTGTCTCCAAGGGTCAGCTCTCACCGGTCTTCTTCGGTTCTGCCCTGAACAACTTCGGTATTGAGCTTTTCCTGAATTACTTCTTGGAAATGACAAGCTCTCCGCTGCCGAGAATGTCTGACGCAGGCCTCATCGATACTTTCAGCCCGGACTTCTCAGCTTTTGTATTCAAGATCCAGGCTAATATGAACAAGGCACACCGTGACCGAATTGCTTTCATGCGTATCTGTTCCGGTAAGTTTGATGCTGACAAGGAAGTTTACCATGTGCAGGGCAAAAAGAAGCTCCGCCTCTCCCAGCCGCAGCAGCTGATGGCCCAGGAACGTAAGGTTATCAGTGAAGCCTATGCCGGAGATATCATCGGTGTCTTTGACCCGGGTATTTTCTCCATCGGCGATACGGTCTGCGCACCGGGCAAGAAGTTTGCTTTTGAAGGTATTCCGACTTTCGCACCTGAACATTTCGCCAAGGTTCGACAGGTGGATACCATGAAGCGTAAGCAGTTCATCAAAGGTATCTCCCAGATTGCCCAGGAAGGTGCCATCCAGATCTTCCAGGAATACAACACCGGTATGGAAGAGATCATCGTGGGCGTTGTGGGTGTCCTTCAGTTCGACGTTCTGAAGCATCGTCTGCTCAATGAATACGGTGTCGAGATCCGACTTGAACCAATGCCTCACGAATACATCCGTTGGATTGCCAATAAAGATGAATTTGAAACAAATAAGATCATCGGTACATCCGATATGAAGCGTATCAAAGATCTCAAGGGCAACCCGCTGCTGCTCTTTGTTCATGAATGGGCCGTACAGTCTGTATTAGATAAGAATAAAGGACTTGAACTTTCCGAGTTCGGCCGCTGGTAAACGATATTGTCCGCCGCTGGCAGGCGGCTGTATCATAAAAATAAAAAATTCCCCATTAAAAACAACGCGCATCCGCACGAAACGTTTTCAATGGGGAATTTTTCATTTTTTATTACATGGCTTTATGAACGGCCGAACCCAAATTTTTCGACTTAAATTCGACTCTCACTAATAATCGGTTTCTGTGGATTTCTCCGCAATGCCCCAATAACTCTGTCCGGCTTCCAGTTTGACACCCTTTAAGTAAGCTAACTCAGAGATAGTAACCAGCTGATAACCGTCATTCACCAGTTCAGGAATCAAAGTCTTGCAGGCCTCAATTGTTGTCGGATGGATGTCATGCATCAGTATAACAGCGCCATCCCAGTCCTGCTCCTTATACTTCTCCACAAGCGAAATCACACTGGCTGCATTCAAAGTCTTCCAGTCCAATGTATCCACATCCCACATAATAAAAGGCTGCGATACATTGGCCGGTACAATATCATTGTTTGCAGCACCATACGGCGGTCTGATCAAACGGCAGTCCTTGCCGGAATATTGTTTGATCAGCTCATTCGTCTTATCAATCTCATCATGGACCCCCTTAGCATCCAGATCTGTCAGCAGCGCATGATCATAACTGTGATTACCGATCTCACAGCCCAGGGACACCATACGCTTTAAAAGAGGGGCTGACTTTTCGTTGATATTGTTGCCGACACAGAAGAAGGTCGCTCTGCTGTCATACTGTTCAAGAAGATCCAGCAGATCACTGGTACCATTTGTCTCATCTGTACTCGGTCCGTCATCAAAGGTCAATGCAATGATCTTCTTGTTTGGATCATATTTTCTGGTGGAAATAAAATCCATCAGATCATCGCTGGATGAAGACATCTCGCCTAATAACGTCGGCAGACTGTCAGTGATGACGTTCTGAAACTCCTTTGTCATCTGCTCAACTGTACCGATCACATCATGGATCTGTGTTAATTCTTCCTCGGAGTATAACTTCTTCCCTGAACATCCCGTCAGCATACCGCACAACAGGACGATCACTCCGAGAACGCCTGCCAGCCTTTTCAGCCCTTTCATCTTTTTCTCCCTCTTATTGCTGTCATTTACAAAACAGCTGTCTTCATCATTTGTTTCATTTATTCTGTGCATTCGTCTGAAGTTTCTCCCTCTTCTTTATGAGTTTCTTCAGCTGTATCATCCGTTACGGGTTCCTCTGCAGATTCCCCGGCTTCATCGGTTTCTTCCTGCTTCTCATCTGCTGTATCCGCTTCTTCCTCTGCATTTTCAGCATTTTCATCCTCGTCTTCAGCCTCTACGCTGTCATCTTCATCCACTTCAACCACATGGATAATCTCCGCACCGCACTTCGGACAATAAGACGCATCCTTATCTACTTCCGCCTGACAGTTGGAACAGATCACAACGCCTTTTAATAAAGCGGCTCTCTGTTCAGCCTCATTGATCGCATGCTGACAGGATGTAATCTTCTCACAAAGTTCTGCCATTTCTTTCGGCATATCACCATCTGCATACTTTTCAAAATATAACTGTCCAAGAGATTCATACAAAGATTTCATATCCCCTTCAAGAGAAACTTTCTTCAGTTTTGCCTTCTGAATCTCAATGGCAGTACTTGATTTCTTCATTACACTCTCTGAAGTTTTTGCAACTGTGTCTGTTACGCCTGATAAATTTTTCTTAAGTTCATCTAAAAATGCCATAATTTTGCCCTCCTATATAAAATTGTGTATACTATTCTCGACTATTACGCTATATAGTCAAAAACTTTCTGTCTTCATATCTTATTATAACCCTTTATCTGCGTCCTGTCATCAGTTCCTGAAAAGTTTTCAGAAGATTCAGCCGACCATATCCCCATGCTTTATCCGGATAAACCAAATCTTCTCTGCGCAGAGCCCCAAGTGTCAGATATTTGATCATCTTATGGCTGTTCAGCTGCAGATCATTGCCCTTTAAAAGGCCCCACTCCATCAACAGAGCGGCTGCGCCTGCTGTCAGAGCCGCTGATACACTTGTACCTGTCCGCATACCATATCGGCCGCCCGGAAGCGGACCTGACAAATTGACCCCCGGAGCCGTAAGATCCGGTTTAATGCGGTTATCAGCGGTAAATCCTCTGCCTGATGCTGCGTACAGACTATTGTTCACATTATTGTAGGCACCCACGGAAATACCGTCATCCGCACAAGCTGCATCCGAAAGTGTCACATCCGGATCCGGCCGAAGAAAATAGGTTCCATCTGAAATGAACTGCTGCATAGGCAGCCATATGTGAAAATGCCTGTTCACAGCCACTGCACCGTATACAGACAAAGTCCATATCCCCGCTGTCGGTGCACGAAATCTCAGAAAAATCATCTGCTGTCCTGACTGAGACTCTACCTGCTGATTATATACAAATATCTCTGTCTGATCAAATATCAGACGAATTGTTTGACTTTTTCCGCCCGCAGGAGTCACACGGTCAATCCGCTCACCAGCCGGAGATTCAATACCAATGTTATAAATATCAGGATGCTGCGCCCACAGCTCTATGGAAAAAGCTTTCTCTTTCTCATCTACTCTGATCTCCGCTTCTGCACGGTCCTGTCCCTGGGGCAGTATGCCTGCAAAATGATGCCTTGTATTGGACTCATTGCCGACTGCTGTGACAACACAGACCCCGCTGAACCCGGATACATCATTCACCATCTGACTCAGATAAGACTGCCCCGTATGTCCTCCGCTGCTGGTTCCGATGCCCAGCAAAATGATCAAGGGCATTTCTGCCTGACGGGCTTTCCCGATACAATAGCTGATGCCCGCCATAATATCATTCTCCTGATAGGCCAGTGCATCTGTTGAAAATCCGTAAAACTGTCTGAGATATTGTTTGCACGGCTTCAGCTTAACCACACACAGTGAAGCATTCGGTGCCGCTCCCGAAAAACTCTCCGCCTCAATTGCTCGGCCTGCTGACGCACCGGCGATAAATGTGCCGTGGCCGTTCTCATCCACGGACGGGACAACTTCCAGAGGATGCTCCGTCTTCAATGCCTGATCAATTCGTTCTCTGGTATATTCGGTCCCATATTGAAAGCCTTCCGGCTTCTGCCCCTCACGGATTGTCTGATCCCATATGGCATAAATCTTCGTCGAACGGTCTTCATAGACAAAAGCCGGATGCGTATAATCTATCCCGGTATCGATGATGCCAATCATCACGCCGGATCCTCTCAGATCCAAATAAGGATTTCGGTGTATGTACAATATGCCGGTATCTTCCAGACTGGCTGTATTCACCAGCCCATACAGTGCCGGTATCATACTGATATTGTAATTCTCCAGAATTCTCTGCATGGAAGTCTCTCCGGCCAGATGCATCACTGCATACCTGCTGCCGATGGCTTCAATGCAGACAGGCTGATACGTGCCGATGATACTGGAAAAATCCTGAAAATACTCTTTGATATAGTCCCTGTAATCTTCACTGTAAATGACCTCTTCGCAAAAAGCTGCACTCTGATCCTCTGGCATAGCATTTCCCGCCTGATCATTTTATCAGACTATATGCATGCGCACTTATGGTTATGCCAGCTGAGAGGCATCTCTTAGTTATTGGCCGACGGGCTGTCAGGAAGTGCCGGTGTTCCGCGCATGGTGATCATCGGGCTGCCTGTGCCTTCAATGTAAGCTTTGGTGATCGTAACTGTGCCGATGTTGTCATCCTTTGGAATTTCATACATGATATCCAGCATAAACTCTTCAATAATAGAACGAAGTGCTCTGGCCCCGGTTTTCTTGGCGATGGCCTTATCTGCGATCACACCAAGGGCCTCATCATCAAATCTCAGATCTACCTCATCCAGTGCCAGCAATTTCTGATACTGTCTGAGAATCGCATTCTTCGGCTCCTTCAGAATTCGTACCATCATATCACGATTAAGTCCCTCCAGCGTCACTGTAATCGGCAGACGTCCGATAAATTCCGGAATCATGCCGAATGCTCTGAGATCATCAATCGTCACTTTGCTGATAATATTCCTGTCCTGATCGTACTTATCCTTCAGCTCCGCACTAAAACCGATGGAGCTGTGACTTGTCAGACGTTCCCTGACAATATTCTCAAGATCCGGGAATGCACCGCCGCAGATAAATAAAATGTTCCTTGTATCAATGGTTACAAGGGGTACCATGGCATTCTTGCTGGTGGCACCTACCGGTACTTCCACCTCACTGCCTTCCAGCAGCTTCAAAAGCCCCTGCTGTACAGATTCCCCGCTGACATCCCTGGCAGTGGTATTCTTCTTCTTAGCAATCTTATCAATCTCATCAATAAAAATAATACCGCGTTCTGCGCGCTCTGTATCATTGTCAGCAGCTGCCAGGAGCTTCGATACGACACTCTCGATATCATCTCCAATATAGCCGGCCTCTGTCAGTGATGTTGCATCTGTGATAGCCAGAGGCACATCCAGAAGTCTTGCCAGTGTCTTCACCAGATACGTCTTGCCGCAGCCTGTCGGTCCGATCATAAGAATATTGGATTTCTCAATTTCTATATCATCCATTGTGTTGGTTGCCACACGTTTATAATGATTGTAAACAGCAACAGCAATGGCTTTCTTCGCCCGATCCTGCCCGATCACATATTCATCCAGTTTTGCTTTCAAAATATGCGGCGCCGGAATATTCTTAATATCGAATTCAGGCTTCACCTTCTCATTGTCATTATCCTTGGATTTCTTCTTCAGCTTCTGTTTCTTCGGAATCTGGTTCTGGATGTTCATCATGTCATCCATATTCATGCCGCCGGGAAAAAGATCCTGAATATTCATGCCCTGCATCAGATCCGCATAATTGCTGCCGTCCATCACTCTGAAGCTGCGTTCCATGCAGTCAATACAGATACACATATTGTTCATATTCGGGATATGCAGCATACGGCCTGTCTTGCTCTCCGGACGTCGGCACATATAGCAGACATCCTCATATTTTGGTTCATCTTCTGTGTTCTTTATATCATCTTTATTGTAATCACTCATGAAATTTTATCATCCTCCTGTATTAATCTCTATTATAGCCTAATCTATGCCGGCGTTCAATTTACATTTTTCTTAATTTTGTTGATTAAATAGACAATTTTGCTGACATATAAACGTTTTTCTTTTTTTATGACAAAAAGCCGCGCAGAATGCGGATAAACATTCTGCGCAGCTTTCATTTATTCTATTCTTTTATTAATCATCTTTGCTGATTACTGGCCATTCTGCTGTCCCTGACCATACTGACCGTTTTGCTGACCCTGGCCATTCTGCTGTGTGCTCTGACTGCTGTCTTCTGCATCAGCCTTTGAACCCATAATGGTTGTCAGTGTCTGTTCTGAATAATTGCCATTGCTGTCAGGGAACTGTGCTGTAATTGTTACGCTGTCACCAGGTGCACAATTCTGGATCAGTTTCTGAAGGTCTTCCATTGTTGAAACGTCTTCACCATTGAAGCCTGTAATGATGCATCCTGCCTGCAGACCTGCACGCTGTGCTGCTGAACCTGTAGCAACATTGCTGACATAGATACCTGCCGGTGCATTATAAGCAGAAGCTGTATCCTCATCCAGTGTACCGCCTGTAATGCCAAGGAAGGCCGTTGTCTCATCTGTCTTTGCAACAATTGTACCATCAATGATGCCCTTGGCTGTCTCCAGGGCTGTGTTGATAGGAATTGCATAACCCATACCTTCAACCGATGTGTCTGAGTACTTTACAGTATTCATACCAATAACTTCACCTTTGCCGTTCAGCAATGCACCGCCGCTGTTGCCAGGGTTGATTGCTGCACTTGTCTGAACCAATGTCATTGTCTTATCTGTTAAGGATACTTCTCTGTTGACCGCGCTGATGACACCTGTTGTTACAGACTGTCCGTAACCCAATGCATTACCGATGGCAATGGCACTCTCTCCGGCTTTCAGCTGATCTGAATCACCCATTACCATCACTGCAATGGCATTCTTCGTATCTTCTGATAACTGAGACATATCAATTGTCAAGACTGCGACATCGTTGTCTTCATCATACCCTTTAACTGTTGCTGTGGCTGAGTTGCCGTCATTAAACTGAACGGATACTTCTTTGGCGCCTTCAACAACATGATAATTGGTCATCACATATAATGTATTATTCTCTTCGCTGATGATCATACCTGAACCGGCACCTTTGGATTCCTGTGTATACTGTCTGCCGAACCAGTCTGTGGAAGTTGACTCAACTGTTGTATTCACTGCGACGATACCCGGCATAACATTAGACACGATATCTGATACATCCTTTGAATCTGTTGTTTCCACACCGGCTGCAGATGTCTTCACGATATTGACATTATAAGCTGCTGTACTGCTGCTGTTGGCTGATGCGGATACACCCGTGGCCTTATTCACACCAAACATAACTGCTGATGCTGCCAGTCCGAAGACAACGCCCAGACAGGCTGCCTTTGCTACCGTCTTGCCAAATCCGCCCTTCTTATGTGTATGTTTCTTCTCCGGACCGCCGTGGAAACCGGATCCGCCTCCGTTATGTCCGCCGCTGCCGCCATTGCCATTGCCGCCATTACCGCTGTTCTGAGGTGCATGATAATAACTGTAGTCATTGCCTGATGCATAAGAACTGCCTGTATGTCCGACTGAACTTCTCTGACTTTCACTTGTACTCGTCGAAGAAGCTGCCGTGTTTCGTGTCGGTTCTGTATATAATGCAGAATTCTTGAGATCTTCTTTCGTCATTCTATATAAACCTGAAGAATCTGTCTCCTCATTACTCTGCGCGCCATTCACTGTCGTATGTTCCGCTGAATGATTGTCTGTGTCTGTATGATTAACTCTATCCTGATCATCAAATGCCATAATAGAAAACTCCCTTCGTCTTAATTTCTTTTTATGGCTTAATACTACCACCTAATTGTGTTAAGATTGTGAACCAAAAATGAAAACTTTATGTTATCTCAAATTCAAAGTTTTATTTAGATATCGAGAAAATGCTTGTCATATCTGCATTTTTAGAGTATTATTAAGATTGTTTATGCTTTTTAAGTCATACAATTTACAACTTATACAGATTCGTTTTACCTAATCGAAAGTACATAACGATTACAAAGTGAGGATTTCTACAATGACCAAAAGAAGAAAGAAAAGGAAGTCATCCAAAGCCAAGCGCTGGGGCATTATTTTCGCCGTTGAACTGATTCTGATTCTGATCCTGATCCCTGTTGTGTTTGTTTATGCCAAGCTTTCCCTTGTCAAAACTGCAACAACAGATGAAGTCAACAAGGCCAACATCGTCATCAACAATGATGTAGACGCCACGACCCAGAAGGCTTTAAAGGGCTATCGCAATATTGCCTTTTTCGGTGTTGACTCCCGTGACGGTTCACTGCAGACCGGTGCCCGTTCCGACAGCATCATGGTGATCAGCATTAATCAGGAAACAAAGGATGTGAAGATTACCAGTATCTATCGAGACACATGCCTGAAAGTGCCTGGATATGGCTTCACCAAAGCCACACATGCTTATGCCTACGGCGGTGCCGAACTGGCCATGAGTATGCTGAATACCAATCTTGACCTGGATATCACAGAATTCGCAACTGTTGATTTCGGCGTACTGGCCAAAATCATTGATGCCCTCGGCGGCATTGATCTTGATATCAGCGATGCGGAATTCAGTCTGATTAACCCTCTGATCAAGGAGCAGAACCGAGTCACCGGTTCAGATTCACCTTATCTGGATGGTCCGGGAACCCAGCATGTCAACGGTACACAGGCAACGGCCTATGCACGTATCCGTAAGATTGACAGCGACTTTAAGAGAGCCGAACGTCAGCGTATCGTCTTATCCAAGGTTTTCGAGCAGGCCAAAACAGCCAATATCGGAACTTTGCTGAATGTTATCGATACTGTTCTTCCTGAAGTTTATACCAATATGTCCAGCACAGACCTTATTTCTCTGGCCAAGGATATATTCAGCTATAATATCGTCGATCAGAGCGGCTGGCCGTTTGAGAAGACAACCGGTTCCTATCAGGATCTCAGCTATGTTTTTGCTGAAGGCTTGGAGCAGAATGTCAACGAACTGCATGCATATCTTTTCAACAATGAAGAATATACACCTTCTTCTACCGTTACCGAAATCAGTAATGAACTTTATAACGAAACAGGCTATTAATGGACAGCATCATTCACAGCACTACACTGAAGGTGAATGCTACAGTCCCTCCTAAAACAAAAACAGGCTTTACAGCCTGTTTTTGTTTTGCATTATTCTTTATCGTCTCCATATACAATTTTCCACAAAAGCTCTCTGCCCCTCTGCAGTCTCTTCCTTACCGTTGCAGGTTTCAATTCCATCATTTCACTGATTTCCTGCAATGTATAGTGATGGACTGCATGCATAATCAGCAAATCGGCATAAATCTCCGGCATCTTATAAATGTCTCTGACCAGCGATTCATAATAAAGATTATCTGATGAATTATCATTCTTCACCATACGCGCACCAAAATCAGCCTGCATCGTATAATCGTCCATCAGATAATACTTTCGATTCTTCTTGACCATCTCAAAACAGTCATGTGACACAATCGTATTCAAGTAGCTCTTTGTACGCTGGCTATGCGGATCCTCGATATTATTGATATGCCGATAAACCTTTTCAAAGGCTATCTGGACAGCGTCTTCCGCCCATCCTCTATCCTTTAGGATCGCATATGCCTTTCTCTTCATTGCCTTTCCATACATTTCAAACAATAATGCAAATTTTTCTTCTTTCGCCAGATCACGCCTAGTCCCCGAATCATCCGTCATGGTTTCGCCTCCTGCAGAGCTCTTATACTATATATACCGTTCTTTTCGACGAATTGTGACATAAATAATGGAAAAAAAAGAAAAATTTATTATTTTTTTATCATTTGACTTCTTTAGGTATGTAAATAATACTTCTTTACGCCATTAAAGGCATATCCCACAAAACAAATCAAAGATTTAAAATACCCAAAGTTCATATAACGATAGACTTTAAATGTCATCTTTGCCGAATGAAATTTATTGCCGGATTTGCCGGTATTACTCAAACGGTAATTCAGCAGCGGCTTGTTGATTGCGCAGGCCTTTCGATATTTTCTTAATATCTGAAGCCACATAATGTAATCTTCATGACACTCATCATGAACCATCGGAAATTCAGCTGCCACATCCTTGCGGATGACCACAGATGAGCAATTAATCGGATTCTGAACAAGCAAATCTCTGTAAGTCAGCTGTTCCTTCACCCCAATAATCTTTTCTGTCGGACGGCCATCCGGCGCTGCCAGCCGCCGCCCTGTCGCACAAAGAACACAGCCTGTCCTTTTCATCAGCTGAAGCTGTGCCTTAAGCTTTCCTGGCTCCCACCAGTCATCGCAATCCAGAAAAGCAATATATTCACCCTTTGCAGCTCTGACACCTCTGTTGCGGCTTCTGGCCACACCTATATTGTGTTTATTATGTATGATACGGATCACGTCTGTGTCCGCATAAGCCTTCAGCGCCCCCTTCAAATCATCTGTTGAGCCATCATCAACCACAATGATTTCCAAGGGAACCCCCTGCAAAAGTGCTGAGTCTATTGCCTTTCCTATATATGCCGCTCCGTTATAAACCGGCATAATCACAGATACAATCGGTGTCAATTCTTCTTATCCTCCGTACGCAGTGCCGTCTTCTGTCCACTATCCACACCTTCAGAGTTCTCCTTCTGGAACAGGATCTTGACGGTCTGTATAATTATCATCAAATCCAGTGTAAATGTATAATTCTCGATATACGTCAAATCCAGCTTCAGCTTATCATACGGTGTCGTGCTGTATTTGCCGAACACCTGGGCATATCCGGTAAGCCCTGCTTTCATCTTCAGTCTGAAATCAAATTCCGGAATGCTCTTTTTGTATAATTCTGCAATTTCAGGGCGCTCCGGACGCGGACCTACAAAAGCCATATCCCCCTTCAATATATTGAACAGCTGCGGCAATTCATCGATATGAAGTGCACGTATGACATGACCTACCGGCGTAATTCTGTCGTCATCCTTCTTCGCCAGCTGGGCACCTGATCGCTCAGAGTCTACTTTCATACTTCTGAATTTGTAAATCATAAAGACTTTATGATCGTTGGTTAATCTTTCCTGTTTGTAGAAAATCGGACCTCCGTCATACACTTTGATCAAAATAGCTACCAAAATTAAAATCGGTGAAAATACGACCAGTATGATCAAGGAAAAAACAATATCTGATGCACGCTTTATTAATTTCTGTTCTGCTGTTAATCCTCGATTTCTGAAAAGCATGAGTTCTGTATCAAACAGATTGATGGTTGTTGAGCTCTTAATCATAATATCCGAAATCTTCGGAATACTGTAGCATCGAATGGAATGGGCATAACAGTACTTCAAAAATTTGTTGCGGTATACAGATGGAATATCTCCAATAACAATGGCCTCATAGCAGCTGATTCTCTCGATCACCGCATCATATCCCTCAGAAATATTGATCATGTCTACAATACTGTATTTATCCGTTCTGGATGTCATCTTCTTGATCAAAGCCTTCGGATTAATATCTCCGTACACAAGCAGCATCTGTCTCGGCGGATAAATTTTAACATAAATCCATCTCATAAAGATAACCCATGCAAGCACTGCTGCAATGTCATAAATGGTCATCTGGATAATCGGCTCAAGATAAGCCGTAAAACGCCAACGGCCAATTAATGCCAGCTGCACATAGGTAACACCATTGCAGCATAAAACAGCAAGTATCTGAGAGGCAATGACGTCCGATACCTTCAGATACCCTACTTTATATGCGCCGTAAATTTTTGAAAAAAAGAAATTAATAAATGCATAGACACCCATCAAGGCCCAGTTGCCTCGTCTCCAGTATAATGCACCGATCACTGATCTGTAATTGTAATATCGATGCCAGATATAATAGAAAATCGCAACCTGTACAAGCAAAATCAACATTGATGCGAAAAACATAATCAGGCGTTTGTATTGTTCTCTATTCTCCACTACTTCTTCTCCTTAAAATTCTATTCTGGATTCGCCTGCGAATCCAGTACGGAATTTGTGTCCGCTCCTTGACACATTATTATTCGAATTCCCGCACTCTAATTATAATCTTATTTTGTCAAAATAACAATGAAAACCTGTGGTAAATACAAGATTTACCACAGGTTTTGAAGTTATATTTGCCGGATATTTATCTGACCTCAATATACTGCGCATAGACATAACCGTCATAATTCGTACCACTGTATTTTACATTGATATGGTACCATTTATCGCCGTCTTCATCCTGCACAGTTCCGGTTATATTGACCTTTGTTCCATCATCAAGAACAACCAGAACTTTATACGATGTACCGGCACCGCTGCGCATATTCAGTGAACCATCAACAACATATCCTGTTGATGTCTGACTGCTGCCGGAGTTGTCATCTGACTTGCTGCTGTCTGAAGAAGCACTTACCTTTTTCAGCATGTCTGAACGAATATAGCCGGAGTTGCCTGACTGTGCCTTTACTTTGTACCAAACTGTACCGTTGCTGTCCTTGGCCTCACCGAGAACTGTCAGCGTATCCTCCATATAGATGACTTCTACAACACTCTTGGATAATCCGGCACCGCTTCTCATGTTCACGCCGTCATCCACAACCTGCATCTTCTGGCCCTTCATATCTGATGTTGTATCATTTGTATCATCTTTCTTTGTATCACTGCTGCCTGATGTACCGGCATCCTTCAAAAGATCTGAACGAATATAACCGGTCTTACCTGCAGATGTCTTCACCTGATACCAGGTATTACCGCTGCTGTCTTTTGTCTGACCAGTAACTGTAACTGTCTCATTCTGATATACAACACACACAACGCCCTTAGAAGTACTTGCACCGCTTCTGACATTCACGGCATCATAGGCCACCTTCATTGTCTTGCCGGATACATCTTCTTTATCAGAATCGCTGCTGTTTCCTGAATTACTTGAATTCTTCTTTGTCAGATAAGCAGAATGTACGTAGCCCTTCTTACTTCCAGCCGTGATCTTGTACCAAACTGTACCATTGCTGTCCTTCGCTTCAGCCGTAATCGTAACAGCAGTGTTCTTTGTCAGTGTTGTGACAACAGAATAGTTTGTACCTGCACCAGAACGCATATTCAGCGCATCGCAGTTAACAACTGCCGGAACAGACATTGTATCAGAATCCGTCGTATTATTGTTATTATTATTGTTATTATTGTTGTTATTGCTGTCACTCTTTGTCGCAGTAATATATTCTGCATAAACATATCCCTTATAACTCTTGCCGCTCTTAGAGAATGTCACGCTGTACCATTTGTCCCCATTGCCGTCCTTGGCAGTTCCTGTGATTGTGACAGCCTGATTTCTTGATACAGTTGTCACGACATCATATTTTGTACCGGCACCGCTTCTCACATTCAATGAAGAACAGTTAACTTTACCTGTACCTGAAGCAGCTGTATCACTGCCTCCATTATTGCCGGAATCGGATGAAGATTTAACTGTAATATATTCGGCACAGGCATAACCTGTCTTGCCGCTGACTTTTACCTTGTACCACTTTGTACCATTGCTGTCCTTCGCCTCACCAAGAATATCGACATTCGTACCCTTGCTGATAGATGTAATAATGCTGTTGCCTGTACCGGCACCGCTTCTCACATAGAGGCTGGAGCAGTTAACTGTACCTGTCGCGATGACTTTGTCAGAACTGCCTGAATTATTATCAGAAGAACCGTTAGAAGGTGTGCCTGAAACAGTTCCGCCGCTCTTCTTTCCCTTATAAATGGCTAATCTGTCAATGGATGATTCGCTGTATGTATCAAACAGATTTGTACTGCTGACACCCGGGTCCATCATATAAACCGTATCGCCTTCGATTCGGTCAAGTGCTACCCAGTGTCCGCCGTTTCGTACAGAAATGATAACACCATACCCATCGTTGATGTACTTGGCCATTGTAGAAATCTTCTGAGCCTTGGTCATATTCGCCATGCTGACCTTACTCTCATAAAGTGAAAAACCATCTGCAGCACCATTGACTTTCGCCCAATATAATGCACCGCCGGAAGTAAAACCGCCATTATTGTTCAGATAAGTAACAAGTGTTTTCGGGGTAAAACTGGATGCATCCGCACTTCCTGTATGGCAGATCAGCATTGCAATCGCTGTAACCAGACATCCCGATGACTTCATTGTGTACTGACTGGATCCCAGATGAATACTTCCCCATTCCGGATCTGCCTGTGACCATTCCTTGTAAGCCTGGCTGGCTGCATTCGCCTGGATCGGTGTCACAAATGGCACACACATGATCATAATCATTAACATTGCCAGTATTTTCTTTTTCATATTTCTTCTTCTCACTTGCCTTTCTCTTGTCTTTTCTAAAAAGTCTTTCTCACCGACATAAAGAATTTATCTATATATCTGCATAACTGCACTTATTTTAACATAAAATTTAACATTTTAAAAGTCATTTTGTAACAAAAATTTAATTTTTCAGCAACGTCAAGACAGCATACAAGTATGGGCTCTGACGCATTATCCGTTTAAACTAAAAATCAGCTGCAGTAATCATACTGCAGCTGACAAATCGTATTATTTATTTCTTTCTGAAGAAAAGTCTGTTCATCGCACTGAAGATGGCGCGAACAGATGAACGTGTGATATTGGAACTGATACCGACACCAAAAGCTCTCTCTCCGGTCTCTGAATTCATCAGCTCAATATAGGATGCTGCCTGAGAGTCTGAGCCGGATGTCAGCGCATGCTCTTCGTACATCGTCAGTTTTGTCTTGAATCCGCCCTGATTGCACAGTGCATGCTTCACAGCATCAATTGGGCCATTGCCAAAGCCTTCAATTGTCTTTAACTCATCCTTGAATGTATAAGTCAGAATAACCTTTGTATCGTAGCCTTCTGCTGTTTCTGAAATATCTTCTGTACGCATCTTTCTGAAGTGCAGAGGATATTTTGCATTGATGTACATCTCTCTGAACTTGTCCATGATCTGTGACGGTGATACTTCGCCCTGACGTTCTGAAATTGCCTGAATCTCATCAGCCAGCTCTTTATGCATAACCTTCGGAAGCTTGAAGCCATAGTAGTGATCCATTACGAATGCTACACCGCCCTTGCCGGACTGGCTGTTGATTCGTACAATCGGCTCGTACTTTCTTCCAAGATCCGATGGATCGATCGGCAGATACGGAACCTCCCAGTATGGAGACTTTCTCTGCTCCAGTGCATGCACACCCTTGTTGATGGCATCCTGATGTGAACCGGAGAAAGCAGTGAAGACAAGCTTTCCGGCATATGGATGACGAGGATCAATGTCCATCTTTGTGCATCTTTCATAAACATCGATAATCTCATTCACATTCTCGATTTCCAGTTCCGGATTAATTCCCTGTGAGAACATATTGTAAGCGATGTTCAGTATATCTACATTACCTGTACGTTCGCCATTGCCGAACAGCGTACCTTCAATTCTGTCTGCCCCTGCAAGTAAAGCGAGCTCTGACGCAGCAACGCCGCAGCCTCTGTCATTGTGCGGATGAATACTCAGAATAATCTTATCGCGATCTGTGAAATGCGTGGACATCCATTCAATCTGGTCAGCATAGACATTCGGCGTTGTCATCTCAACGGTTGCCGGGAGATTGAAAATAATCGGATTCTCAACTGTCGGCTGCCATACTTCCTTGACAGCTTCACAGATTTCAAGTGCAAAATCCATCTCGGTGCCGGTAAAACTCTCCGGTGAATACTGCAGCTGGATATTGCCGTCAAACCCCTGCATATATTTCTTCACCATCTCTGTACCATCAATAGCAATCTGCTTAATTTCTTCACGGTTCATATTGAAGACAACGTCTCTCTGCAGAGTAGATGTTGAATTGTAAATATGGATAATGACATTCTTGCATCCCTGGATTGCTTCAAAAGTTCTCTTGATCAGATGCTCTCTGCACTGGATCAGCACCTGAACCTTCACATCATCCGGAATCAGATTCTGTTCAACCAATGTTCTCAGGAAATCATATTCAATCTGGGAAGCAGCTGGAAAGCCAACTTCAATTTCCTTAAATCCGAGCTTAACAAGCAGTTTGAAAAACTCAATCTTCTCTTCTACAACCATTGGTTCAATCAATGCCTGGTTGCCGTCTCTCAGGTCAACACTGCACCAGATCGGTGCTTTCTGGATCTCCTTATTCGGCCACTGTCTCTCAGGGTAATTCAATACAGGTACTCTTTTATATCTTTTATAATTTAACATTCTTTTTTCCTCCGTTTAAATCTGAATCATTGTATGAAAATAAAGCCAAGGAATTCCATCAGCTTTATATAAGTCAGCAGTTCCCTCCGAATTCTATCTCGCGATCTATGAGTGACGGAGTCGAAGGACCACTCCATATACAATTAATTTAAACAATGTCGGACTTAAAATACTAACCCCATGTCTTTCATTCCTTTTCATTCCTAATTCGGCGACAAAAAATGTCTAAACATTACTTTAGCAGAAAAAAGTTTTCCTGTCAAGCATACGCTTTACAGGAACGCAAAAAGCAGGGAAAGAAGCTTCCCTGCTTATTCACTAAAGTTCCCCGAGTCCTTCCTGGATGACCTGCTGTAAAGCTTCCAACGCTTCTGCTTCATCACTTCCATCACAGATCAGCGTGATCACATCCCCTGTCTTGATACAGGCTGACAAAACGCTCAAAACACTCTTGGCATTGACCTCCGTTCCATCAGATGTTCTGATTGCCACATGTGACTGAAATTTCGTAGCCGCTTTGCACAGTATGCCTGCAGGTCTCAGATGCAGTCCTGATGGATTATGTAATTGAATCTCTGCATTTACCATTTTTAGTGCCTCCTGAATACTTTATTCTCTATTCATCGCTGTTTTTGGAAATCACAACGTGTACATAAGCATCTTCAGCCAATTCCAGATTATCATCAAAAATAACTGTCAATGGCAGATCATATTCACCTTCACTGTAATCACTGACATCGATCAATGCCGTCAGATTATCTGCAGTCAGCGCATTGACTTCACTGGCAATACCTTTAACTTTTAGTGTAACCGCCTTGTCAGAAGAACCGGTTACACTTTTCTCGTAAGTATAATCTGTACTGCTTCCCTTCAGTGAAACTTTACTTAAAGGCAATTCAAAAGATGTTTCTGTTATCTTCTGTATATCGACTACCAGTGCCACCGTTGCCTCTTTGTCTGTGAAGACAACACCATCCGGCAGCTGATCGGCTATATTCTGTACGATGGATATGGAATCCTCAATCTTAGAATTCTTACCGGATATATCATAATCCTTCAGTGTCACTTGTTCCACCTTGTCGAGATCTTCCTTGCGTCCGGCAACCGTCACTTCTTTTGGTTCATAAACAGCAGACACCATACGATACCCATCTGCCACCCGGCCGGTTACCCCGAAATTAACCGGAACTGTCTTTGTCTGGTAGATCGGCACACTCACACTGATGTCCGACTGAGAAATATTCAATGTCGAACTGGATACTTCATTGCCATTCTGATCCATTAATTTCAAAGTTGTATTCGTTGTCACATCTGAGGTATTGCTGCTTCCGATACTGACATTGACATTGGCTTCAGAAATCTTATCCACGACGGATTTCGGTCCTGATACTGTCACCATATTCGGCGTGGCAACTCCCTGCCCGATATAGTATCCCGAAGCAACTTTGCCGCTTGTAACAACCTTTATATTCAATGATTTTTCAACCAGATCTTCAATCTCAACCTTCAGCACTGTGCTGCTTCCAATCGGTGTGATCTCCAGGTTCGGATACTTCGGACAAGAGACATCCACCATCACAGCACCTGTAATGGACAACGTAGACAGATCTGCAACGGCAAGAAGATCATCCTTGGATAATCGGTTAACTATGGATGTCTTGCCTTTGACCTTCACACTGACTGTATTGCCTCCTACATAACTGTAGGCTTTGCCAGCCTCCGTAATCTGATCTCCATTAATCTCTGTTACGCTGATATCGGAAAATTCTCTTGTATAAACGGGATCTTCAATACTCAATACCACCAGCCACACTAAAACTGCGAGGGCCAATGACAGAATCTTCAGACCAAAATTATGCGTCAGTCTTTCTCTCATTCTTAATCCTCTCCCTCAGTTTTTTTCGCTTGCCGTCATCAACACCCGGTGTAATCTCTGCAAGCTTGGCTTTCAGATCATCCGGAGATACGCTTCGGGTCAGCTTACCGCTCTCTGCAATCGATACCGCACCTGTTTCTTCAGAGACAATAATGGTTAAACTGTCTGAAACCTCACTGATTCCGACGCCCGCCCGGTGCCTTGTTCCCAGTTCCTTGCTCAGTTCCATATTGTCACTCAGCGGCAGATAGCAAGTTGCCGCCACCACTCTCTGATTCCTTATAAATACAGCGCCGTCATGAAGCGGTGTATTATGTTCAAAAATATTCATCAGCAGCTGACTTGAGATCAATGCATCAATCGGAATACCTGTTCGTTCATATTCATTGAGAATCACCTGCTTCTCCATGACAATCAACGCCCCGGTCTTGACCTTGCTCATCTCAAAAACTGCTTTCACAATTTCAGAATTGATTTTGTCCCGGCTTCTTCTATCCTCCTCAGCAATGACTGCGGATGTCCCGAAAATGGAAAATATAATATTCTTTCTTCCCAATTGCTCAAGGGCACGTCTCAACTCCGGCTGAAAAACAATAACAACAACCGTCACAAGTACACCTGCCGTCTTGGACATCAGCCACGTCAATGTAGTAAGATGGAAAAAATAGGAAATCAAAGCAAAGGCTGTCACTACAACAATGCCCTTCAGCAGTGTCCATGCACGGGTATTCTTGACCCAGATCAACAGCTCATAAATAATCACTGTTAAAATCAGGATTTCTACAATGTAGGTAAGATGAAATGACTGCGGAAGTCCAATATTGTTCAACATATTCATCCATTTATGCATTTCACATCATCCCCCTGTCCTGTACAAATCAAATCTAAAACTATGCCTATTTATTCTCCTGTGAAGCCTGAACACTGTTCTTCACAGATTTCTTTGTCTGAGAATTAACCTTAACAACATTCTTCTCTGCACCCGAAACAGAAATCTTCGGTATTGCCTTTACGTAGTAATAATAGTCATCATCCTCAAACTGTACGTATTCTTTTCTTGAATAATCGACGGCACACTTCATAAACTGAAGCAGCATAGCCAGAAGCCCGCCGATCACCGCACCTGCAGCCAGGCCGATAATATTGATATCTGTGCCAAAAGCTGCTGCACAGAAAAAGGCAACAATAATTTCCACTGCTGCACCTGCCGCAATCGCTGCATACCACGCATAATCAAAGGACAGCTGACCGATAATAAATACAACAGCCATAGCGGCCGCTGCTGTAATCGCATACAGCCAGATTGTCTTGTCATCTGTTACCTGTCCGATGATCGTGTTCATAGCTTCCGTAATTGCATCCAAATTAAACGACATGCCTGTTCCTACAATAGATGCTGCCTGGCAGGCATAGCCCAGAAACTTGACCATAAAAAGACCTACCACAGCAGGTACAACCGCATACGGTGAGAAAAACATGCCCGCCAGAACAGGTATCATAAAATGCATATCATACTGCATCAGAACAGGCACAGCCAGAAGAACCACACTCTGCTCCGGTGCAAATTTCAAAAACATCAGATATAAAATCAGCATCACAACGATGACCAAAATTCCAATAAGAACTGATAATTTCATCATGTGAGCTGCAATAACAGCTGCAACAATAAAGACTGAAAAGCTGCCCGGAATAATCGAACAGATCAGTGACAGCAATACATTGACCATCGGATTATCCAGGGCTTCAAAATATCCTAACTGTGAATTCACACAATTAAATACAAACATCATCCCGATAAACTTAGCAATGATCAAAAACCATGTCTCGTATTCCTTGACAAAACGGCTGATCTTGTCCCTCATTACAAAAAGCTCTGTCATCTCTTATCCTCCTGTGTCCGGACATTCTTCTCCCCGCACTGATCAATGTGACGCAGTATACGGTAATACTTCTTCACCTGCTTGCGGCTTGACTGATACTGCCATGCATAATAAGCAATGCCAATTCCCGTATAAATAACAAGCAGAATAATATAAAGCAGCAGCATTTCCTTCAGAAGCAATCCCAGCTGCATATTGGCTGCCATATCAAATATCTCTTCAATTTTATATACCGTGTAGAGTCCTACCAGCAATATATACGCAATTGTGAGACTAATGCCATTCTTCAAAAGATGCAGTCTGACGTAATCACCCAGAAAGTACTCATTGCGGCTAAGATCAACACGTCCCTGCCGCTTTTCATAAATCGATGCTTTCGTCATCCAGCGAATTTTCTCCTCATTCAGCATATACTAATCCTTTCTTATTCTATAACCAAAACCCCAAAGGTATAATGAGTATATCACATTTATACTTTCTATGCCATAATTTAGAGAAAAAAAGTGGCATAAAGCCTTCGTCAGATCTAACGCACTGTCAGATCTTTAATGACTTCACCGGCTATAATCAGTCCGACAACAGATGGTACAAAAGCTGTACTTCCCGGAATCTGTCGTCTCTGCGTACAGGTTCTTGCGCTTCCCGGAGGGCAGATACAATGTGATCTGCAGCTGTTGGCCGTATCATCAATTGGCGTCAGTGCCTTTTCCTTTGAATAAACCACCTTTAATTTTTTAATGCCTCGCTTTTTCAGTTCACGGCGCATCACCTTCGCCAGCGGGCAGACAGATGTTTTATAAATATCTGCCACTTCAAAGGCTGTCGGATCCAGCTTATTGCCTGCTCCCATGGAACTGATGATCGGTGTACCTGCTTTCTGTGCAGCTTCCACCAGCATAATCTTGCCCGTCACTGTATCAATGGCATCTACAACATAATCATATGCTGCAAAATCGAATTCATCTGCTGTATCCGGCATAAAGAATGTCTTGTGAATATTGACAACCGCATCCGGATTAATCTCAAGGATTCTCTCCTTCGCTGCGTCTACCTTATACTGACCGATTGTTTTTCTTGTAGCAATAATCTGGCGATTGATATTGGTCAGACACACCTTGTCATCGTCAATCAGATCCAGCGTGCCAACTCCGCTCCTTGCAAGGGCTTCAACGGTAAATCCGCCGACACCGCCGATTCCAAAAACTGCCACCCGGGCATTCTTCAGTCTTTCCATATTGTCATGTCCCAGCAGTAATTCTGTTCTAGAAAACTGATTCAGCATAATTTCCTCCTAATCATTAACCACGGTATCTGTTCAGTACCGCATAAATTTCCTGTCTTCTCGGACGAGCCAGACCACACGGCACATAACCGCCGCAGAAAGCCTGCCATCCTTTTTCATCAAAAATTTTCTCTACGCCGTCCACTGTCTCCTGCACAGTCTGTACTGTCTGATTCTTTTCCAGAAGATAACGCATATAATACGCCAGTGCGGCCGTCTGTTCGCTGTCTGCCAGCTGCTCCACATATCTCAGATCCACTGTTTCTTTGTCAAGGACCATTGTTTCTTTGCCCATGACTTTCACTTTCATGGCACGCGGTCTCTCAGAACTGCCGGCTCCCGGCCGTCCTCTTCGTCCGCTGCGTTCTCTGCCGCCGCTGTGCATCGATTCCCGTTTGCGTCCGGCTGCCGGATTCTTTCTGTTAAAGGACGGCATCACAAACTGCGCTGATGCAATCTGTCCGTTCTCATTTTGTCCACAGATTGCTCTGACTTTATCCGTGATATCCACCACATGATAACGATCCATCTGGATAACTCTGTCCGCTTCATAAAAGAAAGCTCCTGAGCTTCCGGCAACAAGAATGGTGGATATTCCAGCCTGCTCATACAGGGCACGCATTCTCTCAATAAACGGTGTGATTGGTTCTTTTTCCCTTGAAATCACACGCTGCATCAAGGCATCCCGCACCATAAAATTAGTTGCCGATGTATCTTCATCAATTAAAAGCAGCCTTGTCCCAGCTTCCATACTCTCCACAACACCGGCCGCCTGGGAAGTACTGCCGCTGGCATCCATTGTTGAAAAACAGCTGGTATCTCTGCCGTTCGGAAGATCATTAATAAACATTGAGATATCTACATTTCTCACAGAACGGCCATCCTCCGCTCTTAATTTGACAGCTGTTTCATCTGTGATCACCAATTCTCTGCCGTCACCGCCGATATGATTATAAACGCCATTCTGCAGTGCCTCAAGCAGTGTTGACTTGCCATGGTAACCGCCTCCGACGATCAGTGTGATGCCTTCCGGAATCGCCATGCCGCTGATTTTCCCGCGATGCGGCAATTCTATCACCTTCTCCAATGTTTCAGGAGACTTAAACGGTACACTGCCTGCCATCGGCAATTCTGACACACCGCTCTTTCTCGGCAAAATGGAACCATTCGCCGCAAAAGCGACCCAATGATTTTGGGCAAGTATTTTTCTTAATGCTGCCTGATCTTCCGCCAGCCAGACTGCCTGTTCTACTTTCTGATGGTCCATCCTTCTCCAGCACAAAGCATTTTCAATACATTCCGGCAAAAACTCAAACAGTATCTTTTCAAGCTCTTTGGCCTGGATTGTCCTTCCCAATGCCGGAAATCCCACATGAAACCTGAGAATAATTCCCGCGTCATCAAATTCACAGGCACTGCGTTCAAGTACCTCCTGACCGCATCTGCTGATACTCATCAGTCCGCTCTTTCCTGACCCCTTCGCTTTGAAATTACATTTTTCAAACTGCCGTCCCGCTTCACGGACAATATAATCTCTCAATGCAGTTTCCGCACACCGACTCTCATAATACCTTTCCGGTATCCCTGCTTGCCGGTAAGGCATTTCCACATGCAGACTGGATGGAGACGCAAACGGATCTCCCTGCACATGGTCAATACTTAATTTATATTTTTCAAACTGATAGGTTCCGGCCAGGGACTTATATGCAGGGTAGCTTCTCCTGTCCATTCCTCTCAGTTCTCTTCGAAGTTCTTCAGCCGTTCGCATGATATTTACTCCTTTCGGCCATTTTGACTCTTCCTATTTTATTACAACTCTATCCATCGGTCAATGACGGATAAAAGGAAAAGGCTGTCCCAATCTGCATTTTTTACAGATCGGAACAGCCTTTTAAGGAGGAGGGAAAAAGATTTAACTTTGACTTAACCGAAGAATCGTTAACCTTTCACACTTCCAAGGGCTACACCCTGTACAATATGTCTTGATAAAATCAGATAAACAACGATAACCGGGAATATGGAAAATGCGATCATCACGTAAACCTGTCCCATATCGAACTTCAGCCAGTCTGCGCTTCGAAGCTGTGCAATCAGAATCGGCAGCGTTTTCTTTTTGTCATCATGAAGAATCAATGCCGGTATAAAATAATTATTCCAGCTGCTGACAAAGGTAAAGATTGCCTGAACAGCGATAGCCGGTTTCAGCAGAGGGATAACGATGGTATTAAAAATTCTGAACTCTCCGGCACCGTCAATTCTTGCCGCTTCAATCAATGCCAGCGGCAATGAGCTATCCATATACTGTTTAATATAGAAGAAAGTAATAGGCGCTGCAATGGTCGGGACAATCAAAGGAATAAAAGAATCTTCCAGTTTCCATGCAGATATCATCTTCACAAAACCAAGAGCCGTTACCTGTGTCGGGATCATCATAACCATCAATATAAAAGTGAACATAAACCGTTTTAATTTAAAATCATAAGCATGAATGGCATAAGCTGTCATTGAAGAAAAATAAACACTCAATGCTGCGCTTAAAGAGGAAACGATCAAACTGTTAATCAAACCGTGCCAGACAGGCAATGTACCATGAATCAAATTTGTCCAGTTTTCAATCAGATGACTGCTTGGAATCATGGTAAATCCTGACTGAAGTTCACTATTGGAACGTGTCGCATTAATAAAAAGGACATAAAACCAGAACAGACACATGATCGTCACAAGAACCAGTACAATATATGCAATCAAACGCTGACTTTTAATACCAAGGCCCTTCTTCAAACCTGTTTTATTTTTTTCAGTCATTGATGTCACCCCTTCCTTTCACTGTTGCCGGATACCTTAAAGACAATCAGACTCAGTATACCTGTGATAATGAACAGGACAACCGATAAGGCACCGCCCATACCGTAGTTCTTACTGTACAGATGCTTATTCAGGAACATGATCAGTGTCATGGAGGAACGCATCGGATCACCTGTACCATTTGTAAGGATCTGCGGTACATCAAACAACTGAAGACCACCGATCATCGATGTGATAATGACATAAATCAGAATCGGACGAAGCAGCGGCAGTGTGATCTTAAAGAAAACCTGTGTGGATGTGGCACCATCCACCTCAGCCGCCTCAAAAAGTTCCATATCAATGCCCATCATGCCGGCCATCAGAAGAATCGTTGTATTGCCAAACCACATCAGAAAGTTCATAAATGCAATCAATCCTCTTGTACTCCATACATTGGACAAAAACTTGTATCTTGTTGAAATAATCCCCATCTGAAGCAGCATGGAATTGATTGGACCATTATCTGAAAACAGGGCGAAAAACAGCATTGCGAATGCGGACGCCATGATCAGATTCGGCAGATACATCACTGTCTTGAAAAATCTGGAACCTCTGAGATGAAGACGGGTATTGGAAAACCATGCACCAAGCAAGAGTGAAAAGATGATCTGCGGCACAAAACACATGATCCACAAAATAACCGTATTCTTGGCATAAATCCATATATCTCCATTGGAAAACAATGCTTTGTAATTGGCCAGCCCGACAAAATTCGGTCCAATCTGCTTCAGTCCGGATAAATAATTCTCAAAAAAACTATTGTAAATCGTTGTGATCAACGGAATCAGCTGAAATAAAATATACACGACCACAAATGGAATAAGAAAAATGTATCCCCATTTATTATAACTCACCACTTTGCTTCTCTTATTCATAGGCCCCTCCTTCTCCAAAACCTTTGATTACAGAGCTCACAGCAGCACTTTGTCCCCACATCAGGTCTGCTGTCAGCTCTATACCTTCTATATATCCTCCCCTGACCTAAACATCAAAGATGATGCTCTGTCATTGTCATTCAACAGGTATAAAAACAGCCGTGCCTGCCTGCATTGCTGTCAGGCAGGCACGGCTGCTTTACTTATTGTTTAATTCATAACTTGCAATTAATGTGTTAATTCCGGATATTTTTCCTGAACTGCTTTGTAGAATAGATCCAGTGCATCGTCAAGAGATGCATTGCCTTCAAAGTAGTTCTTCATTGCTTTCTGGAATTCTTCGTTGCAGCCCTGGTCATAATCAGACAGATTGTCCAGTTTGATCTTGTCTGCGCCTGCACAGTACATAGCCAGTGGGTTCTGTCCGCCGAGAACTTCACTCTTGTAGCTTGTATCTGCTGCCATTGCTTCCATAGCCGGTTTGTTGTTAACGAAGTCATTGTCTTTAACAACGATATCTTTCATAACGTCTTCATTTGTTGTCATCTGAAGCATGATATCCTTGATAATAGATGGGTTATCTGTTCCTTCTGCTGCACAGATCCATGTGCCGCCCCAGAAGAAGCCCTGAGGACCTTCTGTTGCTGCCCAGTCGCCATCAATACCATTGCCGCCAAGTGTGAAATCTACAAACCAGGCTGGTCCAAAGTAGCAGAATACTTTACCTTCATCAAAGAAGCCCTTCTTCCAGTCATCAGACCAGAGATCAAATGTATTGGTCTCGCCTGCATCTACCATTGCTTTGGATGCATTGACCCAATTCATGATATTGTCATCAATTGTAATCTTGTTGTCAACAACCCAAGGTGTTGATACATTGTTGGAATAAACACGGTATGTATCATTAACAGATGATGTCATATAATAGCCGGCCTTCTGCATTTCTTCTGCTGTCGCATTGAATGTATCCCAGTCTGCCAATTTCTTCTGAACTTCTGCAGGATCATCTGTGCCAAGGACATCTTTGGCAATTGAACGTCTGTAAATCAGGACACCCGGGCAGCCCTGCCATGAAAGACCTTTTAACTTGCCCTCGGAATCAGTTACAACATCCTTTGTATACTGATACTGGTTAGCCAGATCTTCATCGGTAATGCCGAGGTCTGCAACGGGCATTGTGTAATCTGTGTTGACATATTTTAATGCATAATCTGCTTCAACAAGGAAGATATCGATCTTGTCATCCGCTGCCGCATCATTCTGCTTCAGCAATGATGCATCCAGATTATTCTGGTAAGCATTATTGTCATTTGGTGTGATGTTCCATTTAACAGTGACATCCCCAATCTTACCTGTTGTCGCATCAACTTCTTCATAAGCTGCATAATGATCTGTAATACGGGATTTGAATTCTTCATTCCAGCAGTAAATGTTCAAAACCTTGCCTTCATCCCCGGATGCCGGCGTTGCTGTACTCTCAGCTGCTGCCGTCTCACTTCCGGCTGCCTCTGTTGCCGGTGCTGTCGTTTCCTTGCTGCCGCTGCTGCCGCATCCGGCGATAATGGACGCGATCATTGCTGTCGTCAATAAAACGCCTAAAAATCTCTTTTTCATAAAAATACCTCCTTTAAAACTTCCCTTTACATTTATTTTGATATTACACCCGTAATATAATATCCATTATCATCTACCTTCGGCCAACTGTCCTTCCCTCCAGCACTTTGCCCTCAATCACCACAGGTTCAATGACTGTTGTCTTCGGTTTCTCAATGAGATCTACCAATTTCTCAGCTGCCATGCCGCCAATTTCCTTTGTGTCCTGCCAGATAGTTGTCAGCTGCGGCTCTATGTGCCGTCCGATCAGGATGCCATCATACCCTGCCACCGAAATATCATCCGGTATCTTCATTCCCCTGCTGCGAATCACATTCATGCCCCCAAAGCAGGCAAAATCATCAGGATAAATAATGCATGTCGGCGGATCAGAAAGATTCAGAAGTTTCTCAGTTGCCTCCCCCGATGCCTCTGTACTTCTGTAGGCTGCCTCCAGTACATAACTGTCCGGAACCTCTATGCCAAGCTTTTCTGCTGTCCTGTAAAAAGACGAAAGCCTCTTCTGGGTAACCGATGAATCCGCTCCATGGATATAAGCAATTTTGCGATGTCCCTGATCATAGATATAGGTCAGCAGATCCTGCATGCCCTTTACATTGTCTGACATAATAGCAATGCGATTATTAAACAAATGATCGATGGTCACCACCGGAATATCACTCTGAATGAGTTCATATACCTGAGGATCATTAAAATCCACACAGGCCACAACCACGCCATCAAATCCCCTATACTTGCAATGCTCAAGGATTGTCAGATTGTTGCGTCCTATGGGATTGCTGTTGATGAAAGTGATATCATATCCTTTCTCTTCAACCGTCCGCTTAAACCAATCCAGCACACTGGCAAAATAGTCATGGGTCAGACCGCTTCTGGCTTCATCCACAAACAGAACGCCAATATTATGTGTCCGGTTTGTCTTCAATGCCCTTGCCTGTGCATTCGGCAGATATCCCATCTCTCTGGCCACCTGACGAATATAAGCCTTTGTGTCCGCCCCGATGTCTTTATGATCATTCAATGCTTTACTTACTGTTGCAATGCTGACATGACATGCAGCAGCAATTTCTTTCATTGACGGCATATACTCGTCCTCCTTTTCAAAATCATTTACTTAATCGTTTTCTTAAATTCAATATACAACACATTGATGCTTATTTCAAGTATTTTCTTTTCATAATCCATCATTTTGTATATTTTATACGTTTTTATATGTGAATATTTATCTGTTTTGCCTTGTTTTTGGTGCTATTTCACATTTTTGCATTGTATACATTTATTTTTAATTTTTCTGTTTCGTTTTTATGCACAATTTTTTCTGACTTTTTCGTATATTTATCCGAATTATTAGATTTTACAGCCTTATACCTGGAATTAATTCTTGAATTAGGCCGTAAATTCCTGTATACTCAAGGTATCTTCTCATATCGTTCTTTACTTAATCGTTTAAATACTCTTACGAAAATGGAGGAATTTGCGAATGAAATACGGTTATTTTGATGATGCCAATCAGGAATATGTCATCACAACACCCAAAACACCGCTGCCCTGGATCAACTATCTGGGCAATCAGGATTTCTTTACACTGATATCCAACACCTGCGGAGGCTATTCTTTCTATAAGGATGCCAGACTTCTCCGTCTGACCCGCTACCGCTACAACAATGTTCCTTACGACAATAACGGCAAATATTATTTTATCAAAGACGGCGATCTCACATGGAATCCCGGCTGGCAGCCTGTCCAGACAGAATTAGACAGCTATGAATGCCGGCATGGAATGGGATACACCCACATTCTTTCTTCCAAAAATAATATCACTGCCGACTATCTGACCTTCGTTCCGCTGAATGATACATGTGAAGCAACCAGCCTGACACTCACTAATCATAGCACCCAGTCCAAGACGCTTCAGCTATTTTCTTATGTTGAATGGTGCCTATGGAACGCAGATGACGATATGAAGAATTTCCAGCGCAATCTCAGCACCGGTGAAGTAGAAATCGAAGGCTCTGCTATTTATCATAAAACAGAATACAGAGAACGCCGCAATCACTATGCTTTCTTCTCCGTTAATGCGGAAATTGACAATTTTGACAGCGACCGTGACAGTTTTCTCGGAGCTTACCGCGGACCGGACCATCCTGCTGCAGTTGAAGCCGGACACTGTTCAAATTCTGTCGCCAGCGGCTGGTCACCGATTGCCGCTCACCATATCAACGTGACTCTTGCTCCCGGTGAATCCAGAAACTTTATCTTTATCCTCGGCTATATCGAGAATGATGAAAAGGAGAAATGGGCTTCCTATGGTATCATCAACAAAGACAAGGCCCATGCTATGATGGCCCGTTATCCGGATCAGTCCGCTTTTCTTCGTGCCTTCGATGCCCTTAAGTCTTATTGGTCCGACCTGTTTTCGGCTTATCAGGTTCAAAGCAATGATGAACGGCTTAATCGAATGGTCAACATATGGAATCAGTATCAATGCATGATCACCTTCAACATGTCCCGTTCTGCATCCTATTACGAATCCGGTATCGGCCGGGGCATGGGATTTAGGGATTCCTGTCAGGATTTGCTGGGCTTTGTCCATCTGATTCCCGAACGTGCCAGAGAGCGGATCATCGATATCGCTTCCACGCAATTTGCAGACGGCAGTGCTTACCATCAGTACCAGCCCCTTACCAAAAAAGGAAATTCCGATATCGGCAGCGGATTTAATGACGATCCACTCTGGCTGATTGCATGTACCAGTGCATATATCCGTGAAACCGGAGATTTTTCAATCCTGTCCGAACCTGTGCCATTTGACAATGATCCATCCACAAACTGTCCTCTTAACGAGCATCTGAAACGTTCCTTTGACTACATCGTCACACACAAAGGCCCTCACAAGCTTCCGCTGATCGGCCGTGCCGACTGGAATGACTGTCTGAATCTGAATTGTTTTTCCGAGCATCCCGGCGAGTCTTTCCAGACCTTCGGACCAAGTGAAGGACCCGTTGCTGAATCCGTTTTTATCGCTGCAATGTTTGTCAAATACGGTCAGGAATATGCCGACCTTCAGACTTTAATCGGCAATGAAGCCGAAGCACTCCGGGCAATTTCAGAAGTCCATGCCATGTATGATGCCGTTATGCAGTCCGGATGGGACGGCCAGTGGTTTCTGCGTGCTTATGATGCCTTCGGCCATAAGGTCGGAAGTCACGAATGTGAAGAGGGGCAGATCTATATCGAACCACAGGGCTTCTGTACCCTGGCCGGCATCGGTGTCAAAGAAGGTATGGCCCGCCAGGCACTGGATGCCGTTCACGAAAAACTTGAATCCAAATACGGCATCATGCTTCTTCAGCCGGCCTATACAAGATATCATCTGGAACTTGGAGAAATCACCTCCTACCCGCCTGGCTACAAAGAAAATGCCGGTATTTTCTGTCACAACAATCCATGGATTTCCATTGGTGAAACCGTCATTGGACGCGGCAAAGAGGCCTTTGAAGTTTATAAGAAAACCTGTCCGGCCTATCTTGAAGACATCAGTGATATACATCGCACAGAACCTTATGTTTATTCGCAGATGATTGCCGGAAGAGATGCCGTTCGCTTCGGAGAAGCCAAAAACAGCTGGCTGACAGGCACAGCTGCCTGGACTTTCGTAAATGTATCCCAGTATATTCTCGGACTGTATCCGACCCACCAGGGTCTTCAGATCAATCCGTGTGTTCCTGCTGACTTTGGCGATTACACCGTCACCCGCCGCTATCGGAATACCCTTTATCATATTGCTGTTAAGAATCCGAATCATTCAGAAAAGGGCGTTCGTTCCCTGTCTGTCAATGGACAGCCGATCTCCGGCAATATTATTCCTTATGATCCATCTCAATCTGAAGCTTCCGTCGAAGTCATCATGGGATAGCTGCCATCTATTGACATCCTAAAAATACCGGCCTCCAAAAATCAGACTTTCAGTTCTGACTTTTGGAGGCCGGTATAAAATTCATTGTAGTTATTTTTCTATAGTCTTCTATATGAACATGATGTTCATCCTATCGCTTCATCTAATCCCGCTACACAAACATCAGCAAATGATACATCAGAAATGCACAGATCCATGCAATGGCACACTGCAGAATCACAACACCGATGGCCCACTTCTGTCCCAGCTCTCTTCTAATTGATGCGATTGCGGCCACACAAGGCGTATACAGCAAACAGAACACAAGCAATGCTGCCGCTGCCTTTGTTGAAATCAGTGATGTCAGGGCTGTCGTTGAGCCAAACAGAATAGATAATGTGGAGACAACGCTCTCCTTTGCAATAAAACCGGTGATCAACGCAGTGGAAATTCTCCAGTCTCCAAATCCCAGCGGGGCAAAAACAGGTGCGATCACGCCGGCAATTCCTGCTAAGATACTGTCTTTGGACTCTGTCACCATATTCAGATGCGGACTGAATGTTTGCAGGAACCAGACAATGATCGTTGCAAGAAAAATAACGGTAAATGCTCTCTGAAGGAAATCTTTTGCCTTATCCCAGAGAAGCTGCAGAACATTTTTGGCACCCGGCATTCTGTAGTTCGGCAGTTCCATAACAAACGGCACTGCATCCCCTTTGAAAATACTATTCTTGGCAATCATTGCCACTAAGATACCCACTGCAATACCGCCAAAATAGAGTGCAACCATAATCAGGCCACTGTATTTCGGGAAGAATGCCGCTGTAAAGAATCCGTAAATCGGCAGCTTGGCTGTACAGCTCATAAACGGTATCAGCATAATCGTCATCTTACGGTCTCGTTCCGACGGCAGGGTTCTGCTGGCCATAACTCCCGGTACTGAACACCCGAAACCAATCAGCATCGGTACAATGCTTCGCCCCGAAAGTCCGATCTTTCTCAGCAGCTTATCCATAACGAAAGCCACTCTGGCCATATAGCCCGTATCTTCCAGAAGGGACAGGAAAAAGAACAGTGTCACAATAATTGGAAGGAAACTTAACACACTGCCGACACCATTAAAAATACCATTGATAATCAGTGAATGCAGCGCATCATTGACATTCCAGGCAGTCATTCCGGCATCTGCCAGCTCTGTCAGCCAGGCAATCAGCTGTTCAAGCAGTCCCTGCAGCCATGCACCGATGACATTAAATGTCAGCCAGAATACAAGTGCCATAATACCGATAAATGAAGGGATCGCTGTATATTTGCCCGTCAGAATCTGATCGATCTTCCGGCTTCTCTCACGTTCCTTGCTTTCATGGGGCTTTACTACACATTCTTCAGTCAACCGCTGTATGAATGAAAAACGCATATCCGCAATGGCTGCTGCTCTGTCTAGTCCGCGTTCTTCTTCCATCTGGCAGATAATATGTTCCAGCATCTCCTGTTCATTCTGGGACAATTTCAAAGCCTCCAGAATGCCGGCATCTCCCTCCACCAGCTTGGTTGCTGCAAAACGCACTGGAATACCTGCCTGCAGGGCATGATCTTCAATCAGATGCATAATACCATGAAGACATCTATGTACAGCACCGCCATGATCACTCTCATCGCAGAAATCTTTTCTGCCTCTGCACTCCTGATACTTGGCAACATGCAGTGCATGGCTGGCCAGTTCTTCAATACCTTCATTCTTCGCAGCTGAAATCGGCACAACCGGAATGCCAAGCAAGGATTCCATCTCATTGATATTCACTGTGCCGCCATTGCCGCGCATTTCATCCATCATGTTCAATGCCAGTACCATCGGTACATCCAGCTCCATCAGCTGCATGGTCAGATAAAGATTTCTCTCAATATTCGTTGCATCCACAATATTGATAATTCCCTTTGGTTTTTCATCCAGAATAAACTGCCTTGAGACAATTTCCTCACTTGTATAAGGGGACAGCGAATAAATTCCCGGCAAATCAGTTACCAACGTATTCTCATGTCCTCTGATCACACCGCTCTTTCTGTCTACGGTAACCCCCGGGAAATTGCCGACATGCTGGTTGGCACCGGTCAACTGGTTAAACAGTGTCGTCTTACCACAGTTCTGATTACCTGCCAGCGCAAATGTCAGGGTTGTGCCTTCCGGCAATGGATTTTCGGTCTCCTTCTCATGATACTTGCCGCCCTCTCCAAGTCCCGGATGTTTCATCATCCTTATACTTTCGCCGGACTTTCTAAGCTTTTCTTCAGCCTTTGTACTATGTTCAGCATCCGCTTTCTGAACCTTTTTAATTTCTATCTGCTCAGCGTCTGCCAGTCTCAGCGTCAGCTCATATCCGTGGAGTCTCAATTCCATTGGGTCTCCCATCGGTGCATACTTCACAAGTGTTACTTCCACGCCCGGAATCATTCCCATATCAAGGAAATGCTGACGCAGAGCACCGCTTCCGCCGACGGTCAGAATCACGGCAGATTCTCCTGTCTGTAAATCTCTTAAAGTCATCTTACGTCTCCTATTGATAAAAATAATCAATTCTTACTGAGTTAGTCTATCCTTATTAATAATTTTTGTCAATAGCTGTTAGAGCAGAATATATTACACAAAAATCGCGTACACCGAAATGTAGGCGATCTGAATCCTAATTTTGAATCTTATTTCATTTTTAATCTTATACTTTCACTAAAAATCTTATGCTTTCACTCAACAGGCACGAGATAATTTTTAAAGTCCGCCGGCCTTTGATGCCATCTTGCGCACCTGACGGCCGATCAGCACAGCCAATATGGTTAACACAATATCCTTCGGCACAAATGCTGTCAAAGAATAGATGATAATCCCCTTAAGGTCACTGCCGGAAAGCAGCGCCCACTGCAGAGCACCCACACCTTCACAGACAGCCAGACCAACCAGAGACAAAATAATATTCACAGCCACATTCAGTTTTGTATTATCCGTCTTTGGCTGAATACCGCATAAAATTGTCATCACCGGCCATGCAATGATATAACCGCCTGTCAGACCTGTCAAAACAGAAAGGCCGCCCTTAAAATTAGCAAAAACAGGAACACCCACAGCACCGATTAAAATATACACAAGCACCGCCAGCACCCCTCGTTTCCATCCGAGGATCACGCCCACCAATGCAACAGCAAAAACCTGCACCGTAATCGGAACCCCCGTCGGCATCGGCAGGGAAACCTGCGACATCACAGCCAAAAAAGCGGCAAACATGCCGGCCAACACAATATTCTTCACCGAAATTCTGTTTGAAAATTCATTTTCCATAGTAAAAACTCCTCTACACTTTTCTATGGAAATTTTTACTTGTGCCTCTAAATATTCTCGATAGCCGAAAAAATTAGCCAATTCAAAGCAGGCCGCTCTCGCTGCCCGGCACTAACAGCGGTACATAAGACAGTAAAATACACTGTCTAAGTACCGGTTGTGCCGGAAGCACCTGCCTTTGAATTGGCTAATTTTTCCAGCTAATCAAGAGATTTTTCTTCCGGCACAAGTAAAAATTTCTATATTATTTCTTTCGTTGTTGGTATTGTAAACCATGAAAAGCCTATTGTCAACTATTTTTATAATTAAGTTAACAATAGGCTCGTATACATTTTTTATATACACTTTTCAACCCATTTCCGCAAACTTCGGAGCTCACTTCCACATCTATAACCCCCTCAGGCGTAAAATCACTTTGCGAAACTCACAGTCTTTGAAAATGTTGGGATATTTAACAGGCTCAACCCCTAGAACTGCCATGGCAAAACTCAATAAACTTCATAACCAATGGAAAATTTCATCATTCAAATGCAGGTGCTTCAACATCGGCTGGTACTTAGATGCTGTTTTTTAGCATCTTACGTACCACTGCCAGATGTTGGCAGTGCAAACGTGCCTGCATTTGAATGATGAAACTTTCCATTGATTCTCAGCCTTCATGTTTTGCCACCACGAAACTGTTAAACATCTCAACATTCCAATATCCTTGAAGTTTCGCCCTCATTTTACGCCTGAGAATAAATCTCGATGACCATCTGTGCTGTCTCTACCATATTGGTTCCGTTATCCATGCTGCATTTCTGTATGTACCTGTGAGCCTCGACCTCGGACATATTCTTTGTCTCCATCAGAAGGCTCTTGGCATGCTCAAGCAAGGCTCTCTCAGCAGATGAACGCTCCTTCGGCTTCTCTCTGCGCTTCTTGCGTCGGCGCATGATGGTTGTCTCAATGGCCTGCAATGTTGTAAACAGATCATAGACTTTGACAGGCATCGGTACCTTAATAACATTATACTCAAAGATACGGCTCAGGTTGCCTGGAGATGCCATAACAATCATCTGCCATGTATCCGGCAAATCCTCCAGAAGATCACTGTATGTCATGTCCTGATACTTATACCCCGACACAACAATGCCGTCGGAACCCTCCATCTGGTCAACAGCCTGGCTGACAGCAGCTCCATTGGTACAGACGCTGACTACATTATGCCCGTGCCGCATCAGAAGGTTTCGGATATTAATCCCATCCTTCTGACTTGAAAAGGCAACAATAATATTAACCACTTTTTTCCACCTCCATTAATGATTCATCACGAAGGGGAAAAGATTAAATTTTGTACAGATACTGGTCAATCTCCCAGTTTGTGATCTGTCTGCGGTATTCATCCCATTCTGCATATTTTGCCTCGATGTATTTGCTGCTGGCATGTTGGCCCAGTGCATCACAAATATACTGATCGGCTTCCATCTCTTTAACTGCATCAAAAAGATTCAGCGGAAGTTCTTCAATGCCTTCTGCTGCTTTTTCTGCTGCTGTCATCTCAAAAATATTCTTATCCACATTCGGCATCGGCATTTTCTTTTCTCTTAAGCCATCTAAGCCTGCTGCCAGACATGCTGCCAATACAAGATATGGGTTGCCGGCCGGATCAGGACTTCTGAGTTCAATACGACGACCTGTTCCACGTGTTGCCGGAATACGGATCAGCGGACTCCTGTTGATGGAAGACCAGGCAATATGCACCGGTGCCTCATAACCCGGCACAAGGCGCTTATAAGAATTGACCAGCGGATTGGTCAAAGCCATCAGACCTTTGGCATGCTTTAACAGACCTGCAAGGAAATAATAAGCTTCTTTGCTGAGCCCATTCTCATCATTCGGATCACCAAAAATGTTGTTGCCGTCCTTGTCATCCAGTGACATATTGATATGCATGCCGGAACCAGGTACACCGTAAACAGGCTTCGGCATAAAAGACGCATGAAGGCCATGGCGTTTCGCAATGGATTTCACAACCAGCTTGAAAGTTTCGATATTGTCTGCTGTATGAAGGGCATCTGTATACTTAAAATCAATCTCATGCTGTGCCGGTGCCACTTCATGATGGGATGCCTCGATTTCAAATCCCATTTCCTCAAGGGTCAGCACCATATCACGTCTTGCATTTTCACCAAGGTCGATGGGACCAAGATCAAAATAACCGCCTTTTTCATGGGTTTCTGTGGTCGGCATACCATAATCATCTGTATGGAAAAGGAAGAATTCCAATTCAGGACCGACATTGAATGTATAACCCATTGCATCCGCTTCTGCAATCACTTTCTTCAAAATATAACGTGGATCTCCCTCAAAAGGTTCACCGTTCGGTTTATAAACATCACAGATCAGACGTGCCACCTTGCCCTGCTGCGGACGCCATGGGAAGATTTCAAATGTATTCAGGTCAGGTACAAGATACATATCTGATTCTTCAATCCTGGCAAACCCCTCAATAGAAGAGCCGTCAAACATACAGCCGTTGTCCAGCACTTTTTCAATCTGACTGGCTGTAATCGCCACATTCTTCAATGCTCCGAAAATATCCGTAAACTGAAGCCGGATAAATTCAACATCATCATCTTCTACCATCTGAACAATGTCTTTCTTTGTATACTTTGCCATTACGCTCTCTCCTTAATATTAAGATAGTTCAACTATACCAATAATGCCCTTTTCTTGTCAATATTGTAAAAAATTTACGCCAGACATATGCAAAAAGACCGCAAAAGGGCAGGGAGTTCTCACTCCCTACACTGCCCCCTTGCAGTCGTTTCCATATATTGTATTTAGTTTAGCATACTTTTTTTCAATTGACCAGCATGAATCTTTTCATCCCGTCAAAAATATCAGACGATTTTAGATTTCTGCGATATCGATCACGGAAAGTGTTTCCATATTGGCATTTTCAAGACTTGTTACCAGTGCTGCTGCTGTATCCAGGGATGTCAGACATGTGCATCCTGTCTCAATGGCATTTCGACGAATCAGGAAACCATCTCTGCTCTTGTCACGGCCCTGTGTCGGTGTATCGATAACAAGGTCAACTTCACCGGCAAGGATCAGATCCAGCGCATTTGGTGAGCCGGCAGAAATCTTCTTAATCTTGATGGCAGGAATGCCGTTCTCAATGAGCTTATCTGCTGTGCTGCGGGTTGCATAGATAGTATATCCCAGTTTCTGGAAACGTGCTGCGATTGGTACTAATTCATCTTTGTCCGCATCGTTGACTGTACAGATCATCTTCTTTGTACGCGGCAGATTGATACCGGCACCAATGAAGGATTTGTAAAGTGCTTCCTCAAATGTCTTGGCAATACCAAGGACTTCACCTGTTGACTTCATTTCAGGTCCAAGGCTTGTCTCGGCACCACGCAGTTTCTCAAATGAGAAGACCGGCTGTTTGATCGCAATATAATCTGCTTTCTTCTGAAGACCCGGCTCATAACCAAGTTCTCTAATCGTCTTGCCCACGATACATTTTGATGCGATATCGACAATCGGAATACCTGTTACCTTACTGATATAAGGTACTGTACGGCTTGAACGAGGGTTCACTTCGATAACGTAAACCTCTTCGTGATATACAATAAACTGAATATTCAGAAGACCTTTGACATGCAGGCCTTTAGCCAGTTTCGCTGTGTAGTCTTCGATCTTATCAATAACAGCATCGCTCAAATGCTGTGCAGGATAGATGGAAATACTGTCACCGCTGTGGATACCTGCTCTCTCAATATGTTCCATGATACCAGGAATCAGGACATCTTTGCCGTCGCAGACGCCATCCACTTCGACTTCCTTACCCATCAGATACTTATCGATCAGGATCGGATGTTCCTGAACTGTCTGATTGATAATATTCATAAATTCAACGATATCACCGTCATTCACTGCAATCTGCATACCCTGTCCGCCAAGAACGTAGGATGGACGGATCAGGACAGGATAGCCCAGATGATTGGCTGCCTTTAATGCTTCCTCTGTTGTGAAGACTGTTGTACCGGCAGGTCTCGGAATCTTGCACTTCTCAAGGATTTCATCAAACAGCTCTCTGTCTTCAGCTGCATCTACATCCTCTGCCTGTGTACCGTAAATCGGCACACCCATCTTCATGATGGCCTGTGTCAGTTTAATGGCTGTCTGGCCGCCGAACTGAACAACCGCACCATCCGGATGCTCAAGACGAACGATATTCTCCACATCTTCCGGTGTTAATGGCTCGAAGTACAGTTTATCTGCAATATCAAAGTCTGTGCTGACAGTTTCAGGGTTGTTATTGACAATAATTGTTTCAAAACCACAGTCCGCAAAAGCCCACACACTGTGTACAGAGCAGTAGTCAAATTCGATACCCTGACCGATACGGATTGGTCCTGAACCAAGAACAAGGACTTTCTTACGCATCTTTTCGCCCACTTCAACTTCATTCTCACTGCCGAAGCAGGAATAATAATATGGTGTCTCAGATTCAAATTCAGCTGCGCATGTATCAACCATCTTGAATGCTGCAACAATATCATTTCTGTAACGGTAAGCTTTCACTTCTGCTTCTGACTGATGCGTAAACTCTGCAATGGCCTTATCTGGGAATTCCATGCGCTTCGCTTCTTTCATCAGCTCAACAGTCATTGGTTCTGTCTTCAGACGCTGCTCCATCTTAACAAGATTCGCAATCTTGTCCAGGAACCAGAGATCGATCTTATTAATCGCATGAATTTCTTCCAGTGTATAACCGCGACGGATTGCCTCAGCAATACAGAACAGACGACGGTCATCGATTCTGTGCAGATGTTCTGCTAATTCTTCATCTGTTAATTCATGATATTTACCGTAATCCAGGCTGTATACATTCTGCTCAAGAGAACGGATGGCTTTCATCAGCGCACCTTCAAAATTCTGGCAGATACTCATAACTTCGCCTGTGGCCTTCATCTGAGTTGTCAGTGTACGTTTTGCTGTAATAAATTTATCAAATGGCCATTTCGGAATCTTGACAACCACATAGTCAAGGGCCGGTTCAAAGCTGGCATAAGTTTTTCCTGTAACGGCATTCTTGATTTCATCCAGTGCATAACCAAGAGCGATCTTAGCAGCAACTTTGGCGATCGGGTAACCGGTTGCCTTTGAAGCTAATGCTGAAGAACGGGATACACGCGGGTTAACCTCGATAACACAATATTCAAAGCTGTTCGGATTCAGGGCATACTGTACGTTGCAGCCGCCGTGAATATCCAGTTCCTGAATAATGTTCAGGGCAGATGTACGAAGCATCTGATATTCTTTATCGCTCAGTGTCTGTGATGGTGCCACAACGATACTGTCACCTGTATGAACGCCTACAGGGTCGATATTTTCCATATTACATACAGTAATGCAGTTGCCGTAGCTGTCTCGGATTACTTCGTACTCGATTTCTTTCCAGCCGCCGATATAACGTTCAACAAGGACCTGTCCCACACGGCTCAGTCTCAGACCGTTGCTGGCAATATCATGCAGCTGCTGAGCATCATGGGCAATACCGCCGCCGCTGCCGCCCAGTGTGTAGGCCGGACGTACAACAACCGGATAGCCATTCTTTTCTGCAAAATCGAAGCATCCCTGAAGGGTTGTGCACACTTCGCTGGCTGCACATGGCTCACCGATCTTTTCCATAGTTTCCTTGAACGCAAGACGGTCTTCAGCTTTCTTGATGGTCTGTGAAGAAGTACCGATCATTCTGACACGATTTTCTGTCAGGAAACCGCTCTCATCCAGCTCCATGGCCAGATTCAGTGCAGCCTGTCCGCCCAGTGTCGGGAGAATGCTGTCCGGTTCTTCTTTCTTGATAATCTTCTTCAAAACCTCTGCTGTCAGCGGTTCAATATAAACTTTATCTGCAATCTGCTTATCTGTCATGATGGTTGCCGGATTGGAATTGACCAGTACAACCTCAATACCTTCCTCTTTCAGGGAACGGCAGGCCTGTGTACCTGCATAATCAAACTCTGCTGCCTGTCCAATGACAATAGGACCTGAACCAATAACCAGAACTTTTTTAATACTATTATTCTTCGGCATCTTTATTGACCTCCATCATGTCTATGAATTTATCGAAAAGGAACTCTGTATCCTGAGGGCCAGGGCATGCTTCAGGATGGAACTGTACAGTGAAAATATTTTTGCCAAGGTAATGAAGCCCCTCTGTGCTGGCATCATTGGCATTGATAAAACTGATTTCTGCAATCTCCTGCGGTACGGTCTTATCAGCAACCACATAACCATGGTTCTGTGAAGACATATACACACGGCCTGTTGACAAATCTTTCACCGGATGATTGGCACCTCTGTGGCCCCATTTCATCTTTCTTGTATCAGCGCCGTTGGCCAGAGCCATCAGCTGATGTCCGAGGCAGATGGCGAAGATCGGAATATCTGTTGCATAAAGCTTTTTCAGTTCTTCAATAATCGGACCGCAGTCCTTTGGATCGCCAGGGCCGTTTGACAGCATAATGCCGTCCGGATTGGAAGCAATGATTTCTTCTGCTGATGTATAAGCCGGATAAATCGTCACTTCGCATCCGCGTTCATTCAGGGATTTGGCAATGTTCTTCTTTGCACCAAAATCCATCAGGGCTACTTTCAGGCCATCGCCCGGAAGCACACTCTTCTCTTTGCAGCTGACACGCTTCACTGCATCTGTTACTTTATAAGCTTTGATCTTCGGAAGAACTTCTTCCAGAACAAAATTTTCATTGGTTGTGATCATGCCATTCATTGTACCGTAATTTCTCAGACGTTTTGTCAGTGCACGGGTATCAATGCCCTGGATACCGGCGATATCATGATCCACCAGGAATTTTTCAAGTTTATCTTCACTTCTGAAGTTGCTTGGGCTATTGGAGATCTCTCTGACGATATAGCCGTCTACATAAGATTCAGGATCCTCCATATCCTCATAGCATACACCATAATTGCCAATCAACGGATATGTCATAACGACAGACTGGCCGCAATAGGACGGATCTGTTAAAATTTCCAAATAACCTGTCATAGATGTATTAAACACAATTTCACTGATAACTTCTCTGGTAGAACCGATGCTTTCTCCTTCGTAAACAGTACCGTCTGCCAAAATCAGAAACGCTTTCATTTTCTCACCTGATCCTTTCTCCCAATTTGCAAAAAAAAAAGATAATTTCATGTCAAAAATAGAAAAGACAATAACATGAAACCTCTTTTTTTAAGTTAATAAATATAAACAAGAAATGGAATTTTCTGTATAAATATACATTTTCAAACTTTGCGAATACAACCACATCATCGATACTTCCACTCCTGTCCCATTTTGTAAATATTTTCCAAAAGTCACATATATTCAATATCTTTCGACACTGAATTTTAAACTGCATGAAGTATACCATAGATTAAAAGCAAATTCAACCTAAATAATTATATGATTATCTGAAAAATTTTGTATGCATAATTTTTCACAGAATGCATGCTTTCCCCGTCATGTTTTCGTCAAATATGCATATAATAAATCAATTCTCTTTTTGAGGTTTACGCCAATGGCTTCATCCTCTGTTCCTGTTATGCCTGCCCAGGTATCTTCCGCCTCTTATGGCCGCCTGCAGCTTTCCGTCACAGGCCGAAACGATTATACACCTATTGAAAATGCCGTAATCCAGGTTACGGATACCGGAAATCCGGACAATATTATCGAAGAACTGACAACGGATAATTCCGGCGAGACATCCACTATTGAATTGCCTGCTCCGCCTGTTTCTTACAGTATGGAGAGTGGCAGTGCCCAACCCTATTCAGAGTATAATTTCACCATTCAGGCTGAAGGTTATACCAGTCTGACTATCAGCGGTGCCCAGATACTGGCCGATGTTACCGCCCTTCAGAATGCACGGCTTACGCCGCTGGCCAACGACGAAACATCTCCGATTGTTGTCCCGCCTCACACCCTTTATGGTAATTTCCCGCCAAAAATTGCAGAAGCAGAAATCAAGGATGTGACTGAATCCGGTGAAGTCGTACTGAGCCGTGTCGTTATTCCGGAAACCATTATCGTCCACGACGGCCCGCCTACAGATTCCAGAGCCGCCAACTATTATATTCCATTTAAAGAATATATCAAAAATGTAGCCTCCAGCGAAATCTATGCCACTTGGCCGGAATCCTCCATCATCGCCAACTGTCTGGCCATTATCTCTTTCACCCTCAACAGAGTCTTTACCGAATGGTACCGCAACAAGGGTTATGACTTCACCATCACCAACTCCACTGCCTACGACCATTTCTTCGTTTACGGCAGAAATATCTTTGAAAATATATCTGAGACAGTGGATATGATTTTCTCCAACTATCTCTCCCGGCCGGGTGTCCTGCAGCCAATCCTCACCCAGTACTGTGACGGCCGACGGGTCTCCTGCCCGAACTGGATGAGTCAGTGGGGCTCCAAGGATCTGGGTGAACAGGGATACTCACCCATTGAAATTCTGCGCTATTATTACGGTGATAATATCTATATTAATTCTGCTGAGCAAATCAGCGGTATTCCAAGTTCCTGGCCGGGTTATGACCTGACCATCGGCAGCTCCGGTCAAAAAGTCCAGCAGATGCAGGAACAATTAAACCGTATCTCCGATAACTATTCGGCCATTCCGAAAATAGCCGCTGATGGTATCTACGGCAATCGAACTGCTGAGGCCGTTCGTATCTTCCAGCGGATCTTCAATCTGCCTCAGACAGGAGTCACGGATTATGCCACATGGTATAAAATCAGCCAGATTTATGTGGGAGTTTCGCGAATCGCTGAATTAAATTAAATTTTTGAGCCGAAAACAAATAGTCTTTGAATAACAGAAAATGAAACAGACAGCACCCAGGCACAATCTGGCCATATCTCATGTTCTTTGTCCGTTGAAACAACGTACACCCGTACGAAACGTTTCAACGGACAAAGCCATGGATATGACCATTCCACTGTTCTAATTGTTCTGCTGTCTGTTTCATCTTCTGTTAATTCCAGGTGAATTGGATTTTCGGTCATAAATTTTCGAATTATTTCGCCCAGGTAAGCTGCCCTTTTTCATTGCTGTAGTCAAATTTGCCGTCGTTTTTCTCTTCAAGGGCTTTGATAATATGATAGGTATACTCGTTATACGGTGTTGGTATTCCAAGTTCCTGGCCCATCCGCATCAATGCCCCTGAAAACATATCGATTTCTGTATGTCTTCCCGCATCCAGATCCTGCAGGGTGGAATATCTTGCAGAGGGAAGCACTGCACTGCCGTGTTTGGATGATGCATCTGCTTTTTCCATATCGATGCCCTTTGCCTCCGCAATGGCTTCCAATTCTCTTCTGAGGCCGTCACTGATGGCTTTCATATGAACACTGTCATGATAACAGCCTACGCCGGCTCCGATCACCGCCTGCGGCAGATTGTTGCAGACATTCAGCCGAAACTTGCTCCACATTTCTTCCCTGATATGTTCTGTCATGCGATAATGAAGACCGGCTTCTTCGAAAAGTTCCGCCACTGCCTGTACGCGCTCACTCTGATAAGGTGCCTCCGCCTCTCCAAACACAATACCAATGGTTGTTTCCGGATTAAAAGTATACCCGTCGCCTTTTTTGCGGGATGCTACCTTAATCAACGAATAGAGTAAATGTGATTTGCCAATGGCTTCCGATATGATTTCTTCACTGTCTACACCATTCATCAGGCTCATCACCGTTGTATTTTCTCCCGTAACAGCCGCAATGCTGTCTAAAGCCCCCCGCAATGCCTGGTATTTTAAGGATACAATCAGCAAGTCCGCCCCTTTTGCCTCCTGAGGTGTCCAAACTTCAGGATGATACAGCACATCATTAATCAGGCAGCCCTTTTTCAGACGCTTGGCACGCTCACCTTCTCCAATAACTCCTAATTGTATATCCTTGCATTTTGAAAGTCCCCAGATGACATAAGAGCCGACGGCTCCTGCACCGAGAACGGCAACTTTTTTGATCTTCATAACCTGCACCTTTCCTATTTCTGTCTCTATCTGTTATTTTTCATTTTTTTCATGTAGTCTATTTTAAGCTGATTGGATTCTTCCTGACGCTTGATCTCGACTTTCAGATACTGTACATATTCTCTGGCCAGTTTGACACCGCCGCTGACGGCCAGATCCTCATGCTGTTCCATTTCATCCAGCCATTGCTGGAAAGATTTCTCTTGAATGTCTCTGTATGTATGGTCCGGTTGTATAAACATTATGACTCTCCTAATCTGTTATAATTCCTTCTCCAGAAGCGCTGCAGCATCTTTGACACAATCAATACATGATCTTTTTACAATGCCATCCTCGATGCCCTTCAGTTCTTTACAGACTACTGTGCCATTTTGTTCCTTAAAAGCACTGATGATTTTTCTCGCACTCTGCATGGTTTTCTTCGGATCTTTGTTAATCAGGCCCAATGCATTCACTGCACCAATCAATGCACCGCAGGTGGCCTCCATACTGCCGCCCATACCCACAGCAAATCCCTGTGTCAGATTTTTTGCTGTCTCTTCATCCAATCCTGCCAGGTCGCAATAAGTACATGCCACTGCCTGAGCACAATTATAACCGCACATTTTTCTTTTTTCTGCTTCTGTAACTCTTGATTCCAATTTATTATCCCCTTATATTTTGTATTTGATTCTATTATATCTGACAGCTTTTTATTTGCAAGTTATTCTTTTCCTTAGGTACACCATACACGTATCATAAATCCGATAGCCACTGTTCTACCACCCGGTTAAATACCTTCGGATTCTCATTTGCTATAAAATGACTGCCCTCTATCAAAGCCAGTTTTGCATTCGGTATACCTTTGGCAATCTCTTTTGTATGGGATTCCTTGATCATATCCTTTGTTCCGCAGATAACCAGAGTCGGCACCTTTATCTTCATCAATGCTTTCGGTTCGATATTCGGTTCGTTCACCATCAGGCCCAGCATTTCAGCATTTTTCCTGGCATCCGATGATTTTGCTGCAAATTTTGATGCGATTCTATAACCGATTTCAATGGGAATCTGCGTAGTCAGCTTAACACCTTTCGCATTCAGATTGCCTCCGTTTAATATCAAAGCCTTTACCATCCCGGGATATCTGAGGGCAAATTTCATAGCAATATTGGCACCATCTGAAAATCCAAGGATCACCGCCCTTGAAATTCCCAGTTCACCCATAAAATCATGTAAATCCTCCGCAAATTGAGCAATGGTAAATGGTGCCATTCCCCTTAGTGACTGTCCATGACCTCTTGTATCCACCGCAATCACACGATAATTCCTGCTGAAATAGTCCATTTGATGTTTAAAGTAAGAACTCTCCTCCCCGTTTCCATGCAGAAGAATCAACGGTTCGCCCTCGCCCTTTTCCTGATAATGTAATTTTATCTCCATCACTTCACCCCTGTCAGTTTTTCAAAGTTTTTCAAATTGATACCTTGGTTTGCCGATGCTCTTTTTGCCATACTCAATGGCTTCCGTCAGACAATAACAGATGCAGGCCATACAATGGGTACAATTTCTGCCCCATACCGGCTTTTTCTCCCGAAGCCGAATATTGTTCATCGGACATTTTTTGACACACAATCCGCATCCCGTACATCTTTTATCTGCCTGAAAATCATCCGCTTTTACAAAAAACTTATAAAAAACAGGATTAACTGAACCACTCATGAAACGGTCATAAAAATTATTCCGCGGCGCAGGAAATGGCTGTTTGTTCTTTATGTGCTCGATCGCTGCTGCAATAAACGGCTCTGCTTTTGCCGTAATCTGCCGTGCCTCATCCACCTGCGGTGCATTGAACATAGCGATATAATTCTCCGGCATAATAATCTGCGCTGTTCCCATATAATGAAGCTGCTTTTGTTCTGCCAAATCGCGATTATACTTTGCTGCATTGCCGATTTCACTGCCGCAGTCCATCACAAACCAAATACGCTTCGCCCCTGTCCATTTTGTTTTCACCATCCATTCCGAAACCACTTTCGGAATGCGCCATGCATAAGTAGGCGTCACCATAATGACATCTCTTCCGGTATCCACTGTTGTCCTATCACCAGCTTTAATTCTGGTATTCAAATCTATCACCGGCTCCTGCAATACCTCTGCAATTCGCTGCGCAATATATCGGCTGTTGCCGGTTCCTGAAAAACAAAAAATCATCATATTTCACTCAGCTTTCTTCTTAATTGCTTTTATATACAGCCAAAACTATATCTTAATTCTACTAAAGAGCGGAGAATACTTTGCTGTGTTCTCCACCCTTTTGTAACATATATAGCATAAAAAGAAGCGGATGTATATTTTTCTGCGATTAAATTTGAAATTAACGTTCCTGTACCTCTTTGCCGCTAAGATGTTCAATCTCTATTTCAAAAAGCTGTGCAGCCTTTCCGGTACTTGCAATCTCCTCATCCGCAAGCTGTTCACTTGGATAATATTTCATGGCAAGCTGCTTCAGCAGTACCATAGATTTCGCATGATCTTCTACCAAATGGCATCTGCCGAATACCACCGTACTCTGCATAAAAGGCGCCCATGCTTCCTCTTTAATCCGTTCATTTCCATAAACAGAAAAACATACTTTATCACAGGCTCTCAGCGCATCGACTTTATGACCTGCTTTCGCCCCGTGAAAATATATCCTGCGGGCATCACCGTCATAAAAATAGTTGACCGGAATTGCATAAGGATAGCCATCATCCCCATTGACAGCCAGAATACCGCGCCGACTGCTCTGTAAAAGTGCTTCAGCCGCTTTAACTGTCAATTCATTTTTCTTTTTCCGTATTGTTCTGAACATTATTTTTACTCCAATCTATACGCATTTCACCCTGCGTTTTATAAATCAAATGATAACTTTCTGAGCATCCCGACTCACAGATTCTTTAAATAAAATCTATTCATCATATTGTGCATAACTGACTCCGGAATGTTCAGATGGAATTTCTTTAAATTATCTCTGACAATTTTGGCCATTTTTTTATCATCTAACGGCAGAATCGGCCTGATTATATATGTACACATAAAAATATATCCTCTTTTCCCTATCCGAGATACTTCTCCAGGCACACCAACTGCACGCCCGGAATACCATTGAAGACACATCCGACAATACCGATTTCTTCATAGCCAAGCTGATGATACATTTGACGTGCTCTCTGATTGCTCACGTTGGTATCCATACGAAGTTCCCGGCAATGGTTCTGTCTGGCATAGGATTCGTAATAAGCCACAAAGGCTTTGCCGTAACAATGTCTCCCTGCCTTAGGATCAACAACCAGTGTATGCAGGACCATCACACCGTTTTCCCCTGCTTCATGTTTCCATGATGCATTCTTATACTCCGGGACCTCAATCTGATTAATGATGGCTGCTGCCACAACGCTTCCTTCATCTTTCATCACGAATAAATCCTCTCTCTGAAGGGCCTGCTGTGCTGTTTCTCTTACCGGATAAACATGTCGGTCCCAGCCGATTACCGCCGTTCCCTTTTCTTCCTCATCATGAATATGATTATAAATCTGCTCAACAGCATCCAAATCAGCTGCCTGTGCTTTTAATATTTCCATTGTTTTTTCTCCATTTTCTGCTTTACAAACATGCACTGTCTATTAGTATATCACATATCTCTTTTTCACATTGCATCAAGTTTATACAGTACTTAATTTGAGCCTATTATAGCACACAACATGCCTCTATGATATTCATCAACGTGCCAAAAGAAACGATGGAATCTATCAGAAATTCTGATGTCACTGTTGTTCCGTCATAATATTCGCATAACATATCCTGGTCTCATTGATCAAAGGCGCCAGATTTTCCTGAAATGTATGATGATACGTAAAACCGAGTTTTTCCTGTACACGCGCGGATTTGCGATTGCCGTCATAATATCCTCACCAGACAGTACGCATCCCCAGCTCATCAAAAGCTCTCTGCATCTGTCTCCGCCCATTTTCGCAAAATTAATCTTTCTGTTTCCATACGACTTCAAATTCCTCCAATACACAATCTCCGCTTTCATCAAAATCCAATCCTGCTGCTTCATAATCCGGCGTAAATGCACGGCGATGCACTTCCCGCCACTTTTCCAGACTTCGGTCATCTTCTCCTTCTTTATAGGCATGTTCCGCACTCACCTGATCAAATGACACAACGGACACTTTCACATCCCGGATAATACATGCTACTTCATTATTATCAAAAAGGATCACACTATAGGTTCCGACCTCCGGCAAGTCCTCTTCTGCCTGCTCATAAGCAAGCTTCGTACTGGCCGTTGCAGTCTTTATCCCATTAAGTACCAATTTTGCCAGCTCATCCGCAAATATGCCGCCGTCACAGAATTTCCATATGTCATGCCGCATATTAACGTCTGTATTCGTTCCCCGGCAAAATGCCTTCCACATCTCTTCCCCTGTCATTTTCCTCTCCCCTTCTGTTTTTTTCGCATTCTCTGTTTTCACATTCGACCATACCCATTTTCTCCAACCTCACAAATCCGGATTTATAAATTACATACCGCATACAGTGGTATATTGACCATCCATTCCTGATCCATATACTTTAAAGCAGAAAAACGCACCGCTTTCTTAGGATGAAATTTATCACAATAAGCTTTTAAACTCTGTGACCGTATATTCGTCTCTGCTTTTACTTCAATAGGTATGATTGCATCTTCTTTCTGAATCATAAAATCCTGCTCAAAAGTAGCTTTTTCAGTTCCATAGTAATATGGTGTGTATGGTGTATCTGAAATCAATTGCTGCAGCACATATTGCTCTGTGAGCGCACCTTTAAATTCTATAAAAATATCATTGCCTTCCAATATAGATATTGCCGGCAATTCACTTAGAGCTCCAAGCAGTCCAACATCCAGCATAAACAATTTATATGCATTCATACTTTGATAAGCTTTTAAAGGCATCTGCGGTTCATTTACACGGTTAACCTTATAAATCAATCCGCAATCCAGCAGCCATTGAATGGCTATTTCAAACTCGCTGCTGCAGGCACCCTTCTTTATCTGACCAAAAAAGAATTTTTTATTTTCTTTTGCTAACTGCATTGGAATAGAATTCCAAACCATTCTGATTCTTGGCAGAACTTTACTTACAATATGCTTTCCAAAATCACCTTCATATTGTCTTTATATATCACTTTGAATCTGTCTTACTTCTGTATAGTCCTTATCTTCCCGAAAAGCATCAACAACTGCCGGCATTCCTCCCGTGTAATAATAGTTTTTCAACCAGAAAAGATATTTATCTGAAAAATTATCTATAATAGAATATTCCTGCGTTTTTAATGCATCCGCCAGTCCTTTTTCTCCCATAGCATATAAAAACTCTCTGAAGTTCAGCGGATATAAATCCAACAAGTCAACTTTTCCTACCGGATAGGATACGCCCTCATGAATTAATAGTATACTGCACTTTTTCATATCTATTCAACTATATTTTTTACATTTTTTCTTACCTAAATATTGTTTATTTCTACATTTTTTCTGCTCTTAACGAGATGAAACACGCTCTGCGAGTTTCACTCGTTATCGCGACAGTCGCCAAAGTCTTGTGCCAGCACAGACTTTGGCTCGTTGTTCGCGTAAATTAAAAAAAAGCCCTACCTTCACGATAGAACTTCTTATCCAAAGAAACATCTGATTTTTGATAATTGGCAGATATTCCGAATCATAATTGTTCAGCATGGCATTCAATGTAATAGTATTTTGCAACGCTATCTTATACATTGTCTGGAATATAGTATTTCCCGTGCCAAAATGACAGGAACATTTAATTTTATCATCATAGTGTTACATTCGGATTTGCATACTGTCCATGTCCTTTTGTATGTTTCCCATATTGTATCGAAAACTTAGGACAATGGTGCATACACCCCAGGCACATCACACACTTCTCCTTAACCCATACCGGCTTTTTATTCTGTATCTCTATTGCCCGCACCGGGCATCTTCTCACACATAAGCCGCATCCAATACAATTCCGCATATTTGCTATTTCCCGTAGCAGAAAAAATAAAATCATCGCAACCCCCCGTTCCAATAAACTGAAAGTTAATGATATTTCACAACGCTGGTATCCAATAACTCAACACGATAATTAAACATACTACGCTAGGAATAAAATACAAAAAAGACACAAACTTCTGCTTTGTTTTTACAACTACAGAGCAGAATATATTGGCTACCAAAAGTGGAATAAACCCAAATGTCAATACCATTCCAGCACTATCCCATGCTTCCGCTGGCAACATTGCATCAGGATTTGTTATTATAACATTATGAGTAAAATATGGAATAGCAAAATAAATCAAGCATACAACTCCAACAATATTTAATGCAATTATTAACCATGATAAAATATTCTTTGTTTGTTTCATTTTCTTCACCTCTGCAAATTCGTGTTTTGCAATTACCTAATAGTATACTGCATTTTTTCATATCTGTTTCCTTCCCATTAACTTTCGATTTCATTCTCCCATCTTGCAATTCTAATTTCCAAAACTTCGAACTCTCCATACACAAATGCATCCTCGTTTGTGAGATGATAAGTTTGTGAAAAACCCAAACTACGATAGTCAGCAATTTCATCAGCAGTTTGGGTGCTTCCAAGTACGATAAGCGGATATTTCCCAGGTTTTGTACTTCCAATTAAACGGAATCCCTCCATAGCAACCAAAAGTGCCCAGCACACGAAAACTACTAAAGTTGCTTTCAAAACTTTCTTTTTCTTCATAGCGCCCACTCCCTTGCAAATCCCGATTGAGATTTCACCTGTTTTAAGAGATTTAATAACTGTTATATTTTGTTATTAAATTCTTTGCAAACCCTTAAAAACACTGGATTTATCGCAGGTGAGCTTTCCCTTATTGTTTCCCTTGTGTTATATCGTCCCACCAGTGTTTACGAACTCTGATAAGGGCAAATACAAGGGCAAAAAAATTATATAAAACAGTATAACACAAAATGAAAGTGACATGGTGAACTGATTGAAATGCTTCTAATTTTTGTAACTGGTGATTGATTGAATGATAAGGAGATTCGATACGATGAGAACAATACTTGCAGAATACAATCCACGACGGAACAGCATTGACATTTATACAAATGTTGGCTATATGCTTCGCATTGACTGCTGGGAAGCCGAAAAGGATTTAAAAACCACACCCGGATCAGACTGTGCATTGACTTCACTTGCAGTCGATGAACCACTT